>WNFW01005819.1_pt1 | contig 14347 bp, 10 predicted proteins | sample 5400131 | NCBI WGS metagenome assembly WNFW01 (sample SAMN13153362, study PRJNA577476) | soil metagenome | isolation source: 20 cm soil or saprolite under grassland replicate 1 | place: USA:California | collected 2016-06-15 | reverse complement strand
CCACGCAGTCCGACCCAAAGCCGCCAGTATCGGTAGCGTCGTTCCTTATTTCGGGTATCCAATCGGCCTCATCAAGACAAAGGTGCGATATCTAACGATTCAATACAACGACCCCGACAGCAAAGCTTCCGGTGTCACCAGCTTCCGTCTCGAGAACAAGGGTTTGCTCGACTCCGTTTTGAATACCCTGGCTAGCAAAGCTGGCTTAACAAAGCGCGGCGAGGTGTTCATCAAGAAAAAGGAATAGGCCCAGTCTCAACTCCTCGACTCCAGCCCGGCGCCCGAGCGTCGCTCGTTCGTTCCTTGTGGTGCCTTCTTGCGGTACAATCCTTAATCTAAAAACTCATGAACGAAACTTGTAGTAAAGCTGAGCACCTGCTCAACTCCGTATTCGATGGTGCCGGGTTTGACCTTCGCGCGTCCGCCCTGGAGTCGGACGCCGGTTGCCTGTTGTCAATCGAAGGACCGGACAGCGGCCTGCTTTTGAATCAGGGCGGCGAGTTCCTCGATGCGCTGCAGCAGATCCTTAATCAAGCGCTCGGCCGGACATTACCGAAAGGCGAGCGGATCGTCTGCGACGCCAATAACTACCGAGCAACGCGGGAAGCTGAACTACGCGCTATGGCCCAGCACGCGGCGCGCCAGGTTCGGACAACGTCTTCGGCATTCGTATTCGGTCCCATGGATTCCAGTGAAAGACGCGTCATACATCTGTCGCTGGCCGAGGAACAAGATCTCGCAACGGAGTCGATCGGCGAAGGCAATGCGTTCAGACTCTTTGAAAATCCTGAGGGAGTTGATAGCCAGTCCATCGTTTAATCCGCAACCTAATCTCCTGGCACTGCGCAGTCTCTTTGATCCATCTTCCGGGGAAGTTTTTGATCGTGCCCTGGTATGCTTCTTTGAAGCTCCCCATTCATTCACCGGCGAGGATGTAGTCGAGTTGCACTGTCACGGCTCACCGGTGCTGCTGCAATCGATCGTCGATATCATTCTCAAACTCGACGCACGCCTGGCGGATCCTGGCGAGTTCTCGCTCAGGGCTGTAAGCAACGGTCGCCTTCTACTGACCGAAGCCGAAGCGATTCGTGATCTGGTTGATGCCCAGACCGAGGCTGCCGTAAAGCAGGCGACACGCCAGCTCAAAGGAGAAATCTCCAATACTCTCCAACCCGCCAAGGAACAATTGCTGAGGGTTGTCGTCAGGCTGGAATCGTCAATCGAGTTTGTCGAAGAGGATCTGCCAAATGTCGAACACGATGATTTGATCGGCGAACTTCAAGCTATCCAAAACGATCTGTCGCGGCTCAGCCAAACCTTCGCTGCCGGAAAGCTCTTACGCGACGGACTCAAGGCTGCGTTCATCGGTCGGCCAAATGTCGGTAAGTCGAGTCTTTTCAATAGGTTGCTCGGACGCGGCCGGGCTATCGTAACCGAGATTCCAGGTACCACTCGCGACACTTTGACGGAGCCGATTGGCATCCACGGAGTGCCGGTCTTGCTGATTGACACTGCTGGCATCCGGAAGTCGATCGATAAGATCGAGGCTATGGGCGTCGAGCGCACTAAGCGCGAAGCAGCCGACGCGGACATCCTGATCGTCGTCGTAGACGGATCGGCACGCTTGCACGACGAAGACAGAGACGTGTTGTCGGAAGTGGAGAATCAACTTCATCTGGTCGCCCTGAACAAGAGCGACTTGGAGTCCTTTTCCGCCTCGCGCATTGAGCATGAAATCTGCGCGAGTGCGAATTGCGTCGGCATTCTTTCTGTCTCGGCGAAAACCGAGGCGGGACTTGAAACTCTTCGGGCTGCTATACTCAAGCCGTTCCTCAACGGGAGGTCGCAGAGCGATGGCCTGCTCATTACTAACGCGCGGCATCATGACTTGCTAACGCGAACCATCGCTGCCCTTCAGACATCAGAGAGTCTGATGCACCAGCGCGTCAGTGAAGAGCTTGTGTTGGTTGGTCTTCACAATGCGCTTCGCTTTTTGGACGAATTAACCGGCGAGACCACCAGCGATGATATTCTGGGCCAGATTTTTTCCACCTTCTGTATCGGAAAATAGGAACGGCGTGATTCGTGCCCCATTGCACAAGACATGAAAAGAAAAGCCATGGCGTTCGATGAAGTCTTCGACGTGATTGTTGTCGGTGCTGGCCATGCGGGTTGCGAAGCCGCCTCGGCGGCCGCGAGGCTTGGTGCCAATACCGCCCTCCTCACTCTGAACCTTGACCTAATCGGACAGATGTCCTGCAACCCGGCGATTGGTGGGATCGGTAAGGGTCACCTGGTCCGTGAGATTGACGCGCTGGGCGGGATCATGGGACGAGTCATTGACCGGACTGGGATCCAATTTCGCCTTTTGAATCGGTCGCGGGGCGCGGCTGTTCAGGCGCCCAGGGCGCAAGCTGATCGGGCTCTCTATCGCGTAGAGATGCGGCGCACACTTGAAGCGACACCCAACCTAACCTTGCGCCAGGGTCTTGTAACAAGCCTTGTCGTCGAAGGAAGCAGAGTTCAAGGAGTGGAGTTGCAGGACATGCGGCGAATCGGAGCCGCTGCCGTGGTTATCGCCACCGGTACTTTTCTAAATGGCCGCATACACACCGGTCGCCAGAGTTACGGCGGCGGGCGTGCGGGTGAGCCAGCCTCAACGGAACTTGCCGAAGCGCTGAGGCAACTGGGGTTCCCTGTTGGCAGATTGAAGACGGGTACGCCTCCGCGACTGGACGGTAGGACCATCGATTGGGATGCCTTTGAGCCCCAGCCTCCGGACGAGCGCATCGTGCCGTTTTCTTTCGCCACGGATGAAATAACGCAGCGACAACTGAACTGCCACCTTGGCTACACTAACGTAGCCGTTCATGATTCTATTCGACGCAATCTGCACGAGTCTCCGCTTTATTCAGGCAAGATCAAAGGGGTAGGGCCGCGATACTGCCCGTCCATCGAGGATAAGGTTGTAAAGTTTCCCGAGAAGACTCGGCATCAACTCTTCCTTGAGCCGGAAGGCTATGAAACCAACGAGGTTTACCTGAACGGCTTTTCCACCTCGCTTCCGGTCCAGCTCCAGCAGGAAGTTCTCAGTTTAATTCCGGGATTTGAGCACGCTCAGATCATTCGGCCCGGCTATGCAATCGAGTACGACTTCATTGATCCGCGGGAATTATCACCGTTCCTCGAAACCACGCGACTAAGCGGACTCTTTCTCGCAGGCCAGATCAATGGGACAACTGGTTACGAAGAAGCAGCCTGCCAGGGTCTAATGGCTGGTATTAATGCGGCGCTGGCAGCGCAAAAGAGGTCGCCCTTCCGCGTGATGCGCCAGGAATCATACATAGGCGTATTGGTCGATGATCTCATTACCCATGGCGTTGATGAGCCCTATCGCATGTTTACATCTCGATCCGAACATCGCCTGGCGTTGAGGCACGACAATGCCGACGAGCGCCTCGAGCCTCTTGGTCGTAGGCTCGGCTTGGTGGGAGATCTGGATTGGGAGCGATTTAATGAGCGCAGGTCTCGACTGGCGAACGCGCGGGTTCTCCTGGAGACTCACAAACTCCTTCCGTCCGACCCGGCGCACGCAGAGATCAGGACAATAACCGGGCATGAGCTCCAGCAGCCGATAACATTCGCGCAGTTGGCGCTGCGACCCAACGTTGACGCGAAACTGCTGTCTCAGCTCTTACCTGCGTCGGCGCGCGGGGAGATTTCTTCCAGGGACTTGGAGTCTGCCCTCGCCGACCAGGTCTATGCGGGCTACCTGGGCTCTCAGGCAAGCGCCCTCAACCGACTCAATCAGCACGACGAGCTCCGTATACCTGACGGGTTCTTGTTTCAGGGCGTAGGCAGCCTTTCACATGAAATGATCGAGCGGCTTGAAAGGGCCCGTCCTCAGAGCTTCGGACAGGCCCGTAAGATCCCTGGAATAACGCCGGCGGCGCTTTCCAATCTCCTCCTGCACTTGACTGCCAAGGACCACGCAGTCAGCCCTCGATAGCCTCTCAGCTCAGTCATGTTTCACGTGAAACCGTACTCCCCTTAGCTCTGCTAAGGGCGGATCCTTTTTCAGCACAAATTTCAGCACAAAATCAGTCGCCGGGTACGGTGTAGTATGCTAATCTATCGCTTAAGCAACGGGACCATGGGTCAGATGAATGTCGAAGACTGTAGCTATTGCAAATCAAAAGGGTGGCGTCGGGAAGACCACCACCGCGGTTAACCTCGCCGCAGCGCTCGGAAGACTTAACCAACGGGTACTTCTGATCGATATTGATCCCCAGGCAAACGCAACTTCCGGTGTTGGAGTTCTCCGAGGTAGCGTGCAACGCAACATCTATCACGTCCTGGTGTTGCAGGAACCGATTAAAAGCGTCGTATTGCCTACGGATTTTGGGTTCCAGGTCGTGCCGTCAGACAGGAACCTTGCCGGCGCGGAGATCGAACTCGTTGACATGCCAGATCGCGAACTAGTCTTGAGAAGGGCCGTTGATCCGATTCGGCAGGAATACGATTACATCCTTCTTGATTGCCCGCCCGCGCTAAACTTGTTAACTCTGAATGCGCTAGTGGCCGCCAACTCTCTGCTAATACCCATACAATGCGAATACTACGCTCTTGAGGGTGTTTCTGAACTATTCAATACTCTGACCCAGGTCCGTCGCGGCCTGAACCCACAACTCAAGATCGAAGGGCTGCTTCTCACGATGTTCGATGAGCGCATAAATCTTTCGTCCGCCGTGGCGGCGGACCTTAGGGGTTTTTACACCGGCCTCGTTTTTGAAACAAGCATTCCCAGAAACGTCCGTCTGGCTGAGGCCCCCAGTTATGGCAAACCAGTTATGTACTATGACGAGCGATCGCGCGGTACGGAGTCGTATCTGCAACTCGCAAAGGAGATGTTAACCAATGACGAAGAGACCGCTGGGCAGGGGCCTGAGCGCCTTGCTCTCGACCGACTCGCGGCCAGTGGATAACGAAGAGGTCCTTGACGTCCAAATCGATCTCATCCAGCCTGGTCATCAGCAGCCACGAACCACCTTTGACCAGGCAAAGCTTGACGAACTGGCACAATCGATCCGGGCCAGTGGCATTATTCAACCGCTCCTCCTCCGCCGCCGCGGCGGCATGTTCGAACTAGTAGCCGGCGAACGGAGATGGAGGGCTGCGCAAATTGCTGGACTTCGCACTGTTCCAGCGATTGTTCGCGATATACCAGATGAGAAGCTCCTGGAGCTTGCACTAATTGAGAATATTCAGCGTGCGGATCTCAATCCAGTTGAAGAAGCCAACGCTTACAAGAAACTTATTGAGTCTCTCGGCCTCACCCAGGAAGAAGTCGCTCAGCGCGTAGGCCGAGACCGATCCTTTGTAACCAATTACCTCCGCATCCTTAAGCTTCCATCAGAAATTCGCCTACTCCTCGAACGTGAAAAGCTTTCTTTCGGCCATGCGCGCGCGCTACTCACAATTGACAACGCGCTCTTGCAGCGACGGCTAGCGCAAAAGATTGTGAAGAACAACTGGTCGGTGCGCGAAGTGGAACGCCGGGTGCGCAATCTTACCGCACCAAAGCAGTCGCGCTCGTTGAACAAATCCCATGAGGATCCCAACCTTCGCGCCGCTGAGGCGCGCCTCAGGCGGCATTTGGGTACGCAGGTGAGAATCATTCCGAGCGAACCGGTACAGCCTGCCCGATCTCGACCGTATCTATAACGCCATTGTTCCTGCCGGTGCCCTTGCTGCTGCTTCCGCGCCACATCTTTCCTAGCATGCATACTTGTACTATGCATAATACTTGACGCCCAAGGCCCGGGCCGCCGCTTCCTTCCCTGATACCTACCTCTGCCCACCGAATTCTCGCTGTTTTTCTTGCGTTGCAACGAGTGCCTATGTTACGTTCCGGTTACCTTCATAAGGACGCTGGTGGAAGCGATCGGCTCGGCCGGTTCGGGTAGTATTGTATGTTGTAGTACGCGTTGTTCTCTACATGCACCTTCAAACTCAAACGAATATTTGGCAACCTTTCCTTCAAGCTGTGGAGCGTCGATTAGGTAAGCAAGCGGTCGCGACTTGGTTTCGGCCCCTAAAAGTCTCTAACTCCTCAACGCCCGGCGTTCTTATCATCGCAGCACCAAACACGGTCGTTAGGGACTGGATCCTCTCTAATTACGCGAAGGTGCTCAACGAATCCTTAAGAGAGATCGCGATTGACTCTTGCCGCATTCAATGGACCGTCCTCCCTTTCCAGGGCCGAGCGGACTCCGAGGAGATTAGCGGGTCAGTCAAAGCTCGCCGTGCGGATATCGGTCTTCAAAGCAACTCCCCGGAAGGTATTGCGCCCAGCGCCGGAAATCGCCTGAGCACGCCTGAACCAGCTCTAAATACCAGGTACACATTCGAAACATTTGTCGTCGGTTCCTGCAACCGATTCGCCCACGCCGCGGCCAAGGCAGTCGCCGAGATGCCCGGCAGGACTTACAACCCTCTTTACCTTTACGGTGGTGTCGGCCTTGGCAAGACCCACCTTCTCCAAGCGGCGGGTCACGCGATCAGACAGGCAAATCCCAATTTGGCGGTGACGTACGTCTCTCTGGAGCGGTTCATGAATGAACTCATCAACGCGATTCGGTATGGTTACGATAAGACCCAGGCCTTCCGTGAAAGGTATCGTACAATCGACGTACTCCTAATCGACGACGTTCAGTTCATCACTGGAAAAGAAAGGACTCAGGAAGAATTCTTTCATACTTTCAATGCCCTCTATGATGCGCAGAAGCAAATTGTCCTCACCTCTGACTGTCCCCCACGCGATATCCCCGGAATAGAAGAACGCCTTCACTCGCGTTTTGAATGGGGATTGATCGCTGATATAGAGCCTCCGGATCTTGAGACTAAGATCGCCATCCTGAAGCGAAAAGCCGAAATCCAACAAACAGATCTTCCGGATGACGTTGCTTTAATCCTGGCCACTAATAGCAAACACAATGTTCGGGAATTGGAAGGTTCTCTCGTTCGGCTGCTGGCAATGGCTTCGCTTAGAGGCTTACCGCTGTCGAAAGCGCTCGCGCAAGACGCTGTCCGCAACGTGTTGCGGCGCGACGAAGAAAACGGCATATCAATTCGTCGAATACAGAATGTCGTTGCTGCTGAATACAAGGTAAAGGTCGACTCTCTGGTTGCGCGCTCAAATGTTAGACACGTCCTCCTGCCCAGACAGCTTGCGATGTATCTGTGCAAGCGCCTAACAAAGAAAAGTTATCCGGAGATTGGTCGGCAGTTTGGCGGCAAACATCACACCACGGTCATGCACTCTGTGCAAAAGATTGATCGCTTGATCTCTTCGGATGTGGATATACGTGGTACAGTAGATAAACTCATTGAAGTACTCGAATCCTAACCGGAGGTATTCTCAAACTGGCGTCGTTTACACAGGCGCCGCTCGAAACTTAAAGGACAGGTGAATCAACGAATTACCGCGTTTAGGTACAATTCCACAGGCCCTTACTACTAATACTAAAGATACTCATACTTAAAAAATAATTGTCATTCGGAGATTTAGACGCTGAGTTGTCTGGAAGATTTTCTCTAAGCCCGGTTACCGTGTTATAAGAGAAAAACTCAGGGCGTAGAAGATAATCCAACCGTTATTAGGAGTAACTATGCGATTCGTTATTGCGCGAAACGCGCTGCAGAAGGAATTGGCGTTTGTTCAGGGAATCGTGGAAAGGAAGAATACGATTCCGGTTCTAGCTAACATTCTAATCGAGTCAGCTGGTGAGAATTCGATCAGGATAAGCGGAACCGATCTTGACGTTACCATTAGATGCGACACCGATGCCGATGAAATAGGTTCTCAGGGCGCGATTTGCGTTCAGGCACGAAAGTTGTTCGATATCGCAAGGTTGCTTCCTGATGCACCTGTTAGTTTTCGAAAAGAGGAGAATGAATGGGTAACGGTAGAATGTAATCGTTCGAAGTTCAGACTACCTGGCATATCGAAGGACACGTTTCCTGAATTGCCGGGTTTCAAGTCAACGCCGCTTAAGTTGCCGGCTGCCTTGATCAAACTCCTGATAGACCGCACTATCTTTGCGATAACCCAGGAAGAGGGACGGTACACACTCTCTGGCGCAAAGTTCGAAATCGATAAACAAAGCGTCAAAATGGTAACGACCGACGGCCATAGACTGGCTTTTGTGTCTACTAGTGACTTCGTCAAAGACCCGAAGGGCGAAGGTCTCGATGTCCTGATCCCGAGAAAGACGCTCTCTGAGTTGACAAAACTAAGCTCTGATTTTGAAGGAGAGATAAGTCTCGGAGCTGATGAGAACCATGTCTACTTTCAGATAGGCTCGCGCTTGTTGATTTCCAGAATGCTTTCGGGGCAGTTTCCAAACTATGAAATGGTGATGCCCAAGAACAACGACAGATCCGCTGTTTTCGATACGCTGGCACTCAACCAGGCAGTTAGGCGAGTCGCCCTAATGGCTGACGATCGTTCTCATGCCGTTCGTCTACATCTGAGCAACGAGCAGCTCTTGATCAGCTCCCAAAACGCTGAAGAGGGCGAGGCGCGGGAGACAATCGGAACGGACTTCACCGGTGAAGATACGGAGATAGGTTTCAACGCTCAATACCTGCAGGACTTCCTCAACGTAGTAGGATCAGAAAAAGTTGCTTTTGAGTTCAAGGACGGCAACTCACAAGCTCAGCTACGGCCAGTGTCGGAAGAAAAGCACGACTACCGATACGTCATTATGCCGATGCGGCTATGAGACCTGCAAAGTAGGTGGCCGCCACCACCACCAAAAAAAGATCCGCACACCAAAAGAGCGCCGGCAAGAAGGGCGCTCTTTCTTGTGGCTGAACGGACATGTCCTGGGTCCGCTTGCACGCAGTGAACGCGGCTACCTGACGTCAAAGCCTGTGCTACAATTTGACGATGTTTCTCAGATCGATCGAGGCTAACGATTTTCGAAATCTTGAAGGAAAGATCGTCTGGGGAAGCGGCCTCAACATTCTTCACGGTAATAACGGCGAAGGCAAGTCAAACTGGCTGGAAGCGATCTATCTTCTCGCTCACGCAAAGTCATTCCGAACGCGACAGCTCACTGAAGCACTAAGATTCGGCGCTAGCCTGGCTTCCGTCCGGGGAACAGTAGCTCGAGGAAACGCGATCGAGCGGGAGTTGCAAGTTGATATCCAGGCAAGCTCAAAGAAGACCTCGGTAAACGGCAAGCGCGAAACTCTGGCTCGCTACGCCGCACAGCTACACGCCGTCAGCTTCACAGCCGATGAACTCGAAGTAATACGTGGTGGCCCAGAGGCTCGGAGAGGCTTCGTTGATCGCGGGGCGGTATCGCTTCACCCAGGCTATGCCCAGACCGTTGCCGACTACAACAAAGTAATCAAACAAAAGAGACTGCTTCTGCAACAAGCGGCCGAAGACAGATCGAGTCAGGAAGCTTTGGTTGAACTGGTCGAACCCTGGAACAAACAACTCGTGGGTTTGGGCACCCAAATTCATAAACTTCGCACGGAGTATGTTAACGAACTGAACAACGCTCTCGATCATAATCTATTCAGCGACAACATCTCTATTCGCTACGTTTCGTCCCTCGAAGGCAAGGGTGACTTGAGCGATTATGAGTCGCTGCTTGCCGCGCGCCTCGAATCGCGATTCCAGGTTGAGATGTTTGCGGGTGCCTGTTTGATCGGACCACATCGCGACGATCTTGACGTGCTTTTCGGCGGCCGGAATTTGCGCAGTTTTGGCAGTTCGGGACAACAGCGTAGTGCATTGATAACACTTGATTTAGCGGCACTTTCCGTGTATCATTCCAAACATCAGGATTACCCGGTTTTCCTCATTGACGACGTGGATGCTGAACTTGACGGAAGCCGCATTGATCGCCTGCTCGAATACCTTGAAGGACGCACGCAAACCTTCGTTACTACCTCAAAGAGGAATCACTTTGAGCGGTTCAATAGTCGCGCTGGTTTTTATGAGATCACGAGCGGTCACGCGAACGAAGACCGGGCGCTAAGCGCGGTGAAAGCTACCGGCGCGAGGCCCTGATAGAAGATGTGAAAAGAGGAATAAACGATTTGGCTATTGCATCACCAAAGTTGAAGAAGAGAATGGATACTTATGATTCATCGTCTATCTCAGTATTGGAAGGGCGCGAGGCCGTACGCAAGCGACCGGCCATGTATATCGGATCCACGGGCGAGATGGGACTGCATCACCTGGTTTACGAAGTCGTCGACAACTCCATTGACGAGGCTTTGGCGGGACACTGCGACACCGTTGAAGTAACTATTCATCTTGACCATTCTATTACAGTAGTCGACAACGGCCGCGGCATCCCCGTCGACATGATGAAGAAGGAAAAGAAGTCGGCGGCCGAAGTCGTGATGACCAAACTTCACGCCGGCGGCAAGTTCGACACGAACGCTTACAAAGTTTCCGGCGGCTTACACGGCGTGGGCGTTTCGGTCGTCAACTTTCTTTCCGAAACGCTGCACCTGGAAATCTGGCGCGACGGCCTGACCTACGAGCAGGAATACGAACGCGGTATTTCGGTCGCCCAACTAAAACAGACCGGCAAGACGCGGAAGCGCGGGACAAAGATCACCTTCAAGCCTGACACACAGATTTTTGACACGATCGAGTTTAGCTTTGACAAGCTCTCTGAGCGACTGCGCGAAAAGGCTTTTCTCAACAAAGGAATTCGCATCACGATTCACGATGAGCGCGAAGAGCCCGAACGCTCGCATGAGTTCTACTATCGTGGCGGCATTGCCGAGTTCGTGAAACACCTCAACAAGAACAAGAGCGTGCTGCACGACAAACCGATCTATTTTGAGAAGGTGAGCGACCCGCTCTCAATCGAAGTCGCGATTCAGTACAACGATGGTTACGACGAGAAGGTCTATTCGTTCGCCAATAACATCAATACCGTCGACGGCGGCACGCATCTTTCGGGTTTTCGTTCGGCGTTCACGCGCACCATCAACGCTTACGCGCAAACGTCCGGCCTGTCGAAGAACTTCAAAGGTTCGCTGACCGGTGACGATGTGCGCGAGGGCCTGGTCGCCGTTATCTCCGTCAAACTTCCGCAACCGCAGTTCGAAGGCCAGACAAAAGGCAAACTCAACTCTGATGTAAAGGGCGCGGTTGAATCGTTTCTTAACGATCGATTGACCGAGTACCTGGAGCAAAATCCCACCGTCGCCCGCCGCATCGTGGGCAAGTCGCTCGACGCCGCGCGCGCACGCGACGCGGCCCGCAAGGCCCGAGAGATCGTGCGCAAAGGCGCGATGGGCTCGACCATGTTGCCCGGCAAACTCGCCGACTGTCAGGAACGCGATCCGGCGCTTTCGGAAATCTACATCGTTGAGGGTGATTCCGCCGGCGGCTCAGCCAAGCAGGGCCGCGATCGTAAGAACCAGGCTATTCTTCCGCTCAAAGGCAAAATCCTGAACGTTGAGAAAGCGCGCTTTGACAAGATGCTCGGCCATAGTGAGATCAAGTCGCTGATAACCGCGCTCGGCACAGGCATCGGTAAAGAAGATTTTGACGCCAGCAAGCTGCGTTACCACAAGATCATTCTGATGACGGACGCGGACGTTGACGGTTCTCACATCCGGACGCTTCTGCTCACCTTCTTCTATCGACAAATGGCCGAACTGATCGAGAAGGGCTATGTGTACATCGCTCAACCGCCTTTGTTTAAGGTGAAGCGTGGGAAGAAGGAAGAGTACATCAAAGACGAAGGCTTGATGATTCGTTACCTGATGCGGATGGCGACGGCGGACATGACGGTAAAGTCAGTCGGAGCAAAGAAGGACATCGAAGGCAAAGAGCTTGCTCTTTCGTTGGAAAAACTTGTGGAGCTGAAGCGCTACAGCGAGCGCACGGCGCGCCGTCTCGGAGGAGATGCGCATTTGCTGGACACACTGCTGGAGGCTTTCGCCGGAAAGAAAGGCGTGTGGCGCAAGGAAGGCGCGACTCTGCGCAACATATTTCAGGATGGCGACCTGATGGCCAAGGTAGAAGGAGTCCTGGCTAAGGCGGGCTTTAAGACTGAACTCTCAACGGATGAAGAACATGGTTTGTGGGAGATTGAAACCACGACCACCTCTGGGCAGGGCGTCGCGATCGATTGGAACTTTGCCAGCTATGTTGAGTTTCAAAAAGCCGTAGATCTCTACATGACTCTTGAGGACGAACTGGCGCCACCCTTTATCACCGGCACGAACGGAGCCAGCGAAGAGATTGCGACGCGCGAAGCGCTGTTGGAGAGAGTGCTCGCGGCTGCCAAGAAGGATCTTTCCATTCAGCGCTATAAGGGCCTGGGCGAAATGAATCCCGAGCAACTCTGGGAAACAACCATGAACCCTGAGAAGCGCACCCTTCTGCAAGTCAGAGTAGATGACGCAGTGGAAACTGACGATATCTTTTCGGTTCTGATGGGCGACGCGGTCGAGCCGCGCCGCAAATTCATCGAAGACAACGCGCTGGATGTAAGAAACCTGGATATCTGACCTATGGCGCAACTTGCCAACTTGCGCTAGGTTTCTTCTCTGTATCTATCCGCCCGAAAACGCCACAACTTGACCTCAGCTCCCGGCGGGATTCCCGCCTTTCGGGAAGCAATCTCCACTTGCTTTGCAGCCGTATCAATCCCTGCAAGATTAGGAAGCAATAAACCTCGACCTACTCCGTCCTGGTCTTCGACAATTACGCCGTAGATGTTCGGGTCGAGATCGTCGATCCGCACCAGTTCGGGTTGCGAGAGGACATCGACTGAGTATTTGAGATTCGGCAGTTCATCTGCGCGCACCGGCGGAAAGCGCGGGTCGCGCGAGGCGGCACTGATGGCATTGGCGATCAGTTCTTCGGCCAGAGTGTTTTTCTCCGGCTCAATCGTGCCGATGCAGCCGCGCAAATCTCCTTCGCGAGTCTTGATCGAAACAAAACAGGCGGCGCGGTGAGTGAGTAACTCTGAAAGCTTTTCGGGAACGCTGATGCCTTTACCGGTAGCGACGAAAGTCTCGACCACCTGGCGCGCGAGAGCGGGTAACTCAGCGCCGCCAGCTTCTCCGTTGCCAGGTTGAGTCTCTGACCCGCTTGCTACCCCGACGGGTCGGGATTCTGACAAGAGTTGCGCGACCATGTAGCCGACGCCAAACGGCGCTTCGTAACTGATCACCTCGCAACGCGACTCAAGTTCTTGCGCCACGCCGATCGCAACCAGCATCGATCGATAACCGCACTCTCCCGCCGTGCGGCGCAGTCCCTGATCGATCGTAACGATCCGGTGTGTCGAGTTGCTGCGGATCGCGTCCACCACTTCTTCGTCGAACAGATGCGCCTGTGGATTGTAGCCGGCGGGCGCGTCGGGCTTCAGCCGGTGACTGAGATCGCCGCTGGCGATGAACGCTACCCGACGCCCGACTTTATCAATCGCCGCGCGGATGCAATTGCCAAAGCGCAGATGATCTTCATTGGAAAGAAAGCTGTAGCCGAGCGCAACCACGCGTCCGTGCCAACCGTGACGTTGCAGAAAATAGAGCGGCACGGCGGTGCCGTGATCGAGATCGCCGCGTATGCGCACCACCTCGAACGCAGCTTCAGGCGCAGCGCGCGTAATCTCTTTCAGCAGTTCTTCATCCAACTCGGCGTGCACGGTCGCTGTGGGCGCGCGAAAGTCTGCGAAGTCAGCATGAAGCTGTGGTCCGTCGTAAGCGACAAAGGCATCCGGCTCGAGCGGCGCGTGCGGTGAGATCAGAATTACAGTCTCCGCTCCGCTGTTAATCACGCGCTCAGTCAACGTCGCCATTGCGTCGATCGAGCTGCGCACGTCGGCGATCGCCTCGCGTCCGACTTCGGGAACCATAATCGGCGGATGCGGAGCAATGCCGGCGAAGACCAATGAACTGCTGCTGGCCATGATTAGATTAGCGACAGATTAGCGCAGATGCACACAAATCAGAAGGAAATTAGCCGCGGATGGACGCAGATTAACGCGGATAAGAATCAGTTACGGATAAACACAGATCGGAGATGGATCGAACTGGCAGATCGTGCGCATCTGATCTGTGTCAATCCGCGTTAATCTGCGGCTAAATCCTGGCGTCTTGCCGACGCCTACACGCGCCCACTATCATTGCCGCGCATGGATCGATACGAGGTCTTGATCGCGGGCGCCGGCCCGGCCGGTTCGTTCGCCGCGGAACGGCTCGCGCGCGGTGGTGTGCGCGTCGCGCTGTTCGACGGGCGTCCACCGGGCGAGCCGAAAGCCTGTGGCGGCGGAGTAACGTCGAAAGC
>WNFW01001852.1_pt1 | contig 14350 bp, 11 predicted proteins | sample 5400131 | NCBI WGS metagenome assembly WNFW01 (sample SAMN13153362, study PRJNA577476) | soil metagenome | isolation source: 20 cm soil or saprolite under grassland replicate 1 | place: USA:California | collected 2016-06-15 | reverse complement strand
ATATTGAGAGCCATGATCTAAGGTTTAGCATAGCAAGGCTCCCGGAACGATCCCTGCTCTGCGCAGGGACGACAGCCAAAGCATCTACGAGATGGCGAAAGATTCCTGGACAAAAGACGGCCTGGCAACGGAGAAGGCAGTGGCGTTGAGCCTCGAAATGAGCAGGACGGCCTTAAAGTCAGCAAGGCAAGAATTGGTGCCTTCGGAGATGTATGAATTTGCGCTGATGAAAAAAGTAAATGGACAGTTGGAATCGAACGGGTGGCGGCCTTAGCAGCGCGGTTTGAATCCTAGCGTTTTGATCCGGTGGAATTTCCGGGACAGTATACGCGATTTCGTTTTCTTACCCTTTTGCCAGCCGTCCGTTCGAACATTTCGAAACTTGTATGGAATCCAACCCCATTTTTGTAATTCCAAGGTGTGACGCTTAGAAGTGCTCGTCAACCGGCTTCACGCTTTTCGCGAAGACCTGCACAAATACGGCTTTTACCCTACACGCTCTGACCAATCAGAACATTTTTCTTCTGTTGAACATCCCGATGGACGAAACAAACCCGGTCTGGATGTTTTGGGAGGAAACGCTGTCATCGATCAAATCTCGGTTTCCTAATTTGTCATAGCGTCGCAGCCTGGCATTGCCCTTGCTCTGAAAAAATGCGCAGGCACAAAACCATGACCGTTGAGCCCCTACCGCAACCATGAGGAGGTTATCTGCATGCTTTTTATAGTCAGCTACCGGAAAAAACATGCCAGCTCAAAAACGAGAAAAACTTTCTTTGCCGAACACAACGAACAGCCGTCAGTCGCGCAGATCCAGGCGTTGGTGAACAGCATAAGTGGCGGCGATTTTGCCCAAGGGACTATTGCGCTTCAGAAATGCCCGGGATTTGATACCGATGAACTGATTAAAACAGGCATTAAGGTGTTGCGCTTTGAACCTGAAGCTCAGCTCGGTGGGACTGGCACCGGTCATGCAGCACCAACTTCGGATCCTAAATACGATGAGAGATAAAGTATACCGCTCTCTTTCCGCCGTCGAATGAATCGCGAATCGCTTGACTATCGGCTCCGCATCATCAATTAATCGCATTGAGGTTTCGGGCAGCGGTCACGAAGAGACTCCGACCCATGTTTCATCTATCTAACGGCGTTGCAACCAACACCCGCTCCTCATCCATGCTCCTCACCCGTCTCATCCTACTTGTCAATTCCTGTGAACTATCCCAGGAATTGCTTGTTTTGCATGAGGCTTCCTGATAACTCACACATTTGTTTTCCACACCTCAGAACCGTGCTGAGATGAGAATCGTCTCGTTGCTAACGGAGGCGTGAGCAGGGGCCGACTTGAACGATTGCACCTTGAATATTGAATGGCCGGATCGCTTTGAACGGGTTGACCGGATTGAAAAGCTTGAACGATCCCAGACGCGTGCCTGGCGACGCCAATCATAAGGTGACCCGAACCCCCACCCACGTTGACATAAGACCACCTTCTTGGATATTCTGCGCTCCAAAGTAACGATACGGGTCAGCCGACAGTGCCGCGAGCCCTTGTGCGTCCCGATGCGGGCTGGAGTATGGTAACGGGGGCGACTTTTGAGTTCTCAATGATCCGATCCTAAAAGGGAGTTCCTATCACTTCCAAAGGAGGCGACCATGTCACGAATTCTTTATGTCATCGCATGCGCAGCACTGGCTGCAATTATCCTGGGCGGGGCAGCCCAGGCGCAACAGCAACCGGAGCAACCAAAACCGCCCCCGTTTGCGACCACCAAGGTGGAAGGTACCGATAACGTCTACGTCTTCCGCTACGCCAACCACCAGGCGATGTTCGTCGTCACCAGAGACGGCGTGATCGCCACCGATCCCATCGGTTACGGACGCCCGCAAGCGGTGACAACCTATGTCGACGAAATCAAGAAGGTCACCGACAAGCCGATCAAGTACCTGATCTACAGCCACCACCACTACGACCACATCTCCGGCGGCCAGCCGTTCAAGGATGCTGGCGCGAAGATCGTCGCCCACAAGAAGGCGAAGGAACGCCTCGCAGTGCTCAAGGATCCGGCGACGCCGTTGCCCGATGAAACGATGGACAAGAAGAGGACGATTAACCTCGGCGGGACGGCCCTCGAGCTGACCTACGTCGGACTCAACCACTCCGACAGCTCCATCGTCATGCGCTTGCCGAAGGAGAAACTCATCTTCGTAGTCGACTTTCTTCCGGTCGGTACGTTGCCGGGCCGGGGCATGATCGATTTTTATCCGCTCGAGGCAGAGAACTCGATTAAGCAAGTGATGGCGATGGATTGGGAACGGCTGATCCCCGGCCATCCCGGCGCTCCCGAAGGGCGGCTAGGCACCAAGAAAGACGCACAGGATCAACTCACCTTCCTGCAGGACGTCTCGGAAGCTGTGAAGGTCGAGGCGCGAGCAGGGAAATGTTGGGAGCCGGCGGAGAAAGAGGTGAAGCTGCCGAAATACTCGAGCTGGCCCAATTACGACACCGCATTGCCCTTCGTCCTAAGGCGCTATTGCGGCCTGTGGGGCCGCGGCACCTGAGCCGCGCTGTCGAGCGCGCGGTCGGTCTACGGTTGCGCGCAACAGGGGCTGGTAATACAGTCGAGCGCGAGCCATAAAGCCCGACCCCCAGCCGACTGATATTCTTTCCCATCTGTCGAGCCTGACGCCGTATCCTCATATCAGCTACGCCAGGTTCAGCGTGTTGGCCGCGAACATCTCCTCCGGGTTGACCGTGCGCGGCAGGATCTTCTGTTCGTGCGCGAACCGGACGATGGTCTCCAGCGCCTTGCGATTGCGTGCCAGACCGTTAGGGAGAGGATCGTCACCTACGATGCTTCGACGCTTGGCCAGGACTTGTAGGTCGGCCGACAGCTCGGCGGCTGAGCTGAGCTGCTTCAGGAATAGCGCCTTGGCGGCCTCGAAGCCGGCGAACAGCCGGGGCGCGAGCGAGGGATCGGACTGGAGCAGCGCGTCCTTGACCACGACCGTGTGGTTGATGGGATAGATGCCCGTTTTCTGGTACCAGGCGGCTTCAGCCGCGGCCGCCTCGGGGATGAGCGGCTTGACGTCCGGAGAGTCGACCCTGCCGACGCCGATGGCGGCCGCGAGCTCACCCTTCACGAGCATCTCGGCCAGGTTCGCCCCAGGTCGCTCGATCACGTTGGCGGGCTTGCGGTACTCCTGAACGTGTTCTTCGTCGACCACCACCCAGGTGATCTTGTCGAGGTCAACGCCGTACTCCGTCGCGAGAATTCCCCTCGCCCAGACACCGGTAGTAACGGTGTACGCGCGCACGCCCACTTTCTTGCCCTCGAGATCCCTCGGCGACTGCACGCCGGACTTTACGTTATAGACGATCGCGGAATGCGAGAACTGGCGCAGGACGAAGACGGGCAGCGCGGTGAACGGTTTATCATGGGCCTTGGCGGTCAGGTACGTCGTAATCGCCATCTCGCACACGTCGAAGTCGAGCGTGCGGCACATGCGGCGGAAAGCGCCGATGATCGGCGAGATCTCGACGTGCTCGAACTGGACGCCGGGCACCGACACGGTGCCATCCTTCAGGCCTTTTGTGTGCGGGTAGGTCGCGATCGCGGTCTTGAGAACCGTCATGTCATCCTCCTGTTGAGAGAGGCGCTGCAGCTGAAAACACCAATAAGGTTTGTCTTACCCCAACCTTTTTCTGGATCACGTAAAATAAGTTTCGCCGCCTAATGACTCTGCACGCCGGCGGCCTTGGCCGCGTGAATCGCGATGGCATCCATCAGAGCCGGGGACAGACAATCGTAAGGCTCCAGGCCAAGTTCCTTTAACCTACCCCTGACCGCACCCATGTTATTGGGGTTCGCGCCTGACTCGATGATGGATGAAACAAAAGCCGCGAACTCGGGCGGCGCCCAGCCGTTTTCGTTCGATAGCTCGGTGTGGATAAAGTCGAACCCGTAGAACGGATGAGCTTTATTCTCAATCCGGCCGTACATGTGAACGCCGCATTGTTTGCAAGCATGTCGCTGAATGACTGCTTTGGGATCTACGACTGCAAGTTTTCCCCCATTTTTTGTTACGGTGAGGTTGTCACGCGGCACAACGGCGACCTGTGAGAACAATGCTCCTTTCGGTTTCCAGCACTTCGTACAACCGCATACGTGATTGTGCGCGCATTGCCCCTTGATCGCCACTGTGACCCGGTTGTCCGTGCACTGGCATAGCAAGGTCCCGCCCGCAAAGTTCTCCGCCTTGGGTTTTATCCCGCGATCGACTGCAGGGTGTATCGTGATTGGACTCGCCATAACGATTTCCTCCTCTGAAACTACTGAACAAGTTTTGGGACTATGAAATGCAGCCTAGCGACTTTTCACCGATTTGAATTTTTTGAACCGTTTGGCCCTTTGAACTTTAACCTTCAGGCGTGTAACGGGCCATATGTTGGCATGTATATCGCCGCGCTTGACAAAGCGTCAAGACCAAAGAGCTCCGTTCGATTGGTCCCGCGCACAGGTTCTCTCAGAACGATTCGGAGATAACGGCGAACTGGTGACGGCTGAGTCGTCCGCACGCATTGCCTGAAGAACCCCAACAAGTGGCTTTTCATGATGTTGATAAAGGAATTGGTATTATGTCTCCAGAATTCCTTAACGCAAAGTAGCCGACGTCTAAAGTTCAGACCAAAAGAAATACACATGAGAAAAATCAAAAAGCCAACTCAACCATTATCAAGATTAAAAACTTGCCCCGTGAATTTGTGATATCCGTCTCAACAGTCGACAGTCAAAAGTAAAGATGCGACCGACGTTGTTTGCGCGACTCCCGCTGTTTCGGATGCGCCGTTCTCGACAAGCGGCCTTCGTCAGCGTACAAGTTTTATAATGCAAACCTCGCTAGCTCCATTGAGAGCTACTTTCCTGTCGACTTTTTTGGTGTTCAATCTGCTGGCACTTACCTCGGCCCTTTCGTGGTACGACAAAGGCCATCGGATCGTCGGTTTGATCGCCCAGGCGAATCTCACCGCCGACGCGCGCAAGGAGATTGAAAAGATACTTCCCGGGAGCATGACGCTGGCGGACGCGGCCATTTGGCCGGATCATGAAGGGCGAAGCATACGAGATTTCGATCCCCTCCATTACGTCTGGATTCCCGAGGCTGCCAGCGGCTACGATCAAGGACGCGACTGCCCGGAGAGAAACTGCATGGTTGAAGCTCTCAAATGGTTTTCAGCGGTCATCGCAGAAAAGAATGCTCCGATCATGATGAGGAGACTCGCGCTTCACTACGTCGCACACCTGGTGGGCGACATGCACCAACCACTTCATGCCGGTCGAGCCATGGATCAAGGCGGCATCGATATTCTTGTGTCTTACAGAGGCGGGACAACGAATCTTCACTTTTTTTGGGACACAAACCTGGTAGAGCTGGAAACAGGGAACGAGGAAGAAATTGCCAAGCGACTTACTGCGAATCTCACGGAAGAAGAGCGTCTCAAATGGCAGGCCGGCGATCCGAAACAGTGGACGAATGAATCGTTAATGCTGGTGAGGTCGCACGCGTACGATATCGGACCATCGGTCGAGCTCTCCGATGATTATGTGGAGAAAGCCCGCCCGATTGTCCGACGAAGGCTTGCTCAGGCCGGAATTAGGTTGGCCTGGTTGCTGAATATCGCTTTGAAATAAGGAAAAAGCCCGCGAAGTACAGACTCAGTCCAGTCTCTCAATCGCTCGTCGGAAGCGATCGGGGTTGCCAATGAAAGCCAAACTAGACATCGAGGTAAACGATTGTGTGTAGAAACATCAAAACACTTTTCAACTTCCAACCTCCTGTGACGGAGGAAGAGATTCGTTCCGCGTCATTGCAATTCGTGAGAAAGGTCAGCGGCTTCAACAAGCCATCGAAAGCCAACGAAGCTGCCTTCCTCGCTGCCGTTGACGAAATAGCAGCGATCTCCGGTAACCTTCTCAGCTCGCTCGAGACCAACGCGCCGCCGAGGAACCGCACAGAAGAAGCTGCCAAGGTGCGAGCACGCGCTGCTCAGAGATTCCCTAAGTAATTGGTCACAACTAACCCATCAAGGAATTACGTCCTGCGTTGTGGCGATGTGTCATTGCAAGCCTGGCCTTAGATTGTCCGGTGTCAACGGCATTTTCACCATGAGCGGCCCGCAGCCAGGCTAATTAACACGACGGAGCACCTTTGCGGAGCGTGACTCGACCGGGATTTCGTCTCCTGGTTTGTAGAGCTGCTCTTCTTCTTCAGGCAGCGGCTTGTTCGTATCCAGTACGACGATCCATTCTTTGCCCCAATCTCCCTTTGGGAGGACGAACGGCAGGGGCTCGTAGTGGGCGTTGAACAGCACGTAAAAGCTGTCGTCGACGACCCGTTCGCCGCGGGCATCCGGACTATCGATGCCTTCTCCATTGAGAAAAACTCCGAGCGCTTTGGCGAAGCCCTCGCCCCATTGTTCTTCCGCCATCTCCAGTCCGTCGGGGGTGAACCAGCCGATGTCCGTGACTTTTGCGCCGTGAATGGGACGGCCTTGGAACCACTTGCGCCGGCGAAACACGGGGTGCTGCTTGCGCAGCTGAATAAGCCGGCGCACGAATTCGAGTAAAGTCGTATCCGCCGAGGCCCAATCAAACCAGGAAATCTCGTTGTCCTGACAATAGGCGTTGTTGTTTCCCCGTTGGGCGCGGCCGATCTCGTCTCCGCCGAGGAGCATTGGGATGCCTTGAGATAGAAACAAGGTGGATAGGAAGTTGCGCTTCTGGCGATTGCGCAGGGCGTTCACTTGAGGATCATCTGTGGGTCCTTCGACTCCGCAGTTCCAAGAGCGGTTGTTACTCTCGCCGTCGCGATTGTCTTCGCCGTTCGCTTCGTTGTGTTTTTCATTGTAGGAAACCAAATCATGAAGCGTAAACCCGTCGTGAGCGGTGATGAAGTTGACGCTTGCATAGGGCCTTCTTCCGGTGGCCTCGTATAAATCCGGGCTGCCGGTGATACGATAGGCAAACTCGCCGAGCGTTTGGTCTTGTCCGCGCCAGTAATCGCGTACACAATCGCGATACTTGCCGTTCCACTCCATCCACAAAGGCGGGAATTTTCCCACCTGGTAACCGCCTTCGCCAACGTCCCAGGGTTCCGCGATGAGCTTGACCTGGCTGATCACCGGGTCCTGTTGAATAATGTCGAAAAAAGCCGAAAGGCGATCGACGTCGTGTAGCTCGCGGGCCAAGGTCGCCGCCAGATCGAAGCGGAAGCCATCGACGTGCATTTCCAGGACCCAGTAACGCAATGAGTCCATAATCAATTGCAGCACGTGGGGATGGCGCATGTTGAGACTGTTGCCGGTGCCGGTATAGTCCCTGTAGTAGCGGCGGTCGTCGGGCATGAGCCGATAATAGGCGGCGTTATCGATGCCCTTGAATGAGAGGATCGGCCCCAGATGGTTGCCTTCGGCCGTATGGTTGTAGACGACATCGAGAATGACTTCGATGCCCGCTTCGTGCAGACCTTTTACCATTTGCTTGAATTCCTGCACCTGCTGGCCGGTTTGCCCGCTTGCGGAATACTCGTTGTGTGGCGCCAAATAGCCGATCGAATTGTAGCCCCAATAATTCCGCAGTCCGCGCTCCACCAAGTGTTTGTCATGAATAAACTGATGGGCGGGCATGAGTTCCACAGCTGTGATCCCCAAACGGGTGAAATGCTCGATGGCCCTGGGGTGCGCCAGTCCCGCGTAAGTTCCCCGCAGTTCCTCGGGGACGTCCGGGTGTTTGATGGAAAAACCTTTAACGTGCGCTTCATAAACTATCGTCTCGTGCGATTGCGTGCGCGGATGTCGGTCATTGCCCCAATCGAAAAACGGATTGATCACCACCGACTTTGGCATGAAAGGCGCACTGTCTTTATCATTAGGCGGACCGTCAGGATTGTTGAAGAAATGGGGAAAGACCGCCTCGTTCCATTGCACTTGACCTTCAATGGCCCGCGCGTACGGATCGAGCAGCAGCTTGGCCGGATTGCAGCGATGTCCTTCCGCTGGGGCCCAGGGTCCGTGGACTCGAAAGCCGTAGCGCTGGCCGGGCCCAAGATTGGGCAAATAGCCGTGCCAGCAAAAGCTGGTTACCTCCGGCAGGTCGAACCGTGTCTCATTCCCCTTTTCGTCGAACAAGCAAAGTTCCACTCGCTCGGCGATTTCTGAGAAAATAGAGAAGTTTGTTCCGGCTCCATCATAAGTAGCCCCTAAAGGATAATCGTTTCCCGGCCAAACTTTTGTCATGGCGCTGTCCAATGATTCTCTAATTTGGGGAATTTAAATCGGTTCGCCTCAGGACTAAAGCTACCGCCTTTGCCGATGCGGCTCAACGTTCCGGCGACTACCTTATCGTTTTAGAAGTCGCTCATGGCGACCGGTGTCACTCGCGCGCATTCCTCTCGAGACCCGGAGTCTTATGCTAAACTCTTGATTTCAAATGACCAAGTAGATTCTAAATTGAATCGCGAAGAGTCGTCGGACAATATCACGATCACGATACCATTGCGCGGTTAGCGCGCAGCCATGGGCCGTGATCGGCGATGTGCTTGCTGCCGCAGTACTTGGGGTAGCTTATGGAAGATTGGTTGTGATCGAGGTGATCTCCCCCAAAACTAAATTACCGAGAGTTGTTTCTATCAGAAATTGGACAGCAGTAGGATGCAAAAATCGGATCGTGGAAATTTGAACGCAAGCCGTTCCAACGATCAACTCGATTCGGCTGTACAAAGGAATGCTGAGAGTCCGGCCTCTGATACGCTAACTCTCCAACACAGATCTTCATCGAATAAATCGAGTGTCTGATTGCCGGGTCTGGCTCCTAATAGCCATTGTGATCTTCCAAACAAATCGCGCATTGTGCAATGCCTCCAGGCCTGACCGGAGCTAGTGTGCAAGCCACCAAAAATTCAGGAAAGTCGAGTCGTGAAAGCCTGACCCAGACTTTGTGTGACCCTAACTTGCCCGCTCTGACCCCGTTAACCGAAAGATACAAGACCCTAACCCTAGGCTTGCAAGTTGACACAACTCTGCCTAATCGAATAGTCTCGCCTCTCAGTCCTCTCCGCGGGGCGTTTAAGGCTTTCGGAAAGGGAAGCATTCCTGTCTATAAACCGACCAGGCGAAATGAAACGCAAATTAATTTTGGCAGATTCCCTTTTCTATTTCCTGGCTGCGGCTCTGCTATCGATACTATCCTCCGTAAGTTCTCCCGTTTCGGCGCAGTTAATAAAATTGAATGTGGGCTACAGCGCTATTAGCGGGGAACAGTTGCCGGCTTGGATTGCGAAAGACGCGCGGATTTTTGAAAAAAATGGTTTGGATGTCCAGTTGATTTACTTTACCGGCGGGACGACGGCCGTTCTGGCTCTTGTCTCCGGCGAGGTTCCTATCAGTCAGGTAGCGGGTCCCGCCGTCGTGAACAGTGCCTTGGCTGGTTCCGATGTCGTCATGGTCGCCGCAGGTGCGACGTCCTTGGACTATTGGCTTATGAGCCTGCCGGAGATCAAAAAGCCCGACCAGCTCAAAGGAGGCTCTGTAGCGATCAGTCGCTTTGGGACCGCCTCAGACTTTGTGGCGCGCTACGCGCTCAACAGAATCGGTTTGGTTCCCGGAAAGGACGTCGCAATTGTACAAGTGGGAGGCGTACCCGATCGACTAGGAGCAGTGCTCGCGGGAAAAGTACAAGGCGCCATCCTCAACCCTCCAGCAAGCTTCATCGGACAAAAGAAAGGGTTGAACATCCTCGCTGATGTCTCCAAGCTGGGTCTTGCGTTTCAATATACCGGAATAGCCACCAGCCGAAGATTTACTAGAGAGCACCCCGACATTGTCAGGAGATACGTCAGATCGCAGGTGGAGGCGGTGAACCGTATCCATACGGACAGAGAAACTTCTTTGAAAGTTCTGACGAAATACTTCGGCGGCAATGTAGAACGGGACATACTGGAGAAGAGTTGGGAGTTACTGGCCAATGAGAATATGCTTCCGAAAAAGCAGTACCCATCTTATGAAGGCCTCAAATTTATTTTAGCTCCCTTGACAGAAAAGGATGCCAAGGCAAGAGCGGCAAAGCCCGAAGACTTTGCCGACTTGAGCTTCATCAAGGAACTTGACCAAAGCGGCTATATCGACAGCCTCTATAAGAAAAAATAAAAAGAAAAACCCGTGAAGCCAAATGTTGCGCCCATCGATCCTGAATTTCTTGGGTCAGGAAATCGGGGTCAGAGTAGTTTTTCATTCCGATACTTGTTCAATAAAATACTTCTCTGACTCCAATTAAGTTTACGAAACCGGCTGGTTCATGCCGCCGGAACGCCCGGCTCTGAGACATCGAGGTAAACGATTATGTGTAGAAGCATCAAAACGCTTTTCAACTTCCAACCGCCGGTGACGGAGGAAGAGATTCGTGCGGCCTCATTACAATTCGTGAGAAAGGTCAGCGGCTTCAACAAGCCATCGAAAGCCAACGGAGCGGCATACCTTGCTGCCGTTGACGAAATAGCAGCGATCTCCGGTAACCTTCTCAGCTCGCTCGAGACGAACGCGCCGCCGAGGAACCGCACAGAAGAAGCTGCCAAGGCGCGAGCACGCGCTGCTCAGAGGTTCCCTAGGTAATTGGTCACAGTCCTTTCTGGCCCCAGATTGTCTTTTTGGACTGCTTGAACGGTTTGAACCGTTTTTCCATTTGCCCAATCGGCGTTGGACCGCGGTTGCAAGTACCATCGAATCGGCGAGAAGATATAAAGGGTTGGGATCGACTTTTGGCTCAATTTGGGAGCAAACTATCCCGAGAGAGAATCGTCAGCGAGAGGGCAGGCATGAAAGGGCTAAGTTGCGCTAAGTTGTTGTTCGTGATCACGGTGATGATGGTTCTAGCGGTAAGTCTCACTTACGGGGCTGACCCAACCTCCACGGGCCGACAAACCGCGATAGCGACTTTTGCTGGGGGTTGTTTTTGGTGTATGGAGCCACCGTACGATGAAATTGACGGAGTTCTCTCGACTATCTCAGGCTATACCGGCGGAACCAAGAAGAACCCGACCTATGAACAGGTGACGACCGGTACAACCGGCCACGCGGAAGCGGTACAGATTGCCTATGACCCCAGTAAGGTCAGTTACGAAAAACTTCTCGAAGTCTTCTGGCGCAACATTGATCCGCTCACACCCAATGCGCAGTTCTGCGACCACGGAAGCCAATACCGGTCCGCGATCTTTTACCATGACGAAACGCAGAAAAAGCTCGCGGAGAAGTCGAAGCAGGCTGTTCAACGGCGTTTCAAACAATCCGTCGTAACTGAAATCGCTCCCGCCACGGAGTTTTATCCGGCGGAGGACTATCACCAGGACTACTACAAAAAGAATTCGATCCGTTACAAAGTCTACCGTTATGGCTGCGGGCGCGATCAGAGACTCGAACAGCTTTGGGGATCGGTAAAGAGGTGAGCCGCTCAATGCTCGAAAGGTGGTGCGTGTTTCCGAGCGACGCAGCGCAAGATACATACACCGTCAAGCCTCCTCCCCTCGAATGGGTGAGTCGATAAGATGCGACCCCAACTTGTCCTCTTGTCAGCGGAACTTTTCATTGACATCGACGGCGGCGCATGGCGCCGGCGTCGAAAATAAACTTTTCATGGCAACTTAGACCAACGTGCGGAAGGTAACCAGAAATTAACTGTGTCTGAGTAGTCCAACTGTTTTAACGTACTTGAAGACGGTCGGTTAGCGTAAGCTTAACCCCCTCGGCAAAAATAGCAGAAGTAAAGGCGTGGCCCTATTGCCTGTAGCTGGCACCGCAGGACGCATTGGTGATATCTTTGGAACTGCGCGTAGGATTTAAACTTAAAACAAAATAACAGGGGAATCGTGGACAAAGCCAAGTACCATCGAACCATTCAGCAAGAGTTTGATGCTCTCAAGGATAGAATCCGCTATTTGATGGATGATCCGCACTGGTTGACGGATGGCGAGTGGAAAGAGTCCATCCTAAGAAAGATTCTGAGACGTCAACTGCCGGAAGATATTGGGGTGGGACACGGATTCATCATAACTGATCAGCGATGCTCGAAACAGATAGATATCCTCGTCTACAACACGGCGTACCCGATGGTGTTCAGGGACGGCGATTTGGTGTTTCTTCATTCTGACGCTGTGTACGGGATGGTAAGCGTAAAGAGCCAGGCGGATAACTCTCTTGTATCGAAAGCAATTGAGGAGCTAGTTTACAACCTAGAGGTTCTTTACTCTGGATTCAGACATCCCCGAAGAATGAATATGGGCTGGGACGGAGTCGCAGCTTTCTTTTCGTACGAATCAAGCGCCGATCCGAAGAAGGTGCTATCGATGTTAAAAGAGAAAGCGGCAGGTAACGCACAGCGTATTGTCAAACTCCTTTCACTTGGGCCATCAATAGCTATCAATTTCGAGCAACCTTTTTGGAACGTATACAAACTAGACGATCTTGCTCCGGCGTTTATCGTCAATAAGATTGTGAATAGTGCCTCACCGGATGATGCCGCGCGTGCCCAGGATAGATTTTTTCCATTCGATCCAGCCGTACCAGTTATAGACCGCTTGGACTACCGCATTGAAAACAGTTCAGAATAGGCGGTGCTCTGTGTATCGGGACTTATATGTAGGTGTGATTAGGGACGCTGTTGACTAGCTGGACAAACTCTTCCTTGGCACGTCCGATAATTAAGCCGACGATGCCGCCCGGTCTGAGTTTGAGAGAGCGCCCCAACGGGGAACAAATCAAGCGCTTCCGACCGCTGCATCGCCCGAGTTATCCAAGTAAAGCCGCGATTTTTCACTAAATACAAGTGTGATTGACGACTCACCGGTTCGGCGATATAGCTCCCGTCAGAAAAAGGGTGTTTAAATTTCCTATACAGAGCAGTCAGGGAGGCAACCGATGCAACGACTATTGAGTGGCTCACTGATCGTTTGCGCATTGGTGCTGGCGCTGCCAGCGGCGGCGCAAGTCGAGCACCCGCCGGTGCCGGTCGAGAAGGCGGCCTATCACTGGCCCGTATTCAGCAATGAGCACGTGATGGTGCTGCGGGTATATTTTCCGCCCGGTCGCGGCTCGAACTACCACATCCACTCGCTCGATCAGATCAGCGTGCAGGTCGAGGCAGGCGCGAACGCGGGTCAGGTGCTGGGCGAGGCGCCGACCCCGGCCCGGCCGGGGACAAAAGGTCAGGTGAGTTTCACCGCCTATTCGAAAAAGACGTTCATCCACAAGTCGACCAACACGGCCGCGACGCCCTTCCACAACATCGTCGTCGCACTCCTGAAGCCAAAGCCAGCGGGTCTTGCGCCGGCGGAGCGTCCTGACGGCTATGCGCAGGTGTTCGACAACGAGCGGGCCCGCGGCTGGAAGCTTGCGCTTGAGCCGGGCCAATCGGTCGGCCCATTCACCCAAAGTGCGCCAGGGCTGCGTGTCATCATCGACGGCGGCGAGATCGCCGAGATCGTTCCCGGTCAGCCCGACCGCGGCCTGGCGCTCAGGCTCGGCGACTTCTATTGGCAGGAGCCGGGCACGACGCGCGGCATACGCAACATCGGCACGACCCGCATCGAGATCGCCGAGTTCGAATTGAAATAGTCCGGTCCGACCGTTCTTCTGCCCGCCGGACAATATAGGCTCAGTTGATATAAGTTCAGGCTTGAATGAGTCAATAAGGATTCTGCTGCTGATAAATCGTTGGAAATGTCACCGGAAGTGGTCCTTGATTCATTTATTCAAGCCCGACCCTGCTGACCTCTCCAAAGTACTGAAAACAGGGGGGCCACCGCAACGGTGATGGCCGGAGCGCGGCGAGTGTTTGGAGCAAACTGAACAAGGAGGAGCTGGCATGTCGTTCTACGAAAAAGGCCGCGTTCGCATCCGATACGAGGAGGCCGGCTCCGGCTTCCCGTTGTTGCTCATCCCCGGCGGGGGATTGAACTCGACGATCTCTGGGTTGATGCGCGGCAGACCTTTTAATACGATCGAAGAGTTCAAGGGAGAATATCGCTGCATCTTCTCGGACATGCGCAACGCCAGTGGCGGTCAGTCCTCCGGCCCGCTCGAGATCGATCGGCCGGGGGATGCCTATACCGACGACCATATCGGTCTGATGGATCACTTGGGGATCGACAAGTTCGTGGTGATGGGCTTCTGCATTGGTGGCCCTTTGGTTTGGAACCCCAACCATTCATACGAGAACAACATGAATGGCTGGGGTCCCCAGCTGGTCAAGCGCCGGCCCGACATCTCCATGGAGACGGTCGACAAATTTCTCACCAAGATGTA
>WNFW01008186.1_pt1 | contig 14351 bp, 14 predicted proteins | sample 5400131 | NCBI WGS metagenome assembly WNFW01 (sample SAMN13153362, study PRJNA577476) | soil metagenome | isolation source: 20 cm soil or saprolite under grassland replicate 1 | place: USA:California | collected 2016-06-15 | reverse complement strand
AACTTTCGCAGTCATAAAATGCGACTTCGCTTTTGCCCGGGCAATCACGTTTTGTTTGCTAAAAAGCGATGGATCACAATCGCGTTGCGCTCAGCCGCTGTTCGCCCAGAAGGGAAGGACGACAAAAGGCGCTTAGAATAGCCGATCACCCATCCGTTGTCTTTCTAATTGCGGCAGGTCTTTCGCGAAAGCGTCATCAGTAGGTGAAAAGAAACGCATCCGCGGGATGCCAAATCATAGGATACCGTTACGGCCGTCGGAACAATTGACGATTCGGTACTAAAGGCTCAAAAAAGTTAGGCCATTCGGTTAATTGTAATGCACTAGCCAATGGCCACTTACTAATTGTCGGTGAATATGTCGGCTTTGGGCACAAGGCTTGCTCCCTTCAATTTCGGCGGTCTTCAATTGTGAGGGACATATCTGTAATCTTTCCGGCATTCAACGAGGAAGCCAATATCAGATGCACAATAGAAACAGCAATAAAGGTCCTCCCCAAGGTGGCCACGAGATGGGAAGTCATCGTCGTAGATGACGGCAGCAACGATGGCACTGCTCTGATCTGCGATCAGTTAAAAGCTCGATATCCAGAAGTTAAGGTGATTCATCACCAACAGAACAGTGGATACGGCGCAGCACTTAAAAGCGGAATAATGTCAGCCAACTATGATCTCGTCTTCTTCTCCGATTCTGATGGGCAGTTCGATTTTAACGAGCTTCAGCAACTAATTTGTTGGGCGGAGGATTTTGACATTATCGCGGGCTACCGTGCAAAGCGAGAGGATCCGTTTTACCGCCGTTTGAATGCACTGGGATGGAATGTACTGGTTCGCCTGGTGCTGGGCATCAAAATTCGAGATATCGATTGTGCTTTCAAACTGTTCCGGCGTTCGGTTTTTGACCACATCCAGATCAGGTGCGTGGGCGCAATGGTGAACACCGAAATCCTTGCGCAGGCCACACGGCTTGGCATGCGCATACGCCAGGTTAAAGTAAGCCATTTCCCGCGGCGTTACGGGAAACAGTCCGGTGCGAATCCCCGCGTCATTGCCGTGGCATTTCGTGAACTTTGTCTACTTTGGCGAAAGCTTCGTCGTGTGAAGCCGGACCAGGCGGGACTCCAATTCCGCCATCGAGGAACCTCCGAGCTGCCCAATGTTGGCAGACCTGTAAGTAAACAGTCATCAGACACCACGCAGATCCTGCAACCCTGACGTATCAGCTCGGCTTATCCGGTGAAGCGGCAGTAAATCCTGTCATTCCTGCAAAATACTTGCGACCTTCAGCCTCGAGTTTACGGAGAAGTAATTACAGACAAGGCCTTGTCATGAGATGAAAGAGACATTCTGGAGTAAACTACGCGAGTTAAGGGCGCTTCGTCGACGGTGCCAACAGATCAAGCTTCAACAGCGACAGAATCGGCGTCCGCAATCAACGGGATTTAATGGCGGAAGGCAGCGACTTATTAGCGGCTTGAATCGAATGCGTTTCGAATCATTATCCGATTAGCAGTCGGTCTTGTCGCGCCACGAATCAATTCGTAGCGGCTAATGGCTAGTAGACTGGGTTCAGACGCTTGGCCATATTAGTGACGACGACCCCCGCCCCCGGGGTCTAATTATTTCTCATGCCGTAGAAAAAGACCGTGAAATTTTGATCCCTTTTGCAGCGCGGTGCGCGAAATGGGTCATGACGAACTCTTGATCAACCCGCTGAAAACGGCTTTCGTATAGGGCAGCGCCGGCATAGCTCAGTTGGTTCAGAGCGGCTGATTTGTAATTCAAGACTAACGAGTTGCGCAGCGTTTCACTGCTTTGCACAGCATTGCCGGCGCTAGGTAATTCGGCCACTTGGCATTCGCAGTCCGTTGCATGTGCGGATTGCGTGTCCGTGGATTTCCTCAGGTTTCACGGCATTTCGTATCGGCATTCGAATCCTGCGATGTCGTTTTCGCTCGCGAGAGCATCAATTGCGCGGCAAAGCATAGGGCACCGGCATAACAGATACACGTATTCCGGTCGGAAATTGCCTTGGGTTTAGCCAGCTGGCGGTAGTCCCCGCAGCCAACGCGTTATCTCGTCCAGGCGCCGATGAGAGGCGTCGCGGGCTTCACGCTCTTCCGGTGTTGGCATGATGATGTTCGCTATCTGCAACGCTGGCGTTTGACCCGTCAGCGCAAGAATCTTGTCCACGGCGATCCCGGTCCCGATCGCTGCGTCGCGCAAGCTGGCTTTGCCAATCGTTTCCTCCATACGACTGGCGCCCAACTCCGCAACGTTAGAGAGGATCCCGATGATGCTCCTTTTTCGCTCGCTTATCTCCGTAGCTTCGACTCTTGTCGAACGACGGCCCCGGATGCTGACCGTCCCCCGCCGGCCTTTGCCTCTATCACGTGATCGTTTCGTTTCATCGCTTGCGACCCGCAACCGCGATCGGCACGACGTTAGGCGCTGCTTCTGGAGCAATGGCGAACCATGTCTTTGCCTGTTGCGGTGTTGCGAGCTCGCGATAATGGCGAAAGATTATCTGAGGCGAGTTGCCGGCTTCCAATGCCAGCCGGTTCACGTCCTGAATTTCCGCAAGTCGGTAGGAGATGAACGAGTGACGAAGCGCGTTTTGTTTCCAGGTGATGCCGGCAGTGTCGGCCGCGCGCCGCATTGCTTTGAAGAAGCTATCTTTGCTGCGTGGCCAGATGCGCTCTCCATTGCGCGACGCTATCGCCAGCCAGCGGGAAAGATTCTCTGAGATTGGTACGATTCGCCGCGCTGCCGTCTTTGCCTTGTGCGCTGCGACTTCAATGAATCCCGGCCGTCGTTCTACGTCCGACCAGTCCAGCCGCAGGATTTCCGCCGAACGCAATCCGGCGAATGCCGCCAACGCAAGACAAGGCGTGACTTCCGCGGAAGAGTTTTTCAGCAACTTGGCAAGCTCCGACGGCGTGAAAATGTCAGTCGGGACGCGTCTTTCGTTGCGCTTCTCGACTTTGCAAAGCAAGTCAACTTCTTTCGACAGCCACTCGTGGCGTTGCGCGAATGCGAAGAACGTTCTCAATGTGCGCCGGAAATTGTTGTAACTGCGCGCAGAAAGTTCCAAGCCGTCAAAGAACCTGGCAATATCATCCGGCACGAGAGCGCTCACGTCACAGTGAAACCGCTCTTTGAACACGCCGAGCCGGTAGCAGAGATCGCGAACGTAAACGTCACTCACGCCTTTTCGCCTTTTCCTGTCGATGATCTCCGAAACAGCTTCAGCTACAGCTTTACGCGTAATGCCGCGTCCGCGGTGTCGAGCGTAAAATCTCGCTGCATCCAGTAGGGATAAGCCATCAAGCAGTCTCCTGGCCTCACTGTACTCGCGGGCGACGGTATCAAGCGGGAGATTGAATTCTTTCACGGCGTCGACCGCGCGTCCATACGTGAGCCGATCATCGCCATTAAGCTGCATAGCGTCGACGTCGCCACGGGAAAGCTGGCACGCTTTGGCTTCAGCTTCATTGGTGGCCTCGTGGAGATCGCTGAAGTTGAGCCGGTGACGTTTCTTGCCGAGATAATAGGTAACGCGGTAGTACGTGCCTTCCGGCTTCCGGTCGCGATAAATTCTCACGGCTGCCGAGCCGCGTTTAACGACAATCGGGAATCGGATTCTTTTCACGTTTTCGGGTCTTAAGTGCGTTTCTACTGTCCGAAATTTGACCGAAAACGCAAGTCGAACGTTCAATAAAACCGAAATCTACCTATGAAAAAGCAATGAGCGGGCAACGGGAATCGAACCCGCATGGCCAGCTTGGAAGGCTGGAACTTTACCATTAAGCTATGCCCGCGTGTGAGTAGTGAAAATAGTGGCCGGTGACGAGTAACTAGTCAAAAAGCGATTCACAAGTTCCGGCGGCCTTGCCAAGACGAGCGAGCTCTTTCGGACTCGTTATAATTATTTTTCGAACGCGGCAGCAACCAACGTGGCGTTGTGACCCCCGAACCCAAATGAGTTATTGAGAGCTACGCGCACTCTCTTTTCGCGCGCCACGTTTGGGGTGTAATCCAGGTCGCATTCCTTATCAGGATTTTCCAAATTAATAGTTGGCGGGACCACCGAATCGCGGATAGCAAGCGCGCACGCGGCCATCTCGATACCGCCGGCGCCGCCTAACAAGTGACCGGTCATCGACTTCGTAGAGCTGATGGCGACCTTGTATGCATGGTCTCCAAATACTTGTTTGATGGCGCGTGTCTCGCAAATATCGCCGATATCGGTCGAGGTGGCGTGCGCATTGATATAATCAACCTGATCAGGTGACAGACGAGCATGGTCCAGGGCCATTTGCATGGCTCGCCCCGCTCCTTCACCATCTGGCGGCGGCGCTGTCATGTGATATGCGTCACCAGAAACGCCGTACCCGATAAGCTCACAGTAAATCTTGGCGCCTCGAGCTTTGGCATGTTCCAATTCCTCGACCACAACGATTCCTGCGCCTTCGCTCATCACAAAACCGTCGCGATCACGATCGAAGGGTCGGGAGGCACGCTCGGGTTGGTCGTTGCGCGTGCTGAGCGCTCTCATAGCTGAAAAGCCTGCAAGGCCGATCTCGACGATAGACGCCTCCGAGCCGCCTGCGAGGAAGATATCGGCATCGCCAAATTTAATAATTCGCCAGGATTCTCCGATGGCGTTATTCGATGTCGCGCAAGCAGTGACAATGCACAAATTGGGTCCGCGCAGGTTAAACTCCATCGAGATGACGCCGCTGGCCATATTCCCGATGAGCATCGGGATCGTAAACGGTGAATTCCGCGCCGGTCCTTTCGTCAGCAGGATCGTCAGTTGATCCTGAAGCGTTTTTAGCCCGCCGATTCCGGTGCTGACGATGACGCCGAAACGGTTTCGATCTTTGAGGTTCGCTACATCAATTCCGCTGTCCTTCAGCGCCATTTTTGCCGCCACCATCGAAAGCTGCGTAAATCGGTCGGTGCGGCGGAGATCCTTTGGATTTTTGAAAAATGGCTTTGGATCGAAATCACGGACCTGCCCACCGATCTTGCAGTCGTAGGCCGTCGTATCGAATGCATCGATTGTGTGAATGCCGCTGACGCCGTTCTTGAGATTGGACCAAAATGTCTCCACATCGTTGCCGACAGGAGTGAGGACGCCCAGGCCAGTGATAACTACTCTGCGATCGGTGTTCATTTAGCGATTTAGCAATTTGGTAATTTGGCGATTCAAGGCTGGTGGAAATGGACTAACGACGCAACGACAGGTCAATCGTTAATCCTTAAGATTAGTGAATCGCCAAATAACTTAGCTCGTTCCCATCCCAACACTTTGAACTGTTTGAAAGAGTTTTCCCTCCGTCTTAATGGAAGGCGCGATAATAATCTCTGTTTGCTGAAATTCAGCAATATTTCGAGCGCCAACGTTACCCATGCAGGTCGTAATCGCGCCGACCAAATTTTGGCTGCCATCATCAACTTCTGCCGGACCAAACAGGATCTGCTTCAGGGAGCCGGTAGCCCCAACCTTGATACGCGTCCCTCGCGGAAGATTGGCGTGCGGCGTGGCCATTCCCCAATGGTATCCGGACCCGGGAGCTTCGTACGCCTTGGCAAAGGCACTTCCCACCATTACAGCGTCTGCGCCGCAGGCGAGTGCCTTGCAAACGTCTCCGCCCCGGCTCATTCCGCCGTCAGTGATGATTGGCACGTAGCGCGATGTTTTTTTGAAGTAAGCATCGCGCGCCGCCGCACAATCGACGGTCGCGGTGACCTGCGGAACACCCAGTCCAAGCACGCCGCGTGAAGTGCAAGCTGCTCCTGGCCCGACACCCACTAGAACCGCAGCCGGTCCACACTCCATAATTTCGAAGGTCACATCATAGCCAACAGTGTTTCCCACGATTACGGGAATGCGCATCTCACGGCAAAACTTTTCCAAATCGAGCGACTTATACTCAGACGAAATGTGTCGCACAGTTGAAACTGTGCTTTGCACCACGAAAATATCCGCGCCGGCTTCTTGGGCAATCTTGCCAAATTCAGCCGCGCGCTGAGGAATCGAACTAACTGCGGCTAATACACCTCCGTCTTTGATCTGGCGGACACGCGCCGCGATTAGATCCTCCTGAATTGGTTCCAGGTAAATTCGTTGTAGTAGCGCTGTGATTTCGGATTTATCGGCTTCGACGATTTTTTGCAGCACTTCCTGTGGATTTTTGTAGCGCGTTTGTACTCCTTCGAGATTCAAAACGGCCAGTCCACCCAACTTGTTCATGGCGACGGCAAAACGGACATCGACGACACCGTCCATGGCGCTGGCAAGGATGGGAATTTTCATCTCGAGCGGCTCCGCTTCCCTTCGTGGTAAGCGGAAGGTAATATCGACTTCGTTCGGATTGATCGTTACGCGCCCGGGTACCAGCGCGATTTCATCAAAACCGTAGGTCACGCGTGCCTTGCGATTCCGGCCTATCCACATTCCCATATTAAATTGGCTCCATTCTAAATCGTTCGTTTAAACTTCCACAGCGCGGGCAGCGAGGAAGCAGGGCATCCGTTCGATCTTCAAATTCGAACGCGCAAATCACACAGCGCAGCCGATACTGCAGAGCTCGTCGCTCCCGCCGCCGGCGATTCCATTCTCCCACTATCCAAAGGAGAAAAACCGCCGCAAGAAAAAGCAGCAAATAAATCGTGACCAGAGCAGCGAGACTGACTCGAATCACGGCGTGGCGTTGCCTGGCTGTCTTGCGTGCGGGCGCGAAATGTCGCTGCCCCACTCGATTGTCGCAATCCCCCAAGTCAAAAGCGCATCTGGCTTGTCGCCTTCCGGACCGCCTTTGTGGAAACGGCAGCGCATGAGATAAAGGCGAGCCTGTTCGTCCAGCCCCGGATCTCCTGAGGAATTCATAGGAAAACAATATCTAATTTCTCCAAGTTTGCGCTTGAGAACGAAACAGATGTCGGGATCAGACTCGCAGCAGAAACGCTCTTTTGTCGAATAAACGGCACGGCGTCCGGCGGCTGAGAGTCGGGAGCGCGTAAATCGACTTCCAAGGCAGGAAGCTCCTTGAGAGGAGGTTCCATCGCATAGTAGGAAGGCACGTGCTCAACTTTCGGCAGAGCGCGAAGCCTCGCTTCCGGCGGACGATGAGTTGTAAAGGCAACCGCAGGATCTTCTGCCTCGATCCACCGAAGCAGAGTGCGTCCTTCTTCCGAGGCAGGAGTGATCAAAGCAACACGGGCTGGCGGAGGTAGAAGCGTGACCGTAGGCGGATAAACAACTTGAAAAATGTAAAAGCAGACGGCGTGTGCCATCAGGGACAACGCCAGAAAAGCCAGGATGGCTGCACGTCGACGCCGAGGTGAATCCCAGCTAAAGAGAAGCGGTTCTGTCGCAAGGTCGGGACTCATATTGTTCATCGCGGCGGAGCGGCGGCAAGTGACACCGATGTGATACCGTGTTCAAGAGCAGCGTTCGTTACTTCGGCAACCGTCTCGTAAGAAGTGGAACGGTCCGCCTTAATGATGATTGATTGCGCTTCGCGTTTCGCCGCGTCCAACAAAGGCCCGAGTTGCTCCATGGTGACACGTTGGTCGCGAAAATAGATTGCCGGAACTGCGCCGCCGGTGATGCTAATGATCTGCTGGTTAGTTTGTGAGCCAAGCGTAAACCTAGAGAACGGCATCGAAACGGAGATCCCCTGTTGCAAGATGAAATTCGAACTCAGCAGGAGAAAAAAAACCAAAAGGAAAGCGACGTTCAGCAATGCCACGAGCACGAGCCAGCCGAAGTCATAATTAATTGTGCGCTCGAGTTTCATGAAGGCAGAAAGTTTTAAGTCTTAAGTCTTAAGAGCTCGCTCTGTCATTCCGACCGAAGTAGAGGAATCTCTGGAATCTGAATTGCTTAAAACTTAAAACTTAGGAATTCCTCGTTATAAATCCGGGCGCGCCTCTAGCTCGTGTGCGGTCCCCTCAGGTTGTTGGAAGCTGATGATCCCACTGATCGGACGGCTTTCGGTTAGCATGTGAACAATTTCGATTCCCGCCCGCTCCATGTCATGGAGCATGTTATTCACGCGAGAAGAAAGGTAGCTATAAGCAACAAAAGTGGGAGTAGCTACAACCAGGCCCGCGGCCGCTGTCAGCAAACTCTTGTACACACTGCCGGAAAGCTCTGTCACAGTGGCGTAGCCACCGCTTGAGGCAATCGTCGCAAACGCGTCGATCATGCCGGCGACTGTCCCCAGCAACCCGAGCAGTGGCGCCAGGAAAGCTATGGTAGCGAGCACGGGAAGAAATCGTTCCAGCTTCGGTACCTCCAGTTGGGCGGCTTCTTGTACGATGTCGCGCAATTCTGCACGAGGCGCGTCGTGTCGAATGATCGCTGCATGAATCACTCGTGCTACCGGGCCCGGGGTCCCCGCTGATTCGTGGAGCGCTTCTGCGAAATTGCGCCGCCGAATCAGATTCGACAGCCCCTTCAAGAATTCGCCCACGTGGATTGTGGCACGGTGAAAGTAAAAGAGACGCTCGGCGAAGACCGCGATCGAGATGATGCTGCACACCAGAATTGGCCACATTAATAGGCCGCCCTTTTGGATGTAATCAATCACGTTGGTTTTTGTAATCCCCTTTACAGACTGTGGCAAGCCAACAACCGGACAACGGCTGGTTGCTTGATGTAGTAGTTAGGCATTTTGCGATTAGCCAGGTGGCTCCTTTGACCGGGAGCCTTTCTCCCGAGGGTTGGGAGAAGAACTTGGACGGACCCTGGTAGTGCTCTTTCCGCCTACGAGTTTGCCGGATGCGTCAAAGACGGAATAGCCAGTTTGCTTGCCCGACGAATCGTAACTGTAGACGATCTTGTGCAAGAGCGCGCCGTCTCCGGCGCTTTGGGTTTCTTCCAAGAGATGGCCGGCATCATCGTACTTGTAACGGCTTTTGAAACGGAGTCGCTCATCAGGTCCGGAAATTTCGCCAGTGGAAAAACGTCCCGCATCGTCCAGTTCGTAGCGAATGGTCTCGCGGAGTTTGCCATCTGGATCGGTGGTCGTCGCCACAGCTTTGTGCTGCGCATTGTCGAATTTGTAGACGGTCCGTGAACCGTCCGGATGCATTGAAACAGTTACCCGCAGTGCGTCGCTCCCAGCCTGCTCCGGGGATTGGCTCAATCCGATCGTAGCGCCGCAGCCGATAAGCGCAGAAGCCACCATCAGCCCTGCCGGGAAAAATTTCATGGCCCGAGGAGCTTACAGTCGAGGTGGCTGGGCGCAAACTGGCCTGAAGTTTTTTATTGACCGCGCAATGGGAAGGTGGTTAAAAGTGGTGCCAAGTGGAGGAAAATGGATGAATTCTCCACTCGATACATGGACAACGATTCTCCACCCGAACGTTTCTATGCCGGAGAATTCCGGCATTCCGTCGACGAGAAAAATCGAATTACGATTCCTTCTCGCTGGCGTCGGGACAAGGCAGAAGAATTCATTCTCCTGCCGGACGCGACTTACCAATTTCTGCTCGTCATGTCGCCGAACGAGTTTGGCAGAATGAGTTCTGTGGCAGAAACAAGCCAGGGCGTTTCTGCGCGGGATCGCCGGATTTTTTTGCGCCATCTGCATTCCCGTGCGCAGCACGCGAATGCGGATCGGCAGGGCCGTCTTGTTCTACCCGAAGAACTTTGCCGTAAGGTTGGACTGAAAAATGAAGTTGCTTTGGTCGGTAATCGAGGGCGCTTTGAGATTTGGAATTTGCAGCGCTGGAAACAAGCGCATGAGGAGGAAACGGCCACTTATCAGCACGTGGCCAACGTGATTGGCTTATAATCAGATGCTTGGTCAAAACGTTATCAACACTTTTTGGTTTGAGCGGCCTTTATGGGTGGCCGTTGATCCGTTTACTGCCGAAGAGGAGGCACCCGAAGTGGAGGAATTCATCTATCACCGTCCAGTGCTCGAAAGCGAAGTGCTCGAATTACTCGAACCAAAGCCGGGTTCGCTCATTGTAGATGCAACATGTGGTGGCGGTGGCCACACCGAAGCATTTTTGGAAAGCGGGGCTAAGGTGCTGGCTCTGGACCGTGACCCTGACGCGGTACAGCACGTCAGTGAGCAACTGGCGCGCTTCGGCGATCGCCTCGCCGTGCGCCAGGCGAATTTTCGGTGCGCACTCAGCGTTCTCGATGAACTTGGCATTCGCACGATCGGCGGCGCGCTTTTAGATGTCGGCGTCTCTTCTCGGCAACTCGAAAATGCGGAGCGTGGGTTCAGCTTCATGCGAAATGGTCCCCTCGACATGCGCATGGATCCGCGCGCGCAACTGACCGCCGCTGCAATCGTAAATGAATACAGCGAAGAACAATTAACACGCTTGTTTCGCGAGCTGGGAGAGGAGCCGGCAGCGCGCCGCATCGCGAGCTTGATCGTGAAAATGCGAAAGAGTGTACCGTTTCGCGAAACGCTACCGCTCGCCCGCGCCATCGAAAAACTGGTCGGACGGCATGGACGCCACCATCCGGCTACTCAGGTGTTTCAAGCGTTGCGGATGGAGGTAAATGACGAGCTTGGAGCGCTCGAAGACGGCTTGCGAGTTTTCACTGCTCGCCTTGAGGGCGGCGCGCGCATTGCGGTGATTACTTTTCATTCACTGGAAGACCGAATCGTGAAGAATTTCTTTCGCGATCGCAGTCGCGAATGGCTGGACAAGCCCGAGTGGCCCGCGCCGCAACGCAATCCGGATTACGATCTTAAACTGATTACGCCAAAACCAGTTGAGCCCACTGAAGAGGAACGGCGCACAAACCCCCGATCACGCAGCGCAAAATTGCGCGTAGCCGAAAAGATTTAAATGAACCGTTCGCATCGAAGAAATTGCAACACTGTAAATGCGGCGTCGCTCGCGCGCTGGATTGTGGTAACGGCGTTTCTGGCGCTGGCCGGGTTGAGTTACGTTTATTTGACGCTGCAACTCTATCATCTGGGCGAACGCCGGAAGGCGGTCGAGAATGAGCTCGCTGGTCTTCGCACCCAAAATGACCTAGCCAGCGCGCAAATCGCGGCGTTGACCTCGCGTTCCGCGTTGCAACGCCGTTTGAAGGAAGGCTACTTAAAAATGGTGCCGATTTCGGAGGCCAACATTGTGCGGCTTACCATGCCTGCGCGCTCGGCGGAAGACAACGCGATCCAACCCGTAGCCAATCCTTCCGGCACGAAATGAAAGTAAACAGCCGAACACGTTGCGTACTGGTGTGCGCTGCTTTTATCGGACTGTTCAGCATTTTTTCGTTTCGTTTAATCTATCTGCAGGCAATTAAACACGACGAATACGCCGGTCTCGCAGCTGAAAAGCACATCCATAAGCAAATCATCCACGCGGAACGCGGCACGATCCTCGATGCGAATAACGAAGTACTCGCGAACAACATTCCTGTCCAGACAGTAGTGGCCGACGCCACGCATCTCAATAACCGGCCAGCAATCATCGATCTCGTCAGCAAGGAACTCGGTCTTCCTCCCGCACAGGTCGCTGAAAAGTTAAGTAGCGAGCGCCGCTACATCATCATCAAGCGTGAAGTGTCCGAGGCGCAGACTGGCGCGCTGCGTGAAAAACTTCGTGCCGCTAATCTGCGTGGAATCTATTTCGAGCACGATGCCACCCGCGTTTACCCAAATGGTTCGATGCTTTGCCACGTCATTGGATTCACCGACTTCGATCATCGCGGTATCCAGGGAGTCGAAGCGTCGATGGAAGAATATCTTCATGGGCAGGACGGTTTTCGCTTTGTCGAACACAACCGCGCCGGCCAGGAAATTGTGCCTTATCGAGGACAGGAGCGCCCCTCGCGCGACGGCTATCAGGTCCATCTGACCGTCGATCTTAGTCTGCAGAATATTGTCGAGAACGAGATCGACGCCGCGATGGAGGAATATTCTCCTCAAAAGGCCACGATTATTTTAATGCGGCCGCAGACCGGTGAAATCCTCGCAATGGCCAATCGGCCGGATTTTGATTTAAACCTTCGTGCCGAGGCTAAGCCCGAAGAAATGAAAAACCGAGCCATCATCGACATGATGGAGCCGGGTTCGACCTTTAAGATCGTCGCAGCCGCCGCCGCTCTCAACGAACGCAAGCTTCGACCTGATTCGACGATCTTTTGCGAGAACGGTCTTTGGAATTTCGGAGGTGCGGCCCTGCACGATCATCGCTCGTTTTCGTATCTGAGCGTCCGCGACGTTCTTGTGAAATCGAGCAACATTGGCGCGGCCAAACTTGCTCTGAGCGTGGGCGACCAAAGGTTCTACGAGTACATACGTCGATTCGGCTTTGGTGAGCGGACCGGGATTGAGCTACCAGGTGAAATCGGTGGAGTCATTCGGCCTCCGAAAGCGTGGAGTAAAATCTCGATTACGCGTATCCCGATGGGGCACGAAGTCGGGGTCACGCCGTTACAAATGACAGTGGCGATGGCAGTCATTGCGAACGGCGGAAAGTTAGTCACTCCGCGCATCATTAAATCGATTACCACACCGGAAGGGAAAACCGTCAGCTCACTTTCCCCTGTAGTGCTGCGCCAGGTGATATCTCCGGAGACCGCCAGAGAGATCGGTGATGCATTGCGCGGTGTAGTGAGCGATCGCGGCACTGCTGCCGCTGCTGCCGTTCCCGGTTTTACGATTGCAGGCAAAACCGGAACCGCACAAAAGGTTGATCCTCGAGGTGGATATGAACACGGGAAATACGTTGTTTCATTCGCCGGCTATCTGCCGGCGGAACACCCCGAGTTTGTCGGATTGGTGGTGCTGGATGACGCGCACACCAGTAAACCGGAGCTAAATTACGGCGGGCTCATTGCGGGACCAATTTTTTCCCGAGTAGCAGAGAAGGCGGCCCGCTATCTAGATCTTGAGCCGCATGAGGAGATTCGCAAAGCGATTCCCGTAGAGCGAGTCGAAAAAACAACGCCGGCAGAGCGAATTCGCAAGGCCAGACCGGCGGAACGAATCGCCTTAACCAATGCGTCGCGCCATTGAACACCTCGCCATGGTCCGCGGCCGCGAATCCGTCCCATTGCGGACATGTTAAAGCCTCATGCAGCTCAAGACTCTTCTCTCCGCGACTCCAGTTCGCCAGATCATCGGGACACTTGATCGCACGGTGGAAAATATCGCGTATGACTCGCGGCGAGTGCAAAGGAATGGCATGTTCGTGGCGCTGCGGGGCGAGAAATCCGATGGTCATGAATTCATCGGTCAGGCAATCGAAAAAGGGGCTTCGGTAATCGTTGCCGAACGCGAGGAGCAGAATCCGCGCGCGACTTGCCTTGTTGTCGAGAACACGCGGACGGCGCTCGCTGATTTTGCAGAAACCTTTTACGGTCATCCCGGGCGCAAATTAAAACTGGCAGCGGTCACGGGTACCAACGGGAAAACCACGACCACATTTCTCATCAAACACATTTGCGAAAATGCCCGCTTGCGTTGCGGATTGATCGGAACGGTGCGCTATGAGATCGGTGAGAGGGTACTGCCGGCCATTCGCACCACGCCGGAATCGCTCGATTTACAGGAGCTGTTGGCCCAAATCGTCAACGCGGGTTGTAAGGCAGCGGCGATGGAAGTCTCTTCACATGCGCTCGCGCAGGACCGCCCGCGTGGCCTCGAATGGAATGTCGCAGTCTTTACAAATCTTACGCAAGACCATCTCGACTTTCATGGGACCATGAAAAATTATTTCGAGTCCAAGGCGAAGCTGTTCGCCGGACTCGCGAGTCAGAAAAAAAAGCGCAAACCAATAGCAATTGTAAATATTGATGACCGTTACGGCGAACAACTGCTCGACAAAATCGACAAGCGCATCGCGGTGATCACTTATGGAATGGGGATGCGCGCGGATTTCCGCGCTTCAAATTATCGGGTTGAGTCCAGCGGTACTTCTTATCAGCTGGATGCTCGCGGCAAAAGTTATCTGGTCCGTGTTCCATTGATTGGTCGGTTTAACGTCATAAATTCCCTGGCGGCACTGGCTGCCGCCAATGCGCTTGGGATCAATTTGCGGGACGCTGTGTTTAGTCTTGGCAAGTCGCCGCAAGTGCCGGGACGCTTGGAATTGGTCCCGGCAAAGCGACAGTTTCAAGTCTTTGTCGATTATGCTCACACACCTGACGCCTTAGGGAATGTCCTCAAGACACTGCGAGAGCTTGAGCCGCATCGGCTGATTGCCGTTTTTGGTTGCGGCGGCAATCGCGATCGGGAGAAGCGCCCGTTGATGGCCGAAATTGTGGATCGCCATGCCGACTACGCCATCATTACTTCGGACAACCCCCGCAAGGAAAATCCGGACACGATTGTCGCTGAGATCGAAAAG
>WNFW01001851.1_pt1 | contig 14353 bp, 19 predicted proteins | sample 5400131 | NCBI WGS metagenome assembly WNFW01 (sample SAMN13153362, study PRJNA577476) | soil metagenome | isolation source: 20 cm soil or saprolite under grassland replicate 1 | place: USA:California | collected 2016-06-15 | reverse complement strand
CTATGTCTGGTTTGCCGTCACCGTTGAAGTCGCCCAGGACTAAGTAGGGCGCTATCGGCACGGAGTAAGTGACGGGAGCCTGGAAAGTCCTATCTCCGTTCCCTAAAAGGATAGCCATAGTGGCACCGCTTCCGAAATCGGGTGTCAGAAGTAGAAGGTCCAGCTTGCCATCGCCATTGAAATCGCCTGAAGCTGCCGCGGAATAGCCGCTGCCTAAGTTCTGGTTTAGTGAGACGGGAGGTTGGAGGGTTCCGTCGCCGTTCCCAAAAAAAATGCTCGTACCAGTCGAAGAGACAACGACGACATCGACCTTGCCGTCTCCGTTAAAATCGCCTACCGTGAAGCCGCTCGCCTGAACTGGATAATCCACTCTCGGACCGAAAGATCCGTCTGGCTTGCCCAGAAAGATTGACAGAGCCTGCCCGCTTGAGATTGTTCCAAGCATGGCAACATCGGGGATGCCGTCACCGTTGAAGTCTGCTGAAACGATTGCTGCGTTTCCTTGCGGAGGAGAAGTAGAGCTGAGACCCGGCGCGGAATAGCTGGCATTCCCAAATACGTACGTTTGAGCCTGCGCCTTCAAGCCGACCAAGCTCAGGACTGCGCAAACGAACGCTATCTGAGCGACCCGGCGACAAATTGTATTCATCAAAATCTCCTTCGAGGACAAGGGGAATGGCTTGCGTGGACCCCGGCCTGTCGCTTTTCCCAGCAAGAAGGACGGCGGGAAAATGCCTCGTCGCCTCAACGAAGAATTTCAGACATGGTTCAAACCCTGGAACCCGTCGGTTACCGGCCCAGCACGCATCGCACGGTAAGGCGGGACCGCGCCACTCTTGGAGAACGCGCTATAGACCCACCCTGCAACTGATGAAAACGAGATTTCTGATACGCCGGGTTGTCTTACATGGCAATCCGGTAAAGACCTTATTCAGAAATCCCGGACAGGGTGGGGTTGGAGGCGTGCGATTCCTTGACGGTCAAGAATTAAGACGAATCATCATTTTCGCGTCGCCGCCGCGGTTTCCGCGTAGGTCGAAAATGATGGCGTCCACGTTGGCGAGGAAATTCATGGCGGCAACAGCCGTGGGCCCGCAGACCTCGGGGTCGGCAAACATATCGAACTTGACATCAGCCAAGTAGCCGTTGTCGCTGAGTAAACAGGATACAAATTCACTTGGACGTGTAGTGGGGTACTCGGAAAAGTGCCTGTCACTGACGAGACGGGGTTGTGAGAAGTTTGGGCCGTATCACCAGCCACACGGCCACGCTTTGAACGAATAGGACTTCCCGAGCGCCCTCTTGGCGTGCTCTGCGTGTATTACATTTTTATGACAGGACCTGGTTCTGAGCGGATACCCGGATCGGGTTCAGTTCACGTAAGCAATTGGATCGACAGAAGAAAAAGGAAAAACGCGAGAGTCCTGCCGTCTCCGACCATCTGTCCAAAAAGCAGATGGCCGGGGTGAACACAGTTTTATCCAACTCGTACTGTTTCAATGAGTTCCAAAAGAGTGGCGCGCCCGGCCAGACTCGAACTGGCGACCCCCTGCTTAGAAGGGTTGGGGTCCAAAATCCCAAGTGCCTTTGTTTGTAACCGCCTCCGGGCGTTGTCACCGCTGGTGAGGTCCCTTGGTAGGGTTATATGGGTTACAAGCCTAACCTTCCGGCTTCTCCGTTCCTGGATATCCCGAGTGTGGCTTTACGAGCACCCACCCGGCCCAGTTGAACGCATGAACCTTACCAGTCAAGCGGTCTAGCCGAATCATGACGTAAGGATTTCCTATCGGCTGCCCCGCAATCGTCTCCTTGAACTCGTAGCGTTCATACAGAAAGATTTTGAGAAACCAAGTGCCTACCGCTAACAGAGCTGTAACCGCCGCCAGGACAATGCTGGTTGCCATACTCCCCTCCCTCTAGTTACCTGTAACAACGCCTGCCCAAAACGTATCACACCTGTCGCACTAATGGACGCTATCGCTTGTGTGCGAGCATGCAGTAAACAGAGCGTAACCAGTGCTATCATTTCATTCATGGAACCAGTCACCACAGTTACGACGGCGTGGACAATCGCGAAAACAGCCGGAGAGATTTCGAAGAAGCTATACGAATTTGGGAAGTCGTTAAAAGACCGCGACGCGAAGCGGCAGGTTGACGAAATCACGGACGAGCTGCGCGAACTAAAGCACCAGGCTTCGCAGCTCGAAGATGAGAATCGAGAACTGCGGGAGAAATTGCGCTTCAAAAGTGACGAATACGAGTTTCGTACCCCATTCTGGTATCACAAGGCAAATCCCGAGCGGGCACTATGTCCAAAGTGCTTCGCGAACAAAACTGCTGGACCTATGGGCGAACAGGGTCAAGGTTGTGGCAGCGATTATCGCCGTTGTCTTGTTTGCAGCGAAGGTGTCGAAGTGAGTAAGAGCGTGCGTCAGGGCTCACTTGCTCCGCATGGTGGCCCTCATGGATGGATGGGGTCCTAGCAGTGGAAGTGTGAAAGGTAGGGCAGGCATGGGCACTCAGACAGTAAAAGTGGCATTCCATTTGGTTTCGTTTACCTGCGAGAATTGCAAAGCGGTGCTGACGTATAAGATTGGCGTTGGTAGTAAATTCATGCAAATGGGCGGGCAGGCCGTCGTTTGTCCGAACTGCGCAATGGAAAACCACCCGCACGTTCCCGGCCCGATACTGGCCGGGCCATTCGTCGATGCATATTATGGGGAGCAAACGCACGTTGCGTGCAAGAAGTGCGGACGAAATATCTTCATCACGAGTGCCACGGTGTTTCTTCGTGACGGCGAACGGCATGCGGAATTGACCTGTAAATCCCCGACCTGCGCCCATACGGATATCTACAACGAAAACGCAATGGAAATTCACGGCCTCTGAAACAGGAAGCGGGTTGCGTGGTCTGGGCGTCTTAATTTGGCTTGCGGCACGGGAAGGTTGAAACGAGCATAGCACCGACCACTCCGGATGCGTCGAGTTTACGGTCGTCGGGAAACACCATCAAGTCCTGGCCCAGTTTAATCTTGACAGCTAGCTCGATGGCGGCGGCGGAAAGATTTTCTGGAATACACGGACGCCCCCCTTGTGTCTTTCCATCGGCGATGCTCATTCCCATAGAAATCCCCTGCGTAATTCCCAAAAGGTAAAATCGGCATGATGCCTTGGATTCTGCACTAGAGCCAATACAAATCTCTTGAAGGTCTCCAGCCGTCATCGCCTTCTCGTCAGCAGAAGCGCGTTTCGATTGGGTCATTACGATTGTCGAGCAGCAGAGTGTTAATAACAGTAGAGCCGTTGAGCGCATTGGAAAACCCCTTTGAAACTCTAGTGCATACGCGGTAGGACATCCCGCATGAACCGAACTCAGTTTCGCGGCCAGAATCGATAGAACTTTTCTGTCATCTTGTCCCATAGCGAAGTAGTGCGCTTCAAGCACTCGTCGCAGATGGGTTTCTTGCTCTGCACGAGTGGTTTGAAGTCGCCACCAGGGTAGTCGCCGCTCACTATCTCCTGCGCGTCCTCGACTAGAGCGCCACACGGCTGTCCATTAGGATGAGCGCACCTTTTGTCAGTGCATACGCAAGGTGTTGCCATCTTACTTCTTTGCCTCGTCCTGCAACCATTCCAATTCCCACTTGTCCAGCATCTTCTTTATGAATTTGGCGCGCTCCGGCTCGACTTCCTTATCCTCGCCGCTGCGTAGGTGAATCGCCTGCCTGTCCAAGTCCAGGTAGGCGTGATAGAACTTCCCATCGCCCTTATCAAACCAGTGCAGCTTTGGACGCCAATAGGGTGCGCCGTGCTCGCTCCACGAATCCAACAACCAGCCACCAACCGTGCGACCTGTTCGGCTGACGTAGATTTTCCCCCACATGCGATTGTTGTCTTCGTACCCCACAAAGCTGCGAACCATTTCAAGTTGGTCTGACATTGGCCTGCCCCTTACATCCAAAAGCACGTTAGCACTATCCACAATTATGAACAATCGCGGTTCCGTAGCATGCGAATAACATTGCTGTCCCACCGGGTCATGCGAGTGTCAGTCCCCACGGACTAGAAAACGCCGATACCAAAGTACGCGAGCCGTATCCCACCCCTGATTTGACCATTGGACTGTAACCCACAGAACCCCAGAGCAGCGTTGGGGACGCCGGGTTACAGGAGAAACAAAATGAAAACCGAAACAGGTTGGAACGACCAGCAAGAGCAGGTCATCGCCATGTATCAGGAAAAGCTCGGCATGTCCCGGTCGAACGCCATCCGCAAACTGCGTGGTCAAGAGCTTCGCGGTATTACGGCGGCGCAAATCTTGACCGCACCTGTGGAACCGAAACTCAAACAGGTGCAAGAGAAACCCGCGCCAAGGAAAGCCAAGGCGAGCAAGAAAAGCACCGAGCCAAAGCAACCCGCGTTCTCCACTCAGCCCGCTGGCAAGGGCGACGCCTACACCGTCGAAGGTCGTGGCGGTAAGTACGACAAGCAACTCGTGGTGAACCTCTACACGGATGGCGGAAAGACGCCCACCGAAATTGCCGCGCTCGGCTTGGCCGGTCTCAAAGGTATCAGCCCTGTTTACTGTCATCGAATTCTGTTCGGCAACGAAGAGTCCGGTGGCATCAACAATGGTCAGGCCGCTCGCCGCAAAGAGCAGGCTGCTCGCGTGAAGGCGTGGGCTGCCGAAAAGGCCAAGAAGGGATAAGGGGACGGTGGGCTACTTCAGCCAACGCGAGTACCGCACATTCCTGGCCGAGGTCATTGGCCAAGCCAAGGTTCGATGGCTCGCTCTATCGGGCAAACCGTTGGGCGAGCCAGAGGCCAACGAACTCGAACAGTTGATTGACCAATTTTTCAGAAACGTAGGTCACCGGAGTTTCGAGCAGCACTGGCCAACCCGACGTTAGCAGCGTCAAGACCAGCACAGGTGGAGCCGTTCAGCACTCGTGGTCGGGCCTTCGGGTCCGGCCCCTTGTTTTAGCCGACCTTGATTCCTAGAGGAACGGTTTGATGTATGGCCAGACCTTGTCGGCGGCCTCTACCATCCCAGCTAGCTTGGTCACTTGCTCGATGCCGCGCCAAAGACGACCGAGAATCGTTTTATCCGGGTTCTCTTTGGCCAATTGGTCCTTGATACTCTCGATGTCCACCGCGACATCAAACTTCTGTTTTTCGTCCAACGCTGCAGCCGTTATCTGCGATTTCAGTTCATCGAGGTGCTCACGCAGTTCGGAAAACTGAGCGTTCACCACGTTTCCATCCCCCAGCGTGATGACGTTCGTTCCTGTCGCCGTGACGTTGATTCCCTCGTAGCGGTCCTTTGGTTCGTATTCTGAGCCGCCCTCGATTTTATCAATACCAGCGGCTGAGATTCGGTACCAAGTGGCCGTGGCAGGAATAGTCCCGCCGTTAACGAAGACCGTTTTCTGAATCTCATGTTTCTTTACCCATCCACGGTCGAGGAGATAGGTAAGGTTCGACATCACGCTCTGTTGACTTAGTCCGTATTTCGCTTTCAGCTCCCGCTTTGCGTCACTGATTTTCAGCGCGGAGCCCTTCTTGCCATAAGTGCTCGTGCCGTCGTGATTTCGCTCGTAGAAATAGTGAAGAATTTGCTTTCTCACAGCGTCGTTGGGATTCATGGCGACCATCATCCCTTCTTCGCGCGCTGCGCGGTTAGCTGAGCACGGAGCAAACGAAGTTGAATCTTCATGTGTAGGTTGTCCCAATGCTTGCGGTTCTTGCCAAGCTGGTCAGGCATGCGTCCGATTTCTTTAGTGGCGTTAAATGTCTCGTCCACTAGTTCGGAAGACGCTTCGCTCCACAATCGGAGTACGGCTTTGAACCCGCCCTGCCATGTTGCGTTCCCGGACGAATCGAGCGTAACCATATTGCGAAAAGCAGCCACCATCGGATAAGCGGCTCCCTTGGTGAGCCGATAATCGGCCGGCGGCAATTGAGCAAACGGGAACTCCAGCGTCCGTCCTTTGGAGGCTTCCTCCACGATGTTCATTTTCCCGGCGCTACCACCGGCTTCATTGCGGATATCACGAAAATCATGGCGAATGTGGTCGTATAGGGCGAGTGCGTCGTTCAAAATGGGACGCAGCCTGTAGTACTTACTGTTCTTGAGCCTCTTCGAGTTTTCCTCATAGTCGGTAGCAAACTTCTCGAGGGGGATGCTCCATTTCTCGTAAGCGGATATGGGGTGTTTGCCACCGTCATTCGGAAAGTCAAAAATGTTGAACATTTCCATGATGCTGATGAGGTCGCGCACATCGTAGTTGGCGCTGTCCGACTCTCGCCATGAAAACATGTTCTCGAACGGCTTGCCCGCAACCTCCGCCTTAAGCCAGTCAAAGACGCCGTCGATGTTGTATATGGATTTTGGAGCGACCTGCATGCCCGTGTTTAGACCACGAGCGATGTCGGTGATGAGGTCATCCTCGACGCCCGTGCGTATGAACACTTCAACGTACTGCTCGGGATGAGTTGTCCCGTCAGCGTTACACTTCTCAATAATTTTTGCGGTGTGGGCACCGTCGACGATGCCGCCCGCCTCGTCGTCGACGACTACCTCAAAAATCTGCTTCTCTTTGTCCACCATACGAACGCTGATGGCCAGGATTGTTATTCCTTTGTTCATCAAGTCGAAAGTGCCAGGCGTCGCCTCGTTTCCTTCGAGGCTGGCGCGCACATCACGGTAGACCATCCGGTTTAGACCAACGGGCTCCCGGGCATTCGCGGCGGCACTGACGCCAGTAGGGAAATCAGTCGCCTTCACCGTAAGCCAGTATTTATGGATTGTTTCAAAAACGGGATGTGAAACTTTGCGGGATTCAAATGCGGTAATACGATGGACCTGTTTGCCCATACGTCCTCACTTTAATTGAGCGGACGAAGCCGCCGATTTGTCGTGTGCACGGAGGCACCGACTTCCCTATCATAGCACAGTTCCCGCAGCTTGGTGTGCAACCGTGCTGGGCGTTCTTCGCACCAGGGTAGGGCCAGGGCACGCACAACTGGCCGGTCAGGGGGTTGCCCTGGTGCCTGGTGGGGTAACACCGTTTAGGTGGTATGCCTCGGGGTACATGACCGTAACCCCGACGACCTCACCAGGGGTCGGCCACGGTTCCAAAGGGCTAGGAGCACGGCGCGTGTTCCTGGCCCTACCCCATCTAGTACGGATTCATATCCTCATACTCTGCCGCGATACGAGCTTCCATCTCACGGACTTTTTCAATCGGTGGAGGTGCACAATTCGTCCAGATGCGCCAAGCCTGATTCGTGTTTTGAGTTTTCCAATCGGCCCAACGGCAGTTCGTTGGCTCATAGTGACCGCGCACATTGATGCGGTCCAAGGTCTTACCTAATGGGCGCGGCCCCATGTCGCGGAGGAAGTTAAGGAACCCTTGGGCACGGGGCTCTCGCCAACGCTGGCAAACCCGGATGCCCTTGGCACCATAGTCCGGGTAGAATTGGAATTTCTTGTCGTGGCACCGCCTCACCATCATCTTCCAGGTATACCATTCACGGGTGCACAGTTCGCGACGACTGCCGTCTTTACGGGTGATTATCCGAACGTGTCCATGGATTGAGGGGTTATACAGGCGTCGAAACATCTTGCCATTGCGCTTGTACGTTATCATTCGCCGACACATGCCACAATTGCGCTGCACACCGGACGACAGCAGAGACCGCCACACGTCCAGCAGATTGCCGCACGCACAGTCACACTCAAAAATGTCAGGGGAAATTTCGCGGCGGATTGTGAGCAGCCCAAACTTTCGGTCTTTGAAGCTCATATAAATTTTGGGTGCGGAGGTGGGATTTGAACCGCACGACCTTCAGTGTATGAGACTGACGCGCTACCGGGCTGCGCTACTCCGCACACCACCGTCTTGTGTTCCGGGCCAGAGACAGCAACGCCCGACTCCGCATCTTGCGGAGTCGGGAGGTAAGCTGGTTGAAAGTTTTCGTGGTGCCCTGGCGTCCGCGTCTTGCGGATTCCTAGGCGCTGGTTTACGAGTGAGCGTTCTCAATCAAAACGAATGGTGATTGCGCCGCGTTGGCCCAATCGTCGTAGAGCAGGGCACCGTCAGCTTGCAGGTACGAGCGCAAGCCAATTAGACCGTTCTCAATGAGGCCGGGAGCTTCGCGGTAGACCTTGACGCCGGACAGTTCGCCCATCACGATTCGGGTAGCCCAGAACGAAAGGTCACCCAGCACGACAGGGTATCGCGGCGCGGAGCCGTTGCCCACGTTGTCCATGCTCGGGCAAATGCGAACGCGGATGCCCATGATGCAGGGCCAGCCTTGTTCGTAGGTCACTATGCGGAGTGGCCGCCCGTTCTTGTCCAACAGGCTTTCGAGGTAGCCGAGGGTCTTCTTGTTCATCAACCACGCGACCTTCGGGCTGTTGGCGTACGCGTCGTCCAACTTCTCGATTGCGTTGGCAAAGTCCTGCGAGCCGAGTGAGTTGTACCCGGCAGCGCCGCCGCCATCGTTGGGATTGGAGCCTGCGGCAATTACCACAGGTGCGCCGTTTCCAACGAGGCTGGTCACCAGGCCGAGCGGCTTGCTCACACCGTCACCGACCACCAAGTCCCGGCCAATACCACGGGCAAGACGGTCTGCGGAGAATTTGTTGAACAGGTTGACCACCGAAAGATTTTGCTCCAAGTCCTGCATCGCTTCGATGGAGGCGACGTACCGTGGCGTCTTGTAAGAAAAGCCGCCAAGCACAACGTGCTCCGGAACCCCAATGTCAGTCTCGGTTTGGCTTCCGCTTTCACCGACCACAGAGGCCACGGACGCAACGTCCGATGGCACGGGAATCGGCAACGGTGCAGCAGTGGTGGACTTGATGAACGTCACCGCGTCCGGGTCGAAAAGTACATCGTGGGCGCGCATTGCCCACACTGCTTCATCCCGCCATGCGGTCGGGACAAAGAATCCCAGTGCGGTGTAGGTGCCGATTCGAGCAACCGGGTCGCCTTCAACATCGCGCTTCTCAGGGTTTTCAACGTACGACTGCCAGCCGCGCGCTTCATGGCTGTGGCGTTCGATTGCAGGCAGGGTAATGCCAGCACGCCGAGCCGTGTCGGTGCGGTACATTTCGTCAACTTCCTCCACTGCCACGCCAGAACGGATGGCTGCGCACGCGGTTTGCAAGAACGCGAAACGCCGTTTCTCCTGTGGGTTGTGGTTTGGTTTGTTGCTCAGGTCATTCAACTCTTGGAGGTACGAGTTGAGGGCCTGTAGGTTCATCTTCATTTGGACACCTTCCTTGTTTGTGCTGGTACTACCCGCCAGCTCGTTTCCTTCTTTACGAAAGAAGTTCGTTGATGAAACTGCGACGGCGCAACACCACCGCACTCGCGTTTCGTTCTTGCGCCTTGTGTGCGGCAACCATCTCAGCCGTGCTCGCTGTGTCGGGGTTGAGGCCACAGACTTCACAGGTGGAACGCCAGATGCGTTCTTGTCGCCAGTTCCGCTTGCCTTGCTGTCGGGAGCGGGCTTCGACCGCCAGTTCAAGCTCACGGGCGTCCACAGAAGTTTCCGGATAAGCCGGATTTGTCACGAGAGAAATGTCGTATAGCGCCCTGAATTCTTGAATCACGCGCAGGGGCAAACGCCGAGTGTCACCGTCGTCTGGGTTCTCGTCCTGTTCGTTGTCATAATGGTCATAGTGCTGCTTCTCAGGGTCAGCGGCGAAAGCAAACGAGCAACCGGAAATGTCTCCGCGCTGTACGCTCGCGTAGAGGTCGTTCGCGTAAGACGTGTTCGGCAAATCCAAGTCGAACGCTAGGCCGACCGCGTCGCTGAGAAGGCGAAGGGTGCCGGAGGTGGTGCGACCAAGAACTAAGTTGGTGTTGTGGTTGATGAGCGCCACCGTGTCGGGATTGGAGCGAAGCACGCGGTCAAACGCGCCCGAGTTGATGACCTCGCGGAACTGGTTGCCAATGACGTGCGAGCGTACACCGTATTTCGCGGCGTAGCCGCCGAGCCGCTTCTTGTCGCCGACCTTGCTGGCTCGTACTTCGGTTTTCAATAGCCTGCGGTTTTCCAACATTAGGAGCCTCCGGACTTCCCAGACGTGTTGACGACGATTTGCTTGTTCACGTCCGCAAGAATGCTGTCCTTCATTTGCTGGCCGCGAGGAGCGTTGTCGCTTAACTTCTGTGGCCGGACGATGGGTGGCGGTGTTTCGTTACCTCGTGGTTTAATCATTTGTTCTTCTCCCTGAACTCCAAGTTGTGCCGCCAAGGGCTTGTCGTCGCTCCCGCGTAAGGGCTCATGCCAGGCACAGGCGGCGTGTGGGCGGATACGGTTTCCTTCGTCGTTGCTGGCTTCCGCCTCTTGAACTTGCTTGCCCACTCCGCGTAGAGCCGGAGGTATTCGTCGGCGATGTGCTTGGGACACGACTGTTGCCGTCCGGCCGCTGGCACGTACGACTTAACCTTCAGGTGTGACGTACCGTCCGTGCTCTGGTGGTAGCCACTGTTACCGCCGCCCCACCAAGAAATGACAGGCGGGCAGAGGTAATCCTCAATGGCGCGGCCTTTGCTTACAGACCACTCCACAGTGACTTCCGGTCCAAGGTCGGCAGTCGATAGAACCTCTTCAACCGTTCCTGTTGCGATGAGTGCTTTTGCGATTCCAGACGGGGCGTGAAATTCTTCGTGGGTATCCTTGTTACGTAGAAGCATGGTGAGTCTCCTTTGTTCTAGCGGTGAGTTACCGCTCAACGTTCACAGGTGGTGTTACAACCTGCTCGCTGTGAAAAACCGCAGGCAACGCTCTGTGCCTTGGCCGTCCATCATGGTTGCGCCCGCAAGCATCTCCTCAAGTTTCGGCACGGCAAATCGGTTAGGGATAAAACCAAAGAGTCGCCGCACTTCTTCCTGCGGCAACGAAATCAGGGCCGCGGTCTTGTGTCCCATGCCGCTCGTGACATCAATGCGGTCTCCGCCCACCTGAATCCCGTGGCGGTAGAGCAGGTCTTGGATATCCGTTGCGTCCGCATCGCTCGGCACGTTTCCCAGGCTGAACCAAAGTCCGTTCGGCAGTTGTCGTCGCATATAAATATCGGGGTGGTGTTCCGGCCAGCTCGCGGTTTGGTTTATGGCCGGCTGAACTCCGGAGTAGGTGGTCGGCCAGCCCGCTCCAATTTACAACCCCATTTCGCGGTCGCGTGAATTGGACTGGCGAGCGGCCGTCATGGCTTTTGCAAACTGAATCGGAGCGCCCCATAGGGGGTCCCTTGCCTTTGAGCGGGTTAGCCTTCGATTTCGCGGAGCGTTTCTGCAGTGTTTACTTGGTATTTCGACGTAAATGGTCGGTCGAATTCGCTACGGAGAACGAGCTTGTCCGCGCGAAGAACAGGAGGTCTAATTGCGAGATGGCGTGAATCTGCGCAGGAGAGGAAGGGTTTACCGGCTAGGTCCAACTTTACCGGTTATCGCGTTTGAACGTAGTCGCTGGCGCGACGGACGCTTCGCGTGCTATGCTCCTTACGTCATGCTGCAAGGTAGAGCTTTTAACTGCGATTTTCGGTTTTCTCTGATTTTCCTAAGCCAAGCAAAATCAATAGGTTGCAAACGAAAAAAGATTCAATTCCCATAGCCGTTAGATCGGTGCAGCCACTAGCCCGCATCCGCCGCAACCGCCAGCGCCCACCTTCAAACGGCTCTATCGAACGCGCGCGGAGCACCTCGCCCGGACTTCACGCTTTTGTGAAAACGCGCCTCCGATAGAGCATTAGCGTTTCCCGGGACTTAGCGCAGATTCGCGGAGCAGGAAGCATCAATCTGAAAGCTCAGACGAGTCTTACAATTTCACAGGAGAATCCTTTGACCTGGTTTTCATCAAGGAGTCGGTACAGCCGCGGAGAAATGACAATTAAAGGTGCAGGTCGGAGAAGATTTCTGCCCTGCCCAAAGAGGTTCTCGGTAATAGCAATGTCCGAGCCGTCCCATTGTTCACGATGCAAGACAATTTCAGAGAGAAATCTCGTTGCCACTGAATGTCCTTGCGGGCAACACCAGGCAATCTGCGAAGGGCTAAAGGGGTCTTTCCCCATTTGGGTGCTCTCTGACAATTTGCCTGCCCTGCCCGTGACCCATATCTGGTGCCAATCTTTAGATTTTCTGGTGGGGTGCTTGAACTCGAGAATTGGCCTAAATTCTGCGCCGTTGAGTTTTCGCTCACTGAATATCCGTACGAACCGGGAAGAAACAATCCATTCGACCCACGCAATTGTCTGGGCCATGTCCTTCTGCTGAGGGGCCTGGCGCAGGTCGAGTATTAGTTCGGACGCTTGGCGTCCCATGTTGCATTCTTGGCAGAGGGTCTCGTAAACAGTCCCGCACTCCTCCCCACTGGGCTCGAAATACGAGGAAATGTCGAGGGTAAGTACTTCTGCGTCGCGTAATTCATTCTTAGTGTATTTGCGAAGATACGAAGCAATGGGAAAATACTCGAACGCCTTCTGGCCCTGCGCTCTTCTAGAACCTATGAAATGCGCAATTTCCTGAAATTCGAGTGAATCCGCGGGCACCCGAGTCTCTACGCACTTCGTTCCCTCGATTGCGTTCCGTCCGATTGGTTTAGTCGCGCAGGGAAAGCGAGACTGCAAGAATGCCACTAATTCTCCTTGGCCAAGCACCTCGGACGCTCTAAGAGCCAAATATTTTCGCATTGCCGCTGATTGTACCGCTGACAGTCTTACAGAGCGTCGGCTGTCAACAATGAGTCTGACTACGGGTGGTTCGTAATCGGCTCAGTGGACGTATAGTGGCGTTCGCGGACAAGTGGCCGATCCAACGATTTCAAGCCGGGAACAGTTGCCGTGCTCCTCTCCGATGGAATTTCAATTCTCCGCGTTTCTCGGGAGTTGGGCGCCACAGCCTTGGGAGTCTTGCAGTGGTGAAGCCCGTTGGGGCGGGGTGTGTCTTTCGCTATGGCAGTACTTCCGCGCTATGGCTGATCCTTCAATTCGGGAGTCACAATTGTTTGCACGCCCCTGGATGGCTCCAGGAGGCTTCCAGTTTGGTCTTTGGAAGAAATCGCGGACTGGCGAAATGACAACAGACTATAGGGCTGAGCAAGGGAAAAAGCTATTCGGAACTGGTGTTTTGCTGTTCGGACATGGTCTTATCTGGTTCAAGTCGCCAGGTATTTTTACTCTCCTTCCGCTCAGCGCCAAGTATGGTATTTTCAACATACTTTTCCGTGCCGAAATTGTGATAGGGGTCATCTTGGCAGCGTACGGAATGCTTCTATGGCGGAGCGCATTTCGTAAACTCTCCCTTGCGAACTACATAATCGTGTTATCTTGCGTGCCCGTTCTCCTCCAATGCGCGTCTAAACTGTCCGAATGGGTTTATTTTTTAGATCAGCAGAGAGGGTTTTCGATGAATGATCTTGCAGTCGGAGTCATCGAAATCACGATGCTGGTTTGTATCGTGGTTTTCGGTGGTTGGTGGGCCGACAGCGCATACATGCGCGCACGGTTTCACAGATATATGCGATCTAGCCGATTCGTCGAATAGTTCCAACACCTCTCGCACCAAGTCCTGATAATGTGGCGTTCTCGTCCAATTGATCGACCGCATTTCGCGACGAATTCCATATGGACGAATTCCATATGGACGCGAACGCTGTTAATCAACCACTTGCTGGACCTGTCTTGCTAGAATATGCGCAAGCAGATAGATTGCGAACACGGGCCGGGAGCCGCCTGAAATGGTCCGAATTCTCCTAGGACTCACTCAAACTCCGGTTCTGCCTTGTTTGTCGCGAAACCGCACATGTGCCTGCCCAACCTCGCAACGGATTTCAAGTCTACGAGTACGCTGTTTACCAGGAGCAACTTCGTCCACAGGCTACTCGCGTGCGTTGAATTTTATTGTGGCATTCTAACTAACCTGTCCGAAACAACGCTTTTAAAGGGCTCTTGGAGCGGGTAAATGTACCAAAGGCCACAACATTGTGGAAGGCTAGCTAAGTTGCTAACTGTCACAGTCCAGATGGCTCTTCCATTTTGCGCGACTATAGCGTTCAGGATTTCGTAAACTCTTGCATTATGCAGGTGCAACGTAATTCTAAGAGGGTCCCATTGGCCTACAGCTAGGCTCCCCCCGCAACCGGCGGAACCCGCTGCTTGTACGACAGCGCAGAATAGTTGAGAATCGGCCAGCCGGGTCTCCATTCCTGTCACGGAAAAATCCTTCATGATTTTGTTGAGTAAATTGGAACTATCTTCGCGGGCCATCGGTGAGAATATATCTACGATGCCGTTAGAAAAGCTTACTCGGTATTGCGGGTCCTCTTTAACGATAGCTTC
>WNFW01001849.1_pt1 | contig 14362 bp, 17 predicted proteins | sample 5400131 | NCBI WGS metagenome assembly WNFW01 (sample SAMN13153362, study PRJNA577476) | soil metagenome | isolation source: 20 cm soil or saprolite under grassland replicate 1 | place: USA:California | collected 2016-06-15 | reverse complement strand
CTTGCCTATGCTGGCTGCCGTCAGATCGCCGTGGCGTGACCCGTTAAAGGTGAGCTATGGAAATCCTCCTGATCGACATTGGCGCCCTCGCGGTGTTTTTTGCCTTTATGGCGATCGTGTATTGGCACGGAGTCTCACACGAAGAGCAGCCAACAAGGCGCAGCCTAGTTGATGTCTCACGCGCGCCTGCTGCTCCTGGATCTTCCGGATCCTCCGTCGCTGCCGATCGATCGCGCGACACAGGTTCGCGAGGTCGGCCGGGGCCTCTTGCCCCTCGCGGCGCCGATCGGCCTTCGGCCTGACGAAAACGCGCCGACCCGAGCGGTCAGCCGCAGGCCGATTTCACGCGTCCTTGAGCAGGGTCAGCGCCGCTTCGACCTGATCGTCCTGCACGAGCAACTGCACACCGGCCACTCCGCCTTCCATGCCCGCACTTATTCCGACGACGGTCGAGGGTATCCCGGCGGCCTCCAGCTCGAGCCTCGCCAGATCGGCCTCGACCGTGGTCGGATAGCTCTTGATGATTTTCATCGCTGGTCCTTACTTCATGACCCACCAATAGGTCATGCGTCTGCTGGAGTGATGAGTTGCCAGCGCAAGGGCGCGGCGAACCGACGCCCCGCTCTCGAGCGCTCCTTGTGACCAAGGTCGGCCTTACGTGCCTCTCTACACTCGCAATCCTCTATTCGCTTTCTTCTCCTTCTTTGCGGCGCGCTTTTCCATCAGGTTCTTGGCGGGTTTCTTCTTCGCATCTTTCTTTGTGTCCATTGCCTTGCTCATAGCGGGCTCCTCGGGTTGGAGGGAACAATTGGCATTTTGCACCAAAGTGAGCAAATCCGGGTCATTGGAAACCCCCATCAGCTGAGTTCCTTCATTTTGCCGTCAATTCTCGTCAATCTTGCGCCCTGCGGCACAGCACCGGCCATCTCGACGAATGATCTCACACTCCTGATTGCCCCTCGTTCCCACACTACTGCCGGAAGGGCTGCCGTGTGCGGTTAGGGACCCGCGGCTCGTGCCGACTGCGGCGGGAGATTCAAGCTCCACGAGAGTCTCTCACCGATCCTGCCGATGCCTCGCCACGTACCGGGCGAGCGTGTCGTTCATGCGGGTTTGCCACCCCGGACCGGAGCGGCGGAAGAACTCAACGACGTGGGGCTCAAGGCGCACGGTCACGGATACCTTGTGCCTGGCGGCCTTGGGTCGGCCGCGCCGGCGCTTCATCATCTCGGCAAACGCTGCCCGGCGGCGTTTTCCCCCAGCGCGCTCATCACGAAGCGGCGGAGCTTTTCATACCGCCCGTAGCGGATCATGTCGCGCGGGCTGATGTTTCCGAGCAAGGGATTCACGGTCTTGAACCAAAGCGCCGTCTTCGCGCCGTCGCCAGCGAAGAACTGCGCTACGAGACCGCAGACGTTCGCGATCTCTTTGAGGCAATCGAGCACCCCTTTGGGAATCTTCTGATCGAAGCGCACAGACGCCGGCGCAACCCCGGCGAGTTTCGCCACGTCCCGCTTATTCAGGTCGAGAAATTGCGCAACCTCGCGGGCCTTCAGCGTCTGGTTTCCCCAGAAGCCCAGGTAGTCCCGGTCAGGGACAGTGCCCTGAGCTTCCTTCGTTTTGCGTGTTGGCGCCACTGCAGGAAGCGAAGGCAGCCTGAAGTTCCCGCCGCCTACGGGGGCCCGAACGTGCCGAGTTTTAGGTCATTCTCGAGTTGCAAGAGCCAGCTTGAGAGGTTTCCTGCTGCATAGGTCTTGGCAAGGCGATTGTTCTTTCGAATCACAACAGCTGTTCCGGTGACCGGACTCACATGCGGTATCGAGGGGTCGCCCCGTTGGAGGATTTCGAAGTCGGTAGATCGAAATCCGCTTCGCCGAAATAACTCGTGGGCATCGTCGATTTCGTCCTGGCCCAGGACCTTAAGTGCGGACTTAAGATCCTGCCGCAGCAATTCGACTTCGGATGGTGTGAGCATCCGCGGTCTTTTCGAGGTAGCGAGCTTCCGACCGGGTAAGTCGATCGAAGTCGAACCCGAACTTCTCAGCCCACCAGGCTTCAAGCTCTCGCCCATGCTTATGTCTCAACGCGTTGATTTGGCCTTCGTCAGGCGCCAGCTTTGCTGAGTATGGCTTTCCGGTCAAGACGCAAGCGCCCACGACCCCGCCACCCTTGGAACGAATGAAGCCAATAAGGTTCGCTAGGGTTCCGCCTTGTCCGACGAAGTCGTCGACGAGTAGGTATGTTGCGCCCTGCACCACTGGCCCCGCAAAAAGCGCTTGGTTGGCGAGTCGCTTGAACCCATCTGCTCCGGTGTGGCCGACCGAGTTCAACTGTACGAATGATCTATTGCGGCAATCCCAAAAGTCTCGAGAGCACGTTTGCGAGTGCTGCGGGAATCTCGTTGACGCCCTCAGACTCCAACGCATGGATAGGCACAAGCTCAGGTAGACGACCCTCGACTGTCCTGGCAAGCCGCTCCACCGTAACGGAGCTTGCCAGCCGAGACGTCAAAGCGTCTGCCGCTTCGACGTCGCCAGCCTTCGCTGCCTGAAACTTGGGATGGCGCTTTACAGCAAGCTCGTCGGCGTGGAGAAGGACGTCCGGAAAGTCAAAGAGTGGACTCCGGACCGGCTTCATGGACGGAAATGCTACAACAACAACGGCGCGCCGGGGCGCTCGCGGGATGTGGCCCTCCAGGACTATGTATCCGCAGCGCGGAGCCTCTTCTTGTGTGCCGGATACCCGCTTTATGATTGCGGCGCCTAACTCGGTTCCGTCGCCCCTGCCGGCACCATCAGGACAGCGAACGCCTGCTCTCCCGACGCCGTACCCAGAGAAACGGGGCCAAGTGGCGATCCTCGGCGACAGGTGCGCAAAGAAGGCGCTGGTGTCGACGAAGACCCGTCTCACGGCTTCGTCGCGTAGATCTCCGCCAGATACCGGTTCTTGTGACTCGAGACGTCGTCAACGTCAGCGTGCCCTGTGCCGGCACGCGCGAGCCAGCGCCCCATGGCTGCCCGCCGGCGATCCTCGCTCGGTGGCGAGCCGGGCTCGCCCTGCAGATCCGCGACCAGCCGTCGCCGCTCCTCCTCGGGAAGACTGCGAACCTGGTCGAGGATTTCTTCCACAGTTAATCGGGGGGCACTCATGAAAGCAGAGCTTACTCCACGGACGACGTCGGCCCCGCTGCGAATCGATCACTCCTTCGAACAGCGCTCGTCACGAGACCGGCGTCCGCACCAGCCCCCCTTTCTCTGCGGTGTCCATCAAGGCGTCCATGGACGATTTTTCAGATGCTGTGAAATGCTGGTCGGAGCGCCGAGACGTTCGCGAGCCTGGCCCATCAAACCTACGTGCGTCTGTGCGCCGGCACATTTCTGCCAAAGCGCGCCGGCGGTGGACGGGGCTGGCTTCGTTCGGACATCGAGCGCTGGCTCAACGGCGCCGAATCACACGAAGAGTCGTGAATGGCTCCTTCCCAGGCTACTGCCGCAAAGCTTGCCGTGGCCAGCTGGGATCCCTGCTTGACCGGCCGCATACTTGCCGCATACTGCTCTCATGGACTGGCGAACCCGTATCAGCACCGATCCGAACATTTGCCACGGTAAGGCCTGCATAACCGGGACGCGCATCATGGTCTCGGTGGTGCTGGACAACTTGGCCGCCGGGGCAGACGTGGCTGAAATTCTTCGCCTGTATCCCTCCTTGAAGCCTGAGGACGTGGCGGCGGCGATCGCGTACGCCGCCGAGCTTGCCCGCGAACGGCTCGTGCCGACTGCGGCGTGAAATTCAAGCTCGACGAGAACCTGTCACCAACCCTGGCGAGTGAGTTCATCTCGGCAGGCCACGAAGCGCACTCAGCGCTGGAGCAGGCGCTCGGAGGTTCAGTCGATCCGCGCCTCATCGAGGTCTGCCGGCTGGAAGGCCGCGCACTCGTCACGTTGGATTTGGACTTCGCCAATATTCATCGCTATCCGCCCGGTCGGTACGCCGGGATCATGGTCCTCCGGCTCGGTACACAGGCTTACGGACCTGTCACCGCTGCATTGGCGAACGCGATCGCGTTGCTGCAGCGGGAGGCGCTGAGCGGTCGATTGTGGATCGTCGAGGCGGGCCGCGTGCGCATCCATGATTGAGGTGGTCATTCCCACACCCCGCCGCGCGTGCGCGGTGTTCGGGAGTGGTTCCGCAGAAATGGGACCACTCATGGGACCACCGGAGGTTTATAGCCTGCTCTGAGAGACTGGTCGGAGCGCCGAGATTTGAACTCGGGACCCCTTGCACCCCATGCAAGTGCGCTACCAGGCTGCGCCACGCTCCGACACGATTGTTCTTATTGAAAAGCCGCATGCGGCTGGGGACTCGCCGCGCGCAATTTCAATGATACGCCGTTTGTGGGAATGCGGCGCTCAGCGCCGCAGCACCTTCATCAGCTCCTCGAGCTCGACGCGCACCTGCCGGACAATCTGCTGGCTCTGCGTAACGTCGGTGCGCGCCTCTTCGCCGGTCAGCTTGTTTCGCGCCCCGCCTATGGTGAAGCCCTGGTCGTAGAGGAGGCTCCGGATCTGGCGGATGACGAGCACGTCCTGGCGCTGGTAGTAGCGCCGGTTGCCGCGCCGCTTGACCGGCTTGAGCTGCGGGAATTCCTGCTCCCAGTAGCGCAGCACGTGCGGCTTGACGCCGCACAGCTCACTCACCTCTCCGATGGTGAAGTACCGCTTGCCGGGAATAGGCGGCAGCTGGGCGTTATTCTTTGGCTCCAACATAGGCTTCGACCCGTGCCTTCAGTTTCTGCCCTGGGCGGAAAGTCACCACGCGCCGGGCGCTGATCGGTATCTCTTCTCCGGTCTTGGGATTGCGGCCCGGGCGCTGGTTCTTGTCGCGCAGGTCGAAGTTCCCGAAGCCGGATAGCTTCACCTGCTCGCCCCCTGACAGCGCGGCCCGCACTTCCTCGAAGAAAAGATCCACCAGCTCGCGCGCTTCCCTCTTGTTCAACCCGAGCTGGTTGAACAGCGCTTCCGCCATCTCCGCTTTGGTTAAAGCCATTTCTTTATTCTCGAATTCTTGCGTTCAGGTTCTCACGCAAGTCCGCCACCACGGACGCCATGATGCGCTCCACATCGTCGTCCGTAAGAGTGCGAGAAATATCCTGAAAAATCAAGCCTAAAGCGACGCTTTTTCGACCATGTTCGAGCCCAGGGCCGCGATACACGTCGAAAATGCGGAGACCACGCAGGAGGTTTGAGGCCGCCAAGGTTACACGCTCGGCCACGGTACTTAAAGTCACCGATTCATCGACCACCAGCGCGAGGTCGCGACGCACCTGTGGAAAGCGCGAGATCTCCTGGTAGGCGGGACGCTTGACAGCGAGCGCCGAGTCGACATCGAGCTCGAAGAGCACTGGCGGATATGTAAAATCCAGCGCCTGCACCAGAATGGGATGCAGCTCGCCGATCCAGCCCACTTCCCGCCCGCAGCGCAGCACACGCGCTGCGCGTCCCGGGTGTAGCGCGGAATGCGAGCCCGCTTCGAATTTGAACGACTCCGCCTGTCCGGTGGCGGTGAAGAGCGCTTCGAGGTCGCTCTTCACATCGTAGAAGTCCGCGGCGCCCCGCATCTCCTTCGGCACGCCCCACTGCTCGGGGAGACGGGCTCCGCTCGCCACTGCCGCGAGCGTGTCGATCTCGCGCGTCGACGCCCCATCGATTTGGAAGCGCGTGCCATGCTCGAAGAGCCGGATGCGATCCTGCTGTCGGTGCTGGTTCTCGAGCGCCGCGCGCAGGAGCCCCGGCCAGAGCGACACGCGCATGACGGAGAGATCGCTCGCGATTGGATTCGAAAGCGCCAGGGCCGGCCGGTCCGGGAACAACCGTTCCTGTAGGGCCGGATCGACGAAGGCGTAAGTGATCGCTTCTTCGTAGCCACGTTGCGCGAGCACGGCCAGCACGGATTCCTCCGCGGGGCGTTCCTCGGGTAGTCGCCGAAAGCGCTGCGGCTCGAACGCATCCGCCTCCGGAATGGCTTCGAAGCCTACGATGCGGGCGACCTCCTCGATGAGGTCCGCCTCGATGGCGATGTCGAAGCGGTACGAGGGAGGCGTGACCTCCCAGCCGTCCGCCCTTGGCGTGGTCTGCATCTCGAGACCTTCGAGCGTGCGCTGCACGCGCTCGGCGGGGAGCGACGCGCCGAGAAGACGCGCAAGCTGCTTCCGGCGCAGCGTCACCGGCGGGCGCTTCGGCAGATGCGCGGCGGAGTCAGTCACCTCGATGGGACCTGCGGTGCCGCCCGCGATGGGCGCGAGCAGGGCGATCGCGCGTTCGATAGCGCGGCCCTGTAGCGCAAAATCGACGCCGCGCTCGAAGCGCTGGCTGGCGTCGGTCTGCAGGCCGAGCCGGCGGGCGCGCCCGAGGACGGCATCGGGCGCGAAGTAGGCCGACTCCAGGAACACGTCGCTCGTCTCCGCACTCACCGCGGTGTGCAAGCCTCCCATGACGCCCGCGAGCCCCACTGCCCGCTCCGCGTCGGTGATGAGAAGCACATCGCTTTGCGCCTCAATCGTCTTGCCGTCGAGGAGCGTCACGGGCTCGCCGTCCCGCGCCAGGCGCACCCGGATCCCGCCCTTGAGCTTTCTGAGATCGTAGGCGTGCATCGGCTGGCCGAGCTCGAGCATCACGTAGTTGGTGACATCCACTACCGGGCCTATGGAGCGCACGCCCGCGCGGCGCAGACGCTCGCGCATCCAGAGCGGAACCGCCGCGCGATTGTCGACGCCGCGCAGGATGCAGCCTGCGAAGCGAGGACAGGCCGCCGGAGCCTCGAGCTTCACCGGGAAGCGGTCCGCGTGTCCGGCGGGCGCGCGGGCGATGCCAGGACCCGCGACCTTGGTGCCGGCGAGCGCCGCCACCTCGCGCGCAACCCCCAAGATCGAGAGCACGTCGCCCCGATTGGGCGTCACGTTGAGGTCGAGCACCGCCTCATCGAGATCGAGGTATTCACGCAAAGAGCGGCCGAGCGGCGCATCCGGCGGCAGCTCGAGAATTCCGCTCGAGGCTTCGGCGAGTCCGAGCTCCTTCGCGGAAGCGAGCATGCCCTGCGATTCAACGCCCCAGAGCTTCGCCGCCTTGATGGCGAGATCACCGGGGAGATGCGCGCCGACCGAGGCGAGTGCGCTCTTCAAGCCCGCGCGCGCGTTGCTCGCGCCGCACACGATCTGAAGCGGCGGACCGCTGCCGGTCGAGACCCGGCACACACGCAGCTTATCCGCCTGCGGATGAGGCTCGGCGGCGAGGATCTCGGCCACCACCACGCCGGAGAAAGGCGGCGCAGCGAGCGTGAGCGCTTCCATCTCGATGCCGGCCATGGTGAGCCGTGTGCCAAGCTCGGGCGCCCCCCACGGAATCTTCACCCACTCGGTGAGCCACGAGTACGGGGCTTTCATGCGCCGAAGCTCCCGAACTGCCGCAGGAAACGCAGGTCGTTCTCGAAGAAGAGGCGCAAGTCGTTCACCCCATACCGGAGCATCGCCAGCCGGTCGATGCCCGCTCCGAAGGCATAGCCGGTGTAGCGCTCCGGATCGACGCCGCTCGCGCGCAGCACGTTCGGGTGCACCATGCCGCAGCCCGAGATCTCGAGCCACCCGGTGTGTTTGCAGGTGCGGCAGCCCTTGCCGTCGCAGAACACGCACGACATGTCGACCTCGGCCGAGGGCTCGGTGAACGGGAAGAACGAGGGGCGGAGCCTCATCGCGAGGTCGCGCTCGAAAAAAGCTTGCAGAAAGCCGTGCAGCACCGCCTTCATGTTGGCGAAGTTGATGTTCTCACCGACCGCGAGACCTTCCAGCTGATGGAACATCGGCGAGTGGGTCATGTCGGAATCGCAGCGATAGACGCGCCCGGGCGCGATGACCGCGAGCGGTGCGCCGCGCTCGCGAAGCGCCCGGATCTGCACCGGCGAGGTGTGGGTGCGCAGCAGCCGCCCGTCAGGGAAGTAGAACGTATCGTGCATCGCCCGTGCGGGATGGTCGGGCGTGAAGTTGAGCGCCCCGAAATTATGGAAGTCGTCCTCGATCTCGGGTCCCGAGGCGACATCGAACCCGGCGCGGCGGAAGAGCGTCTCGATGCGCAGCCGTGCCTTGGTCACGGGATGCAAGCCCCCCAGCTCCTCGCCCCGGCCGGGCAGGGTCACATCGATCCGTCCCGCCCCAAGGCGCCGCTCGATCTCCTCACGCCCGAGCGCCTCGCGGCGCGCCTCGATCGCCGCCTGGAGGCGCTTCTTAGCTTCGTTGATGAGGGCCCCAGCCGCGGGCCGCTCGGCCGCGCTGAGCGCGCCCAGGGATTTCAGGCGCTCGGTGAGCGTCCCCTTCTTGCCGAGCCAGCGGACGCGCGTCTCCTCGAGCGCGGCGAGATCGGTGGAGCGGGCGACCTCCTCGAGCGCCTGCCGGGTGAGGGCCGTCAGGTCTGCCAAGACGACCCCGCGCCTCAGCTGATACCGAGAGCGGTCTTGGCCTGCTGCGCGATCGCGCCGAACGCCGCGTTGTCGTGCACCGCAATGTCGGCGAGCACCTTGCGGTCGATCTCAACGCCGGCCTTGTCGAGGCCGTTGATGATGCGGCTGTAGGTGAGCCCGTGCAGGCGCGCGGCCGCATTGATGCGCGCTATCCACAGTGCGCGGAACTCGCGCTTGTTCTGTCTGCGGTCCCGGTAGGCGTACTGCCCCGCCTTGATCACGGCCTGCTTGGCCGCCCGGTAGACCTTGCGCCGGGCGTTGTAATAGCCCTTCGCCTTGCCGAGAACCTTCTTGTGACGGCGTCCGGCCGTCACGCCACGCTTCACTCGTGCCATGGTAGTGCCCGCTTCGCTTTCGAACGTTTACTTGTGATAGGGGAGAAGCTGCTCGAGGCGGCCGACATCGGTGTCGTGCACGAGACCCGAGCCGCCGGAGCGCGCCTGGCGTTTGACCTTGCGGTCCTTGTGGCCGAGATTGTGGCGGCGATGGGACGCGTAGCGCTTGAAGCCTTTGGCGGTCTTACGAAAGCGCTTGGCCGCGGCCCGGTTAGTCTTCAACTTGGGCATCGACTTGACTCCTCATCGTGTAGCCCCGTTCGCAAGGCGCCTGTCGGCACCCGCTGCGGGCGAACGCGCGTGGTAAGCCCCGCGGGCCGACTCCGTGCGCTACTTCTTTTTCGGTGCAAACACCATGACCATCTGCTTGCCTTCCATGAGCGGGTTCTGCTCGATCACCGCGTGCGGGGCGAGATCAGCACAGACCCGATCGAGGAGCTTGCGCCCGAGGTCCTGGTGCACCATCTCGCGGCCGCGGAACCTCAAGGTGACCTTGGCCTTGTCGCCCTCGGTGAGGAAGCGGGTCAGGTTACGCAGCTTGATCTTGTAATCCGCCTCTCCCGTGCCGGGACGAAATTTCACTTCCTTGACCTGAATCTGCTTCTGCTTGCGCTTCGCGGAGTGGGCTTTCTTGTTCTGCTCGAACAGGAACTTCCCGTAATCCATGATGCGCACCACCGGAGGCTCGGCGGTCGGCGACACCTCGACCAGATCGAGCTCGGCGGCGGAGGCCATCTGCAGCGCCTCGAAGCGGGACATGACCCCGGCCTGCGACCCGTCGGCCGCGATCACGCGAAGCTGCGGTGCGTTGATCTCCTCGTTGCGCCGCACCCGCTTTGTTGCACTAGCGATTCGTCAACCCTCCCACACCTTGCGCCCGCGGCTGTCGAGCTCGACGCGGAGACCTTGGGCGAACGTCTCCGGGCTCGTCGTGCCCAGGTCCTTGCCGCTTCGCGTACGCACTGACAAGAGATTAGCGGCCACTTCCTTGTCGCCCGCCACCAGCAGATACGGAACACGCCTCAGCGTGTGCTCGCGAATCTTAAAGCCGACCTTCTCGTTGCGCAAGTCGGACTCGACGCGAAGGCCCTGATTTTTCAGGGTTTCCGTAACGCGAAGGACATATTCATCCTGGCGCTCCGTGATGCCGATCACGACCGCCTGTACCGGCGACAGCCAGGCTGGGAGTTTCCCCGCGTGATGCTCGAGCAGGATCGCTAGAAAGCGCTCGAGCGAGCCGAACATCGCGCGATGCAGCATCACGGGGGTCCGTTTGGCGCTGTGCTCGTCGATATAGTACGCCCCGAGCCGCTCGGGCATGTTGAGGTCCACCTGCAACGTCCCGCACTGCCAGTCGCGGCCAATCGCGTCCCGGAGGACGAACTCGAGCTTCGGTCCGTAGAAAGCGCCCTCCCCCTCGTTCAGGGTGTACTCGATCCCCGCGGCACTCGAAGCCGCCTTGAGAGCCGCCTCCGCGCGATCCCAAATGGCGTCGTTCCCGACCCGCTTCGGGGGGCGGTCCGCGTACTTGATGCGCACGTCCTCGAAGCCGAAGTCGCGGTAGATGTCCAGGATCAGCCTGGTAATGGCTACCGATTCGGAGGTGATCTGATCCTCGGTGACGAATACGTGGCCATCGTCCTGGGTGAAGGCCCGCACGCGCATCAGGCCATGCAGAGCCCCCGAGGGCTCGTAGCGGTGCACCTTGCCGAACTCCGCGAAGCGCACCGGGAGCTCCCGGTAGCTGCGCAACCCGTGCTTGAAGATCTGCACGTGGCCCGGGCAGTTCATGGGCTTGATGGCGTAGAGCCGCTCGTCCGGGGTCTTGGTGAGATACATGTTCTCGCCGAACTTCTCCATGTGGCCCGACTGCCGCCAGAGCTCCGCGTCCATGAGCTCCGGGGCGCTCACCTCCTCGTACCCGGCGGCGGCCTGCCGCTCGCGCATGTAACCAATGAGCGACTGGAACACGGTCCAGCCCCGCGGATGCCAGAACACCGCGCCCGGCGCCTCCTCCTGCAGGTGAAACAGGTCGAGGTCCTTGCCGATGCGGCGGTGATCGCGCTTCTCCGCTTCCTCGAGCCGCTTCAGGTACTCCTCGAGCTGCTGCTTGTCAGGCCAGGCGGTGCCGTAGATCCGCTGCAGCATCTGGTTGCGCGAATCGCCACGCCAGTAAGCCCCCGCCACCTTGGTGAGCTTGAAGGCCTTGAGCTTGCCCGTCGAAGGCACGTGCGGTCCGCGGCACAGGTCGACCCAGTTGCCCTGCCCGTAGAGGCTGATCTCTTCCTTGCCGGGAATGGCAGCGATGATCTCCGCCTTGTAGAGCTCGCCCAGGCCCTTGAAGTACTTCACGGCCTCATCGCGCGCCATGACGCGCCGCGTGACCTTCTGGTCGGCTCTCGCGAGCTCCGCCATCTTCGCTTCGATGGCGGCGAGATCCTCCGGCGTGAAGGGCCGCTGGTAGGCAAAGTCGTAATAGAACCCATCCTCGATGACCGGTCCGATGGTCACCTGCGCGTCGGGAAAGAGCTCCTTGACCGCCTGCGCCAGGAGATGGGCCGTCGAGTGGCGAATGATGTCGAGGCCCTCGGGATCCCTGTCGGTCACGACCGCGAACGCGGCATCGTCGGCAATCACGTGGGAAGTGTCGACCAGCTTGCCGTTGACGCGCCCGGCGAGCGCCGCCTTGCGCAACCCCGGGCCGATCGCGGCCGCCACCTCGTCCACCGTCACCGGGTGGTCGAAGCGGCGCTGACTGCCGTCGGGCAAAGTGACAACGGGCATGGTCTGATCCAGTGTCGTTGCAAAATAAAGAGGGCGCTCCGCTCGTGTTTCCTTAGGGAGCGCCCTCTTCAGTATCTGGTAGGCGCGAGTGGGATCGAACCACCGACCACCACCATGTCAAGGTGATGCTCTACCACTGAGCTACGCGCCTGAAGAAAACATCCTGCGACGAGGGCGGCGAACGATACAAGAAGAGAGGCCTCGGAGGCAAGCTAATCCTTGATATTCCAAGCACTTACGTTTGGGTCACCGGGGAAGGGAATCCGAGCTCGAGCTGTTTGAGCTGCTCGATCTCGTCGCGAAGGCGCGCCGCGTCCTCGAACTCGAGGTTGCGCGCTCTTCTGTACATCTCCGTCTCGAGCTTCTTGATCTCCTTGACCAGCGCCTCGGGACGCAGGTCCGCGGGCGCGCGCGACTTGCCGCCGCGCTTCTGCGCGGGCGCCGGCGCCACCGCCCGCGCGCCTTCCATGATGTCGGTGACCGCCTTCTGAATGCCGCGCGGGGTGATGCCGTGGCGGACGTTGTACTCGAGCTGCTTGCGACGGCGGCGGTTGGTCTCGTCGATCGCTCGCTGCATGGAGCCCGTCACACGATCCGCGTACATGATGGCGCGCGCATGGAGATTGCGCGCGGCGCGCCCGATGGTCTGGATGAGCGAGTTGTCCGAGCGCAGGAACCCCTCCTTGTCCGCGTCCAGGATCGCAACCAGCGCGACCTCCGGCAGGTCGAGTCCCTCCCGCAGCAGGTTGATCCCGACCAGCACGTCGAACTTGCCGAGGCGGAGATCCCGGATGATCTCGGTGCGCTCGACGGTCTCGATGTCGGCGTGCAGGTAGCGCACCCGCACGTCGTGCTCACTGAGGTAGTCGGTGAGGTCCTCCGCCATGCGCTTGGTGAGCGTCGTGATGAGCACCCGCTCCCCGCGCGCCGCGCAGAGTCTGATCTCGGAGAGCACATCGTCCACCTGGGTCGCGACCGGGCGCACCTCGACCTCGGGGTCCACGAGGCCCGTGGGACGCACCACCTGCTCGACCACCTGCGAGGAATGCTTCGCCTCGTAGCCCCCCGGGGTCGCCGACACGAAGATCATCTGCGGCGCGAGCTGCTCCCACTCCTCGAACTTGAGCGGCCGGTTGTCGAGCGCGGACGGCAGCCGGAAGCCGTACTCGACCAGTACTTCCTTCCGTGAGCGGTCGCCCCGGTACATGGCTCCGAGCTGTGGGATGGTCTGGTGGCTCTCATCGACGATGAGCAGCGCCTTGCCCGGCAGGTAGTCGAACAGGCACGGCGGCGGCTCCCCGGGCGCGCGCCCCGAGAGGTAGCGCGAGTAGTTCTCGATCCCGGCGCAGTAGCCGACCTCCTTGATCATCTCGATGTCGAAGCGGGTGCGCTGCTCGAGCCGCTGTGCCTCGACCAGCCGCCCCGCCTCCCGCAGCTCCTGCAGGCGCACGCGCAGGTCGTCGCGGATCTCATCGACCGCGCCCACCAGCCGATCGCGCGGCGTGACGTAATGGGTGCCCGGATAGACCGTGAAGCGCGGCACCTTGCGGCCGATGGCTCCGGTGAGTGGATCAAAGAGCGTGAGCGAGTCGATCGTGTCGTCGAAGAGCTCGACCCGTACCGCCTCGCGCTCGGATTCCGCCGGGAAGATGTCGATGACGTCGCCGCGCACCCGGTAGGTGCCCTGCGTGAGATCGAGCTCGTTGCGCGTGTACTGCATCTCGGCGAGGCGGCGCAGGAGCGAGCGCTGGTCGAGGCGGTCGCCACGCTTCAGGTGCAGCACCATCGCCAGGTACGCCTTGGGATCACCGAGGCCATAGATGGATGAGACGGTCGCGACGATGATCGAGTCCGAGCGCTCGAGCAGCGCCTTGGTCGCCGAGAGTCGCATCTGCTCGATGTGCTCATTCACCGAGGCGTCCTTCTCGATGTACGTGTCGGACGAGGGGACGTAGGCCTCGGGCTGGTAATAGTCGTAATAGGAGACGAAGTACTCGACCGCACTGTGGGGAAAGAACCCACGAAACTCGCCGTAGAGCTGCGCGGCGAGCGTCTTGTTGTGCGCGAGCACCATCGTCGGGCGCTGCACGCGTTCGATGACGGCCGCCACGGAGAATGTCTTTCCCGATCCCGTCACACCAAGCAGCGTTTGGTGAGCGAGCCCCTCGTTCAAGCCCTCGACGAGCTTCTCGATGGCCTCGGGCTGATCGCCCGCGGGCGCGAAATCAGCTTCGAGCTTGAACGGTCGCTGCTCCACGAGGCCTCATTCTTCCCGGATTGGTCGAGCCGGACACAATCTCTTAATATAGCGGCGGCCCCCTGATTTAAAGCGAACTGCAGGAAATTCAGTGACGTTTTCGCTCTCACGGCGCGTGCAGCGCGTAAAGCCCTCCCCGACCCTCGTAGTGACGGCCCGCGCCGCGCGGCTCAAGGCCGAGGGGAAGGATGTGATCGGCCTCGGCGCGGGTGAGCCCGACTTCGACACGCCGACGCACATCGCGCAGGCGGGCGTCGCGGCCATCCGGGCCGGCTTCACGCATTACACCAACGTCGACGGGATCGATGAGCTGAAGGACGCGATCATCGCGAAATTCCAGCGCGACAACGGCCTCACCTACGCGCGCTCGCAGATCCTCGTGTCCTCGGGCGCCAAGCAGACGCTCTACAACCTCGTAATGGCGGTCATCGATCCGGGCGATGAGGCCATCATTCCGGCGCCCTACTGGGTGTCGTACCCC
>WNFW01009235.1_pt1 | contig 14363 bp, 15 predicted proteins | sample 5400131 | NCBI WGS metagenome assembly WNFW01 (sample SAMN13153362, study PRJNA577476) | soil metagenome | isolation source: 20 cm soil or saprolite under grassland replicate 1 | place: USA:California | collected 2016-06-15 | reverse complement strand
CGCGATCGCCGCGACGAGCTTGCGGTCCCCGGCCGTGAACGCGTCCGTGCCGATGCGATCCGTCAGGTTGATGACGCCGATCGGCTTGGCGCGCTCGCCGTCGGCTTCCGCCTCGGCCACGCCGTCGGTGAAGAGGCACACCACGCCCGTGCGCGGCCGCCAGGTGAGCACGCCGTCCCGGCCCGGTGCGGCGGTGATGCCGAGGGGGGGGCGCGTGGCGTCGAGCCGGGTCGGGTGGCCCGTCCCGGTATCGACGAGGAACGCGTGGGGGTGTCCGGCGTTGGCATAGGTGAGCCGCCCCGCCCGCGGGTCGATCACGGCGTAGAACAGGCTCAAGAACATCTCGGTGCGCCCGAGCTCGTCCGTGAGCGACTGCTCGATCCGCTGCAGCACGTCGGTGGGCCGCTCGCCCGCCTGCGCGTGGATCCCCGAGGCGGCCATCACGAGCGCCATGATCAATGCGGCCCCGAACCCGTGGCTCGTGACGTCGCCGATGATCACGCCGATGCGGTCGTCGGGGAGGTTGAGCAGGTTGTAGAAGTCCCCTCCCACCGATTCCGCCTGGCGGCAGCGGGCGGCGACGTCCACCCGGGCCGCGATGACGAGCGGCGAGGGAAGCAGCTTGAGCTGCAGGTCGTGCGCCAGCTCGAGCTCCCGTTGCACGCGCTGCTGGCTCAAGTCCTTCGCGACCAACGTCGCATTCTCGATCGCGGCGCCGATCTGGTTCGCGATCGCCGCGACGAGCTTGCGGTCCCCGGCCGTGAACGCGTCCGTGCCGATGCGATCCGTCAGGTTGATGACGCCGATCGGCTTGGCGCGCTCGCCCGGCGTCGCGTACAACACGGGCACGGAGAGGAACGCCTTTCCCTTATAGGTGCGGCCCTCGGGGCAGCCGGGGTTCGGCGCCTGGGCATCGGTGGGGTCGTAGCTCACGATGCGCATGTCACGGAACACGCGCGCGGAGACCGAGCAGGGGTCGTCGACCTCGATCGGCTCGACGTCCTGCACATCCATCCCCTGCGCCGCCACGATGCGCAGCATCGCTGATGGTATAGATCAGGTCGATCTCTTCGTACCGCTCCGACAGCTCCGCCGCCACTTGCGCGGCGTCGCGTTCGGCGCCGAGCGCGGCGCCAACGATCGCGGCCAGCGTGCCGGGAGCGCGCGGCGCGTCGCTCGGGGCCCGGATTTCCAGCCACACGGCGTCCACGTCCGGCACGGGCTCGAACCAGGCCGGCCCGCGCGGCGTGTCGATCGCGTGGCCGGCGGACCGGCCCGCGAGCGGCGGCGCCCAGTCGTCCTCGTCCGGTGCTCCGGCGCCCGCCGGGACGCGCCGTCCGTCGACGTGCCACAGGGCGAGCCGGGCGCCCGACAGCTGCTCGAGCGCCGCCAGCATCCGCTCCAAGCGGATCAACCCGCTCGCAACGTCAGGCAGATGGAGTTCCCGGCGGCGCTGAACGCGACGTGGTCCACGAGACTCCGCAGCACGAACAGGCCGCGCCCGTCCTCGCGCTCGAGTCGGCCCGGGAGTGTGGGATCGGGCACGGCGGCGGGGTCGAAGCCCGCCCCGGCGTCGGTCACGTGAATGTGCACGGCGTCGCGCCCCGCCTCCACCCGGACGTGCACCAGGCGGCGGGGATCGTGGCGGTTGCCGTAGGCGATGGCGTTGGCGAGCGCTTCCGCGAGCGCGGTGCGCAGGTTGAAGCGGACCCGGCGAGGCGAGAGGACGCCGCTCTTGAACCGGTCGGCGATGAGCTCGACGGCGGGACCGACGTACCCCAGGTCGCTCGGGACATCGAGCGCCAGCTCGAAGTCGGACGCGCCCCCCGTCGCCGAGGGGCGGACGTCGAGGCGCAGCGGCTGCGTCACGGCTAGAAGGCGGCGAGCGCCTCCGCGGGGGTCTTCGCGATCGCGAACAAGGTGTCCAGCTTGGTGAGCTCGAACAGCGTCTGGAGGTCCTCGTTCAGGCCCGCCAGACGCAGGTCTCCGCCCTGCTCACGGATCTTCTTCGAGAGCGAGACCAGCACGCCCAACCCGGAGGAGTCGATGTATCCCGTCCGGGTGAAGTCGATGACGAACTTGCGCGCGCCGGCGTCGAGGGAGTCCAGGACTTTCTGCTTCATGTCCTGGCGGTTCCCCACAATCAGTTGTCCGTCTACGCCGACGACTACGACTCCGTTCTTGCCCTTAGTCAAACTGAAGGTCATCTCCGCTCCCCGGCTTGAAGGACGGCGACCACCGCCGTGTCCACAATATCATCGGCCGTCGCGCCGCGCGACAGGTCGGCGACGGGGCGCGCCAGGCCCTGGAGGATGGGTCCGATCGCCTCCCACCCACCGAGGCGCTGCACCAGTTTGTACGCGATGTTGCCGCTGTCAAGATCGGGAAACACCAGCACGTTCGCCCGACCCGCGGCGGGCGAGTCCGGCGCCTTGCGGGCCGCGACCTCCTCGACCAGCGCCGCGTCGCCCTGCAGCTCGCCGTCGCAGGGGAAATCGGGGTGGCGGCTGCGCAGGATCGCCACCGCCTGGCGCACCCGCTCGACGCGGGCGCCGGCGGCGCTGCCGCGCGTGCTGTAGGAGAGGAGCGCGATCACCGGCTCGTCGCCCACGATGAGCCGGCGGTCGCGCGCCGCGGCGCACGCGGCGTCCGCGAGCTGCTCGGGGGTCGGCTCCGGGACGACGGCGCAGTCGGTGAAGGTCAGCACCGTTTCGCCTCGCACCATGTAGAACGCGCCGCTCACGGTCGCGATCCCGGGGGCGGTGCCCACGCCCCAGAGAGCCGCCCGGATCGTGTCCCCGCTCGGAAACGTGGCCCCGCCGACCATGACGTCGGCGAGCCCCGCGCCGACCAGGCAGGCCCCGTAGGTGAGCGGGTGATCGAGCGCGGCGCGTGCAGCGGCGTCATCGGGAAAGCGGTCCGGGCGGCGGGCGCGGAGGTGCCGGATGAGACCCGGGAGGGGGGAAGGGGGAAGGGGCCGCCCTAAGACCTCCACTACGGCCAGACCCTCGCGTTGCAGTCGGCGGCCCGCTTCCTGGACCCGCGGATCGTCGCCCTCGGGGAGCACGATGCGCTTCCCGGCGCGCCGCGCCCGCTGGTACGCGGCGTCGCGGAAGCTCACCGGCCGAACTTCAGCTCCAGCGCCTGCCGGACCGCGGGGTGGACGAGCGCCGAGACGTTGCCGCCGAACCGCGCCACCTCGCGCACCAGGCTGGACGAGAGGTACGTGAGATCGAATGCGGGCACTAGGAACACCGTCTCGATCCCGGGGGCCAGGTTGCGGTTCATCAGGGCCATCTGGAACTCGAACTCGAAGTCGCTCACCGCGCGCAGCCCGCGCACGATGACGGCCGCTCCCGCCGCCCGGGCGAAGTCGGCGAGCAGCCCTTCGAACGAGCGCACGTCGACCTTGGGATCGGTCACCGCCTGCTTGATGAGCGCCACGCGCTCGGGGAGCGTGAAGAGCGGCTGCTTCGCCGTGTTGACGGCCACGGCGACGACGACCTGGTCCGCGAAGGTGAGCGCGCGACGGATCAGGTCTTCGTGGCCCCGCGTGATCGGGTCAAACGACCCGGGATAGACCGCGATGCGGGGACCGGTCATGGGGCGTAGATGAAGGTAACGGCGGTGTCTCCGTAGCGGCGGGTGTCGTCGCCCGGGATCGGCCGGTCCGCGGCGTGCTCGATCGAGAAGATGCGCGCAAACGCGTGGACGCGGAACATGGCGACGAGACGAGCCGCCTGGTCGCCGGCGTAGGGTGGATCGGCGAACGCCACGTCGTACTGCCCCGGGTGCAGCCGCTCGGCGAAGCGCAGCGCGTCGAGCCGGTGCACCACGGCGCGGTCGTCCACCTCCAGCGTCTTGATGTTCGCCTTGAGGGCGGACAGCGCGAAACGATTCACCTCGACGAATTCGACGGCCGTCGCACCGCGCGACAGGGACTCGAGCCCGAGGGCGCCCGATCCCGCGAACAGGTCGAGTACGCGCGCGCCCCGGATGGAGCGTTGCAGGATGCTGAACCACGCCTCGCGCACCCGATCGGCGGTGGGCCGCACGGAATCGCCCGCCGGTGTCTTGAGTCGGCGGCCTTTGAATTCGCCGGCGATGATGCGGATCATGAAAGCCAAGTGTGGAATGTGGAATGCGGAATGCGGAATTGCAGGGCGAGGTCGAGCGCCACGACCTCTACCGGTACATTCCGCACTCCGCACTCCGCATTCCGCATTGTCACGCACTCGGCGCCAGCGACGCGACTCGGGCCTGCAGCGTCGTCCTCCCCTGCCATTCGTCCCGCTCCAGCCGGAACGCGACGTCGAGCGGCTGCGCCAGCCAGGCATCGGGTACGACGTCCGCCCAGTGAAACCCGATCGCCGGCAGCGCGCCGGAGCCGTCGTCGAGCGTGAAGCGCAGGTGGTTGGTCCCGACCCGCCGCGCGCCCACCGCGCGGGCCCCGCGCACCCCGAACACCGGCGCCGGATTGCCGGGCCCGCACGGCTCCAGGTACCGCATCAGCTTCTCGAGCTCGGGACTCACCAGCCCGAGCGGCAGCTCTAGATCGACGCGCTGGGCGGGCGCCAGGTCGTCGGGGCCCAGAAGCTCGCCCGCCACCTCGAGAAACGCAACACGGAACGCCTCGTAACGGTCGCGCCGGATCGTGAGCCCCGCCGCCATGGTGTGGCCGCCGTACTTCTCGAGGTGGTGTCCCACCCGGTGCAGCGCGGCGTGGAGATCGAAGCCGACGATGCTGCGCCCCGAGCCACGGCCGCTGTCTCCACCCTCGTCCCACCCGATCAGGAAGGTGGGGCGTCCGTAGCGCTCCACCAGACGCGACGCCACGATGCCGATGACCCCCGGGTGGCCGTCGCCGGGGACGGCTCGTCCGACAGGAGCAGGCGCAGGCCGTCGGCCGGCTCGCCGATGCGGCCGGCGGCGTTCAAGCGGGGGGCGAGGATGAAGCCGACGTGCCCCGCCTTGATCGGGCGGCCCGCGAGCCCCGCGACTTCCACCAGGGCCCGGAGCCCCGTCCAGCGTGAGTCGGCGAGCATCTTCAAGCCGTGCCGCACCAGAATGCGGTTCTCTCCGACCAACGGGACCACGTCCGCCACGGTCGCCAGGGCCACATAGTCGAGGAAGTGGAGCGGCAGGTTGGACGATTGGCCCAGCGCCGGCATCAGGGCCTGGGCGAGCTTGAACGCGACGCCGGCGCCGCACAGGTCCTTGTCCTCCGAGGGACAATCCCGGCGGCGGGGATCGAGCACCGCGGAGGCGGGAGGCAGCTGGTCGCCCGGGAGGTGATGGTCCGTGACGAGCACCGCAATGCCGGCGGCCCGGGCGGCGCGGACCGGCTCGATGGCCGTGATACCGCAATCGCAGGTGATGATGAGCCCGGCGCCCACCCGCTGCGCCTCGGCAAGCCCCGCGGGCCCGAAGTCATAGCCGTCGCGCAGGCGATGCGGCACGAAGGCGTGCGCCGTTCCCCCCACGCTGCGCAGCACGCGAGTGAGCAGCGCCGCGGCGCACTGGCCATCCACGTCGTAGTCGCCGTGGACCAGGATCGGGGTCCGGGCGCGCACCGCGCGCGTCACCAGCTCGACGGCGAGCGGCATGTCGACCCAGTCGAGGGGATCGGAGAGGCGCTCGAGCTCGGGCCGGAGGAAGGCTTTGGCGAGGTCGGGGGCGGCGAGCCCGCGTTGCACCAGGATGGCGGCGAGCGGCTCGGGGATGTGCAGCTGACCGGCGAGCGCGCGGGTCAAACCGGGGTCGGGCCGCTCGGTGATCGCCCAGCGGGCCGGGATCATTCCTTCGCGTACAGCAGCACGCCGCAGGCCTCGCAGGCCTCGATGGAAACGCCGCGCTGGATGAGGGTACGGCGCTGGGTCGGGACCGCCGTAAAGCAATGCCCGCAGGCATCGACGTGCAGGGGGTAGACGGCAAGCGGCGCCTTGCCGCGGCGGATGCGCTCGTAGCGGGCCAGCATCCCGGGGGTGACGCGGGTGGCCGCCTGCTCCCGCTCGGCGACGGCGCGCTCGCGCTCGCCCGCGATCTGCTCGCGTCGTCCCGCGAGCGCCTCACGCTCCGCCGCCTGCTGCGCCCGCACGTGCGCGAGCGCCTGTTCCGCCTCCGCGGCCCGTCGCTCGGCTTCCCCCACGGCGTCGCCCGAGCGCATGAACTCCGCCTCTTCTTTGGCCAGGACCGAGCGTGCGAGATCGAGCTCGGCCATGAGCGTGGACGCCTCTTTGGCTCCCCGCACCCACTCGAGCCGTTGCCGTCGCTGCTCCTGCATGTTGCGGTAGCTGGCGATCTTGCCTTCGAGCTCGTCGCGGCGGTCGAGCGCGGCCTGAATCGCGGCCCGCGCCGCGCCGAGCGCCCGCTCTGCCGCCGCCTGCGACTCGTCGAGCGCCCGCGTCGCGGGCTCGAGCGCCGCCAGGGCATCGTCCGTCTGGTTTACCGCCTGGTCCTTCTCCTGCAGCGCCAGCAGCGCCTCAAGTTCCGGGTGCACCTCGCCTCCTCATCGCGATCTTGTAACGCGGATATCGTTTGCGGAGCTCGTCGAACACGCGCCGCTTCTCCGCGATCAGCGACGCCTGCCCTTCGGGGGTCTCGAAGGGCAAGCGCTGGTCGATCTGCTCGAGCTGTCGCTCCAGCCGGCGGGCCTCGATGAAGTTCACGGCCCGCTCGTACAAGGCGTTGGGGTCGCGGTCGCCCAGCCCTTCGGCCCGGAGCTCCTCGTAGGCGCGCGCCGTCGTCGGCGATCGCCTCGAACGCCTCCCGGTACGGCATGAACTCGAACTCCTCGGCATCCACGGCCTGGATCACCTTACTCTTCCAGGGCTCGCCCTCGAGCAGCAGGAGCAGGAGCGTCTTCTCGGCGCTGGCGGGTAATGCGGGAGCAGGGAGCGGGGAGCGGTTCTCTCCGGTGCTCACCGTCCCCGCGGATCGGGCCGACGGGTACCGCTCCCCGCTCCCTGCTCCCGCGTTAGTCACCTCACGTTCCAGCACATCCTTCCGCACTCCCGCCGCCTCCGCCGCCCGCGACATGTACAGCTCCTGTGTGATCGGGCGCGGATCGTGGGGAGCAATCGATCGAGCGCGCGCCTGCGGCCGGGCAAGGTGCCGAGAAAGCCTTTGCGCTCGAGGATCTGGAGCTTTCGCTCGAACACGTCCACGGCGTCCTTGAGGATCGCTTCGAGACCGGCGGCGCCGCGGCGCTGCACCAGCGTATCGGGGTCCTCGCCCGGCGGCAGCGTGGCGACGCTCACGCGCAGCCGCTCGCGCAACAGCTCGTCCGCCGCGCGGAAGGTGGCCCGGAGCCCGGCCTCGTCGGAGTCGTACAGCAGGATCACGTGGGAGGCATGACGGCGGACGAGCTGCGCCTGGTCGGAGGTGAGGCCGGTGCCGAGCGGTGCCACGACCTCTTCGATTCCCGCGAGCGAGAGCCGCAGCACGTCGAAATAGCCTTCGACCAGAATGGCGCGCTCGGCCTTGCGCATGGCGTGCTTGGCCGCATGCAGGTTGTACAGCAGCCGCCCCTTGTGGAAGATGGGGGTCTCGGACGAGTTGAGATACTTGGGCTCTCCCGCGCCGAGCAACCGGCCGCCGAATCCCACGACGCGGGCGCGGGGGTCGTGGATCGGGAACAGCAGCCGGCCGCGGAACGACGGCGCCAGCGTGCCGTCCTCTCGTTTAATCAAAAGGCCCGCCTCGAGCAACACCTCGTCACGCAGCCCCAAGCTTTTCATCGCGTCGAGGAATGCCCTGCCGGTGGGCGCATACCCCAGGCCCAGCGGCAGCACGGTTTCCAGGTCGAGCCCGCGCGACCCGAGATACTGCCGCGCCACGTCCCCCTCCGGGCCCTCGCGCAACTGCCGAGCGAACCAGTCGGCCGCCGCCGCGACGGCGTTGTAGAGGGGCTCGTGGGGATCCGGCCCGGACGGCCCCCGCTCGGGAATCGTGATCCCCACGCGGCGGGCCACCTCGCGCACGGCGGTCGGATAGTCCATCCCGAGGCGCTTCATGAAGAACGTGAAGACGTCGCCCGCCTCGTGACATACGAAGCAGTAGAACATCCCTTTCTTCGGAATGACCGCGAAGTTGCGGTGGGTGCCGCCGTGAAACGGGCACGACCCGCGATAGTCGGACCCGCTGCGCTTGAGCTCGACGTGCTCCCCGATGATGCCGACCAGATCCGCGGCCTCGCGGACCTGGTCGATGACGTCGTCGGGGATCAAGCTCACGCGGTGAACTCCACGATCGTCACGCCATGGCCGCCCTGGTTCGCGGGCGCGAAACCGAAGCGCTTCACGCGGGGGTCGGCGGAGAGAAGCTCGTGCACCAGCTTGCGCACCGCTCCCGTGCCTTTGCCGTGGATGACCCGCAGGTACGGCAGATCCGCTGCGACGGCGTCGTCCAAGGCCCTGACCAGCATGGGCTCGGCCTCGTCCAGCCGCAGCCCGCGGAGCGAGATCTCCGATGCGGCAGTCGCCGTCGGGCGCTCCGCTCCGCGTGCCGGTCCGGCCGGCCTCGGCACGCGTCGCGGAGCGTCCGACGGCTCCTGCTTCAAGCGCCGCAGCTCCTCCAGCGACAGCCACGTTTCCCGTTTCACGTTTCCCGTTTCCGGGAGTTCCGTCTCTTCGATCGCCGTTTCCAGGAGCCGCCTCGCCTCCCGCGCCGTGGCTTCGTCCACCGCCGCCCGCGCGCGGCCGAGCGCCTCCTCGACCTTGCGGCGGGCCTCGAGCAGGTAGGCCCGCGTCTGCTCGCGCGCCTCGCGCTCGAGCGCCTGCGCCCGCGTCGTGACCTCGCGCTCGCGCCGGGCGAGGTCCTCCGCCCGCGCGTCCACCCGGGCCGCGTCCTCACGCAGCGCCGTGTCCCGCTCGGCGAGCTCGCGCTGCTTCGCCTCGAGCTCCCGGGCGCGGGCTTCGACCGTGGCGAGCAGCGCGTCGAGCGCCCGCTCCGCGTCGGGGACCGCCCGTTCCGCCAGGTCGAGCACGTCGGTCGGCACGCCGAGCCGGCGCGCGATGGCGAGGCCGTATGAGCGCCCCGGGACGCCCTTCAGCAGGCGATAGGTCGGCGTCAGCGTCTCCGCCTCGAACTGCAGCGACGCGTTGACGATGCCGACGGTCTGGGCGGCGAGCTGCTTCAAGGCGCCGAGGTGCGTCGTGGCGAGCGTCACGACACGGCGCCGGGTCAGGGTGCGCAGCACCGCCGCCGCGAGCGCTCCGCCCTCGGCCGGATCGGTGCCGCTCCCGATTTCGTCGAGCAGCACCAGTGAGCCCGCGGTCGCGTGCTCCAGGATGTCGCGCAGCGCGGCGACGTGGGCGGAGAACGTCGACAGGCTCGCGGCGATGGACTGCCGATCGCCGATGTCGGCGAACACGGCGTCGAACACCGGCAGCGTCGACTGCGGTCCGAGCGGGGGAATGATGCCGCTCTGGGCCATCAAGCACAGCAGGCCCACGGCCTTGATGAGCACCGTCTTGCCGCCGGTGTTCGGGCCGGAGACGAGAATCGTGACCTCGTCCGGGGCGAGCACCAGGTCGAACGGAACGGCGTCCTCACCCCCTGACCCCCTCTCCGTGCCATCGGTCCTCACCCCCTGGCCCCCTCTCCCTCCGGGAGAGGGGGAACTCACCAAACGGGGTGAGGACGGAACGAGCAGCGGGTGGCGGCCGTTGCGGATCGCCAGCGGGCCCGCCCCGATCGCCGGGGCGAAGCCGTTCACCTCCACGGCGTACCGCGCCCGCGCGCACAGATCATCGAAGGCGATGCACATCTCCCACGCGGCCGCGAGCGCCGCGCGCTGCGGCCGCACCAGGTCCGTGAGCTCGCGCAGCACGCGCAGCACTTCGCGCTGCTCCTCCGCCTCCGCGGCACGCAGCGCGTTGCCGAGCTCGATCACCTCGGGCGGCTCGACGAACACGGTGGAGCGGGTGGCGGATTCGTCGTGCACGATGCCGCCGACGCGGGCGCGGGCCGTGCTGCGGATCGGGATGACGTACCGGCCGCCGCGCAGGGTGACGGCGGCGTCGGGCGCCCGGTCGGTGGGATCGAGCGCGCCGAGCATCGCGTCGAGCCGGGCGACGAGCCGCTGGCGCGCCTCGCGCACGCCCTGGCGCGCGCGGGCGAGACTGCGCGAAGCGGCGTCCAGCACGACCCCCTCGGCGTCGAGCGAGTGCGCGAGCCGTGTCTCGATCTCCTTGGGTGGCGGATCGACCCGCAGCGCCGCCGTACGCGGCGCGTCGCGCGCCAGCCGCGCCAGCTCCGCCGCGGTGAGGCGGGCGGCGGCCAGCGCCCGGGTGAGCACGACGAGCTGCACGCCTTCGAGGGCGCTGCCGGCCACCGCGAGCAGCTCGAGCGGCGGCCCGATGTCGGGCACCGGCTCCGCGCGGATCGCATCGTCGTGGAGCAGCAGCGCCGCGAGCTCGGCGACCTGGGCGAGCGCGGCCCGGATCGCTTCCGCGTCGGCCGCGGGAGTGCGCCCGCGCACCCGCGCGGCGCCAAGCGGCCCGGCGGCGTGGGCCGACACCCGCTCCAGCGCGGCGGGGAATTCCAGGGTGTCCAGGACGGAGGGGGCGACCCCTCCTGCGACGCTCATACGGTCGCGGCCAGCTCCTCGCGGGCGATCTGGTTCACGAGCTTGCCGTCCGCCCGGCCTTTGAATTGCGGCATCACCTGCCCCATGAGCTTGCCCAAGTCCTTGGCCCCTTGGGCGATGGCCTCGCGCACCGCCCGGCGGATCTCGTCGGGATCGACCGCGGCGGGGAGGAACTCCTCGAGCATCTTCACTTCGGCCAGCTCCCGGTCGGCGAGCTCCTGGCGCTTGCCGGCGACGTACTGCTCCGCCGCCTCGCGCCGTCGCTTGATTCCCCGCCGCAGCACTTCAGCCGCTTCCTCGTCGGAGGGGGGATGGTTCAGCTCGAGTTCGCGGTTCTTGAGGTCTGCGAGGATCGTGGAGAGGAGAAGGGTGCGCGCTTGATCGCGTTGCTTCCGGGCCTGGTTCATCGCGGCGCGCAGCCGCTCGGTCAAGTCGGCCACGATCAGACCAGCCGCGGGCGCCGGTTCTTGCGTCGCGCGGCATTCATCTTGCGTTTGCTTCGCTCACTGGGCTTTTCGTAATGACGGTGCTTGCGCAGGTCCGACAAGATCCCTGCTTTCTCGCATTTCTTCTTGAAGCGCTTGAGCGCGCGTGCGTTCGAAGCGCTCGTCATCATGAATGATGCCTTCCGGCATGCTCGACTCGCTAACTATGATCGACGCAAAAACTTAGCCCACGTCACGGCCCGGGGCAAGGTCAGCCCGGCGGCCACGTCATCGGCCGCCCGCCCAGCAGGTGGAGGTGGAGGTGAAACACCGTCTGACCGCCGTCGGGGTTGGTGTTCACGACGACGCGATAGCCCCGCTCGGCCAGCCCCGCGTCCCGCGCCAGGTCGCGCGCGAACCCGAGGAGGCGACCGAGCAGCTGGGGATCCCGTGCGTCGTTGAGCGACGCGAGGTGATCGGTGGGAATCACGAGCAGGTGGGTCGGCGCCTGCGGATTCAAGTCCTTGAACGCCATGATCCCGTCCGCCCGCTTCACGATCGTCGCCGGGACCTCGCCCGCCGCAATCTTACAGAAGATGCACGCGCCCATGTGACCGCTCCCTCGCGCCTTCAGCGATTCCCGAACGCCTGGCGCAGCTGCTCCCAGAACTTTCTCCCGAGCCGGTCTTCTGCGGGGGGCGCCGTCTCGACCTTCGCCAGTTGCTCGAGCAAGGCCCGCTGCTCGGCCGTCAGCTTGGTGGGCGTCCACACATGCACGCGCACGTGCAGGTCACCGCGGCCCCCTTCGCCGAGCCGCGGCAGCCCCTTTCCCTTCACGCGGTACACGGCTCCCGTCTGCGTGCCCGGCTGCAGCTTGAGGGTAACGGTGCCGTGGGGCGTGGGGACCTCGACGTCCGCGCCGAGCGCCGCCTGGGTGAATGAGAGCGGGAGGTCGTAGACCAGGTCGTCGCCGTGCCGCTCGAAGCGCGGGTCGTCGGCAATCTCGAGTACGGCGATCAGGTCCCCCGACGGCCCGTTGCGGGGACCCGGTACACCCTGGCCGCGCATCGTGAGGTAGTGGTGCTCCTGAACGCCGGCCGGGACGTCGATTTGGATGGTCTTCTCGGCCCGCACGCGCCCATCGCCCTGGCACTTGGGGCACGGCTGGCGGATCACGGTGCCCTCTCCCGCACAGCCCGGGCACGGTGATACGGATACGAACTGGCCGAACACGGAGCGGGCGGCGCGGCGCACGTCACCCGTGCCGCCGCAGGTGGCGCAGGTCGTCGGGCGGGCCCCATCCTGCGCGCCCGTGCCACCGCATGCGGTGCACCGGTCCAGCGTGCGCAGGCGCACGGTCTTCGCAGCGCCTTTCGCGACCTCGTCGAGCGTCAGCTCGAGCGCGACCTTCAAGTCCTGCCCCCGCTGGCGGTCGCGCCGGGCGCGCTCGCCGCCGCCGAAGAAGGCGTCCAATCCGCCCAGGCCTCCAAAGTCGCGCATGAAGACGTTGAGCGCCTCGGAGAGGTCGAAGTGCGCGAAGCCGAACCCCCCACCCGCGGCTCCCGCCCCGCGCACGCCCGCCACGCCGTACCGATCGTACGCGGCGCGCTTCTCGGGATCACGCAGCACCTCGTAGGCCTCGGTGATCTCCTTGAACTTCTCTTCGGCCGCCGTCTTCTCCTCGGCCGCGACGCGGTCGGGATGGTGCTTCATGGCCAGGCCACGGTACGCCTTCTTGATCTCCGCCTCGCCCGCGTCCCGCGCCACCCCCAGCAGCGCGTAGTAGTCGTCCGGCCGGCTCATTCGAGCAGCTCCCCGACCAGGCGGCTCGTGTGGTCGACCAGCGCGACGATCTTGTCGTACGCCATGCGTGTCGGGCCCAGCACGCCGATCACGCCCGACAGGGTGCCCAGGCGATACGAGGCCGTCACCAGCGTGAAGGGCGAGAGACGCGAGTCGCGGTGCTCGCCGCCGATCGTGATGGTGAGGCCGTGACCCAGCCGCTGCGCGAGCGCCTGGCGCAGGAGATCGCGCCGCTCGGTGACTTCGAGCAGCCCCTGGAGCCGCTCCTGCGTAGCGAACTCCGGCTGGCCGGCGAGCAGCTGCGCGCTGCCGAGCACGACGCCGGAGCTCGCGGCGGCGCCCGCCGGCACGTCGAACAGCTCGTCGGCCTCCTGAATGAAGATGTTGAGGAGCTCGTGCGCGCCGGAACCGCCCGCCGCATCGCGCAGCCGATCGGACAGCGTGGCGCGGATCTCGCGCAGCTGGAGCCCGCCGAGCCGCTCGTTCAGCACCACCGCGACCTGTCGCACCGCATCGGGCGCCATGTGCGACGGCACTTCGACGAAGATGGTGCGCACCACCCCGCTCCGGAGCGACAGCACCAGGAGCAGCCGCTCCGACGAAACTTGCAACAGCTCGAGTCGCTCCAGCACCGCGTCGTCCAGCGACGGGCCGACGGCGACCCCCAGCTCCTTGGTGAGGACGCCGAGCACCTGCGCGGCGCGCTCCAGGATCCGGTCCACCGCCGTGCGCTCTCCCGTCAACTCTTCGCGGATTTGATCCGAGTCGGAGGGCGAGACCGGCGGCAGCCGCATCAGCGAATCGACGTAGACGCGGTAGGCGAGATCGGTCGGGATGCGGCCCGCGGAGGTGTGCGGGTGGTACAGGAACCCTTTCTCCTCCAGGTCGCTCATCGTGTTGCGGATCGTCGCGCCAGCCCTGGGGAGTGCACCGCACCGACTCGGCGGTCACCTCCACCCACCCCTCCCCCGCCCAGGCGGTCAGGCGGTCGGGCGGACACGCGGTGCGCGGCACCCCCGCGTCGGTGCGCAACGACAGATAGAGCCGCTCGAGTTCCCGTTGCCGGGGAGTCAGGACCTCTCGGGACTCGATCGGAGAGCGCCCCGCCGCGATCGCGCGGGCGTAGGCCGGCCAGGCGGAGACGTTCCAGCGACGCGCGCGGCCATCGTAGCTGTGCGCCGCGGGGCCGAGCCCGAGGTAGGGTCGGCCGGACCAGTAGGCGGAGTTGTGACGCGACCGAGCGTCGCCGTGACAGGCATTCGAGACCTCGTAGAAACGATAGCCGTGCGCCGCAAGCCGCACGTGTGCCAGTAAGTACTCCTCTGCGTACCGGTCATCCTCCGGAGCAGCGACGGCCCCGCGCGAGATCCAGCGGGCGAGCGGTGTACGCTCCTCGACCGTGAGGCCGTACAGGGAGAGGTGAGAAGGGAGAAGGGAGAGGGCGAGATCCAGGTCCCGCTCCCAGTCGCGCTGGAGCTCCGCCGGCAGGGCGAAGATGAGGTCGAGGGAGATGTTGTCGATCCCCGCGCCGCGCAGGGCGTGCA
>WNFW01001847.1_pt1 | contig 14365 bp, 10 predicted proteins | sample 5400131 | NCBI WGS metagenome assembly WNFW01 (sample SAMN13153362, study PRJNA577476) | soil metagenome | isolation source: 20 cm soil or saprolite under grassland replicate 1 | place: USA:California | collected 2016-06-15 | reverse complement strand
TGGGCGCCATCTAACGCCTTAGTTCAGCTACAAGCACATCTAATAATTGCGCGCGCAGCGTGCATCGAAAGGTGCTTGTCAGCTGCAACGTTCGTTAGGCCGTGCGCGCGAGACTTTTGCAAATGTGCGGACCAACGGTCTACTCGAGAAACTCGCCGCCAGTCAACAGGGCCGACGCCGCTTCATTGCCTCCGTGACGATTTCCTGGGGCGGCCTGTGTACTCGAAGATCTTGCCATGGTTGCGGACGTTGTGCGCCTGACCTAGAGCGCTAAGCGCGTCGTATAGCAGAACCTGATTCGCCGACAGTACGGGAATCCCAAGGCGGATCTCCAATGCGCTAATCGCGCCAACGGCTCGCATTCCGTTGCCGCCAATGAATACTGCCTCTGCAATCCGAGGTGTGTGCGACGTCACAAAGTCGAACAATTCAGCGGGAGCTATTTCTACTTCGGATGGACGCCCAGGTAGGAGACGCGTGCACTGTACGACATCGAATCCTTGCTCACGGAAATACGTTTTACCCTGTTCATTGACTGACTCGCTGAACCAAGGCGGATGTATGAGACTGACGCTGCGCACGCCAAGCAAGTGAAGTGCGGAGGTCGCCGCCCGGCATGTGAGAATTATTGGGATTCCTTTTGCCCGTTGCTCAAGACGACCACGAACGGCAATCTCCCCTTCGGCGCCCAGCACGTAACTACTGCTCGTGTAAGCAAACATGATAGCTCGTGGGGCAAGTTCTACGAGTTGATCAGTCGCGAGGTCCACGTTGGGTGGCTCGGCAAAGGCCCTCGGGTCACGGCGGCCTCGCGTAACGCGGGCGGAATGAATAGACACTCCTGCCGGAGCCATCGCCCACATTTCGGATTCCGGCGTAGGGTCGAAATCCGGCGTCAGGACCCCGAGTCGCGCAACAGTGGGCGCCCCGTCTCTCTGCCATCGAACGCCTTGCGCACCATCACTCTGCAGGGAAAGGCGGGATCCGCCCGCTGCAGCCAACCCGATTCGAGTGATGAAATCTCTACGGTTCATCGCAATGTCCAATAAGCTCTTGGTGAGCGGCCTAACGCCTTAGTTCAGCTGCAAGCACATAACCAGCGTTGCGGCGAAGCCGCATCCGAAAAGTGCTTGTCAGTTGCAACGTTCGTTAGATGGCACGGCACCGAGATCAATCGTCCGAGCGATTGGAGACGCGTCGGCTCGCTATCCCCGATAGGCCGAGGATGCTCACTAGTAAGAGAGTCGCGATTATCGGTAGCGCGAGTGTAAGCGGTGCAGCGCCTCGCGAAGCGGCTGGCGCCGTCCAGACTAGCATTGCGATGTTAACCAGTGCCGCTGTGGGAATCCAAGTCCGGTCACGTGGTTGAAATTGGTAGGCGCTTTCAAGAGCGCAGAGATTTACCCAGGCAATCAAAGCCAACGGGAGGACCTCACGAATAACGACTCGTCGTCCGGCTACGGTGCTAAAGGGATACTCTCCGTTCATCGCCGCGAGCGACACCGCGGCGGCTGCCAGACAGAAAAGGATGGTAATCCGGAGGAGTGTGCGAAATAATTGCACGTCAACGAAGGGGCGGTGCCATCTAACGCCTTAGTTCAGTTGCGAGCGACCGACTGAACGGCCGCGCCGAAATGGATTCCTAGATGAATCGACCCGGGACCATCATTGTTCATTAACGCGCGCGCTCGTCTGCTGCAACGTTCGTAGGTAGCACGCGGAATCGCCTCGTCACCGATCACCGTTTTTGGCGTGTACCGCAGACTTCGTTAATTGCAATTCTGCGTGTCTCTAGCGCCGCCAACGCGTCGATTCCCGAATCTGCGGGCACCGTAATCGATGCTGTGGCAGGCATGTAGCCGAAACCTCTCACCATCAGTTGGTAGGTACCTTGGACGCCCGAGAACCGGAATTCGCCGTTGGGGCCGGACTGTTGCCAGGAATCGGCACCGGGAACCAGTCGAGCTCCCGGATTGTGTCCCGGATTGACCGGTTCACCGGTCCCTACAGTGAGGATGCGGCCGCGGACCATCCCTGGATGCTCGGAAGTGATTTGCCATGCGATTGATGAGCGCGAAGGAGGCTCGGGATCGCATGCGACTGTATAGTACTGCGGGCGATAGCACGCATTGAGCGAGCAAAATGCGGTGATGGCGAGCAGCACTATAGATCCGTTAATTCTCGATTCTCCTGCTAGGCAGCCCGTACTACCTAACGCCAAAAGTTCAGCTTCAAAGCATTTCAATAAGAGTGCGCGCGGAGCGCGCTCCATTCACAGCTCCTTTGGCAGCTGCAACGTTCGTTATGTGGCGGGTCGCGATGCTTGCTCAGCTTCGGCCACTACCCCCTCCATCACCCCGAGGCAATCGACGCAGACGGTCGCCGAGCCGACACTCGTGGCCTCATCCTTCGACCGGAGCTGATGACAGAATCGGCAGCGTACCGCGTCCACTGGCGGTCGACGCGGCGTCAGCGGTCGACGCGGCGTCAGCTGTCGAGCCGCCTGCGCGACGCAGTGGTCGCACATATAGACATGCGGACCGGCGATCATGTACGTGACCTCGTCCTTGAGCCGACCGCAGCCGTTGCACCGGACGATCCGAATTACTCCCGACGCCTGTCGCATGGGGTCACCTCGGTCGAGACTCCGATAAGCCTACGAGTCGAAAGCCTTTGGCGCCACATAACGCCTTAGTTCAGTTGCGAGCGCACGACTCAACATGCGCGAAGAAATTCGGGTGACCCCAGATCCCGACAGGCGCACAACCCAACGACTGATGCGCGCTCATCTGCTGCAACGTCCGTTAGGCAGTGGCGGAACCGTTCGAAGACGTGACAGCGCTTTTGCCAGCCGAGTCTCACCTATTGATGAGCAATCGCGTAAAGATCAATTCCGAGAAACGCTGCTGCTATGGCACTCCCCAAAAGAAGGGTGCGTGAGCGGCTGTATTCCTGACTCTCGATTTGGGACACGTCCCGGATCGAGAATGCCACCCTTGCGCGGGAAGCGGGATCTGTACCGACCACACTGTCCTCTCTGATTCGCGTGTCGCTGAGGTCGGTACTAGTCCCATTAATTAGGCGGATCTTCGCTCGAGGCAGTCGATCCGCCGGATAGAAACCGCCAGCTGTGCGAGGGATCACGTGCCACTCCGTACACGCAGAGACGATCCCTACAGCCAGTATGGCTGCCACAACTCTCACACGAATCATCTGCCGCCCATTCATCTGCCTAACGTCTTAGTTCAGCTGCAAGCACACTACCACCATTTGCGGCGTAGCCGCATCCAAAAAGTGCTTGTCAGCTGCAACGTTCGTTAGACCGCAGCGGGCAGAGTGGCAGCTGACGTCATTCCCTTTGGCGAACCGAAGCAACAAATCACCAAGAAGTTTTGTTCGAACCGTCGCCCTACAGCCACTTCATTATCTGATTGTTTGCCTCGAATCGCTCGTCTATCGTTTTAGCCGGCCGAATGTGGGTCAGTGCCTCGCAGCGGTCCGCTCAGTTCAGGAATCCGTTCACAAAATCCAGGACATTCTTACGGTCCAAGCGGAAAACGCCCCCAGTCCCACCACAAGTCCCATTGAGCCCGAATGAGGTAACTCCGGCGATCACGTTGCTGGAACTAAGGTAGTTGGGACCGCCGGAGTCGCCGAAGCAGGTGCCACCCGTCGCGGCATTGTTCGACAGCAGGAGCGAGAAGTCCCCAGTGAAACCCGGGGTGTTGATCTGGATCAGGTGAGGTTCGGCGCTCATGCGGATCAACTCGGCCTCAACGAAGACGGGGTTGATTCTCTGCACGCCATAGCCCACGGCGGTGAACAGCGTGGCAGCGCTGGGTTGAAGCGCGTCGAGCTGGTTCACAGAGGGAAGCTTGCCGTACTGGTCGGCAGCGAGCTTGACGGCCTTAGTTAGCCTGATGACCCCCACATCATGCCGGAAGAATGCGGCCTCGGTGAAGAGAGGATGCGCCTGCCACGACGCGGCCTCGACGGTGTTGGGGCCAGCGAACGGGAAGTTGTTGTTACCGTTCTCGACATCGGATTCGGTGAAGATGCGCATGGCGCTGAACTCGCCGGGCTCTCCAGCACAATGTCCCGCGGTCAGCACGAGCTTCGGGGCGATAAGGGTGCCGGAGCAGCGGAACGCTGGTTGCCCGCCGACATCCATCACGATGAGGACGGCGGCGGGATGGGCATTCCCGTCGAGCACGCCATTAGTGATGAAAGAAGGGCGATCCGGGGGGCTAATGGGATCTGTGGAAACTCTGTCACAGCCGAGCGGGATAAGGCAAGCAACAGCAAGGGCTGTGATGAACATGCGCGCCGTCATTGGATCCTCCTCACGTATGAATGAATTCCTCGCCGTGGCCGGACATGACTAGCAGCCCCACAACGGACCGCACCTAAGCTGCGACGCCAATACCGACAAAAGGCAAACTACCGTGAGGAAACGACACCGCCAGAAGGTGCTTGTCGAGTCCTCGCGATTGCTTGTCCCAAGGAGTATTCCGGCGACGTACCCGATCACGCGCCGCGTGTCACCGCAACAGAGTCCCAGTCCGGCCTAACGCCTTAGTTCAGCTGCAAGCACACTATAACCTTCGCGGCGAAGCCGCATCCGAAAAGTGCTTGTCTGCTGCAACGTTTGTTAGCCAGAACACGGAATGATCTTTCACGCCTTTTTCATTCGAGCGAGTAAGGATTCAGCCTCCGCGCGAAGACTGTCTCTCGTTGCGCGGGGTGTGGACGAGAGCGTCAAATCAACTCGTCGTGTCGTCGAGTCTACTACTTTACCGCTCATCGGCCGGTCGTATCGGTATTCGGAAGTTGTCACGAACACGAGACTTGAGTCGAAGTAGAAGGATTCGGTCGCGCGCCCGGATTCCCCCAGGTATTCCGCGCGTAAACGACGAAGTGCTGTTCCTTCATACGACGCCGTAACGGTCGCTCCCTCGGCGCTCAAGCCAAAAACAGTCGCGGTATCATGCCTGAGGCGCGGAAGTTTTTGCTCGATGAGCCTCGCCACTGAATCTCCTCGTACCGTGACGATGGGCGTATTATCCTGCCTGGCACAAGCGACAGCAATGATGGCGAGACCGATGACCAGACGAGTGCGCATTTAGTCCTTGGTTCTGGCTAACGCCTTAGCTCAGCTGCAAGGAGGTCCAATAAGAGCGGCGGCGATGCCGCGTGCAACTCCACAGACTCCTTGTCAGCTGCAGCGTTCGTTATACAGCACGCGAATCGAGGCTAGTCGGGGAGCGCTTGATCCTGTTGTGATGCTCGCAATCGACGTCCACTCTATTTAGCGCCTCTCCAGGAACCCTCGTCCTTCGAATATCGCGGGCATCGCCTTGTCGATTCGCGCCGTCCGCGTCGCCGACTGCTTGGCCGCCGCAAAGTGGTACAGGTAACTCCTCTGCCGCCCCGGCGTCAGCGCCTCGAAGGCACGTTTGAAACGCGGGTGCTTTCGGAACCGCTCGCTCAGCTCCTCGGGAACCGGAAAATCTGAGGTCCTCCTCGGCTTCATCCGCAGCCCACCCTTTTCGACTGCGATGGCCTCGCGCACGTAGGCCTTGATGGTCGCTGCCTTCGCCGTGATGTCCTTCGCGCTGGTGAACTTCATCACGCGCCCGGCGTGCACCTGGCCGAGCTGCACCAGCATCTTCTTGGGATCCTTCAGTAGGGCGCCTTGAAAGAAGCCCAGCCCGAAATACTCTTTGAAGCCCTGCATGATGACGATGTTCTTTCCATCAACTGTGTAGGTCGGCTTACCCCACTTACACTCCTCCTTCATCGCAAAGCCTGCGAGCACCCGCCGCATCGCCGCGATCTCTGCCTTCCACCGCTCTCGATACGCCATTTCCATAGCAAGCACGACCCTCGGCAATCAGTTAACGCAACGTCCGCTTCCTCGACCTCGTTGCCCACGCGCTGCTCCGGTCGGCGCATGTTCGGTAAGCCATCATTTCCAGTTGGCCGCCTGTGTCCGACTTCGTTAGGCGGCAAGGGAAGCGATAGCAGACCGGCTGAATTAGAAATAGCCGCCTCGGGCATAAACTTCACCGTATCAAAGCGGGTTCTTCCAGACATGGTTTCCTGCGAAACTGCCCAAAAGCACGGAGCAAATCACAGTGGCTGCCCAGGCAGATTGGGTCCACCTCCATGGCATGCCTTGCGAAGCAACTCCTACTCCGAAGAATACCAAGAAAGCTGCGACCATCCCCACGAAGATTGCTATGAGTCGCGAGTCCGTGTACGGTCGCATTAAGCCTACGAAGGCACCCCCTGTTACTCCACCGGCGAAATAGATCGCAATGACGGTTAGAACGGTTGTATGGTGCTTATCAAATGGCTCGGTACCAACAACCAGGAAAAGAATAGCGACATAAAGCGAGTAGAGCGCCGCTAAAATGAGTCCGATCCCAACCCCCCACCTGACGTTACCAAGGAGAGTGTACGACGGTCGCATGCGATTCAATGCAGCTTGAATAACTCTCTCAGGAAGGCACGAACCGATTGCCGCGCTGCCTCTGTGGCGGCTGCATCGTAGCCGACATGTGGGTCGCGCTCGACGCATTCGTCCTGATAAGTGAAGGGGCGGTCAGTCGCAGCGTTTAGCAGCCGGCCCGCTTCGTCCTCGCGTATGCGACATCTGCGTACCGTTTGCGCGTTCTTCAACACAACCGGAGTAGGGCCCAAGAGCGCATTGTCAAACGCGTGAGGGGCATTCGGGTACTCGGTCAACGTCACGTCGCGACCTGCCACGCGCAGCCGTTCCACGTAAGCTTTGCACGCCGCAACCGGATTGTAGTCATCCGCTACGCCGCCAAAGATCCGGATCGGGCGGTCCGCGACGTCGGTATCGCCGCGATAGGTCGTCATGCAGTCCGGATAGAACGGGATATAGCCGGCAAAGTCGATCCCCGATCTGTTCCACATCTGCTGAAATCGCTTCACGCTCGCGAAGAGTGTCCCTTGGCCTCCACGCGAAAAGCCCATGAGTACGATACGCGAGGCATCGACACGTGGGTGTTTCGAGAGCACGTCCAACATCCTGTAGACGTCGAGAATCATGTTGAGGCGCCCAAGTGATGCCTGGTCCGGATTCACATTCGTGAGTCCGCGCCCTGTGAACCCGTCAAGCGCGAAAGTGGACACGCCCATTTCATTCAATTCGCGCGTCCAGAAATCGATGTTCGCTCCCATTCCGCTCGAACCGTGAATCAAGACCACAACCGGAAGGCGCCCCGAGCCCTGAGCGATTCGTAACTCCCCCGAAACGACGACTGGTTTGCCAGCCGCGCTATCGCCCTTAAGGAACTGTTCGTCGGACAGCGTTAGGCTTGGAATCGAATGCAGCTCTATCCTTACAGCGAGTTGCTTGGCGATTGAGTCCTGCCCGTTCGCCGGCATCGCGAGCGCAATTGCAGTCAAAGCGATTGCGGATGCCTTGTTCATGTCTCCTCCGACTTTGCCCATGGCGTCCTGTGAGTGCTGCCTAACGCCTTAGTTCAGCTGCGAGCGATTCTTCTGTAGGTGCGATCAACCTCTATTCCTTAAAGCGAGCGCTCGTCTGCTGCAACGCTCGTTAGACTGCAACGCGCGGAACCCATAGACTGCGACGTTGATACCCGAGCAACGTGAAATGATGCTCATTTTAGCTCATGCCAGATGACAACCAAAACGATAACACCGAGCACAGCAAAAGCGATTTCAAATATGTCGAGCGGCTCACGACTTAAAGCGGCGAATACGACTGGTAGGAGAACAAACCCAAGGGCGAGATAACCCCCAAGGCGGCTGCCGCGTGCGAGCAATAACCCGCTCCACACAATCCCAACAGCGGCCGTCGCGTCAATAAGAAGGCTGAAGACAACCAGAATCGTCGGTGCCGGCAGCTGATGGCTAAAGACGATTCGGACGACGGCTACGACGACAAGCAGCCCGTAAACAGCTCCGTTGAAAACCAACCACGCTGATGCGAAACGTAGTAGGCCTGATTGTGCGCTGCTGACCGGCGCGAATTTGAAGCTCGGATTCATATTGCGTTGCTAAATCTTGGTTGCTGTCTAACGCCTTAGTTCAGCTGCGGGCGATTCTACTTTAATTAACACAACCCAACGACTTGGCCGCGACCGTCTGCTGCAACGTTCGTTAGACAGCCGTGGCGTAGAATGCTGAACAGACACGCTTAAGGGTCAACTTCCTGTTGTGCAGTGAGAAAGAGAACGTCAAGGAAGACAGCCTTGTTGAACAACTCGGCGAAACGGGCACTGACACGTTTGACTATCGCCTCCTTGTTCCCGCCGGAGGATCTCACACAGAGGGCGACCGAGGTTTTGTTCTCTGGCTGAAACCCGACACGTGCGAGATAAGCCCTCGTGACTTCAGGAAACCCGGCCAGCTCCAGTGTAAGAGCCTCCTTCAGCTTGCCTTCGACAGGACCGTCCTGTTCGCCAAGAAATTCGACGCGTGGTTCGGATCTCACTTCGGTAGGGCGTCGGCCAAAGAATCCCATTGGATCCCAGCGCAATGAGTGGAGGCTGTCTAACTAGTATTTGTACTGCTTGCTTAGACTGCGGAGAAAACGCAAAAGCTGCAAGCCTTATCGAATGTGCATTTTCTCCGAATTGACGGCACAACCACAAAGTGCCGTGAACGATACAGTTATACGTCGGGAAGAGTCATAGGAAAATGCGAAACACTGCGAACCACCGCAGTCTAATAATGCGCTGATTAGCCGGAGAGGTATACGAGCCATCAAGGGACAGCGGTGGCCTCTATCCACTCAAGAATAGAGTCATAATTTGTCGGCGGGACTTTGGACCCCGAGACCGCCGCGATTCAGAACGTGAGTGTAGATCATCGTCGTCTGCAGACTTGTATGGCCGAGTAGCTCCTCAAGCGCACAGCGGCCGTGAACTGGAGCAGCATCGTGGGAATGCGCTGCCGAGTGGCATCAATCGAGCGCAGAGCTCGCTCAAATCTCACAAGGCGAGGGCGCCGTCCTCTGTCCACCGCAACGCCGGCGCTGCAGATTGGCGTGACGCCGTCACCTCGTTGTCACGCTTGAGTCCTGGACCGCCCATGCACCGACTCGTTCCGCTCGCGCTGGTACTCGCTTCACTCTCCGTCCCCGTAACCGCACGCAGCCAGGAGCCTCGCGTACTCGTTTTCTCCAAAACGGCTGGTTTTCGCCACAGCTCCATTGGAGTAGGGCGCGCCGCTATCCGGAAGCTCGGACAGGAGAATGGGTTCTCCGTCGACACGACCGAAGACGCCGGCACGTTCACATCCAAGAACCTCGCGCGATACCGCGCCGTCGTCTTCCTCAACACCACCGGCGACGTACTCGACGCCGCACAGCAGGACGATTTCGAGCGCTACATCCAGGCTGGCGGCGGATACGTGGGAATTCACTCGGCTACCGACACGGAGTACGACTGGCCGTGGTACGGCAGACTCGCCGGCGCCTGGTTCAACGGCCATCCGGGAAACCCCAACGTTCGCAAAGCCACTTACCGTGTTCTCGACAAGAGTCATCCGTCCACCGAGGGATTTCCCGACACGTTGGTCCGTGAAGACGAGTTCTACAACTTCAAGTCGATCGATCCGACCATTCACACACTCATCGAGATCGACGAAAAGAGCTACGAAGGCGGGACGAACGGCGATCACCATCCAATGAGCTGGTACCACGACTTCGATGGCGGGCGCGCGTGGTACACGAACATGGGTCACACCGAGGCGACCTACTCCGAGCCGCTTTTCCTGCGGCACCTCCTCGGCGGACTGCGCTACGCGATGGGCACGGGCCCGGTCAACTTCAGCCGCGCGCGGCCGGAGGAGAATCGGTTCACGAAAGTCGTTCTCACCGAGAAGCTGGACGAGCCTATCGAGCTCGCTGTCCTTCCCGACGAGCGGGTGCTGTTCATCGAGCGACACGGTTTCGTCAATCTGTACACGCCCGCGAACGGGCGCGTGAGGCGGATCGCCACGATTCCGGTGAGCACCAAATACGCGGATAGCAGTCAGGCGGAGGACGGCCTGCTCGGACTCGCCGCCGACCCAGGCTTCGCGAGCAACGGCTGGATCTACATGTACTACTCGCCCGCTGGCCCCGAACCGAAGAACGTGCTCGCTCGCTACCACATGGTGAGAGACTCGCTCGACCTCAGTTCGAAGAAGGTTCTCCTCGAGGTCGGTACACAGCGACTGAAGTGCTGTCACACCGGCGGCTCCATTGCTTTCGACGGCAAAGGCAATCTCTACATGTCGACTGGCGATAACTCGAATCCTTTCGCCACCGGCTACGCACCCATCGACGAACGGCCAGGGCGCATGCCATGGGACGCGCAGAAATCGTCCGCGAACACGAACGATCTGCGCGGCAAGATCATTCGCATCCACCCCGAGCCCGACGGAACGTATACCATCCCCGAAGGAAATCTCTTTCCGCCAGGCACGCCGAAGACGCGACCCGAGATTTACACGATGGGTCACCGCAATCCGTACCGCATCGAGGTGGATCGGCACACCGGTTTTCTTTATTGGGGCGAGGTTGGTCCCGACGCCAACGTAGACTCGGTCGGCCGCGGTCCGCGCGGCTACGACGAGATCGATCAGGCGCGAAGCGCCGGCAACTACGGCTGGCCGTACTTCGTCGCCAATAACCAGGCGTATTACCGGACGACGTTCATCGACTCGGTGACGGAAACGTCGGGAGCGCAGTTCGACCCGGCGCATCCTGTCAACACATCTCCCAACAACACCGGCCTCAATGATCTGCCGCCGGCACTCGGCGCCTTTATCTGGTATCCATACGCGCCGTCGCCCGAGTTCCCGATCGTCGGCACCGGCGGCCGGGCCGCGGCGGCAGGTCCCGTCTTCCACCGCGAAGATTTCCGCGGCGCGGCCAGACCATTTCCGCAGTACTACGACGGCAAGCTTTTCATTTACGAATTCATGCGCCACTGGATCATGGCGGTGACGATGGGCACAAATGGTGATCTTGTGTCCATAGAACGGTTCATGCCGACGGCGCAGTTCAGCGCTCCGATCGAGATGGAGTTCGCTCCGAGCGGCGATCTCTACCTGTTGGAGTACGGCACCGCCTGGTTCCAGGGCAATCCCGACGCTCGGCTCGTCCGCATCGAGTACAACGCCGGCAATCGGAAGCCGATAGTCGCAGCCGCAGTCGATAAGCCGTCTGGTGCGCTGCCGATGCGCGTGAAGCTTTCGTCGGCGGGCACCGTGGACCTCGACGAAGATTCGCTGCGCTACGTGTGGACCATCAGGCGCCGAGACAGCTCCGTCGTGCAGCGGCTGACAGAACCCAACCCATCGTTCACCTTTACCCGGCCTGGAACGTACACGGCGTCACTGACGGTGACCGATCCCCACGGCGCACACTCCACTGCGGATGTGCAGATCGTCGCCGGCAACGAGCCGCCGAACGTCGACATCGATCTCGCCGGCAGCAACAAGTCGTTCTTCTTCCCCGGCGTTCCGGTCCGCTATCAGGTACGCGTGACGGATCGCGAGGACGGCTCGCTCCGAAGTGGAAGCATTCCGGCGAGTCGAGTCACCGTAAGTGCGCAGAACCTGAAGGAGTGGGGTCCGGCGAGCGCGAGCGCGCTGGCGACAGGGAGAAAACTCATCGAAGCAAATGATTGCCTCTCCTGCCACCAGTTCAACAGAAAATCAATCGGTCCCGCGTACGTGGATGTCGCGCGGAAGTATCACGGCGACAGCACGGCGACCGCGCGTCTGGTGCGCAAGATCCGCCAAGGGGGATCCGGCGTCTGGGGCAACGTGACGATGCCCGCGCACCCGGCGCTCACCGATGAACAGGCGACCGCGATGCTCGGCTACATCATGAGTCTCGCCGACGCGAAGACAACCGCGCCATCACTTCCTGTCCGAGGCGCATACGTTCCCCCGGCTGGATCGGGTGATGCGCCCAAAGGCGCACTGGTACTGCGCGCGGAGTACACCGATCGTGGCGCCAACGGGATGCCAGCGATCTCGAGAGAGAAGACGATCGTGCTGCGCTCGCCGAGCGTGGTCGTCGCGACCGGGGAATTGTCGGAGGGAGTGTCGAAGCAGAGCGTGCCCGAGCTGCCCGTCGAGATCACCGTCGTGAATCGGTCAGGGTCGTCCGTCGCGTTGAAGCAGCTCGATCTGACGGGGGTCGGCGCGGTGACGTTTACCGCGGTGGCGCCAGCCCAATACCAGGCGACGGGTGGAAAAATTGAGGTACATCTCGATTCGCCGACGGGTGCGCTGCTGGGCGAGACCGAGCTAATTCGTCCGAGCGCAAGCCCGGCTCCGTCCCAGCTTCGCGTTGTGCTCCAGCAGACGTCGGGATTGCGCGACGTGTATCTGGTTTTCCGAAACCCAGACGCGAAGGGCGATCAATTCATGTTTGGTCTGTTGACGGCAAGATTCGAAGTCGTGCCGCGCTAGGTCGGCCTTTCCAATTCAAGGCGGTAAAGCAGTATCGCTTTCTGCTATTGCAATCCGTACACGACGACGCGGTTCGAGAAAGTCGGCAGGTACACGTGGGCGTTCGCAATCGTCGGAGCGGCAAACTTCGCGTAATTTCCCGCGGCATCGCGGGCGTTCTGTTGATTGTTCCAGAGCTCCTTCCTTATGTCGTTCGCATCCAGCGCTCTCAGTATTCCCGGCCGTACGTCATGTTCAGCATCACCGCTGGACGCGTAGGAAGCCCACAGAATGCCGCTCCCGTCCTGAGAGCCGTTGGACGAAACCGACAAGACCGCACCGCTTTGGCCCGTCGGTCCCGCCGCACTCGACACGATCTGACTTTGTGGGAGGAGTAAGTTGCTGGCGTGGTCGAACTCGATAGCACGCAACGGATCATTCTCCGACCATACGTAGACGAATTCTTTGGCTGCTCCTTTGTAGTAGGCAGCCTGACAGTGCATGTTGGCGTCGCTGCTCAGCGAAACTACTTGCTGCACCTGGTTGGAGGATGGCAGGTAGCCGCCCATCGCGTCCCTGTTCAACAAATACAGATTCCCGTCCTTGGCCCCGGTCAGGTACAGGCTTGAATTGGGAATCAGGAACGCGCCCATTCCTCCGTAATCCAGATCGTAATCGTTGAGGAATTGGTAATTGTAGGGCGTGAAGTAACTCGCCACCCGCAGAGTCGAACCGGTCGGGGTGAGTTTGAGCGCGCTTTCGCCACGATTGGTCGGGTTCGTCGGATCACCGGCGTCCCCGACCGTGCCGTTGCCCGTCACTACGTACAGGTTGCCCGTTGCATCGGCAGCCATGCCGGTCCCGCTCTCCCACATCCCGCCTGCGTACCCATTGGGCGTGTCATTGTAGACAATTCGCTGCTGCAAGGTCGACGCGTCGTATCCCAGTATCCACCCGTGATACGGGCCCCAATCGCAGTGCGATGAAAAAGTCACGTACACCACGCCGTTTGACAGCGTCAATCCCTGACGCTGGTTCTGCCGCTGCGCATCGAAAGCAATAAGGCCGTTGACGTTTCCGTCGCCAGTCCCAGTGGTGGTGGCAGTGATTTGCGTCGGGCTGGCTGCGACCTCGCTCCCATCGGCGACGTTCACGCCGTGCAGGAACTGAACGAACGTGCCGCCCGTGGTACTGCGGGCAACGAAATACATCGTTCCTGTCGCTGCCTCGATGACCGGCGTTCCAACAATCCCGATGTTGCCGCTGAAATCCTGGTAGGCGCCACTACATGCGCCGGTCATGTCGCTGTGTTGTGGCGGCCGCATTCCCGGCGCAGTGAAATTTTTTTGCCAGTACAGCGTGCCGTTGTCGCCGTCAAACGCATACAGCGTGTTGTTGACGGTGGCGATGAGGACGACGTTGTGGTAGCCACCACCGAGGGAGACATGACTGACGACCAGGGGCTGGGCATACACCTGATCGTCCACAGCGAGCGTGAACACCTCGCCAAACTGCCGAACGTTGACATTGGCGGTAGTCAACGTGGTTTCGTTGTCGTTCCAACCCGACCGGCTGTTGTCATTGTGCTGAGTGAGTACTGACACAGACTGCGGATTCGGGGGCGGTTTTGTCCCGCCGTCGGGCGCCACGTTATCCCTGCAGCTGGCAAGCAACAGAAAAACGAGCGACATAGACAGTAAGCGTCTTCGCATGAGCAAGGAATTGACAGGACGGCGGCAAGGGGAGCAAGAACGCACCATGCCCTTTACCCAAGCCGATAAATCCCAGATCATTACCGCTTGACTACGCCCGCTCATTCGCAGGCGCACGATCTCCGCCGCGTCATCGGGTTCTTCGGCGGCACGGCGCTTATCGTCGGCATCACGATCGGTGGCGGGATCTTCCGGAAACC
>WNFW01001923.1_pt1 | contig 14366 bp, 11 predicted proteins | sample 5400131 | NCBI WGS metagenome assembly WNFW01 (sample SAMN13153362, study PRJNA577476) | soil metagenome | isolation source: 20 cm soil or saprolite under grassland replicate 1 | place: USA:California | collected 2016-06-15 | reverse complement strand
CCCTCCAAGCCAGGCACCGGACCTGCGCCGCTCCGGAGTGTGACCGGCCGATCAACATGACCAGCCCGCATCACATCGAGTTCTGGGCCCGCGGCGGCAAGAGCGACCTACCCAACCTGCCCCGCTCTGCTACCACCACCACCGGCTGGTGCACGAGGGTGGCTGGCAGGTGATCAGGGCCGGCGAGGGAGTGAAGTTCATCGCGCCGGAGAGGGTGTTCACCAGGCGGCGCCGCTGGGGCGAACGCGCCGCCTAGCGGACCACTTCGTAAGTCAGCAGGCTCATCCACTCGCCGACGATCAATTTGTGCATTCACAAACCTCGTGTGGCCGTGGTGCCCCCGGAGGGAATCGAACCCCCGACCTTGACGTTAGGACCGTCCTGCTCTATCCCCTGAGCTACGGGGGCGTAGTCAGATTTTCAGAGTCTACTGGCCGGACCAGTTCGTCCCCGGGATCGGCAGGTACGGCATCGGGTTGAGGACCTGATTGTCCACCCGCAGCTCGAAGTGGAGGTGCGGACCCGTCGACAGTCCGGTTGATCCTTCCGACCCGATCACCTGTCCGCGTAGGACCTTGTCGCCGTAGTTGGCCTTGGTCGCAAGCAGGTGCCCGTACAGCGTTGCGATGCCGCCGCCGTGGGCGATGATCACGTAGTTGCCGTAGCCCGTGGGGGTGTGGCCCACCGCGACAACGATGCCGTCCGCGGCTGCCATCACCGAAGTGCCCAGCGGCGCTGAGATGTCAACACCGGTGTGGAAGTGTTTGTACGGACCCAGCGGAGGCTCGAACGCAAAGTTCGACGGGCCGAACGCCTGCGTGATGTGGAACGCCGTCATCGGCCATGACAGCGTCAGTCCGGCGATCGTCTTGCCGGCGGGCAGCTGCTTGTTCATGAGCGCAAGACCCGTGCCCACCTGAGCCTGCGTCCACGCGGTCTGGTACGAGCGCAGGATCAAGTCCTGCTCCTGCGACTCGAGGAGCTGGGCAAGTGTCGCGGTGACGTCCGGAGCCTGGTTTCGCACTTGCGCCTTCGCAGTGTTCAGCTGCACCATCAGCGTCGTCAGGCTCGCACTGACAAGGCCCTGTTCGCTGATCACCTCTTGCAATGAGCTGAGGTTCGCGCTCAGCAGGTCGAGCGTGTTGCTCTGCCGGTCGAGATCGGCCTGGCGTGCGTCGCGGTCCGTCTGCAGCTTCACGAGGTCTGCCTGGAGCCTGTCCTGCAGCGCGTGCGCGCGCTGGCCGGCCACCACCGCGTCCGCGGTCGCGATCAGCGCGTCGTGCAGGTTGCCCGTGCGGGCGATGAGGAGCCAGAAGGAGTCGGGCTCGCGGTAGATCGCCCGCGACATCACAGCGAGCTCCTTCTTCTCGACCTCGATCCGTTCCTGCGTATCCACGATCTCGGAGTCGAGGGCGGCGATCTGCTGTTCGAGCCGCGCGATGGCGGCTTCCTCTTGCGCGACCTCTGCCGTGAGCGATTGCTCGATGCCGGCGAACTGATCGAGGGTTCTCCGCAAACGCTGCTGCGCGGTGAGCGCCCTCGCGACGTCGCCGCCGAGGCGCTTCTTCAGCTGGTCGTACGCCGCCTGGTTGGGATCGGCCGGTGCTGGGCAGCTGGTGCGGCTGCCGGACGAGGTTCCTGGGGTGGGACAGGGCGACGGGTCGGTCGCGCCGGCGCCTGGCACCTGGATCGCAAGAAAAGCCCCGACCAGGCTCGCGGCGACGACGAGTCGCTTCACGCCCGCGCCTTGCGGAAGCCAAGCATCGCGGTCGCCGCGCCGAGCACCAGGCCGGCGGTCATCATGCCGGCAAGCACGTATTGCACGGCCGTCGCGTCCACGCCGGGGAGCACCTGCATGTAGACAGTCGGTTCGAGGCGGGTCGCAAGGAGGTAGGCTCCCGCGACAGCGGCGGCAGCCGCCGCGCCGGCCAGCGCACCGGTGGTAAGTCCCTCGACGACGAACGGCCCACGGACCATCCAGCCTCGCGCGCCGAGCAGCCGCGTGATCGCGACCTCAGGACGCCGGGCGGCGGCGATGCCGCGCATTGCGTTGGCGATCACCGCGTACGCGACCGCGGCGACAAGAAGCACGATCCCGCCGGCGATGCCGCCCGCGATGAGCGCAAACTGCCTCAGGCGCGAGTAGGTATCTGGGTCATATGACGTCGGGTAGGCGCGATCGACCGCGGCATCATCCTTGACCGAAGTCGCTACCGCCGCGACCTGCGTCACGACTTTGACGCGCACGTCGAGGCTTGCCGGGAATGGGTTCGCCGAGCTGAGGCTCGAAAGATTGTCGAGCCCCGGCCGCTTGCGGGCTTCAGCCAACGCCTGGTCAGCCGAGAGGTAGCTGACTGAGGCGACGCGCGGGTCGGCTCGCAGCCTGACCTCCAGCGTGTTGATGCTGTCAGGCGTGGCGCTGTCGGCGAGGTAGACGCGGACAAGCGAGGCCTGGCCCGCCTGGTCCGCGACCGCATGCTGGACGGCGACGCCGATCACGGCCAGCGTCCCGCACAGCATCAAGAGGAGCGCGATGGTGCCCAGGACCGGCGTCGTCTGCCTCGCGTCTCGGCTCCAGCTCCGCAGCCCACTGAGGACGACGAGGCGGTGGCTGTTCGCGCTGAACGCCGCCGCCCGCCGCCAGAGTGGGATTTGTATCGGTTGAGGAACGCGATGGCCGCGCTCGCGCGCTGGGATCAACACCCGCCACCACCCGTTCTTTGTGAGCACACCGTTGGTGTGCCCGTTGCCGTTTCCATTCGCGTTTCCGTTGCCGTTGCCGTTCGCGCGACCATTGCCATTCGCATGGGGGCGCTTTGCGCCATTGGTCATCACCCGCGCGCTTGGCAGGCGAAGGATTCGGTTGGCTGGGAAGGTGTGGCGGTGCGTGGCGACGATCACAGTCGTGCCGGCGGCCGCTGCTTCCTCGAGCAGTCGCATGACGATCGCAGCGTTCTCTTCGTCCAGCGATGCCAGCGGCTCGTCAGCGAGCAGGACCCGTGGCCTGGTGACCAGAGCTCGGGCGACCGCGACACGCTGCCGTTCACCCGCGGACAGCTCATGCGGATACGCGCCGCGCCTCGAGGCGAGGTTCACCGATTGCAGCGCCGCGAGCGAGCGCTGTTTGATGGCCGCGTTAGGAACCTGGGGGTCGTGCACCTGCAGCGCCAGCACGACGTTCTCCAACGCTGTCAGGCGGGGCAGCAGCCGCTGCTCCTGGAAGACGAACGCCACGTCGCGCCGGAGGTCTCCCAGACCGCGCCGCCACCGCCGGTGGAGGCTTCGCCCTCGCACCCACAGCTCGCCCGCGCTCGGCCGGAGCTGGCCGTGGACGAGGCGAAGCAGAGTCGTCTTGCCCGAGCCACTGGGCCCGGTGACCTCGACCAGCTCGCCTGGCGCGACCGCAAAGTTCACACCTTTGAGCACCGGGTTGCGGCCGTACGACTTGTGGAGGGCGACGAGCTTGACCACAGGCTCGATCGCCGGCGCGCCGGCGGGGCCCGTACGGCGCTTGGCGGCGCCGTTCTTCTGAGTTGTTCCGTTTAGCAGCGGCCGGTCGGTCTTTGCGGTCCCGTTTGTAGACGCGACAACGCGGCCAGACGTTGCTGGTCGGCTTCCCACCCTGGCCTCCAGATTAATCGATGCCGGCTGGCCCGAGAGTAGTACGTCTAACCCAGATCTTCCTGGGAGTTTCCTCGGCATTTGATCGTTGCCTGGCGGTGTTCTGAAGCCTAGGGGCAGCTGGTCAGCGTGACCCGTCCGGGCGAGACCGCCACGACAAACGGCCCACCGGTCGGTGACGCGAACACCAGGCGACTGCCGTCGGTCTCGTCGCTGACCACGATCCGGACCGCACCGTCGCTCGAAATCTGGCCGGTCACCTCCGGCGGCACGTAGACGACGGTCGTGGAGTCGCCGGACCGACCTCGCGCCTTGAGCGCGAACCTACCGTCGGAAGGGTCGTAGTGGTAGGTCAGTGTTGGATCGGCTGTGACGCGCGGGTACACCCTGGCCAGCAGGCGCTCGCGCTGCTCTCTGATGCAGCCGCTCGATGCCGTGGGCGGATTTGGCGCGTCGAACAACCCCCAGCTGTGCGCGTCGCCGTTCTCTTTCCACGTCCAGAAAGCAAAACCGGCCAGGTGTCTTTCTGCCTCCAACAGCTGGTTGTGGAGGATGAGCGGGTCGTCTCGCGGATCATTGCCGAACTCCTCCATGAACAGCGCGGCGTCCATCGCTTTCGCCTCCCGCGCCGCCCAATCCCAGCCCTGGTCGTAGCCGCCCCAGGGGTAGCTCGTGTTCGGGACCTTCTGGCCCAGCAGCCCATCCGGCGTGTAGATGTGCGTATAGGCGTGCAGCCCCAAGACCACGTTCGGGTAGGAGCTGACGGGCATGCCGAGGTGGGTCGGAAAATCGGTGACCTCTCGCAGCAGGCCCGTGTCGAGAAACATCAGATGCCGAACGTCGTGGATCCCCAGGTCCCTGTAGCCGCAGACGGCGGGCATGAAAAAACCCGACCAACAGGGCAGGCCATCCCGCACTCCCGTAATGGCGTCCATGACACGCCTGTAGAACGGGAAGAGGAGGAGGTCTTCGAATCCGGGCGGCAGGGTCCATCCAAGCCACGGTTCGTTGTACACGCCATAGCCGACGACCACGCTCTCGTTCCGGAACCGGTGTGCGATGACTGCCAGCGCGGCGATGTACTCGTCCTGGATCCCGTCGCGGTCGTACCAGAAGTTCGTCGTGGCTTCGAAAACGGCAGGATTGATTTCCCGCTGCTTGTTGTAAACGCGGGAAGGAAACCCGTCGGTGATGGTCGCCCACCGTGGCGCACCGCTGTTGTATCGAAGATCGACACTCTCACCGGTGCCGACGTAGTGCGAAAACGCGTTCTGGTGCATGTCCACGATCACGTACATGCGGAGCGCGCGTGCCCAGTCCACGATCTGCGCGATTCGATCCAGAAACGTGTCGTTGAAACGGCCACGTTCGGGCTCCAAAACGCTCCACGAGATCGGAAGCCGGACGAGGTTGAAGCCAAGCGCGGCCATTGCCGAGAGGTCGTCACGGCACAGGGGCGGGTAGCGGCCGGCAGGCAGATTCGCCGGGCAGTGGCCGAGCTCGTACGCCGAAGGGTCGGTGGGATACAGGGGCGTGGTGCCGGGGCCGAACTCGAGCAAGCTCGCGGGCGTCGCGCCGTGCAGCAGTACGAGCCGGCCCTGGTCGTCCGCGATGTAGGGCATTCCTCCAGACGGGTGCGCAACATGCAGCCATGGCGGCACCCCGGCTGGGCCCGCCGTGGCGCCCGGAGGCGGGGTGACTCGGGTCGCGAGCGAAGCCAACAAGGCGCCTGGATACGTGAAAAGTGCGACGAGGAAGACGGCAAGCGCCAGGACGGCGCGCGCAATCAAGACGCGACCAGCCAGTAGATCGTCCCGGCAACAAAGGTCGCGAGCGCGATGAGCCCGGCGACCAGGCCCGCAAGCGCGCTGCTCGCGCCGCGGAGGTCACCACCTGAGGCCCGGATGCGCCGCCACGAGCGGGCTCCAGCCCAGATCGCGAAGGGCGCAAGGATTCCAAACGGCAAAGCGAGCAGTCCGAGCACGAGGGCTCGCGTCGCTCCGCGGTCCCTCATGAATTCAGCGGTGAGGCGGCATCAGCCCTCCCCATCGTGGGGAGGGGTAGGGGTGGGGCGCGCCATCACCAGAACTTTCCGCGCCCGAAGAGGATGTAGAGGATCGGTCCGATTCCCCAGATGAACGTGATGACGATCCATAAGACTTTCCAGAACCCGCCGAGGTCCTGTCGGTTGACGATGTCGATCACGCACAGGATGAAAGCAACTGGATGCAGAAAGATCGCGAGCACGATCTCGACAATCAGCTTGATCACGCCCGAGCCTCGCGTTTCACCATGGCGTGGAGCGGGCTGGGAATGCGCGGCCAGCCGCCTGACGGTGCGTATGTTCCGTCGGCCGCCTGCTCGTATGTCGCCCTGATACGGCCGCGCGCGATCTGCCTGACCGCTTCGAGGAAGCGGTCGACCTCGGCCTCGGTGTTGTACGGCGCGAGGCTCGCGCGCACCGCGCCTGGCAGCGCCCTCCGACGGCCCGCCGTCACCTCGCCTTCCACGGCCTCCACATCGTCCCTGCTCATGTGAAGAAGGTGGAAGACGTAAGGGTTCGCGCAAAAACAACCATGGCGGACGGCGATGCCCCACTCGTGGCTCAAGGCGGCGGCCACGAGGCCGTGATGCAGACCCTCGACGACGAAGCTCGCCAGCGCGAGTCGCCCGCCAGGAGCGCCCGCCTCTGGCTTCTCGCCGCCGAGAACGCTCACACCCGGGGTTCCGCTCAGGCCTTCCAGCAGTCGCCGGCCGAGGGCCAGCTCGTCCTTGAGCATGGCGTCGAAGCCGAGCTCGAGCATCGTTTCGATGGCGACGCCGAGCGCGACCGCGCCGATGACGTTGGGCGACCCGGCCTCCTCGCGGTCGGGGAGGTCTGTCCAAACGGTGTCGTCCCACGTGACGATGTCGATCGCGCCGCCGCCCATGACCTCTGGCGCGCCCGAGAAGAAGTCACGAGGCGCGATCAGCACGCCGGCGCCGTAAGGCGCGTACATCTTGTGTCCCGACAGCGATACGAAATCGAGGTGGCCCGGGTCGCCGGCAGGGCCGACCTCGATGCGGTGGTGCGGTGCGAGCTGCGCGGCATCGATCGAGACGCGAGCGCCGAAGCGATGCGCGAGCTCCGCCACCTCATGAATAGGAGAGACGAAACCCGTGACATTGGAGGCGCCACACACTGCGACGAGGCTGATCCGACCGTCGGCGTTTTTCAGCGCGTACTCGATCGCTTCCAGGTCGATGTGCCCATCGCGTGACAGACCGACCATGATGTGGCCGCTGCGGTGGCGCCAGGGCAGCAGGTCCGCGTGGTGCTCCATCTCGGTGACGAGGACCTGGCGCCCGTCGAGCCTCGCCTCTTCCGCGGCAATCCGGTTGAGTGCGTCGGTGGTTCCTTTGACGAAGATCACGACCTGGCTCTTCTCGTCCACACCGAGGAACCGGGAGACCATCTCGCGAGCATCCTCGTAGGCCTCGGTCGACAGCCGGGATTTGTACCCCGTCCCGCGATGCACGCTCGAGTAGAGGTCGGAGAAACGGTTGACCATGTCGCGCACCCGAGTCAGCGGAGGCGTGCTGGCGGCGTTGTCGAAGTTGATCCCCGTGACGGTTGACCCGCCATGGAGCGGGACCGGCACGTCAACTCCGGCGAAGTGCTCCCGCCACTCTCCCCGGCGTTGAGATGTCACGCGGGCCTAAATCTAACGCCAACCTGGGAGCAGGTCGAGCCTGTATCGGTCACACTAGCCAAGGCGTTATCCATAGTGTTATTGACACGAGACATGGCGTGAAAGCGAGGCGCAATCTGCAAGCGATGAGCGCGGCTTCTGGCGTGGCCGACTCGAGCCTCGCCGCACGGGAGCTCAACTTCCTCGTTCGCCTGGCTCAGGCGGCGGCTTCGACACAGCGGCCCGACGAGCTGCTCGAGCTGATCATCCGCGAGACCACGTCCGCGATCGGGACCGATGTTTGCTCCCTGTACCTCCTCGCGCCGAACGACCAGCTGCTCCTCACGGCGACCAACGGGCTGAACGAGAACATGGTGGGCAAGGTGACCATGAAGGTCGGCGAGGGCATCACCGGCTGGGTGGCGGACTCGCGACGGCCTGCGGTGGTACCCGACGTCAGCAAGGAGCCGCACTGGAAGTGGGTGCCGGGTCTGGACGAGGACCGCTTTCACTCCATGGCGTCGGTGCCGATCGAATCGGGCCCGCGGCTGGTCGGGGTGCTGAACGTGCAGAGCACCGAGAGGCGCGAGTTCGATTCGGGCGATATCGACTTCCTGCGCGCCATCGCTGCGCAGGTGGCCGGCATCCTCGAGCGGAGCGAGTTGCAGCGCCGCACCGAGGTCCAGCTCGCCGAGATCCGCCTGTCGCACGACATCCACGAGCGGTTCACGAAGCTGTCGCTCGACGGGGCCGGGATCCGGTCGATCCTGGAGGTCATCGGGTCGCTCGCGGGCGGGCGCGCGGCGCTGTATTCAGGCGACGGCTATCGCGTCCGCGGCGCGGGCGAGCATTCCGACGGGATGCCGCAGCGAATCCACGTCCCCTCGATCGGCGCCTCGGCTCGAGAGGTGAGGATCAACGCCGGTCGCCCGGTCCGCCCACTCGACGTGGTGCCGGTGCGCGCCGGCGCTGAGACCCTTGCGCTGCTGGCGGTCGGTGTCGACGAAGAATCGGTCGACCCCGAGGGTCGGCTCCGCGCCCTGGAGCACGGCTCGACGGTGCTTGCCCTCGAGCTTTCCAAGGAGCGCGCCGCGGCGGAGGTTGAACGCCGCCTTCGCGGAGACCTGGTCGAGGAGGTCCTCGCCGGTGGTCTCGAACCGGACGAGGCCGAGCGGATCGCCCGCCAGGCGGAACGCCTCGGGCACCGCTTGCCTCATAGGGCGTGGGTCGTGGTGCTGGAACCTGACGATGACAAGACCGAGGCGGCGCTCGCGCCCCGGGGGCAGCAGGATCGCCTGGACGCGGCGCTCAGCGGATTGATTCGCTCGCGGCTGCTGGGCGCGCTCACGCTGGTCCGCTCGGCCTCGGCGGTTTTCCTCGTCCCGGACGAGCTCGCGGCCGACCTGCCGGCAGTCGAGAAGTTGGCCGCGCAGGTGTTATCGGCCGCGGCGCCCGTGATGAAGCCCGGGTCGGCGTCGGTTGGCATCGGGAACCTGGCGAATGGCGTCGGCGAGCTGGCGCGGTCGCACATCGAGGCGCGCCAGGCTCTGCGCCTGACTCGTCGCGCGGGCAGCCGGGGGCGCGTCGCCTCATATCGCTCTTTGGGCGCGTTCCGGCTCCTGCTCGAGGTGCAGAGCCCCGATGCCCTCAGCCGTTTCGTCAATGAGCTGCTCGGGCCGCTTCTTCAGTACGCGCAGTCGCGCGACACGCCACTGTTGGAAACCCTCGAGGCCCTGTCGGCGGCGCGGTGGATCCGCCGCGCGGCCTCGCGCAACCTCGGCATCCATATCAACTCGATGACCTACCGCGTCGAGCGCATCGAGTCCCTGACGGGCCTACAGCTCGATGACCCCGAGACGAGGGTCGCGATCAGCATCGCGCTGCGCGCCCGCGCCATGCTCGGGATGTAGGTCGCGCTACGGCAGCCGAGTTGCCGAAACGGCAAACGGAACGGCGCGCGCGGCTCTTCCCTCGATCCACAGGATGACGAGGAGGACCATGGCGACGGTCAGCAGGACATCGAACCCGCTCATCGCGATGACCTGTCCGACGCGTCGCGTGGCCAGGTGATTCGCGACGGTCCCGACCACGCCGAGCACAGCCATGCTGCATCCGCCAAGCAGCGCAAGCCGAACGACATGGTGCGCGAGGTGCGCAGGCGCGCCCGCGGCACGGAACTCCACCGCCGCCACGAACCATGCAAAGAACACCACGAGAACGACCTCGACGACCACGTAGGCGACGTCGAGCCAAGGAGATGCGCCATAAGGGGTCCAGTTCTCCATCAGCCACTGGGCCCCAGAAGGATTGGCGTCGAGGTAAAGGCTCGCGGTCAGGGCGGGAAGCGCGATCAAAGCAAACGTGAATTGCGGCGGCCGCAGCATTCCAGATGCGAGCAACCTGAGCTCGGTGGGGGCGCCACGCTCCGCGCCGCTCGCCCTGGGCGAGGGGACCCGGCGAATCGCGAGCATGACAGCGACGCTCGCCACCGTCACGCACAGCGTGAACGCCGCCCATATGGCAAGGGGCCTGTATGAGGCCTCCAGAGAAGGGGTCGAGGCGAGGTAGTCCGCGATCCGGTGCACCTTAAGAGCGAGCGGTCCCAGCGCGTAGAGGAGGAGAGCGCCGTAGCCGAAGCCGAGCCCGAACTCGTCCAGCAGATCCGCCAGCAAGATCACCACAGCGGTGCCGCCGACCAGCTCGAGGCAGATCGCGAGCCGAGCAAACCAGTCGATGGTCCAGGGCACAGCCCCGGCGTCCTGGGCGAGCTTGGTCCAGCTATAGGCCTCTCCAAGCGCGAGGCACATGGCGAGCACTCGCGTCCATCGCTCGAGGCGCAAGCGACCGTGGCCGCTGGCCAAATTCGACCTGACCGAGGACAGCACGGCGGCGAGCAGGCTCACGATCACGAGCGCCTGCACGTACGGAGTGATGCCCACGTACGCGAGGCTGTAGGCGCTGAGCGGGATGCTGTTGTAGCCGATCGCGGGAAAAAATCCAGGAGCCGAGCCCAATTCGAGACGGGTGGTCAGGAAGGGCCCGATCAAGCCCGCTACCGGGATCTGATAGAGGAGCCGCCAGACCACGAGGCAGGCGGCGGTCACAAGGAGCGCGCGACGGTCGACCAACACCCACAACCGCGCCAAGGTGAGCGAAGTCTAAAAAGAAGAAAGGGCCCCGGGGTGAGCCGGGGCCCTCGATGAACGACGCTTCTTCGGTTAGACGTCGCTGTAGAGCATGAACTCCCACGGGTGCGGCCTCAGAGCGACCGCGTCGACTTCCTTCTTGCGCTTGTAGTCGATCCAGGTCTCGATCACGTCCTCGGTGAACACGCCGCCTTCGAGCAGGAATGCGTGGTCCTTCTCGAGCGCGTCCAGCGATTCGGCGAGCGAGCCGGGCACCGACTTGATCTTGGCTTTCTCCGCGCCCTCGAGCTCGTAAATGTCCTTGTCCACCGGCTCCGGCGGCAGGATCTTGTTCTTGATGCCGTCGAGGCCGGCCATCAAGCACGCCGAGAACGCCAGGTACGGGTTCGCGGCCGGGTCCGGCGAGCGGAACTCGACGCGCTTGGTCTTCGGGTTGGTCGAGTACATCGGGATGCGCACGCACGCGGAGCGGTTGCGCTTCGAGTACACGAGGTTGATCGGCGCCTCGTAACCGGGCACGAGCCTGCGGTACGAGTTTGTCGTGGGCGCGCAGATGGCGAGCAGCGCCGCCGCGTGCTTCAGCAAACCGCCGATGTAGTAGATCGCGGTCTGACTGAGACCGGCGTAGCCCTTCGCGTCGGCGAAAAGGTTCTCGCCGTCCTTCCAGAGGCTCTGGTGCACGTGCATCCCGGAGCCGTTGTCCTGGAACAAGGGCTTGGGCATGAACGTCGCGACGTAGCCGTGCTGAGCGGCGACGTTTTTGATGACGTACTTGAAGACCATCATCTTGTCGCCCATCTTGGTCAGCGAGTCGAACCGCATGTCGATCTCGGCCTGGCCGGCCGTGCCGACTTCGTGGTGCTGTACCTCGACGCGCACGCCCGCGTCGATGAGCTTGAGCATGATCTCGGAACGAAGGTCCTGCAGCTTGTCGGTCGGCGGCACCGGGAAGTAGCCCTCCTTGTGCCGCGGCCGGAACGCCATGTTCGGCTCTGAGTTCTTGCCCGAGTTCCAGATGCCTTCCTCGGAGTCGATGTAGTAGTAGCCGCTGTGGGCGTTCTGGTCGAACCGGAGAGAGTTGAACAGATAGAACTCGGCCTCGGGACCCCAGTAGCTGATGTCAGCGATGCCGGTTCGGCGCAGGTGCTCCTCCGCCTTCTTCGCGATGAACCGCGCGTCGCGCGAGTAAGGCTCGCCGCTGATCGGATCCACGACGTCGCAGATCAGGAAAAGCGTCTTGTGGGAGAGAACCGGGTCGATCGTCGCCGAGTCGGGGTCCGGCATGAGGAGCATGTCGCTCTCGTCGATCGCCTGGAACCCGCGGATGCTCGAGCCGTCAAATCCCAGACCGTCCTTGAAGCTGTCGACCTCCAGCTCACCGATGGGCAGGCTGAAGTGCTGCCAGGTGCCGGGAAGGTCGATGAAACGCACGTCGACGACCTCGACGCCCTCCGCCTTCGCCCGCTCGAGCACTTCGCGCGGACTGGTCTTGCTGACCGGTTTGGTCTTGCTGACCGACTTTGCCTCTACTGCCATGAACACCCTCCACGAGATTCCGGAGATTTGACGGGCCCCACGGTGATCGTAGGAAGGTGCCTCGTAAACAATCAGGTGAGAGTGTCACGAACTCGAGCCAGCGCTTTCCGTGCGGTTGACACGAAAACGGCTTATCCACAGCAGGGTCGCTCCCGTGCGAAACCCACGAGTCAAGCGGTTCTGATTCGTCAGGTTCACACGTTTTGGCGAGCCCGGTAGCACTCCTAGGCTCTGCCGCATCAGCCAGCGCGACCCGCTGGCGTCAGGGAGAACGAACGGAGGTGAACGTCGTTGCCGGTACCTAGGGATTTCTGGAAAGCGTTACACCGCCGGCGGCGCGTGGTCGCGATCGCAGCCGCCGCCGGATTGGCCGCCGGGCTGCTGCCTATCGCAGCGCTTGCCGACGACACGACCGCGAGCCAGGCTGCCGGCATCGCGGCTGACACAGTCTGGGTGGTCGTTGCCGCCTGCCTTGTGATGTTCATGCAGGCCGGCTTCGCGATGCTCGAGGTGGGCTTCAGTCGGATGAAGAACGTCGGCACGGTCGTCGCCAAGGTCGTCACCAACCTGAGCGTCAGCTCCATCTCCTACTGGGCGGTCGGCTTCGGATTTGCTTTCGGTGCGGGCGGCATCTTCGCCGTCATCGGCGGCAGCGGCTTCTTCCCAACCTTTAGCCCGGGCTCCACGCTGGACCTGCCGGCGATCGCGTTCAGCAACGCACCTGCCGCGGCCAAGTGGTTCTTCGAGTTTGTGTTCTGCGCGGTCTCGCTCGCGATCGTTTGGGGCACGATGATCGAGCGCACCAAGTTCATCGTTTACATCCTTTTCGGGATCCCGTTCGCGGCTTTCATCTACCCGCTCATCAGCCACCAGCTCTTCGGCGGTGGTTTCCTGATGGCGACGCTGGGGGCCCAGGACTTCGCGGGCTCGACCGTCGTCCACCTGACCGGCGCCACCGCTGGATTCGCGGGACTCTTGCTGCTGGGTGCTCGCATCGGCAAATACGAGCGCGGGCGGTCCAACGCCATCCCGGGCCACAACATGCCGCTAGCTCAGCTCGGCGTGCTCATCCTGTGGTTCGGCTGGTTTGGATTCAACCCCGGTTCGACGCTGAACGCGACGAACCTCCACTTTGCGGACGTCATCGTCGTCACCAACCTCGCCGCGGCGGCGGGCGCGGTCGCGGCGCTGATCAGCGTTTACGTAATCACGAGGACGATGGACGTGGGAATGATCGGCAACGGCGCGATCGCAGCGCTCGTCGCCATCACGGCGCCTTCCGGCTATGTCGAACCGTGGGCCGCGATCGTGATCGGTGCGGTCGCTGGCGTGATCGTCGTCGGCGGCGTGCTGGCGATCGACAAGTACCTCGACGACCCCATCGGCGCGTTGCCGGCGCACGGCCTCGCGGGAATCTGGGGCACCCTGAGCTGCGGGCTGTTCACGGTACCCGCGCTGGCGAAGTTCAACGGCGTCGGCCAGGGCGGACTCTTCTACACCGGGAGCTTTCACCAGCTCGGCGCCCAAGCGATCGCGGTGGTTGCTGCTTTCGCGACAGTCTTTGCCCTGAGCTACGGACTCTTTTGGATCATCAAGAAGACCGTCGGTCTCCGCGTCAGCGCCGGTGAGGAGATGGAAGGCCTGGACATCAGCGAGCACGGGATGTGGGGATACCCCGAGTCGTTCATGCCCGTCCCTGGCGGCGTCTATCGCCCGGCAGATACGCCGACCGTCAACCCGCACCCCGAGTTTGAACCCACGCCCTCGACCCACAAGGAGGTGTCGCCGGCATGACGACGGCGAATGGAAGTGGACTCGCGATGAAGATGGTGGTCGCGATCATCCGCCACGAAAGGCTGCAGGAGGTCCAGGACGGGCTCAAGGTCGAGGCGGTGATGAAATCCGAGATCGTGGCGACCGTCGTCGACAAGCTTGCCGTCGCCGGGCGCACCGGCAAGGGTGAGGTGGGAGACGGGAAGATTTTCGTCATCGGCGTCGAGGACGCCGTTCGCATCCGCACCGGGGAGCATGGTGCAGAGACCGTGCAGCATGCGGAACGCGCCATGTGGGGCCACTAGAGCAACCGGAACATCGGGGCGGCCGGGATTGTCCTGACCGCCCAGCTTCTCAGTCGGTCGTCAGGGTTGCCACACGCCGAAGGCGATCGCCGCGAGCAAGAGCAAGCCCGTGATGCCCAGCGCAAGGTGGACCAGGTTCGGCTCCCGGTTGACCTGGCGGCCCGAGTCGCGCGGGGCGGGGCCCGGGGCCTCGCCAAAGACCCGACCTGAGCCGCTCCACCAGTGCTGCCGTGTCACCAGAGCCAGGCTAGCTGAGAAATCAAAAAGCGACGAAGCATTTCACCCCGCCGCCTTTGTCTATCTAACGCTCAGCT
>WNFW01002030.1_pt1 | contig 14367 bp, 10 predicted proteins | sample 5400131 | NCBI WGS metagenome assembly WNFW01 (sample SAMN13153362, study PRJNA577476) | soil metagenome | isolation source: 20 cm soil or saprolite under grassland replicate 1 | place: USA:California | collected 2016-06-15 | reverse complement strand
GCGAATTTGATGATGCATTTGCCAAAATGAAAAGCCAACGCATGGGTGCGCTGGTTGTTACGCCGATACTTGTAGCCATCGCCGATCAAAACCGGCGGATCGTGGACCTCGCGCTACGCGATCGCCTGCCGGCCATCGCGGACCTAAGGGATTTTACCGAAGCCGGCGGCTTAATGTCCTATGGGCCGAAAATTGAGGCGCTATATTACCGTGCCGCCTACTACGTAGACAAGATCCTGAAAGGCGCGAAACCAGCCGAACTTCCGGTCGAACAACCTAGGATTTTCGAAACCGCGATCAATCTCAAGACGGCGAAACAAATCGGCGTAACCATCTCGCCCGAGATTCTCTCCCGCGCGGATAAAGTCATAAAATGACAGTAGGCAGTGAGCAGAAAGCAGTCAGCAGCAAAAAGAGCAGCGAAAAACCCATGACGAAATCTATTCTCTTCTGGCTACTGGCAGCCGTCCTTCTGACAAGTGTTTCTCCCGCCGAGGCGCAGCATCCGAAGAAAGTTCCGCGGATAGGTTATGTCGGGAGCACCGCTTCTGAGCAAACAGCGACTAACACGCAGGCGTTTCGTGAACGTTTATGTGAACTCGGCTACATCGAGGGGCAGAACATCACGATCGAGTACCGGTATTTTGAAGGGAGGGTTGAGCGACTCCCAGAGCTTGCGGCCGAGCTAGTCCGCCTTAAGTGTGACGTTATCGTTACCACTGGGACTGAAGCAGCCGAGGCTGCAAAAAAAGAGATCAAGACGCTCCCTGTTGTTATGGCGTTCAGTGGGGATGCTGTCAGGCTAGGGATCGTTGCCGCCCTCGCGCGTCCTGGCGGAAACATTACGGGCCTGACCTCGATCAACGCTGAGTTAAGCGGAAACCGTCTCGAATTGCTCAAGGAAGTTGTCCCCAGGCTTTCTCGGATGGCTTTACTCTGGAGTCCGGGCAACGTCAACATGGAATACATGTTGAGAGAGACAGAGTCTGCGGCTAGGTCCCTAAAGGTAGGAGTGCAATCCTTGGAAGTGAAAGGGCCTGACGACTTAGAAGGGGCATTCCAAGCCGCGACCCGAGAGCGTGCCGAGGCGCTTATGTTGAGTGGCGGCGGCTTCTTCGCTGCTCACCAAAAACGAACCGTAGAGCTTGCGGCAAAGAGCCGGCTTCCAGCGGCGTATCCTAATGTTCAGTATGTTGAGGCAGGCGGACTGATGGCTTACGCCGAGGATCGTGTTTATATGTTCCGGCGCGCGGCCGAGTACGTGGATAAGATTCTCAAGGGGGCAAAACCCGCTGACCTGCCGATCGAACGGCCGACGAAGTTTCAGCTGGTCATCAACTTGAAGGCGGCGAAGCAGATCGGCCTGACAATTCCGCCGAACGTGCTGGCGCGGGCGGATAAGGTGATTAGATGATATTCGATTTTAGATTTTGCATGGAGGGATAAACGGATGAAAAAAATACCTTTTGTTCGATTTTCGCGATCCGAAAAGAATCTAGATCCTTCGATCACGCGAAGTGAAAATATTCTAAAAAGTCTGGTTCTCTGCACTTTGCTCCTGCCTCTTAGCTTTCCAGCCCAGGCGCAGCAGCCAGCAAAGGTTTGGAAGATAGGTGTCCTCGCCTCCACGTCGCGGTCCTTGAATGCATCTCGGGAAGACAGTCTGTGGCAAGGATTGCGTCAGCTGGGCTACGTGGATGGCAAAAATATCATCATGGAATATCGGTACGCCGACGGACAACTGGATCGCTTGCCCCAGCTTGCTGCGGAACTCATCGAACTCAAAGTCGACCTCATTATTGTGTCCGGCACTCGGGCAGCAGTGGCCGCCAAGCAAGCGACGAGCACTATCCCGATCGTCCTCGCAGGGGTGGGCGATCCTGTTCAGGCAGGCCTGATTAACAGCTTGAGCCATCCCGGCGGCAACGTCACCGGGGTCTCCAGGCTGTCACCGGATTTCATCGGCAAGCGTGTGGAGTTGATCAAAGAAGTCATTCCCAAAGCTCGCCATATAGCGGCCCTTTCGAATCCTGATAATCCGGCCTACACGGCGAATTTGAGAGAAATCGACATGAGGGCACGGGCATCGGGAATCAGGCTTCAGATCGTGACGGCACACAGTCCGGGGGAATTCGAAAACGCCTTTGGTGCCGCGACCAAAGAGCATTCCGATGCTCTGTTGGTGATGCCCGACGCCCTCTTTCACAGTTATCCGTCTCGGATTACCGAACTGGCAGCCAAGAGCCACCTGCCGGCGATGTATGATCGGTCTGACTTCGTCGATGCGGGTGGGTTGATGAGCTTTGCGGTAAACATAGCCGATTTGTCCCGGAGCGCAGCCAAATATATAGATCAGATCCTGAAAGGTTCCAGGCCTGCCGAGCTTTCTGTGGAGGAGCCAACACGGTACGACCTGGTCGTTAACCTCAACGCCGCTCACGCGCTGGGCCTTACGATTCCATCCAGCGTGCTTGTTCGGGCGGACAAGGTCATAAAATGACAGTAGGCAGTGAGCGGAAAGCAGTCAGCAGCAAAACCCGGGAGAGAAACGCATGAGTAGAAGCACCGTTGTCTTTAACTGCCTACTGCCTACTGTCCTTCTGCTCACTGTTTCCCTAGTCGAGGCGCAGCAGCCGACGAAAGTTTTTCGGATAGGGTATCTATCGCCTACCGATGCGGCTACTGACTCCGCCCGCGCCGAGGGAATGCGGATAGCTCTGCGCGAGCTTGGCTACATAGATGGACAGAACATCGCCATCGAGTACCGATATGCGGAGGGGAAGAATGATCGGCTCCCCGAGCTTGCCGCCGATCTGGTGCGTCTGAAGGTTGATATCATCGTGGTAGCGGCAGGGGACGTGACGATCCAGGCGGCCAAGAATGCAACCAAGACGATTCCCATCGTCATGATGGGCCAAGGATCTGATCCTGTTAGGGCAGGCTTCATTGAAAGCCTTGCTCGTCCCGGCGGCAACGTCACCGGCCTCACACGCCTTGCCAGAGAACTAGGCGGGAAGCGGCTGGAACTGCTCAAAGAAGCGGTACCCAAACTTGCCCGTGTCGCGGTTCTCTACGATCCGGCCAATCCGGCCAGTTTACACGAGGTGAAAGACCTTCTCCCAGCCGACGCGCGTGCGCTGGGGTTAACTATTCAACTATGGGAGATACGAGCGGTGGACGACTTCGATAAGGTCTTTGCTGCGCTAAACAAGCAGCGCCCGGATGGACTCTACCCGCTAACCGTGGGCCCGCTAATGCGTCCTAACCAAAAACGAATCGTGGGCTTTGCGTTAAAGAGCCGGCTACCGTCGGTGTACACCAGCAGAGAAACTGTAGAGGCTGGTGGCCTCATGTCTTACGGCGCGGACCTCGCGGATAGCTATCGGCGCGTCGCCACCTACGTCGACAAAATTCTCAAGGGCGCCAAGCCTGCAGATCTTCCCGTGGAACAGCCGACGAAGTTCGAGCTGGTGATCAACCTGAAAACGGCGAAGCAGATCGGCGTAACGATTCCGCAATCGGTTCTGTTCCGGGCGGACAAGGTGATTAGATGAATTTTGGATTTTAGATTAGGGAGAAAAATGCACGAAGGAATCTCGACGGGGTCTTGGAGTTGTCGATCCGACAATCGGAAATCGAAAATCAAAAATCGAAAATGGCTGGGGCTTTCGGTAATCGCTTTCGCGATCGTGGTAACTGGGGCTGTGGCGCAGGCGCAGCAACAGAAGAAAGTTCCGAGGATTGGTTTTCTCGTTCCTGACTCCCAGTCTGCCTCCTCAATCCGAACGGAGGCATTCCTGCAGGGGTTGCGTGAGCTAGGGTACATGGAAGGTCAAAACATTGTCATCGAGTACCGATTTGCAGAGGGAAAGATAGATCGATTTCCCGACCTCGCAGCCGAGTTGGCACGTCTCAAAGTAGATATTATCGTCGCCGCGGGTGGAAATGGCGTAACTCGCGCCGCCCAGCAAGCGACCAATACGATCCCTATCGTTATGACCAACGTCCTTGATCCTGTTGGCAGCGGATTTATCGCAAGTCTGGCACGGCCAGGTGGGAATATTACAGGGCTCACCGCAATTTCTTCGGATTTAGCTGGCAAGCGGCTCGAACTGGTTAAGGAGACGTTTCCAAAGGCATCGCGCATAGCAGTGCTTCTGGACCCGGGAGACGCCTCCAAGCTCGTTGAATTAAAAGAAGTCCAGGCGGCAGCACATGTCTTAGGGATAAAACTACACTCCATCGAAGTACGGAGCCCCACCGATTTCGAAAGCGCATTCAAAGCTGGGATGAGAGAGCACACCGGGGCTCTCCTCGTACTTCAGAGCGCAGTCACTAATACGCACCGAAAACCGATCGCGGAGCTCGCGACAAAGAACCGCTTGCCCACGATGTGGGGTGAGAGTGGGCTCTTGGATGCAGGTGGACTCATGTCCTATGGGCCGAACTACACTGATCTGTTTCGGCGCGCGGCCACTTATGTAGACAAAATTTTAAAAGGCACGAAGCCGGCCGATCTCCCTGTGGAACAGCCGACGAAGTTTGAGTTCGTGATAAATCTCAAAACCGCCAAGCAGATTGGCCTGACGATTCCGCAGTCGGTTTTGTACCGGGCGGATAAGGTGATTAGATGATTTTCGATTTTAGATTGCCGATGGTTCGACGCTGCTCACCACAGGTTTTCGATTGGCAACGAAACCAACAGACACGGTCTTTTAGTCAGGTCTTCATCCGACAGGAGGAATACCATGAAAGTAAAAAATACACGCTGCTGGCTCGCAATCTTCTTGATCACCACAACGTTTCTCAACGTCCGCGCACAGGCAGCGCAAAGAGATTTACACCGGCTGACGGTTGGCTATACCCCTATTGCTGGCGCATCGCTTCCATTTTTCATAGCTGTGGAAGAAAAAATTTTTCAAAAATATGGCTTCGAGGTGTCCGGCATATTTATGGGCGGTTCGCCGCTGATTAATTCCGCGATTCTCGCTGGCGAATTTCCCATTGGCTATACGGGGGGAGGCGCTGTCATCTCGAGCCGTCTCGCAGGGAGTGATCTGATCGCGATTGCATCGCCGTTGCCAGTTCTGACTATCGACGGTTGGGCCAAGCCTGAAATTAAATCTATTAGCGACGTTAGAGGGAAGAGAGTCGGCGTAACCCGTTTTGGCGCATCGAGTCATTTCGCAGGGTTGTCGATGCTGGAGGCGGCTGGTATTAAACCGAGCGAGGTGGTTTTTATCCAAAACGGCGGCGTCGGCGAGTCAATGGCTGCACTAATGGGTGGCAGGGTGGACGTGGCGATGATCGGATACCCTTTTGGCCTGACAGCCAAGAAAGCAGGTTTTAACCTGCTCTTCCGGCCTTCGGATACCGAATATGGTTTGTTTCCTACGGCTGTGATTGCTGCGCGGGAATCGTGGGTAAGGGACGCCAAGAATCGCAAGGTCGCAATAGACTTTTTACGCGCGCTCAATGAAGGACAACAGCTCGCGAGGGACAATGCAATGGTGAGTAAGAGAGCGCTCGGAAAATATACCAGAGTTAGCGATGATGCGCTGTTGCAAGGCAGCTTTGAATTTTACAAATCCGCTTTCTCCAGCACGCTCAAAGTCACCGAGAAGGAGATGGCGAATGCACTGAAATTTATCGAACACCCCAAGGCCAAGCAGGCCGACGCCAAACAGTTTTACGACAACAGTCTAGTAGATGAGGCGATGAAATCATTTTAGATTGCCGATTTTCGATTTTGGCTCGGAGAACCACTCAATCTGGGAAAAAAATAAAGACGGCGAAGCAGATCGGCCTCACGATACCACCTGGATGCTGTTGCGCGCGGATAAGGTAATCAGGTAAATGCAACCAAAACGACGATAGACAAGGAGACAGGAATGAAAAGACAGATCGTCTTGTTTGCACTGGTAGCTGTGCTTATCCCTTTTTTCCCCGCGTTTGCAGCGGAGCCTCCGGGAAAAGTTTGGAAGATCGGCAACCTTGTTTCGAGCACACCATCCGTGAACGCCCCACGCGACGAAGCCCTGCGCCAACGTCTGCGCGAACTTGGCTACGAGGAGGGTAAGAACATCGTCATGGAGTACAAGTACGCTGAAGGAAAAGTGGACCGGTTGCCTCAACTCGCCCGTGAGCTGGTCGAGGAAAAGCCCGACGTCATCGTCGTCGGCGGCACCGCCGTGGCCGTTGCCGCCAAGAAAGCCACCAGCACCATTCCGATCGTGGTGGCGGGCGCCGGCGATCTCGTTGAGGCTGGGCTCATTAAAAGTTTTATGTACCCGGGAGGTAACGTCACCGGCGTAGCGAGAATGTCCGCCGATTTTTTTGGGGCGCGGCTAAAACTCATCAAGGAAATCCTTCCCAAGGCGACTGGGGTGGCTTCGCTCTCTAATCCGAAAACTCCCGGCCACGACCAGCGCCTTAGAGATGCCGAGCTTGGCGCCCGGGCTTTGGGTCTGAGGTTTCAATCAGTCAAAGCACACAACGCAAACGAGCTGGACGGCGCGGTTGGAGTGGCCGCCAAAGGTGGCGCCAATGCTCTCTTCGTGATGACCGACGCTCTGTTCAACAGTCACGTCTCGCAGATTGCACAATCGGCCATAAAGAACCGGCTGCCGGCGGTGTACGATCGCACGAACTTTGTCGAAGCCGGGGGACTGATGAGCTACGGCGTCAATTTGCCGGACTTATCCCGGCGCGCCGCCGAATACGTCGATCAAATTCTCAGAGGCGCCAAGCCCGCCGATCTGACTCTGTTGCAATCGATGAAATTTGATCTGTCGATCAACCTCAAAACCGCTGATCAGATCGGCGTCACAATTCCGCCTGAGATCGTCCAGCGGGCAGTTAAGGTGATCAAGTAGACGCATTTCGAATTTCGAAATTGAGGAAAAAACGAACATGAAAATTCGATTTTTGAGTTCCAGCTCCGGGGTCTCGCAATCCGCAATCCGCAATCCGAAATTTCCCATTTTCTTTTGCGCTTTGCTCTTAGCGCTTTGCTCGTCCGCCGAAGCCCAACCTATAAAGCCGAACCGAGCTCAGCAAGCCTGCAAGGTCGGCGATTATTCGGTTGCGGAATATGAGCGTCTGGGCCCGGGCCAACAGGCCGAGTTTGTCGAGACCTATCGACAAAAACACTCATCGGCCTGGAAGCAGGCTTTGGAGGCGCTGCGGGCCGCCCACGGAAATCCGCCGTTTCAGGTGATCGGACGTCTGAAAGCTGCGGCAAGCATTCAGGAAAAGATTGCTCGCAAGAAATACTTCTGCTTCTCACAGCTGACAGATATTGCCGGGACCCGGCTCATTATCCCGAACTACGCCGCCTTGCCGCTTGTCACCCAAAACATCGAAAATCAATTTGTGATCCGCGAGAAGGAAGATCTCCTTAGGGAAGTGCGCGAAAGTCGCTATCGCGCACTTCACTATCTTGCATGGGTGGAGGACCGACCAGTCGAAATTCAGATTCATACCTATCGAGGCACATTATGGGCCGATGCCTCGCATCAGCTCGTCTATAAAGGGCCATTTGGTGACAATCAAACCCTGATTTCATATCTCTATCGGCTAAGCGACGTTATATTCCTTCTTGATTCCGGCCTCCCTGGACAGATTCCCGAGGTTCCCGAGACGCTTCCACCCCAAGCAAAGGCGATTTTGAAAAAGACAGTTGCGGACATAAGGGATGTGAGCCGCCGGGATCTGACGGATCTCTACCGGCAGATCCAAGAAAATATGCTTAAGGATGATTTCTTTGCACTCGATGAGTTTGAAAATCTCCCGATGGCAAGGACCAAGCCATGAAGATTGAGAGTCGCTTGATAGCTCTCAGTGCTCGGCATTCAGATAACTGAAGACTGCGGTCGTCTGTTGGCAAAAGATGATTCTGGTATCGCAAATCCAAAATCTAAAATAGGTGAGCCTATGTCCAACAAAATTCTGATCGTCGACGACGAACCGTTTAATCTGGATCTTTTGGAGCAGGAATTATCGGATCAGGGTTACGTGATCGAAAAGGCTAATGATGGTACGGAGGCATTGGCGAAAGTTCCGTCGTTTCAGCCGGACTTAATCCTGCTCGACTACATGATGCCCAAGATGAATGGGCTGGAAGTTCTCAAACGGCTCCGGGGAGACGATCAACACAAGGGCATTCCGGTGATTCTTCTCACGGCGAAAGCGACTCAGGAAGACAAGGTCCGGGGCCTCGACGCCGGCGCCGACGATTACGTGATCAAACCGTTTGATTCCATCGAGCTTCTGGCGCGCGTCCGGGCCATGATGCGCATCAAAGAGATGCATGACACGCTGGAGGAATGGAATCGCAATCTCGCCGACACGGTGAAGCAGCAGGTCGAAGAAATCCAGCGCATGAATCGGCTCAAACGCTACCTGTCACCGCAAATCGCCGAAACCATATTGGGAGACGACAAGAATCTCTTTAAGAGTCACCGGCGCGAAATCACCGTCGTTTTTCTCGACCTGCGAGGCTTCACGGCTTTCTCAGATAGTACGGAGCCCGAGGAAGTGATGGAAGTCTTGCACGGCTATCATGCGGAAATGGGCAGGTTGATATTCCAGTTCGATGGAACCCTGGTGCGGTTTGCCGGCGATGGGATCATGATTTTCTTTAACGATCCGATTCCCTGTGCCGATCACACTGAGAAGGGTGTGCGGATGGCCATCGAGATGCAAGATCGAGTGCAAGAATTGCGGAAGGGTTGGCTTAAGAACGGCTACGATCTGGATTTGGGTATCGGCTTGGCCGCGGGTTACGCCACCATCGGCAATATCGGGTTCGAGGGCCGAATGGATTATGACGCCATCGGCAACGTCACCAATCTTGCCGCCCGGCTCTGCGGCGAAGCCAAGGGCGGACAAATTCTCATCGATCGAAAAACTTTGAGCAAGATCGAAGAGCTTGTCGACGTTGAGACGCTGGGAGAATTCCAGCTAAAAGGTTTTTCACGACCGTTGCCGGCGTTTAATATCGTAAAATCAAGATAAGTTGCCCACCTCTACACCACTCTCCGATGGGCTCGTTACACTAGCGGAAGGTCTAAAAAAGATGTATGGGTGATGCAAAATTTCATTGAGATCAGTTGCGAGCTAAAGCGATGACCAGAAAAATCTTCATCATGTTTTTTGCGGCGACGACGTTATACTGCGCGATTCCATCACGACTTTGTGCAGCGGCGGCTTCGCGGATTTCTCGGATCGGAATTCTCATTCCGGAGTCCGCACCGGGTGAGTCTCAGACCATCAAAGGACTCAAAGACGGGCTTAAAGATCTTGGCTACATAGAGGGAAACAATCTCGTGGTGGAGCTGCGGGATGCGAAGGGAGACCGCAGCGCGTTGAAGACAGGGGCCGCGGATCTTGTAAGCAAGAAGGTCGACGTCATCTTCACGACGGGCAGCCGAGCGACGGAAGCAGCCAAGGCAGCGACCAGACAGATTCCGATTGTGTTTCGCCATCCCGCCGACCCCGTGGCGATGGGCCTACTCAAAAACATGAAGCGCCCGGACGAAAATGTCACTGGCGTGGCGGCTTTCTCGTCCAATATGAGCCAGCAACGCCTGGAGATTTTGAAAGCGATCGTGCCAAATCTCCGCAGGGTCCATATCTTCTACGACTCCAATAGCAAATACTCAATGGACAATTTACTCGCGGTTCAGAAGGCAGCGACCAAAATTCAGCTAACAGTGGCCGAGCATGGGGTTAAAACTGACGACGAACTCAAGAGTTCTTTGGACAAAATACAAGACCGAGATGGCGGGGCGATCTTTCAGATTCCCGACGACTTGATCGAGAGCCAGGCGAACTTAATTTTCGACGGGGCAAAAAAACTTAAATTGGCGACGATGTTTGATCAAGAGAATTGGGCAACCAAAGGTAGCCTGGCTACTTACGGCCCCAACTACGCGCAGATGGGGCGCCAGGCTGCAGAGCTCATTGACAAGCTCCTTAAAGGGGCGAAGCCAAACGATGTTCCGGTGCGATCGGCGAGCAAATTTGATCTTGTGATCAATCTCAGAATAGCCAATATTATCGGGCTCAATATCGCTCCCGAAACGCTCAATAAGGCGGATAGAGTCATTCGCTAGCCCATGGCCGATCTTGCGGATACGCTAAGGACGATTCCACTTTTCTCCGGCCTCTCACGCGAGGACATAGCGAAGATATTAGGGAAGCTGGAAGAGAAATCCTTTCCGGCCGGCGCCACAGTCTTCTCTCAGGGAGATCAAGGGGATTCTTTTTACTTCATCCAATCCGGAGCCGTTCAGGTGGTGCTTGAAAGCGCCGGCGGCCGCAAAGAAACCATTGCGGTTTTTGGTCCGCAGGACTGGTTTGGCGAAATGGCGCTACTATCAGGAGAGCCGCGTGCCGCAACCGTGATTACGGTGAAACAGACCACGGTGTGGCGGCTGAACCGGGCCGCGTGGGACGAACTTATCGAAAAACACCCCACCTGGCTGCTCCACTTTTGCGCAACTTTGAGCAAAAGACTCGCGCGCCTAGACCACCAGTATTCCCAGGGGCAGGAGGCCTTCACCGCTTTGGCCAAAGAGTTTTACAGTTCCAGGAGCGCTGAGCAGCAGCGGTTTTTTCGCCGCTCGTCGCTGCTGAACAGCGTTGATCCGCAAACCGCCGATCGACTCCTCCAGACCGAAGGGGCGACAATTTTCCTGGCCGATTTGGAAAAAAGCTTGATCCCCTTCGTTCGAATTCTGGACGGAAACAAATACGAGCTCCGCGACTTTTTCCGTGAATTCCTTAGAGAGAAACTATTTGAGGTCGAAGGCAAGGAAACGGCGCGGCAACTGCATTCTCAAATCGCAGCGCACTACGAAGCCTTGGGCGACTTCGAGCAAGCCGTTGACCACTCGCTGGAGGCACAAGATTGGAGCCACGCGACTGAGCTACTCCTCGCCCAGCAAGAGAAACTGCTCGATGGCGCCGCCCTGTTCGTCAAAAACGCGATCGATCGGATGCCGACCGAACATTGGTTCGCAGACCCGCAACTGATCCACATCAAAGTAACCGCGCTCGCACATCTCGGCGACCTACGCGGAGCGGTGGGGGTATACAGAGAGGTCCTGGCTCAAAGAATCTCCGGAGCTGTGAGTGTCGAAGCTATCACCCGCTACCAATCTATGGCGGACTCCCTGGTGCGAAAAGGAGAGTACGAGCAGGCGCTCCATTGCCTGCGCAGCGCGCTGAATCTCGCGGAGCAGGAAGCCTCCGATACGGCGGGCAGGATTGACGAGCCGCACGGACCGGATCAGCCCTCTGAAACAAATCAGATCGGCTCGAGTCTGGCCTCTTTGCTTTCGCACTTCTATCAAAAATCGTCCATCAGCCGTTGGTTTGGGGGCATTTTGGGTGTTGCCGTCTGGGCTTACCTCTGGTTTCGACAGCCGGACATCGGTCTCGAGCCGCAAGGTACCCAGCTGCTCGGTCTGCTTTGTCTGACGCTCATTTATTGGGTTTTTTGGGTCTTCCCGGATTACGGCGTCGCGCTCATGTTTGCGTTGGGATTGATTCTCTCTGACTTGGCGAAACCCGACGTGGTTTTCAGCGGATTTGCCAGCACGACATGGTTTATGACCTTGGGCGTGTTGGGTTTGGGCGCGGCGATCACCGGCTCTGGTCTCTTCTACCGTCTCTCGCTTCAGCTCGTCCGTTTTTTTCCCTTGAACTATTATTGGCAGCTCGTCGCTTTGGGCTTTATGGGAATTATCGTCATGGCTCTGATCCCACAGCAAAGCGCGCGGACCGCAATCATTAGCCAGATGCTACTCAACCTCTCCGATAGCTTGGGTTACAAAAATCCGTCTAAAGCATCGACCGGACTTTTTGTGGCGAGCTTCTTGGGCTTGGGCCAGCTTGGTTTCCTCTTCCTCACGGGTTCCACCACCAGCCTGATCGCGTGGGGCCTTTTGCCGCCCGACGTGCGCGACCAGTTTACCTGGGGCTACTGGTTTCTGGCGGCTCTCCCTCCCACCCTGATTGTCACCGCAATCGTTTTGTTTAGCGCCATCATCCTCTATCAGCCCGAGACCCAGGCTCGTATCTCCTACAAAATGGTTCAGAATCAACTCGACGTGCTCGGCCCGCTGTCTCGTAACGAGTGGATTACGCTGGGGGTGCTCTGTTTCACGTTGGGCGGCTGGTTGACCGTTTCCTACCACCGTATCGATGGCGCGTGGATCTCGCTGATTTCGCTTTGCGTTTTGATCAACACCGGCGTGTTGGGCTGGGGAACGTTAAAGAAAGGAATCGATTGGGAGCTGCTGATCTACATGGGTGCGACACTGAGTATTCCGACCCTTTTGACCCAGTTAAAAATCGACGGATGGATGGTGAGTTTGATTTCGCCGCTGATTCTCCCATTGTTGCATAGCCCTGCGTTAATGATCATTGTCATCGTCCTAATCACCTACGCAGTGAAGCTGGTATTTACTAGTTTTCTGACCGTTGTAACGTTGACGGTCGCGCTCCTGCCTCTAGCTACGGACATGAATATAAGTCCCTGGGTCGTCGCCATGATCGTATTGATGGCCTCGGAAGTCTGGTTCTTTACCTTTCAGGTCGACTGGCACACGCTCGCTTATTCAACCACCGATGGAAAGGGATTTAAGTATTCCTACATGTACCGGATTAACCCCTTTTACGCGCTCGCGTATATCGTCGCGCTTCTTGCTGCCATACCGTATTGGAGATACTTGGGACTAATGGGCTGAGATCTCTCCTCGAAGTGCCCGGATCACTGCTCTCGCCCGAATTATTCATGAGCCCAGTCTGGAAGCGGCCCTGGACCGTTTTATCGTGTTCGTTGCGGGATGCGATACATGCGTCAACTTTTCTCACCAAGTCACGATCTGCAAGCAAACACTCGTTGATCATCGAAAAACTAAGTGCTTTAGTTGCGGCAGTCGTTGGGAAAATTGTTGTTCGTGCTCGCGAAGCGTATTCGTGATCGGCTATCGCACCGATCGAAAAACCTCCATCGCTCACACGGCTGACTTGCATGGGTGTCTGGTTGTGACTAGACGCCGCTCTGATTCAACAAACAAAAGCCCCAACCTCTTTCGAAGTTGGGGCTTTTAATTTAAATCCGGCAGCGTCCTACTCTTCCATACGGCGACCGTATAGTACCATCGGCGCTGGAGGGCTTAACGGCCGAGTTCGGGATGGGATCGGGTGTGTCACCTCCGCTATCGCCACCGGAAGTCTTTTTAAAGTTTCGAGTCTCGCGTCCAGAGTCCCGAGTTAAAACCCGAAACGCGAAACGCGAGACCCGAAACTGTCTTTAACTGAATACGGGACCTGCCTTCACGCGAAGTCGCATTAGTAAATATGGTCAAGCCGCACGACCAATTAGTACCGGTTAGCTTCAGCCATTACTGGCCTTCCACATCCGGCCTATCAACCTCCTAGTCTAGAAGGGGTCTTTAGGGGTCTTACGACCCGGGATACCTTATCTTGGAGGGGGCTTCCCGCTTATATGCTTTCAGCGGTTATCCCGTCCGTGAACCCAGCTCGCGTGCCACTTTAATCGGCGAACAGCCGAACCCTTGGGACCTACTTCAGCCCCAGGATGTGACGAGCCGACATCGAGGTGCCAAACACCCCCGTCGATGTGAACTCTTGGGGGGTATCAGCCTGTTATCCCCGGCGTACCTTTTGTCCGTTGAGCGATGGCCCTTCCATGCGGGACCACCGGATCACTATGACCTGCTTTCGCACCTGCTCGAGATGTCTCTCTCGCAGTCAAGCCGGCTTATGCCATTACACTCGTCGGCTGGTTTCCACTCAGCCTGAGCCGACCTTCGCGCGCCTCCGTTACAATTTGGGAGGCGACCGCCCCAGTCAAACTACCCACCATGCAATGTTCCCCAGCTGGATGACAGCTGTGGGTTAGAATCCAAGATCAATAAGGGTGGTATTTCAAGGTTGGCTCCACGAAAGCTAGCGCCTCCGCTTCACAGCCTCCCACCTATCCTACACATACTGATCCTAGATCCAGTGCAAAGTTGTAGTAAAGGTGCACAGGGTCTTTCCGTCCTGCCGCGGGTACCCGGTATCTTCACCGAGAGTGCAATTTCGCTGAGTCCCTGGTCGAGACAGTGGGGAAATTGTTACGCCATTCGTGCAGGTCGGAACTTACCCGACAAGGAATTTCGCTACCTTAGGACCGTTATAGTTACGGCCGCCGTTTACCGGGGCTTCGGTTCAAAGCTTTGCCTTGCGGCTAACCTCTCTCCTTAACCTTCCGGCACCGGGCAGGCGTCAGACCCTATACGTCGTCTTGCGACTTAGCAGAGTCCTGTGTTTTTGATAAACAGTCAC
>WNFW01001841.1_pt1 | contig 14376 bp, 10 predicted proteins | sample 5400131 | NCBI WGS metagenome assembly WNFW01 (sample SAMN13153362, study PRJNA577476) | soil metagenome | isolation source: 20 cm soil or saprolite under grassland replicate 1 | place: USA:California | collected 2016-06-15 | reverse complement strand
GTTGACGGCGAGATCCTGGAAGTCCAGGAGAGCACGCTGACCCTCGGGCTCGGGCAGCGCGACGGGCTCGTCGCCGGCGTGGAGTTGACCGCCTACCGCGAGGGACGCGAGCTCCGCCATCCGAAGACGGGAGAGATCCTGGGCCGCACGGAGCAGGTCCTGGGTCGTGTCGCGGTGCGAGAGGTCCAGGAGGCATACTCGACGGGCGCGCTCGTCGAGGGCGCGGACATTCGTGCCGGCGACAAGGTCCGAGTCTCTGCGGGCAAGATCAGGCTCACGCTGCTGCCGATCGTCGAGGGCGTCAAGAGCAGTCTGGCGGAGGCGTCGACGTACGAGCTGATCGAGGCGCTTAACCGCACTGGGCGCTTCCAGATCGCGCTGGGCGACGCGGTCAACGTGTGGCTCGCCCAGCAGGGGATCAAGCGGCAGGAGGTCCTCGAGGGCAAAGCGCTCGCGCAGGTCGCGCCGCGGTTCAAGGTCGAGAACCTGCTCGTCGTCGCCTACAGTCGCGCCCAGGGAAAGCCGTACATGGAGGTGCGCCTCTTCTCCTTCCCCGGACCCAACGCCCGCCTGACCACCGCGCTTTTCGTACCGCCTCCGGTCAAGGCAGCGGCGAAGGGTGAGTTCTCCGCCTCGGGCAAGGCGAGGGACAGCCAGACCTCTGCGCCCAAGCGCTCGCTGCTCGCGCGGCTCCTCACCGGCGAGCTGGACGCGGGAACGTACTCGAGCGGCGAGTCGTCGATCCCGCTCAAAGAGGTCGCGAAGTACCCGTTCGCCGTGACCGCGATGGACATCGCGGTGGCGCCTCAGGATCAGATCCCGCGCATGGTCGTCACCGACGGCGAGCGAATCTATCTCTACAAGATCGTCGAGCGCACGCTCGAGGCGGAGTGGACCTACCGCGCCGACGCGCGCGGCCGCGTCTTCAGCGTGCAGCTCGCCGACCTCGACGGCGACGGCGTGCTCGAGGTCGTCGTCAACAGCTACAACCCGAACCCCGCGATCCTCCTGCGCTCCTTCGTCCTGACCTCGAGGGGCGGGAAGCCGGCGGTGCTGGCGGACGAGATCACCGACATCCTGCTGGCCGTGGACGCGAACGGCGACGGGGTCAAGAAGACGCTCTGGATCCAGCCGTTCGCGCAGAGTGGGTTCTTCAAGAGTGGCGACGTCCAGCGGGCGGTCATCCGCGACGGCCACGTCGTGCCCCAGGGGCGCGTGCGCGTGCCGACTACGTTTCGGGCGACCGGCGCGACCTTCTCCAGCATCGCGGGCAAGGGGAGCCCGAGGGCGCTCGCGTTCGTCGACGAGTACAGCCGTCTCCGGATCGCCGTCGAGGCCGAGGACACGTGGCGCTCGGCGACGCCCGTGGGCGGCGGCGGCGTGAAGCTCGAGGTCATGACCCAGGTCGAGCGCGGGGGACGCAGCTACATCTACACGTCGGAGCCGATGCCCCTGGCGGTGGACCTCGACGGCGACGGCATCGAGGAGATCGTGGTCCCGCAGAACCAGCTGCCCGGACGGATCGCGGTCGTCTATAAGGGACCCGCGGGGTACCGGTTTCAAACGGTCGACTCCGGCTTCGAGGGCACCGTGACCGCGCTGGGGGCGATCCCGGGCGACGACACGCCCACACTGGTTGTCGCCGTGGTGCGGTACCAGAGCCTCTTCAACACGGCCGGCGAGACCCAGATCATCATGACGACTCCGGATTGAGGCCGGCGCTCACGGTCCGGCTCCTCATCCGCCCGCGCGCCGGTCACCCCCCGAGTGGCGCGTGACCCCCGGGGCACCGCGGGGATGACCCCGGTCGCGGTACACTGACCCCATGAGCGAGGCCGGGACACGGTACTCGGTCGAGACCGGACGTTCGGGGCTGACCTACGCGGACTACTGCGCGCTGCCCGACGACGGACTGCGGTACGAGATCGTCGACGGAATGCTGTTCGCCGAGCCGTCGCCGCGCCGTGCTCATCAGAACGCGGTCGGGAACCTGTTCGTGATCCTCCACGCCCACGTGCGGGCTCACGGCCTGGGTGAGGTGTACGTCGCGCCGTTCGACGTCATTCTGGATCCCCGGACCACGGTCGTGCCCGACCTTGTTTTCGTGGTCAGAGACCGTCTCAAGATCGTCGCCGAGCGCGGGGTGGAGGGCGCTCCCGACCTTCTCGTGGAAGTGCTGTCGCCCGGGACGGCCCGGCGCGACCGCGTGAGGAAGCTGAACGCCTACGCCCGGTACGGGGTCCGGCACTACTGGCTGCTCGACCCCGAAGCGAAGACGGTCGAAGCCTTCGAGCTGGTGGATGGCGCCTATCGGCTCGCCGCGGCGGTCGGCGGTGACGACGAGCTCCGACCGGGCGTCTTCCCCGGCCTCGCCATTTCGCTCCCCATCCTCTTCGCGTGACGCCAGCGCCGGGGGAAGGCCGTCCGCATGACGATCCGCGCCGAATGAAGTTCGACACCTCGCCTCCTCGGGGCATGCGCGACCTGCTGCCGCGAGAGGTGGAATTGCGGGATCATGCGACGGCGGAGATCCTCGACGTCTATAGGCGGTACGGCTTCAGGCGTATCGAAACGCCGGCGCTCGAGAACATTCGTCTCCTGCTGGCGAGCGACGGCGGCGAGAACGAGAAGCTGATCTTCAAGGTTCTGAAGCGGGGCGCGAAGCTCGAGTCGGCCTCGAGCGGTCGAGACCCGGAGCTCGCCGACCTCGGCCTGCGGTTCGATCTGACCGTGCCGCTCGCGCGCTACTATGCTGACAACCACGCGCAGCTCCCGGATCCGTTCAAGGCGATCCAGATCGGTCCGGTGTGGCGCGCCGAGAGGCCGCAGAAGGGGCGCTTTCGCCAGTTCACCCAGTGCGACATCGATATTCTCGGTGTCGGCTCGGAGGTGGCGGAGATCGAGCTCATTCTGGCTACGTGTGAGGCGATCAGCGCGCTGGGCCTGGAGCATCCCCGCGTGCGACTGAACGATCGACGGATCCTCGCCGCGATCGCGAAGTCCTGCGGCGTCGAGACGGACCGGCACGGCGCATTCCTCGTCACGCTCGATAAGCTGGACAAGATCGGCCGCGACGATGTTGAGCGCGAGCTGCGCGCCGGTGGGTATACGGAGGGCACGGTCGCTCGACTGCGCGCGCTCCTCTGGCCGGCCGATCCGTCCACGCCTCACGCGTCTCAAGCCACGGACTCGCTCGAGCGGCTCCGACGCGAGCTGCCGTCCGTGGAGCCGTTCGCCGAGTCGCTGCGCACCATCATGCGAACGGTCGCGGACGAGGCCGGCCAGCGCTTCGACATCGCCTTCGACCCGACCCTGGTCCGCGGGATGGGGTATTACACGGGGGCGATCTTCGAAGTGGCATACGCGGGTTATGCGTCGGCCATTGCCGGCGGTGGGCGCTACGACCGGATGATCGGCAAGCTTCTCGACCGAGACGTGCCTGCGTGCGGCTTCTCGATCGGCTTCGAGCGGGTGATCTCGATCCTCCAGGAGAAGAATGGCGTTCGCGTCGGCGACCGACACCACGTCGCGCTCCTCTTCGAGGCGAAGGATAGCCCCGCCGATGTCTTCGCGATGGCGCGGCGTCTCCGGAACGAAGGCCAGGTCGTTTCGGTCACGCTGAAGAAGAAGAACGTCGCGAAGCAACTCGACGACTTGGCCGCAGAGGGATTCGACGGCTACGCGATCTACCAGGGTGGTGCGTCAGCTGGCGTGAAGCCGCTCGTACGAAGGGCGACGCGGCTCGACGAAAAACGTCACACGGAAGAACGGCAAGAGGATCAGTCGTGACCGAGGAGCTCGGCGACTGGAAGCGCACGCACACCTGCGGTGAGCTTTGCTCCGCGGACACGGGCCGCACGGTGACCCTGATGGGGTGGGCGCACCGCCGGCGCGACCACGGGGGGTTGATCTTCGTGGACCTGCGCGACCGCACCGGGCTGACCCAGTGCGTGTTCAACCCGGCCACGAGCGCCGGCGCGCACGAGCGTGCGCAGTCGATCCGTGGCGAGTTCGTGCTGGCGGTCCGCGGCGTCGTCGCACGCCGGCCGTCCGGCACGGAGAATCCGAAGCTCGGGACGGGCGACGTGGAGGTCCAGGCGAGCGAGTTGAAGGTGCTCAACGAGGCCCGGCCGCTCCCGTTTCCGATCGAGGATGACGTGACCGTCGAGGAGCTGGTGAGGCTCCAGTACCGGTACCTCGATCTCCGCCGCCCGTCGCTCTACCGCAACTTCGTGATTCGCGACCGCACGTGCCAGGCCGTACGCGCCTATCTTCACGAGCACGGGTTTCTCGAAGTCGAGACGCCGTTCCTGACGCGCTCGACGCCGGAGGGCGCGCGGGACTTCCTGGTGCCGAGTCGGTTGAGCCCGGGGAGCTTCTACGCGCTGCCGCAGTCCCCGCAGCTCTTCAAGCAGCTTCTGATGGTGGCGGGGTTCGAGCGCTACTTCCAGATCGTGCGCTGCTTCCGTGACGAGGACCTCCGGAAAGACCGTCAGCCGGAGTTCACCCAGATCGACATCGAGACGTCGTTCCTCAATCGCGACGACCTCCTGCCCCTGATCGAGGACATGGTGCGGGCGGTCATCGATCGGGTCCATGGCGTGGAGGTTCCGCGTCCGTTCCCGCGCCTGGCCTACGCCGAGGCGCTCGCGCGATTCGGCACGGACAAGCCCGATCTCCGTTTCGGTCTCGAACTCGTGGATCTGACCGAGTTGTTCCGCGGCGGCGAGTTTCAGGCGTTTCAGCAGGTCATCGCCGCCGGCGGCGTCGTCAAAGGGCTCGCGGTACCGGGCGCCGGCGGGCTCAGCCGAAAGGAGGCGGACGACCTCGTGACGGCGGCGAAGAGTTATGGAGCCAAAGGCCTCGTGTGGGTGAAGATCGCCCCGGAGGGGCTCCAGTCTCCCGTTGCGCGCTTCCTCGAGCCGATCCGCGGAGCGCTCCTCGAGCGGCTGCGGGCGGCGCCGGGCGATCTCGTCCTGATCGTCGGCGATGCCATGCCCACGGCGGCGACCGTGCTCGGACGCTTCCGCGTGGAGCTGGCTCAGCGGCACCGGTTGATCCCCACCGGGGGCTACGCGCTGCTCTGGGTCGTCGACTTTCCGATGTTCGAGTGGAGCGTGGAGGAGCGCCGGTGGCAGGCGATGCACCACCCGTTCACGGCGCCCCGCGACGAGGATGTGCATCTCCTCGACGGGCGGCCCGGTGAGGCGCTCGCGAAGGCGTACGACCTCGTGTTGAACGGTCAGGAAGTCGGGGGCGGGTCGATCCGCATCCACCAGCAGGTGATCCAGCAGAAGGTCTTCGAGCTCTTGGGCATCACCAAGGAGGAGGCAAGAGCGAAGTTCGGCTTCCTCCTCGACGCCCTTGAGTTCGGCGCGCCGCCGATGGGGGGCATCGCCTTCGGGCTCGACCGCCTCGTCGCCATCCTCGCGGGCGAGGACTCAATCCGCGAGGTCGTCGCGTTCCCGAAGACGCAGAAGGGGAGCGATCCGATGACGGAGGCGCCGGCGCCGGTGAGCCCGGGCCAGCTTCGGGAGCTCGGAATCGCCGTGGTAGACTCGGGGAGGGAACCCAGGAGTTGAGCGAAGCCACGACGATCACGCGACGAATCTCCCTCGCCCCCGACGTCGACCTGCTCCCCCTCCTCGGGCGCAACGACGACCACCTCCGGACGCTGGAACACGAGCTCGACATCCGCATCGTCGCGCGGGGCCACGACCTGATGCTCAAGGGGGACGAGCGGCAGGTGCGCAAGGCCGAGCGGGCGCTCGTCCAGCTGGCCGAGCTCGTGCGCGCCGGCGCGCCGGTGCGCACGATGGAGGTCCGCGCGGCGCTCCGGATGCTGTCGGACAACGAGGAGGCGGACCTCAAGGCGGTGTTCAACGACGCGATCGCGGTCCCGTCGCGGAAGAAGTGGATCACGCCGAAGACCCCGGGCCAGAAGCGGTACGTTGACGCGATCCGCAAGCACGACATGGTCTTTGCCATCGGGCCCGCGGGCACCGGCAAGTCGTTCCTGGCCGTGGGGATGGCGGTCTCGGCGCTGATGAAGCGTGAGGTCGCGCGGATCGTGCTGACCCGGCCGGCCGTGGAGGCCGGTGAGCGCCTCGGCTTCCTGCCCGGCGACCTCTACGAGAAAGTCCACCCCTATCTGCGCCCGCTCTACGATGCGCTCTACGACATGCTCGAGGCGGAGAAGGTCCAGAGTCTCGTGGAGAAGGGCGCGATCGAGATCGCGCCGCTCGCCTACATGCGCGGTCGGACACTCAACGACGCGTTCATCATCCTCGACGAGGCGCAGAACAGCACGAGCGAGCAAATGAAGATGTTCCTGACGCGCCTCGGGTTCAACTCGAAGATGGTGATCACGGGCGACATCACCCAGGTGGACTTGCCGGCCTCCCGCGGCTCGGGGCTGATCGAGGTCCAGGCCGTGCTCCGAGGCGTCGAGGGCATCGACTTCGTCTACTTCGACGAAGGGGACGTCGTGCGCCACCGGCTCGTGTCCGCGATCGTCCGCGCGTACGATGCCCACGGCGCGCGGGCCCGCGACAATGGGAACGCCGCCGACGGCGCCTGATGGCGGTGGCGGTCGCGAATCGCCAGCGGCGCGTCGCCGTCAGGCCGGCGCGTCTGGTGCGGGCCGCGCGCGCGGCCCTGGCGTCGGTGGGACGGGCGGGCGGCGACGTCGAGGTCCTCGTTGTCGGCGATGATGCGATACGCCGGCTGAACGCGGCCTGGCGTGGCGTTCGGCGGCGCACCGACGTTCTGGCGTTTCCGCTGGAAGTCCCCGACGGGCCGAGTCCTCTCGTGGGCCAGATCGTGATCTCGGCGGACACCGCCCGCCGCCAGGCGCGCCGGCTCCGCGTGCCGCTGCCGCTCGAGCTCGACCTGCTCGTCACCCACGGCGTGCTCCACCTCGTCGGCTACGACGACCGGGACCCCGTCGAGGCGGAGCTCATGCACGCGCGCGAGCGGCAGATCCTCACGTCGGGCCGCCGTCGGGTGCCCCCGCGGCTCTGGACGGGGCTCCTCGCGTGAGCCATCGCGCGGGGTTCGTATCCCTTATCGGCCGCCCGAACACCGGCAAGTCCACCCTCCTGAACCGCCTCGTGGGCCAGAAGCTGGCGATCGTCTCGCCGCGCCCCCAGACCACGCGAAATCGGATCACCGGCATCAAGAACCTCCCGGGCGCGCAGATCGTCTTCGTCGACACGCCCGGGCTCCACGCGTCCACCGGTGCGCTCGGCGCCTTCATGCAGAAGACGGCGCGCCGTGCCGTCGAGGACGTCGACCTCGTCTGCCTCGTCGTCGACGCCGCGCAGCGCACCCATCCCGACCGGCTCGTGCTGGAGCCGCTCGAGGCCTACCGGGGACCGGCCTTCTGCGTGCTGAACAAGACCGACCTCCTGCGGCCGAAGGCGCGGATGCTGCCGGTCCTCGAGGCGTGGCAGGGCGCGCACCCGTTTCGCGAGCTCGTCCCTGTCTCCGCCGCCATGGGCACCGGCTGCGAGCGACTGCTGGAGCTCATCGTGGGAGTCCTGCCGGCGCATCCGCCCTTCTTCCCCGAGGACGCGACCAGCGACCAGCCCGAGACCTTCTGGGTCGCGGAGATCATCCGCGAGAAGGTCTTTCGGTTCACGCGCGAGGAGGTGCCGTACGCGGTGGCGGTTCGCGTCGAGGAGCTTGTCGAGCGGAAGGCGCCGGAGTGCCTCTACATTCGCGCCAAGGTCTTTGTCGAGCGGGAGTCGCAGAAGGGCATCCTCATCGGCAAGGGCGCGGCCCTGCTCAAGCGCGTGGGCACGGCCGCGCGGCGGGACCTGGAGGCGTTCTTCGGGATCAAGGTGTACCTCGGGCTGACGGTCGAGGTCCGCCTCCACTGGCGTCGTGACGGGCGGGCGCTGCGCGAGTTCGGCTTCATGCTGACGTCCTGATGGCGCTCGGCAAATCTGCGGCGGTCGTCATCGGCTCGTTCCCGCTCGGCGAGAGCGACCGGGTGGTCACCTTTTACTCGCGCGATTTTGGTAAGATCCGTGGCGTCGCCAAGGCCTCGCGCCGGATCAGGTCGCGGTTCGCCGGCGCGCTCGAGCTCTTCACCCTCGGTGAGATGGTCTTCTTCGACACGGGCCGAAGCGAGCTGGTCCGGATCGACCATTTCGACATCCTGCACCCGTTCGACCGGGTGCGGCGTGACCTCGAGCGGCTCGGGCAGGCGTCGTGGATTGTCGAATGCGTGGCGCGGCTGACGGCCGAGCACGACCGCCACGTGGCGCTCTACGCGCTGCTGGTCCGGAGCCTGCGCGCTCTCGAGGGACCGGTTCGGCCGGCGCGCGTGGCCGTTTGTTTCGGCGTGCGCGCCCTGGAGACGCTGGGGCATCGGCCGCGGCTGGACGCGTGTACCGTGTGCGGTCGGGCCTACCCCTTCCCCCGGCCCGCCCTCGGCGCGGGCGGTGTCGTCTGCGAGGCGTGCGCGCGCGAGGACGCGTGGATGGTCACTGCCCGGCCCGCGACGCTGGCGGCGTTCGAGTGGCTCCGCTCGGAACGTTGGGAGGAGGCGCTCGTCATGCCGATCGGCAGGAGCGAGAATGAGATCGGAGCCTTCCTGGACGCCCAGGTCTCGCGACTGATCGGCCAGCCGACACGCACGGCCAAGTTTCTGCGCGACGTGCGACGGCTCGAGCCGACTTCCGGGGTGAGCCCATGACTCTGACCGTGCGAGGCGCAGCCCAGGGCGAGGCGAGCCCATGAATGTGGCAGTACGAGCCGCAGCCGAAGGCGAGGCGAGCCCATGAACCTGGACGTGATCGTCTCGCTGTGCAAGCGCCGTGGCTTCATCTTCCAGTCGAGCGAGATCTACGGCGGCATCGCCTCGTGCTGGGACTACGGCCCGCTCGGCGTCGAGCTGAAGAACAACGTCAAGCGCGCCTGGTGGCGCGACAACGTCTATCTCCGACCCGACATGGTCGGGCTGGACGCGGCCATCCTGATGCACCCGAACGTCTGGAAGGCGAGCGGGCACCTCGACCACTTCACGGACCCCATGGTCGACTGCAAAGCGTGCCGGCGGCGCTTCCGCGCCGACAAGCTCGACGAGACACCGTGGATCCACTACTGCCCCGCGACGAAGGGCAACAAGTTCGAGATCCCCGCGGGTGAGCCCTGCAAGCACTGCGGCGCGCGGCGGACACTCTGCCCGGCGTGTGGCAAGGGCGAGCTCACCCCGCCGCGCCAGTTCAATCTGATGTTCAAGACTTTCATGGGGCCGGTGGAGGAGGACGCCGCGGTGACGTATCTGCGGCCCGAGACGGCACAGGGAATCTTCGTCAACTTCGACAACGTGCTCCAGTCCATGCGGCTCAAGCTCCCGTTCGGGATCGCCCAGATCGGCAAATCGTTTCGTAACGAGATCACGCCGGGGAACTTCATCTTCCGGACGCACGAGTTCGAGCAGATGGAGATCGAGTACTTCGTCAACCCGAACGACGTGATCGACGGCCGGCCCGCGGACGAGGTCTGGCACGAGCGCTGGATCGAGGAACGCTTCGCCTGGTATCAGCGCTACGGGATTCGCCGCGAGCACCTCCGCCTCCGCGAGCACGAGAAGGACGAGCTCGCCCACTATGCCAAGCGGACGGCCGACGTCGAGTACAAGTTCCCGATGGGGTGGAGCGAGCTCGAAGGCATCGCCAACCGGACGGATTTCGATCTCAGGCAGCACGGGAAGGCCAGCGGCAAGTCGTTGACCTACTTCGACGAGGAGCGGAAGACGCACGTCCTGCCCTATGTCATCGAGCCCTCGGCGGGGGCAGACCGGTCGGTGCTGGCGTTCCTCGTGGACGCCTACCGCGAAGAGGAGGTGCGCGGTGAGAAGCGCGTGCTGCTACGCCTGCACGCCGACCTGGCCCCCCTCAAGATCGCGGTGCTCCCGCTCCTGAAAAAGCGCGACGAGATCGTCGCCACGGCCCGCGAGATTCAGCGCCGCCTCGCGCAGCGGTGGGTCAGCGTCTACGACGATACCGCGGCGATCGGCCGGCTCTACCGCCGCCAGGACGAAGTCGGCACGCCCTACTGCGTGACCGTGGACGTGCAGACCGTGGGCGACGCGGAGAAGCGAGAGGCCGGCGATCGCAAGGTGACGATCCGGGAGCGGGATTCCATGGAACAGGTCCGCGTGCCGATCACGGAACTGGAGACGGTCTTTCGGGAGCTGCTCGCCGACGGCGTCGCATGGTCGGCCATCGTCGCCCGCTATCCCGCGGCGAAGAGTTAGGGACTCTCGCGCTTGAGCCGGAGGATGGGCTGCGCCGCATCCGGTCCGCTTGTCGGCGGCGTCGGCTGGGCGCGCCGCTGGCCGGAGCCCGCGCACGAGACCTGCGGCTCGGTTCCCGCGATGAACGCCATCGGCACGGGACGGACGCACTCGCCTGAGGGATCCTCGTCGACGAGGAGGGTGACGACCCCGTCGGGCACCGGGAAATCTTCCTTGGGGCTATCGGCGAGGACCCTGTTCATGTACGCGACCCAGATCGGCACCGCGACGCGCGAGCCGGTCTCGTCACGTCCGAGGCTCCGTGGCCGGTCGTACCCAACCCACACGCCGGTCGCGAGGCGTGGCGTGAAGCCGATGAACCAGGCGTTCGAGTAGTCGTTGGTCGTGCCGGTCTTGGCGGCGATCGGCCGGCCGAGTACCTTCGCGGCCTGACCGGTGCCGCGCTCGACCACGCCCCGGAGCATGTGCGTGATCACATAGGCGGTCTCGGGCGCCATGGCCTCGCGCCCTTCGGGCACGTGCTCTTCGAGCAGCTTCCCCTGCGCGTCAGTGATGTAGCGGGTCGTCACCGGCGGCATCCAGACGCCCTGGTTCGCCAGCGCGCCGTAGGCCGACGTCAACTCGAGCAGTGACAGGTCGGAGGTCCCGAGCGCCAGGCTCAGGTTGAAGTCGAGGGGGCTCGTGATGCCGAGCCGCCGTGCCACCTGCACGGTCTTGCCGATGCCGATGCGCTCCTGGAGCTTGACGGTCACGACGTTGACCGACTCCTCGATCGCCTGCTGGAGCGTCGTGGGGCCACGGAACACGCGGTCGTAGTTCTCGGGCTCCCACGGCTTTCCGTTCGCCCCCGCGTCGTATGATACGGGCGAGTCCTCGATGCGCGTGGCCGGCGTGAAGCCGGCCTCGAGTGCCGCGATGTAGATGAAGGGCTTGAAGGCCGACCCGGGCTGGCGCTTGGCCTGGACCGCGCGGTTAAACTCGCTGCGGAGGAAGTCGTAGCCGCCGACCATCGCCTTCACGTAGCCGGTCTGCGCCTCGATGGTGACGATGGCGCCTTCGGGATTCTCGCCGGGCCGTGCTTTGGCGGCTCGACCCTCGAGCGCCTTCAACCCTTCACGCATTGCCTGCTCCGCCGCGAGCTGCAGCGAGGGGTTCAAGGTCGTGTAGATACTCAGACCGCCTTTGAAGACGAGGTCAGCGCCATACTTCGCCTCGAGCGTCTGCTGGACGTAATCGAGGAAGTACTGGCCTGTGGTCCGGCGCCGCTCGGGCGGGATGAGGCCGAGATCCGACCGCGCGAGCTGCTTCGCCTCCTCATCCTTCAGCGCGCCGTACTCCACCATCCGGCGGAGGACGACATCGCGCCGGCGTTTGGCCGCGTCGCCGCGGTCGAACGGCGAGTAGCTCGATGGCGCGCGCGGCAGCCCTGCGAGGAGCGCCGCCTCGCGCACCGTCAGCTCGGACACCGACTTGCCGAAGTACGTTCGCGCCGCCGCCTCGACCCCGTACGCGCCGTGGCCGAAGTACACCTGGTTCAGGTACATCTCGAGGATGCGGTCCTTGGAATAGCGGCGCTCGAGCTCGAGCGACAGCACCGCCTCCTTGAGCTTCCGCTCAAGGCTCTTGTCCGCCGTGAGGAAGAGGACCTTCGTGAGCTGCTGCGTGATCGTGCTCCCGCCCTCGACAATCCGGCCGCGGCGGTAGTTCTGGACAATCGCGCGCGCGATGCCAATCGGGTCCAGACCCCAGTGCGAGTAGAACCGTCGGTCCTCCGTCGCGATGATGGCGTCGCGGAGGGTCAGCGGGATCTGTGCCAGCGGCACGAAGATCCGGCGCTCGACGTGCAGCTCGCTGAGCAGCTCATCGTTATCGTCGTAAATCCGGCTGCCCTGGATGGGCTGCAGCGTCTCGAGGGCGGTGACCGACGGGAGCGAACGGGGGAGAATCGTGAACGCCCAGAGCGCGGCGACGCCGACCGCGGAGCCCGCGAGGAGCGTCAGCCCGCCGATCGCGATGAGCGCGACGCGCAGCCAGCGGGGCAGGCGCGGGCGCGGCGGGCGGGGATGGGGGAGCTGCTGCGGGGGAACGGCCATCGCCCGTATTATACCGGGCGGCTCGACCGTGGGCACCGTGCGCGTTGCCGGCCTTCACGGCCCGGCGCCTTGCGCCCTCTGGATCGGTGTGATACAACGCCGATGTTTTGAGCCGCCCCGCATTCCTCCCGCCCGACGAACAGCTGCGCGTGATCAGGCGCGGCGTCGCCGAAATCATCGTCGAAGCAGAGCTCCACCAGAAGCTCGAACGTTCGAGGCGCGCGGGCGAGCCGCTCAAGGTGAAGCTCGGCCTCGACCCGACCGCCCCCGACCTCCACCTGGGCCACACCGTCGTGCTCCGAAAGCTCAGAGACTTTCAGGACCTCGGCCACCAGATCATCGTGATCATCGGAGACTTCACGGGCATGATCGGCGACCCCACCGGGCGCTCGGAGACGCGCAAGCCGCTCACCTGGGACGAGATCAGGATGAATGCGGAGACATACCGCGCGCAACTCGGGAAGGTCCTTGACATTGCACGGACGCGGATCGAGTTCAACTCAACGTGGCTCGGTAAGCTCACCTTCGAGCACGTCATCCGGGAGACGGCACATTTGACGGTGGCGCGGATGCTCCAGCGCGAGGACTTCTCGGCGCGGTACGCGGCCGAGCAGCCGATCAGCCTCCACGAGTTCCTTTACCCGATCGCGCAGGCCTACGACTCGGTGGCGCTCGGTGCCGACATCGAGCTTGGCGGGACAGACCAGACGTTCAATCTGCTCGTGGGCCGTGACCTCCAACGCGCGCATGGCCAGGAGCCTCAGATCGCGCTGACCGTTCCGATCCTCGAAGGGCTTGACGGGACGCAGAAGATGTCGAAGAGCCTCGGCAACTATGTCGGAATCACCGAGAAGGCGGACGACATCTTCGGCAAGCTCATGTCGGTGTCCGACGAGCTCATGTGGCGCTACCTCGAGCTCCTGACGCGGATCCCCGAGAGCGAGATCGCGGCGCTGCGTCGGGGCCATCCCATGGACGCCAAAAAGCACCTCGCGCGGGTCATCACGACCCAGTACCACGGCGAGGCCGCGGCAGCCGAGGCCGAGGCCCGCTTCGCCAGGGTCCACCAGCAGCGTGACGTTCCCGAAACGATCGAAGAGGTCGAGGTGGGGTCCCGTGGAGGGGGGGCACTGGCTGGGAAGGTCGTCGATCGCGCACAGCCTCGGCTCTTATGGTCTGTGATCAAGGAGGTTGGTCTCGCCCCGTCGGCGTCGGAGGCGAGGCGACTGATTCAGCAAGGTGCCGTGACCGTCGATCGTAAGCGAGTCACTGACCTGAACTTCACTCTGGCGCCTGGCCGGGGCTATCTCGTACAGGTGGGCAAACGGCGCTTCAAGCGGATCGTCATCGAAGGCTGACACGGTCCGGCGCGGGGCCAGCGCCTAAGTTCTTGACAATCGAAGGGCAGATCCCTATAGTCGGTTGTTGCCCAGCCCAGAGGTGGGTAGTCGTAAGCCGGTCACCTTCCAAGCTGACCGTAGTGCTCTTTGAAATCTGGATATGCTACTGGCTCACCGAAAAGGTGTGAGCACCATCCGTTCTAACGAACCTTGCGCTCGACCGAGTAACTGCATAGCAGCATCGCAGTAATCGTTCGAGCTTGAGGACCAGGTTCATCGCTTTTTATGGCGAGTTTGATCCTGGCTCAGAGCGAACGCTGGCGGCGTACTTAACACATGCAAGTCGAACGAGGATCGTCGGGTTAGCAATAATTCGGCGGTCCGAGTGGCGTACGGGTGAGTAACACGTGGGTAACCTGCCCTCGAGACCGGGATACCCTCTCGAAAGGGAGGCTAATACTGGATACGTTCCCTGGGTCGCCAGACCTGGGGAGGAAAGGTGGCGCAAGCTACCGCTCGTGGAGGGGCTCGCGACCTATCAGCTAGTTGGTGAGGTAACGGCTCACCAAGGCGATGACGGGTAGCTGGTCTGAGAGGACGACCAGCCACACGGGAACTGAGACACGGTCCCGACTCCTACGGGAGGCAGCAGTGGGGAATTTTCCGCAATGGG
>WNFW01013935.1_pt1 | contig 14378 bp, 16 predicted proteins | sample 5400131 | NCBI WGS metagenome assembly WNFW01 (sample SAMN13153362, study PRJNA577476) | soil metagenome | isolation source: 20 cm soil or saprolite under grassland replicate 1 | place: USA:California | collected 2016-06-15 | reverse complement strand
CGAGGCGATCCAGACCGCGAAGTATCCGGATCGCGTGCGCGCCAAGCCGGCCCTCGACAAATTCGACTCCCTCGACGCGATCCGCCAGAAGATCCAGGGCGCCGCCGAGCAGTAACGAGTTTGTCCTCCCCATTCGCGGGGAGGCCTCAGTACCGCTTCTTCGAACGCCGCCTGATGTAGCCGTATGTCCAGAACAGGCACACGAGCAGCAGCACGATCGCAAACCCGACTGCCGCAAACCGCTCCATTGCGGTAAAAGTGTGAGCGATGGGCAAGCTCGCCATCGCCAAGATCAAGCTCGACCGCGAGGTCAACTGCTACCTCGTCTCCTGCGCCACCACCAGGGAGGCGGTCGTCATCGACCCGGGCATGCCGGCCGAGAAGATCGTCGAGCAGGCCGCGGGGCTGAAGATCAAGCACATCCTGGCCACCCACTGCCACCCCGGCCACGTCGGGGGTAAGGACGATGTCAGGGCGGCGACCGGCGGTGAGACGGGCCTCCACTCGCTGGACGCCAAACAGTTCCTTCGGTCCGCCGATCGCTATCTGGTCGACGGCGACGAGCTGGAGTTCGGCGAGTTCAAGGTCCAGGTCCTGCACACGCCAGGGCACACGCCGGGCAGCGTCTGCTACGTCATCGCCAACCACGCGTTCGTCGGCGACACGATCCTCGCGGGCGGGATCGGCAGGCAGATGCCCGAGACCGACCTCCGCCGGCAGATGATGAGCATCGGCACCAAGCTGCTGCGCCTGCCCCCGGCCACCGCCCTCTATCCGGGGCACGGCCCGGCCACGAGCCTGGAGCGCGAGCTGGTGCAGAACCCGATCTTCAGAGGGGCGAGCGCGAAAGCCTAGGGGCTGTTGATGGGCACCCTCTCCCTGCAGGGGAGAGGGATGGGGAGAGGGGTCGCCTTCTGATCCTCAGGCGGAGGGCGTGATCAAACTCATCAATATCTTGGTCACGCCGCTCGCCGAGCTCGAGACCAGAGTGCCCTCGACCCGGTTGTCGCTCTTGCGCTTGAACGTCGCGCTGAAAGTGCCGCTTGCGGTGGCCACGAAGGTGATCGTCCAGTCCCCCTTGCTCATCATGTCGGCGAAGTAGGCCTGGACCTTGGTGACCGGGTCGAGCGTCTGCCACTCCATGCCCCACGAGGTGGGGCCGCTGGACGGGAACCCCGCCGCCGCGGTGAGCCGCGCCCCCGGGTAGATCGGCACGTCGACCGGGAATCCGACCGGCATGGGCACCTGGGCGTCGAGCTTGCCCGATGCCTTGGCGAGCGGCGACCCGGACGGGCTGGCAGAAGGAGAGGCCGCGCCGCCCCCAAAGGAGCAAGAGGCGAGCAGCAGCGCCAGCGCCGCGACCGACCTTTTCATCTGAGCACCAGCGCCGGCCGCACCATCCGTCCGCGAGGCCGTGCGCCGTCCAGCAGCTCCCCGCGCAGGAACACCTGCTTGATCGCGAAGTCGAACCGCCGGCCTTCCATCGCGCCGTGCCGCTGCCGAGAGCGCATCTCGTGCGGTGCGATCGTGGTCGTGCCCCTGGGGTCGACGAGGGCGATGTCGGCGTCGTATCCGGACGCGATCGCGCCCTTGCTCTGCTCCAGCCCCGCAAGGCGCGCGGGCGCCTCGCTCACCCACCGCGGCGCGAGCCACACGTCGCCCAGCTCTTTGGCCAGCTGCAAGCAGCTCAAGTACAGCGTCTGCACGCCCGGGCTCCCCGCGGGCGCCTCCTCGAACGGACGCGACTTCTCCTCATCCGTGTGCGGAGCGTGGTCGGTGCTGACGATCGAGATCACGCCCCGCCTGAGCCCGTCGACCAACGCTTGACGGTCGGCCTCGGTGCGGATTGGCGGAAGCATCTTCATCGCCGAGCCCAGGCGGTCGAAATCACCGGCGCTGAGGAGGAGGAACTGCGGACACGTCTCGAGCGTCAGCTCCGTGCCGATGCGCATCGCATCCTCGGCGGCCTGCAATCCCAGGACGCTCGAGAGATGCGCGATGTGGAGGTGGACGCAGGTATCCCGGGCGACCGCGGCCGCCGCCGAAAGCGCGACTGCCTCCGCCTCGGGCGGCCGGGACTCGAGCAGGTCGTCGTACGACAGCAGCGGGCGACGGAAGGCCGCGAGGACGGTCGGGTCTTCGGCGTGGATGGCGAGCGGCAAGGCAAGCCGCGCCACCACCGGCGCGAGCCGGGCCAAGGTGCCGTAGTCGGCGGGCGCCTCCAGGTCGGCGTCATCGACGCCCGGCGAGTAAAGGACCTGCTTCCGGCTCGTGCTGAACGAGTAGGCGAGGTAGGCCTTGAAGCCGACCGCCCCGGCGGCCCCCATGTCCTCCAGCTGCTCGGGCGTGGTCGTGGAGCGGATCAAGCCCCACAGGCCGAAGTCGACGCGCGCCTTGCTCCGGGCCAGGGCCGACTTGGCCTCGAGGACGCCTGCGCTGTCCACCGCCGGCACCGTGTTCGGCATGTCCAGGACCACGGTCACGCCTCCCGCGGCGGCGGCCTCGGTGAGAGAGGCGAAGTCCTCCTTCTCGGGGAATCCAGGGTCTCGGCTGTGGACGTGGACGTCGACACCGCCCGGCAGCACGTACAGGCCCTTGGCGTCGAGGACCTTTCCGTCGGTGCGGAGGCTCGGCTCGACGCGCGTGATCACTCCGTCGCTGATCAACACGTCGGTCTCGCGCGCACCGTCGGGCGTGTAGACGGTGCCGCCCTTGATGAGGAGCTCAGTCAAGCTCGAGGTCTTGAATGCGGTACAGCGGCGAGTACGGAATCCCAGCTTCGCGGATGTTTTCCTCGCCGCCTTCCCCACGGTCGAGCACGACGACCAGGTGGATGACCTCCAGGCCCGCACCGCGAAGCGCATCGATGGAGCGCAGCGAATCCCCACCAGTGGTTACAACGTCTTCGATGACCGTCACTTGCTCCCCCGGTTCGAACCGTCCCTCGAGCTGCTTGGCGGTGCCGTATCCCTTCGGCTCCTTGCGCACCAGGACGAGCGGAAGGCCGGTCTCCAAAGAAACCACCCCGCCCAGCAGGACGGCGCCCAGCTCCGGCGCGGCGAGTCTTTGGGTTTCGCGCGGCACAAGCTTCGCCAGGTTGGCGCCGATCCGCTTCAGCAGCGCCGGATCGGTTTCGAAAAGGAACTTGTCGAAGTAGCGATTGGAGCGTTTGCCTGAGCGAAGGACGAAGTCGCCCTTCAGGTACGAGGCCGCGACAAGGTCGCGCGCCAGCGCCTCCCGCTCACCCACCACGAGCTCAATCTAATGGATAAAAGCACGCCGCCTTGTGTTCTTCGCCGAACGACTCGAGCGGCGGAACTTCCTCCGCGCAGTGCTCGCGTGCGCGCGGGCAGCGCGTGCGAAAGCGGCATCCCGACGGCGGATTCACCGGCGACGCGACGTCGCCCTGGACGATCAGACGTTTCCGCTGCAGCTCAATTTTCGGATCCGGAATCGGGATCGCGGAGAGGAGAGAACCTGTGTAGGGGTGTCGCGGGCGCCGGTAGAGCTGGCCTCCGGGCGCGACTTCCATGATCTTGCCGAGGTACATCACCGCGATCCGGTTGGAGATGTGCTTCACGACCGACAGGTCGTGGGCGATGAACAGGTAGGTCAGCTTGAACTTCGACTGCAGGTTCTCGAGCAGGTTGATGATCTGCGCCTGGATGGAGACGTCGAGGGCGGAGATCGGCTCGTCGCACACGATGAACCCGAGGGTTCATGCCGACCACGCGCAACAGCTCCCTGATGCGATCCTGGCGCTCCCTGCCCTTCGCCAGCCCGTGCACGTCGATCGGTTCGCCGATGATGTCGCCGACCGTCTGCCTGGGGTCGAGCGACGCGTACGGGTCCTGGAAGATCATCGCCATCTCGCGGCGCAATCCGCGCAGGTGCTCGCCGCGGATGTGCGTGATGTCCTCGCCCTTGAAGCGGACCGTGCCGCCGGTCGGCTTGATCAACCGGATCACCGTCCTGCCGAGCGTGGATTTGCCGCAGCCCGACTCGCCGACGAGTCCCACCGTCTCGCCGGATTTGATCTCCAGGTCGACACCGTCGACGGCGTGCACATGACCGACCGTCCTCTGCATCACCCCCGACGCGACCGGAAACCAGACCTTCAGGTCGCTGACAGAGACGAGCGGGTCGTTCGCGGTCCAGGCCATGGTCAATTTCTTGACCGCTGTATCAGGCACCCTTGAGCTCCGTCCCCGATTGCGTGACCCAGCAGGCCGCGCGCTGCGTATCCCCCACCTGCAGCAGCGCCGGCACGTCGCGCCCGCATCGCTCAACCTTGAACACGCAGCGCGGGTGGAAGGAGCACCCGTTCGGCAGGTCGACGAGGTTGGGGGGCAGGCCCTCGATCGGTCTGAGCGGCTCGTGACGCTCGGCGTCGAGGCGTGGGATGGAGCGCAGCAGCGACCACGTGTACGGATGCTTGGGATTGGCGAACACGTCCATGGTGGGTCCGGCCTCCACGATCTTGCCCGCGTACATGACGATCAGGCGCTGGCACATGCCCGCGACGACACCGAGGTTGTGCGTGATCAGGATGGTCGCGGTGCCGAACTCGCGGTTGACGTCACGCAGCAGGTCGAGGATCTGTGCCTGGATGGTGACGTCGAGCGCGGTCGTCGGCTCGTCCGCGATCAGCACCTGCGGCGTCGTGGTCAGGCCCATCGCGATCATCACGCGCTGGCGCATCCCGCCTGAGAACTGGTGCGGGTAGTCGCGAGCCCGAGCGGCGGCGGTAGGGATCCCGACACGGCCGAGCATGTTGACCGCGCCCGACAGGGCCCTTTTCGCGTCCCAACCGTGATGCAGGCGAGTCGGCTCTGCGACCTGCCAGCCGACGCGATACACGGGGTTGAGCGAGGTCATCGGGTCCTGGAAGATCATCGCGATCTCGCGGCCGCGGATCTCGCGCATCTCGTAGTCGCTGACCCGGGTGAGGTCCTGGCCCTTGAACATGACCTTCCCGCCGACGATCCGCCCCGGACGCTGCAAGCGCATGATGCTCAGCGCCGTCACGGACTTGCCGCAGCCGGACTCGCCGACGATGCCCAGCGTCTCGCCGGCGTTGAGCTCGAACGAGACGCCGTCGACAGCCTTGACCAGGCCTTCCTTGGTCGAGAAGACCGTGTGCAGGTCCCGGACCTCGAGCAGCGGTTGTGTCACCGCCGGCCTAGGACTTCAGTCTCGGGTCGAAAGCGTCCCGGACGGCGTTGCCGAAGATGTTCGATGCCAACACCGTCACGAAGATCGTGATGCCGGGCAACGCGACCAGCCAGCCGGAGCGGAAGAAGTAGCTCTGGGCGTTCGTGAGCATGTTGCCCCAGCTCGGCGTCGGAGGCTGGATGCCCAGGCCGAGAAAGTCCAGGGCAGCCTCGATGAGGATGATCTGCCCGACGCCGAGGCTGGCCGCGACGATCAGCACCGGGAGGACGTTGGGCAGCAGATGGCGAACCATCAGGCGCGAGTCCTTGGCGCCGATCGACCTCGTGGCGAGGATGAAGTCGCGTTGCTTCACCGACAGCACCTCGCCACGGACCAGACGCGCCACCTGGCCCCATCCGACCGAGGCGACAATCGCGGCCAGGGTGATCGGGTTCGGCCGAATCAGGATCGACATCAGGATGAAGAGGAAGATGGCCGGGATCGCCAGCACGGTGTCGACGACGCGCATGAGGACGTCGTCGATCCAACCGCCGTAGTACCCGGACATCATGCCGACGGTGGTGCCCAGGAACACGGACATCGCCACCGTGAGGAAGGCGACGCCCAACGAGACGCGGGCGCCCCAGATGAGCCTGGTCAACGTGTCGCGGCCGAGCTCGTCGCTGCCCAGAAGGTGCCCGGCCCCGGGCCGCGCGAACGTCGAGTCGAGATCGATGGTCTGCGGCTGGTAATGCGTCACGACAGCCGAGAACGCCGGTGCGAGGACGGCTATGAGGGCAAGGACGACGATCAACGCGCCGGTCGCCACCCCCAGCCGGTTCGCCCGCAGGCGCTCCCACGACTCGTTCCAGTAGCTCTGGGCGGGACGCCCGGCCCCGGTCTCGACCCCGGCGGCCGGCATGTCGAGCTCGGCGACGCGGCTTGGACCGATCATCCGGGGTTCCCGAAAAATCGGGGATTTCTTGGCGTGATCATCCGTACCGAATCCTGGGGTCGAGCACGCCGTAGAGCAGGTCGGCCAGGAGGTTGCCCGCTATGACGAGGAGCGTGGCGAAGAAGGTCACTCCCATCACCGTCGTGTAGTCGTACTGAAGGGCTCGCTCGAAGGCCAGCTTGCCGATCCCTGGCCAGCCGAACACCACCTCGACCACGAGCCCGCCGCTGACCAGGCCGGGCAGCTCGAGGCCGATCAGCGTGATGAGCGGGATGAGGGCGTTGCGCAAGCCGTGGAGGTAGACGACGCGCCGCTCGCTCATGCCCTTCGCCCTGGCCGTGCGGATGTAGTCCTGCGACAGCACCTCGAGCATGCTCGAGCGGATGAAGCGCGACCACGTCGACATGTAAAAGAAGGAAAGCACCGTCGCTGGAAGGATCAGGTGCTGCAGGCGATCGAGGGCGTCGCCGCCGTTGAAAGCGCTGAACGCGCCGCTGGACGGCAGCCACGGCAGGCCGTGCTGCTCCAGCGTGACGGAGAAGACGAGGATGAGCATCAGGCCCATCCAGAACTGGGGCACCGCAAAGCCCGCGACCGAGGTCACCGTGAGCGCGTGGTCGGACTTGCTCCCGCGGCGCAGCGCGCCGACAACCCCGAGCGGGACCGCGGCGATGACGCCGATGAGGATCGCCGTGCCGGTCAGCTCGAGGGTGTTGGGCAGCCGCTCGAGGATGTGGTCGGTGACCCGGCTGCCGTCGATCATCGAGCGGCCGAAGTCGCCGTGGAACACGTTCCAGAGCCAGGTGGCGTACCAGACCTGCGGGGGCAGGTCCAACCCGAGCTGGGAACGAAGCCGGGCGATGTCCTCGGGCCGCAGGGCGGGGTTGAGGTCGATGCCCGGCACGTAGCTGCCGCTGGTGGTCTTCATCAGGGCGAGCGTGATCGCGGTCACGCCCAGGACGACGATCACGGAGGCGAAGAACCGCCGGGCGACGTACTTCGCGAGCATCGGCCCTACGTATTAAACCCGGCGGTTCCCGAATTACCCTCCGCTTTCAAACCTCATTTGCCGTCGGTGACCCACACGCTGTGGTTCCACGGCCGCTGCGCGAACTGGTTGAAGGGTCCGAAGTCGGTGCCCTGCACGCGCTTGCTGACCCCATAGATCCCGGTGTTGAACAGGATCACGGGCGACGGCACCTCGTCGGACATGATGTCCTGGAACTGGCTGTACAGGTCCTTGCGCTTGTTCTTGTCGACGGTCGACAGGGCCTGGTCGAGGATCTGGTCGACCTGGTCGTTCTTGAAATCGGCGCCGTTGAACCCGCCGGCGACCGTGTTGCGAGAGTGGTAGAGCGGCGCCTCGTCGGGGTCGGCGCTCCAGTTGAAGCCGACCAGGAACAGGTCGAAGGTCCGGATGCTCACGATCTGGCTCACGAGCTGTGGGAACTGGATGAGCGACGGGGTGGCGTCGACGCCGATGGCCTTCCAGGACTCCTGCATCACGGTCAGCATCGACTCGCGCTGCTTGTTGCCCGCGTTGGTGATCATCGTGAACTTGAGCTTCAGGCCGTTTTTGGCGCGGGTGCCGTCCGCGCCCTTGACCCAGCCCGCGCCGTCGAGCAGCGACTCGGCCTTCGCCTTGTCGAAGCTGTAGAGGACCTTTGGCTTGTCCTTGTAGGCCCAGGAGGTGGGCGGCTCGACCGAGTTGGCGACCTTGCCGTGACCGAAGTAGACCGCAGTCACGATCTTCTGCCGGTCGAGGGCGAAGAGGAGAGCCTGTCGCACGGCCTTGTCCGCGAAGAGCTTGCCCGCGTTCGTGGCCGGGTTCAGGTTGTAGGCGTAGAACGTGAAGGTCGGCACGTCGAACTCGGACATCACGACCGAGTCGACCCCCTTCAAAGCGTCGAACTGGCCAGGGTCGACCGGGCCGACGTCGATCTCCCCCGTCTTCAGCTGGTTGGTGACCGCGACGGAGTCCGGGAGCACCTTGTAGATCCACTGGTCCAGGTACGGAGCCCCCGCCCAGTAGTTGTCGTTGCGCGCCATCGTGACCTGCTGGCCCTTGTCCCACTTGACGAACTTGAAGGCGCCGCAGCACACGGTCGGCGCGGTGTTGAAGTCGGCCGTGTTGATCGCCTTCGCGTCCATGCTGCCGAGGACGTGCTTGGGCAGGATGCCGTAGAGCCCGTGGCTGGCGAGGAAGGGCGCGTAGACCTGGGTGGTCTTGATGACTACCGTCTGCGGGTCGGGCGTGTCGATGCTGCCGATGTACTTGGAGAGGTCGCCGCGCCGCGGCGAGGAGACGTCCTTGTACTGGGGGTCGTAGGCCAGGGCGTAGGTGAACTTGACGTCCTCGGAAGTCAGGTTCTGGCCGTCCGACCACTTCAGGTTGCTGCGCAGCTTGAATGTGTAGGTGAGGCCGTCGGACGAGATCTTGGGCATGTCCTGGGCGAGGGCGGGGATGAGGTCGCCGTTCTTCTTGTAGTTGAGGAGGCCGTCGAACATCAGGCCGATGACCTGGTTTGACGCCGTGTCGCTGCTGAGCATCGAGTTGAGGGTGCGGATGTCGGTGAAGTTGCCCTCGACGACATGGCCGCCTTTCTTGGCCGCTGTGTTCTGGGTGCCGCCGCCTCCCGCGCACGCCTCCAGAAACTCCACGCCGCCCGCCAGGAAGGCAAGGTAGGCCGCGGCGCCTCCCGTCCGTTTCAGGAAGTCGCGGCGGGACCACGCCTCCAGGAACTTCTCGAACTGCTGGAAACCGCCATCGCCATCCTCGTCTCGGCTCATCTTCGACCCTCCAAAGGTGCGCCCTTGTGCAGCCGGGCGCCGCTTTTTCCCACGATGATTATGAAGATTTGTGTCAACTGGTCAAAAAGAGAGTTCGTTGGCCGCCAAAGTAGCGATAGGAATCGCCCGCGTCGTCCTCCACCTGCCTGAATCAGGATCGCTCAAATCCAAGCGCCAGGTCGTGAGCGGGCTGCTCCGCCGGATTCGCCAGGAGCTGAAGGTGGCGGCGGCCGAGGTGGGCGAGCTGGACCGCTGGCAGCTGGCCGAGATCGCGATCGTCACCGTCAGCGGGGACAGGCGCCAGGCGGATCGAGTGCTGGCGGCGGCGCTGTCGTTTGTCGAGGCGAATGCGGACGGCGCACAGGTGACGGACGTCTCGACGGAGCTCCTGCCGCTGTGACCACGGTCGGCACCCTCGTCGACGAGTTCCAGGCGACCCTGCCCTTCCCGCTCGACGCCTTCCAGCGCGAGGCGATCGAGAAGCTCGACCGCGTACACGACGCCTCTCAAAGCGCTTAGCAACCAGAAGTACCACGACTTCGTGCGTGCCTATGGGGAGCGGACGGTCGGGCTCGTCACGGGCGAGAACACGATCAACGACGACGCGCCAGTGGTCGTGATGACGACGGAGATCCTGCGCAACCTGATCTACGAGGACCCTGCGCGCCTCGACCTCGTGCGCTACGTGGTCCTCGACGAGGTGCATTACATCGACGACTTCCCCCGAGGATCGGTATGGGAGGAGATCGTCATCCAGGCGCCGCGGACGATCAAGCTCGTCGGCCTCTCGGCGACGATCGGCAACTACCGCGAGATCGCGGAGTGGATGGCCGAGAACCGCGGCGGCATGGAGACCGTCTTCCACGATGTCCGCCCGGTCGAGCTGAAGATGTGGCTGGCGATCAACAACCGCCTCTACCCGCTGTTCAAAGGCGACGGAGGCATCGACCAGCGCACGTGGACAAGGGCCGCGCAGGAGGAGGAGGGGCCCTACCGGGTCGGCGCTTACCGCGGCCTGCCGTCGAACGACCTGCTGCACGTGATCGAGCAGCTTCGTTCGTTCGAGATGCTGCCCGCGATCTACTTCATCTTCTCCCGGCGCGGATGCCGCGAGGGGCTGCAGCGGTGCGCGTACCACGAGATCGACCTCACGACCGCGGCCGAGAAGGAGGCGATCGACCGCGTCGCGGCCGAGCGCCTGCAGGGCCTCAAGGACCACGACGAGGAGGCATTGTTCCGGCGCATGGTCGACGCGCGCCTCTTGCGCCGCGGCCTGGCCGAGCACCACGCCGGCCTGCTGCCCTACCACAAGGAGATGGTCGAAGAGCTGTTCCAGCGTGGGCTGATCAAGGTGGTCTTCGCGACCGAGACGCTGTCGCTCGGCATCAACATGCCGGCGCGCGGGGTCGCCGTCTCCTCCTTCACCAAGTTCGACGGCGTGAACTTCTCGACCCTGACGACGGGCGAGCTGACGCAGCTCATGGGCCGGGCCGGGCGGCGCGGCATCGACGTCATCGGCCACGGGGTGATCCTCAAGGAGGCCGACGTCGAGGTCGGGACCATCTACGAGGTCGCGATGGGGCCGACGCTGGTCGTGGAGTCGAAGTTCCTCCCCAGCTACAACATGGCCCTCAACCTGCTGCGGGTCTACACGCCGGCCGAGGCCGAGGCGCTCATGCAGCGCTCCTTCGGCCAGTTTCAGAAGCGACTGGCCGCGGCGGCGAGCGATGAGCGGCTCACCAACGCCCGCGAGCAGCTCGCGGACCTGCGCCGGATGTGGGACGGCGGCGACGTCTCGATCGAGGACGTCGCCCAGTATTTCAAGCTCGAGGAGCGCCGGCGCGCGATCAGGATCGAGCTCAAGCGGCTTCGGCGCGAGGCCGGGCAGGAGAGGCGCCACCGCCGCGGGCGGCAGTCGCGGGCGATGGGCCACGCCGGGCGGCTCGCGCAGCGCCTGGAGGTCGAGGCCAAGGGCCTCCTCGAGCGGCAGCGCAAGCTCAAGGTCGTGCGTTCGCCGCGCTTCGGCGAGCTGCTGCAGAAGTACGGCGAGATCCGCACCCTCGAGCGGGAGCTCGAGGTAGGCCGGCGCGAAGTCACCGGCCAGATGGACGAGTACCCGCGCAAGCTTCGCCGGCTGGCGAAGATCCTCGAAGAGACAGGTTTTCTCAAGCAGGACAAGCCCACCGACAAAGGCCTCTTCGCCGCCCGGGTCTATGGCGAGAACACGATCCTCGTCGCCGAAGCCGTGTCGCTCGGCTGGTTCGAGGGCCTGACGCCAGAGGAGCTGTGCGCGGTGATCATCATGCTCGCCGCCGAGGATCGCGAGCGGCGCGGAGACAGGCAGCAGCGCGGTGCGCGCCGCTATCCGACGCCCGCGATCGCGCAGACCGCCCGCCTGATCCGCTCGCTCTACTTTCGCTTCGCCGACATGGAGCGTGACCTCGACGAGCCGAACCTGCGCGCGCCCTCGCACGACTACATCGACTTCGCCTACCGCTGGTCGGCGGGAGAGGCCCTGGACAAGATCCCGCTGCCGCCCAACGTCGACATCGGCGACGCGATCAAGGCGATGAAGGCGCTGTACTCGCTGCTGCGGCAGCTCGAGTTCGCTATCCGGCAGGCCAGGTTGCCGATGCTCGAAACCGTTTCGAAGGCCGTGGCGCTCATGGAGCGCGATGTGATCAAGAGGACATACTGAGACAGGGTGGGTAGAAAGAGACGGATCCTTGTCACGGGCGTGGCGCGCTGGTGGGGCGCGCTCCTCGTGCAGAGGCTCGTGGAAGACCCGGACGTCGCCGAGGTCATCGGCATCGACATCCGCGAGCCGCGTCATGACCTCGGCCGCGCCGACTACCTGAAGCTCGACATCCGGCACTCGCTCATCGGCAAGCTCGTGCGCGCGGTTGGCATCGACACCGTCGTCCACACGCTCACGCGCGTCGACTCGTTCGACATGGACCCCGCGCGTGCCCACGAGATGAACGTCATCGGCACCCTCAACCTGCTCGCGGGATGCGCCGGCGAGGGCAGCCCCGTGCGCCGCTTCGTCGTCAAGTCATCCGGGCACGTCTACGGGTCGCGCTTCGACCTGCCGACCGGCTTGCGCGAGGACCATCGCCTGGACACCAACTCGACCCATCAGTTCGTGCGCGACATCGTCGAGGTCGAGTCGTACGTCAGCGACTTCGCCGTCCGCAACCCGAACATCACCATCCTGACGCTCCGTTTCAGCAACAGCCTCAACCCACACGAACCGCAGCCGCTCGCCCGATACCTCGACCTCGAGGTGGTGCCGACCGTCATCGGTTATGACCCGCCCCTGCAGCTCATCCACTACGAGGACTGCATCGAGGCGATGGCGTCGGCTACCCGCAGAGGGCCCGGTGGCGCGTACAACATCGCGGCGCCAGGCAACGAGCCGCTGTCGACGCTCCTGGACTCCGCCGGCAAGCTGCACGCGCCGTTGTTGCCCCCGGTCGGCCTGGGCCTCGCCGCATTCGCGATCCGCAGGGCCGGTGTCGCATTCCTCTCGCCGCAGCTCCTCGACCTGCTGCGCTGGGGTCGCACGCTGTCGACCACCAAGGCCGCGCGCGAGCTGGGCTTCCGCGCGGCGCGAGACACGCGCACCGCCTTCGAGGACTTCATCCAGCAAAGGCGCGTCCTGCGGTACGAGCCGGACCGCCACGCCTACCAGTACGAGAAGGAGCTCGAGGACTTCATCCACAGCCGGCAGCTGGCGTCGGAGAACGGGGAGGGCGAGGTCGACGGCGCGCTGGCGGAACCGTCAGAGGCGCGGGCTACATCTCGCCGCCGCCGCCCCCGTCCACGACCAGCACCTCACCGTTCACGTAGCTAGCGGCGTCCGAGGCCAGGAACAGGACCGCGGCTGCGATCTCGTCCGGGACGCCGATGCGGCCCATCGGGTTCTGCGCGAGCACTCGGTCGAGGATCTCCTGGTTGCCCCACAACGCCTCGGCGAAACGCGTCTTGACCAGGCCCGGCGCGACCGCGTTGACCCGTACCTTGGCGCCCAGCTCGCGGGCCAGCTGGCGCGTCAGCATGATCAACCCCGCCTTGGTCACGTTGTAGACGCCGAGGCCCAGGCCGGGCCGCAGACCGCCAATGCTCGAGATGTTCACGATCGAGCCGCCGCGGGCTTCCATCGACGCCTCGTAGACCAGCTTGGTGAGCACGAACACGCCGCGGAGGTTGACTTCGAAGGTCTTGTCCCAGGCGGAGAGCTCGGCGCCGATCACGGGCCCGAAGTAAGGGTTGGTGCCGGCGTTGTTGACCAGGATGTCGATGCGTGAGAACCGCTCCATCACGTCCTTGACGAGCCGCTCGAGCTCTTCCGGACGCCCGGCGTGGGCGGCGATCGGGGTGGCCCTTTCGGCGTAGAGCGCGTTGATGCGGTCGGCCTCGGAGTCGAGGTCGGCCTGCTTACGGCTGCTCAGGACCACCTGCGCGCCATGCTCGGCGAGCGTCTCCGCGATGGCGCTGCCGATGCCGCGGCTCGCTCCGGTGACCAACGCCACCCTCCCGGACAGGTCGAAGCGGGAGGCCACGGGCACGGCTGATACGATAGCCGCCACTCAAATTAGAAGGGGTTAGATGGCGATCACCGGCAAGGCGGCCGAGGACATCCTCGAGCGGATCTTCCAGCCGACCACCAAACCGAGCGCGCGCGACCAGGCCGAGGAAACGCTTCGCCACCCCAAAAGGCTCGTCTACGTGGCGATGTCGAACAAATCCTTCTACTGGCGGGCGCACATCCAGAAGTTCGTGCTCGACTCAGGGCTGGTGCCGATCAGCCCGTTCATGCTGTTCGACTACTACCTCATGCACACCGTCGACAAAGACGTCGTGCGCGAGGCGATGAACAACCTGCTCTCGCGGTCAGACGAGGTCTGGGTCTTCGGCCGGCTGTCACTGGGGGTCAAGGTCCAGGTCGGCATCGCCAAGCGGCTCAGCAAGCCGGTGCGCTACTTCGACATCGCCGACCTGCCGGTGGCGGTGATGCCGATAAGTGAGGAGACCGCACAGGAGGAGTTGAGGGCCTAGGTTAGGCACCCACACGGCGGTGCCAGGCCGCCGGGTTGCCCAGCTCCCGCAACGTCGGCATCGACTGCGGACCGTCCCAGACCCGGTTGAGCACCGCCATTCCATGCTGGTCGTAGATCGCCTTGCAGAAGGCTTCGCCGCGCTGGTACTGCTGCAGCTTCAGGTCGAGCCCCGTCAGCTTCCAGATCAGCACCTCGAGCGCGCTCTTGCCTGAGCTGCGCTCGCGGTAGGCCCGCTCCAGCTCATCGAAGCCGGGCAGCAGCTTGGAGCCGAGCTGGTTCATCACCAGGTTGCTGTAGCCCTCGATCACCGACATGGTGCCCTGGACCTGGCGCATGATCCGCCACTGCGCCGGAAGCACGCCCGCGAACGCGGCGAAGCGCGCGACCGTGGCGCCTTTGCGAGTCACCGACTCGAT
>WNFW01005254.1_pt1 | contig 14379 bp, 17 predicted proteins | sample 5400131 | NCBI WGS metagenome assembly WNFW01 (sample SAMN13153362, study PRJNA577476) | soil metagenome | isolation source: 20 cm soil or saprolite under grassland replicate 1 | place: USA:California | collected 2016-06-15 | reverse complement strand
CGACGTCGGGCCAGCGCGAGGAATCCGCCGGCAGCAGGGACGCGATCAGCAGTCCCTCCCGCTCGAGCCCGTGGGCGATTTCGTCCTCCAGGTAGCGCCGCAGCAGGCGGTCGGCGGCGACGGCGAGGCCCGCCACGGCGAGCGCGGCGAGCAGGCTCGTCGTGAGGAACAGCCGCGTGGCGAGCTTCACGCGCGCGTGCGGGGCCTCGCGTCGGGGCGCCGGAAGCGATACCCGGCGCCGCGCACGGTCTCGATGTAATCGCCCGCCCTCCCGAGCTTCTGGCGCAGGCGCTGCACGTGCATGTCCACGGTGCGGGTCTGGATGTCGGGCTGGGCCTGCCACACCGTCTCGAGCAGCTGGGCACGGCTCTGCACGCGCCCTTCGCGCTCGATCAGCATGGTGAGCAACTTGAACTCGGTCGCGGTCAACTCGACCTCCGCGCCGTTCACCGTGACCCGATGGGCGTGACGGTCGACCGCGATCGGACCGGCTGTGACCAGCCCGCCGGCGGCGACGGCCGGGGCGGCCAGCCGGCGCAGCACGGCGCCGACCCGTAGCACCAGCTCCTGGGGCGAGAACGGCTTGGGGAGGTAGTCGTCGGCGCCGAGCGAGAGACCCTTGATGCGATCGGACTCGTCCTTGCGGGCGGTGAGCACGATCACGCCGAGCTCTTTCGTCTCCTCCCGGCCCCGCAGCTCCGTGAGGACGTCGTATCCCGACGCACCCGGGAGCATCAGGTCGAGCACGACGAGGTCGGGTCGCTCCTCGCGGGCGGCGCGCAGCGCGTCGCGCCCGCTCGCGGCCGTCGTGACGCGATACCCCTCCTTCGCCAGGTGATACGCGACGAGCGCGGTGATGTCGGGCTCGTCGTCCACGACGAGGATGCGGTGGCTCGCGGGCTTGCTCACGCGCTGCAAGGTAGCGTAACCCACTCGCGCTTGGCAATTTTCACCGCACCATGTACGTGCTCCTGGCGGAGGAGTCGCCCTGATCCGGGTATTCGTGAACGAGCGACCGGTGAGCGTGGCGCCGGGCGCGCGCGTGCGCGACGCCGTCGAGCAGTTGGACCGCGAGCTCGCGGACCTGGTCGCCCGCGGCGCGGCGTACGTGACCGACGGCGTGGGCCGTCCGGTGGACGGGGCCGACCCGGTGGGGGAGGGCGGGGCGATTTTCCGCGTGGTGGTGAGCGCGCGTCAGGGCCCCCCGCGCCTCTCCAAGGAACAGCTGCGTCGCTGGCCCAAGGCCGAGCTGCACGTACACCTGGACGGCTGCCTCCGGCCCCAGACCATGCTCGAGCTGGGGCGCGTCCAGGGGATCCGGCTTCCGGCGGACACGCCGGACGGGCTGGCCCAGGCGCTGTCGGTGAAGCACGCCAAGAGTCTCGAGGAGTACCTGACGAAGTACGAGATCACCCTGTCGGTGATGCAGACGGCGGCGGCGCTGGAGCGCGTCGCCTACGAGTTCGTGCTCGACGTGGCCGCCGACGGCGTGCGCTATGTGGAGGTGCGTTATTCGCCCTTGCTGCACGGGCCCGCGCTGACACTGGCACAGGCGATCGAAGCGCCGCTCGCCGGGATCAAGCGTGGCGAGGTGGAGACCGGCACCAAGGTGGGGGTCATCGTGTGCGGGATCCGCACCCGGCCGCCGGCCGAGTCGCTCGAGCTGGCGCGGGCGGCGGCGCAGTACCGTACCGCGGGCGTGGTCGGATTCGATCTCGCCGGAGCCGAGCGGGGCTACCCGGCGCGCGACCATGCGCCGGCGTTCGCGTACGCGGCGCAGCACGGCATGGCGTGCACCTGTCACGCGGGCGAAGGCGACGGCCCCGACTCGATTCGACAGGCCCTGCACGAGTGCGGCGCCCGGCGGATCGGGCACGGGACGCGGCTCGGGGAGGACGGCCCGTTGCTCGAGTACGTCGTCGCGCAGCGCGTGCCGCTCGAGATGTGCCTCACGTCGAACCTCCACACTCGTACCGTGTCATCGCTCGCCGACCACCCCTTTAAGCGCTATCTCGATCGGGGCGTGGTCGTGACCCTCAATACCGACGGCCGGCTGGTGGACGGGGTCTCCCTCACCGACGAGTATTTCCTCGCCCACGCGCAGGGCGGTCTCGCGCGGGAGGATCTCGCCCGCGTGGTGCTGAACGCCTGCGAGAGCGCATTTCTTCCGGAGTTCGAGAAGGTGGCGTTGGTCTCTCGTGTGCAGAGCGAATTGGAGGCTCTCTAATGTCGCTGCGCCGTACCATCGTCGCCTTCGGTGTCGCGTTCGTGTGCGCCCTCGCTGTGTTCACGCTGCCGCGCTTCGTGTGGAACACGGTCCAAGGAGCCGTTCGACAACAACCTACGGTCGACACCACCGCGGCGGCTCTCCCGGCTACCGTGCCCCAGGCGGCGCCCCGCTCGATTCCGCAACGGCTCACGGGGATCTTCGGGATCGCGCTCATTCTCGGAATCGGCATCGCGCTGTCGCGCAACCGTCGAGCCATCAGCTGGCGCGTGGTGGGTTGGGGCGTGGGCCTGCAGCTCGTCTTCGCGCTCTTGGTGCTCCGCTTCCCCGCGGGCCAGCGTCTCTTCAAGCAGCTCGGCGACCTCGTCACAGCCATCCTCTCCTTCTCTTACGCGGGGTCGGAGTTCGTATTCGGGGACCTCGGCAAGCAACACACGGGACCGGGCTTCGTATTCGCGTTCCAGGTGTTGCCCGCGATCATCTTCGTTTCGGCGTTGTTCGCCATCATGTACTACCTCGGTATCATGCAGGTCGTGGTGAGGGCGTTCGCGACGCTCATGACCAAAGTGATGGGCGCGAGCGGTGCCGAGAGTCTGAACGTGGCCGCCTCCATTTTCATGGGGCAGACCGAAGCTCCGCTGACGATCCGGCCGTTCCTCCCCAAGATGACCCAGTCCGAGCTCATGACGGTGATGACCGCGGGGATGGCTCACGTGTCCGGCTCGATCATGGCCGCCTATATCGCGTACGGCATCGAGGCGCGACACCTGCTCACCGCCGTGATCATGACCGCTCCGGGGACGATCATGATGGCCAAGATCCTCGAGCCTGAAACGGGCACACCTGAAACGCGAGGCGGCGTGAAGATCGAGATCGCTCGGACCGATGTGAACGTGGTCGCCGCTGCCGCACGCGGCACCAGCGAGGGCCTGAACCTCATGCTCAACGTGATCGCGATGTTGATCTCGTTCATCGCGCTCATCTACCTCGTTAACGGCGCGTTCGGCTGGGTGCACGGCAGGGCGGCCTGGTTCCCGGCCGATATTCAGACCGTCCTGGCTTGGGTGTTCGGCCCCATCGCGTGGGTGATGGGCGTGCCGTGGCACGATTCGGGCACGATCGGGGGATTGCTCGGCACCCGCATGGTCCTGAACGAGTTGGTCGCCTACGTGCAGCTGGGACAGATGAAAGCGGCTCTCGACCCCGTGTCGTTCACGATCGCCACGTTCGCGCTGTGCGGCTTCGCGAATATCAGCTCGGTCGGCATCCAGATCGGCGGCATCGGCGCACTGGTACCGGACCGGAAGCACGACCTGGCCCGGCTCGGGTTCCGGGCCATGATCGCGGGGACGCTCGCGAACTTCCTGTCGGCGACGCTGGCGGGGATCCTGTTGTGACCGGGACACGGGACACGGGAAACGGGAAGCGGGTCATCGAGGAGGCGGCGGACGCCGTCGCGGGACGGCTCGGGAAGCTCAAGCCCCGTGTCGCGATCGTGCTGGGCTCCGGGCTCGGCGGCGTCGCGGACGCCGTGCCCGACGCGGTGCGCGTGCCGTACCGCGAGATCCCCGGTTTCCCGGAGCCCGGGGCGCCGGGGCACAAGGGCGAGCTCGTCGCCGGCACGCTCGAAGGGGTGCCGCTCGTGGTGCAGAGCGGGCGCTTTCATCTGTATGAGGGGCACACGGCCGAGCTGGCGGCGCTGCCCACGCGCGTCTTCGCACGCCTCGGCGTGGATACCTTGATCGTGACCAACGCGGCGGGCGGCATCCGCCACACGTTCCGGCCCCCCACCCTCATGCTGATCGCCGACCACATCAACCTGATGTTCCGCAACCCTCTGGTGGGGCCGGTGGTGGACGGCGACCAGCGCTTCCCGGACATGAGCGATCCGTACGATGCGGCACTGCGCGCCAGCGCGCGCGCCGTGGCGCGCGCCGAGGGGATCGTCCTGGAAGAAGGTGTGTACGCCGCGCTGCTCGGGCCCTCCTTCGAGACCCCGGCGGAGATCCGCATGCTCGAGCGGCTCGGGGCCGATGCGGTGGGGATGTCCACCGTTCCGGAGGTGATCGCGGCCCGGGCACGGGGCCTTCGCTGCCTCGGGTTTTCGAGCGTTACGAACGTCGCCGCGGGCCTGTCGGCACAGCCGCTGTCGCACGTCGAGGTGCTCGAGGCCGGCGCGCGGGTGGCGGGCCAGCTGGAGCGGCTCATCCGTGGAGTGTTGACGAGACTCTGACACCCTCGTTTGCAACTCTCTTGTCGTCTCGCCTGTCATACCTCACGTCGTTCCCACGCCCCGGACGCCGCCACCGGGGACACACCGGCCACTTCCTCGTTAGAGGTGCGCTATGGCGGGATTTCTCAGAGCCGTGCTCGTGTTGGGCGTCGTGTGGGGATGCTACGCTCGTTCGGTGGGCGCGCCGCTGCCGGAGGAGACGGTGACGGGGCGGCTGGCGTGGTTGGACGCGAACCAAGCGCCGCGGGAGTACGTGCATCCGGCCACGACGCCCCTCATCGGCCCGTACTACATCCTCGTCAGCCTGTCGGGGCATTACTGCGTCGTGCCGGACGTCGTCTACGTCTCCGTGCAGAACAGCCAGCGCTGGGCCTGCGACTGGCGGCCGATGCGACCGACCCGACTCAGAGTCGGTCCGCCGGCTGCGGCGGATACACGGTCACCTCGGATCCCGGGGTGAAGATCGCCGATACGGGCCTGGCGTCGTTGAGGAAGCGCCAGTCCGCTCCGTAGAGGAAGCCGAAATCCACGCGGTAGTCGACCGCGGTCACCTCGCGGACGACCCACGGCGGGTGCTCGACGCGAAACACGCCGAGCCGCCCGTCCCGCCGCGCGCGGCACGCCAGCACGCGCTCCTTGAAATAGTGCTCCGCGCTGTCGGGCGGGGGGACGTGGGTGGCGCGTGATCCCGCCATCGTCAGGTGCCAGCCGAGCTCCGGCCGTTCGAGCTGATAGGAGGCGCGCACGCTCGTCTCCTGCTCCGCCACGCGGACCCGGATCGGCGCCGTCCCGAAGGGCTCCCCGAACTTGAGCCACGCAGCGGCGGCGAGGAGCCGGCTGGGGACGAACTCGCGGATGAACCATACGCCCGGCTCCCCGCGATACCGGACGTAGGTGCGGAAGTTCACCTGCAGATGCGCCGAGAAGCCGGGCACCCGCCAGCCGTGCAGCCGCACGCGGTGCATGCCGAGGGCGACGAGACTCACGTGGGTGCGGCCGTTCCAGTGGTCCGGCTCGACCCCCACGGGCACGAGGCGTCTGATCAGGCCCGCGGGCGCTTCGAAGGTGAGGAGCAGCACGTCGCACCATCGGGCCGTGAGAAACGGGCGGGGCACTTACAGCCCCTCGGTGGGTGGACGCGGCGGGGCCGGCACGAAGTGATTGAGCGGCCCGTGGCCGCGCCCGCTCCCCAGCCCCGGAGCGGCGGCGATGGCGCGGTGCACGAAGTCGAGCGCGTCGGCGACCGCCTGCTCGAGCGGACGGCCCAGCGCCAGGCCCGCCGCGACCGCCGCCGAGAGCGTGCAGCCGGTGCCGTGTGTCGACGTCGTCTCGAGCCGCGGCCGGGTGAACCGGCGCGGGCCCCGCTCGGTGACGAGCACGTCCACCACGTGGTCGCCCGAGAGGTGTCCGCCCTTCAGGAGGGCCGCGCGCGCCCCGCGCCGCAGCAGCGCGCCGCCGGCGCGCTCCATCGCGTCCGGAGTTGTGACGGGCTCGCCCACGAGGATCGCCGCCTCGTCCAGGTTGGGCGTGACCAGCGTGGCGAGCGGGAGCAGACGCCGGGCCACGAGCTGCTCGGCGTCTTCGTCCAGCAGGCGATCGCCCGAGGTCGCGACCATCACGGGATCGAGCACGTAGTTGGGAAGGCGGTGCCGGGTGATCCCGGCGGCGACCGTCTCCACCAGGGCAGCGGAGGCGAGCATGCCCGACTTCACCGCGGCGGGGGGAAGGTCCCCCGCGAGCGCGTCGAGCTGGCGGGTGACCAGCGCTTCCGAAACAGGCTCCCAGGCCAGCACGCCCAGCGTATTCTGCGCCGTGACCGCGGTGATCACGCTCGTCCCGAACACGCCGAACTGGTGGAAGGTCTTCAGGTCGGCTTGGATCCCGGCACCACCGCCCGAATCCGAGCCTGCGATCGTGAGGGCGATCTTCACGTAGCGCCCGTCCGCCGCTTCTCGACATATTGAAGGCCCGGCCGCCGCCGGAAACGCGCGAGGAGACCCATCGCCAGTAATCTGCCATCGACGATCCGCGATCTCCAACGGCGCAAGGCGCGCGGCCGGCGCGGCCTCGCGCTGATCGAAGGCGTGCGACTGGTGGAGGAGGCACTCGCCGCGGGCCTGCCGTTCCAGGGCGCCCTGGTCGCTCCCGACCTGGCGCGCACGGCGCGGGGTGTGGAGCTCGTGGCCGAACTGGAGCGGCACGCGATCCCGGTGGAGGAGATCGGCGCCCGCACGTTCGCTCAGCTGGCCGAGACGGAGACGCCCCAGGGCATCATGGCCGTGATCGAGCCGCGACGCTGGGCCGTGGCCGAGTTCGCTCCCCGGCCGGAGGCCGTGGCGCTCGTGATCGACGGGGTGCAGGACCCCGGGAACGTCGGCACCTTGATCCGCACGGCGCACGCGCTGGGCGCCGCGGGCACCGTGGTGCTGCGCGGCACCGCCGACCCCACCAGCCCGAAGGCGCTGCGGGCGGCGATGGGGGCGACGTTCCGTCACCTGGTCGTGTCGCTCGACGACGCGGGGTTCATCGCCTGGGCGCGCAAGCACGCGGTCACGCTGTGGGCGGCGGCCGCGGACGGTACGCCGCTGCACCGCGCCCTCGGCACGGGGTCGGGGAACGGCGGGCCGATCGCCGTCATCGTGGGAAACGAGGGCGCGGGGATCCGCCCGCAACTCAACGCCGTCGCCGCGCAGCGCGTGGCGATTCCGCTGGCGCAGGGCGCGGAGTCGCTCAACGTCGCCGTGGCGGCGGGCATTCTGCTCTACGAGGTGACGCGTGGCCGTTGACCCGATACTGCTCGTCGCCGCGGCGATCCTGGGACTCTGTCTCGGGAGCTTTTTGAACGTGTGCATCGTCCGGCTCCCCGCCGACATGTCGCTCGTCAAACCTCCGTCCACTTGCCCCCGCTGCAAGCAGCCTATCGCCTGGCGCGACAACATTCCGGTCGTCTCGTGGCTGTTGTTGAAGGGCCGCTGCCGTCGCTGCGGCGAGCCGATCTCGCGGCAATATCCCATCATCGAGGCGGCGGTGGGCGCGATCTGGGTGGCGGCCCTGGTGGCCTACGGGATCACGCTGCACGCGCTCGCCGCGGGGCTGTTCGGCACGATCCTGCTCGGCATCGGCGTCACCGACGGGCGGCACTACCTGATTCCCGATGAATACACTTGGGGCGGCCTCGTGCTGGGCCTCGCCCTGTCCCTCGCGGGCGGCGCCGACGGCTTCCTCAACGCCGTGCTCGGTGCGGCGGTGGGCTTCGCGCTCCTGCTCGCGGTGGCCCAGGTGGGGCAGTGGGCGTTCAAAGAAGAGGCCATGGGGGGCGGCGACATCAAGATGATGGCGATGGTGGGCTCGTTCGTGGGGTGGAAGGGCGTGCTCCTCACCGTGTTCCTGGGCGCGTTGCTCGGCAGTCTGATTTTCGTCCCGCTGTCGCTCAAGAAGAAGCGTCTGGTGCCGTTCGGGGTATTCCTCGCCCTGGGGGCCGCGGTGACGTTCGTGATGGGAGACGCCATCATCGCCTGGTATCAGCACTTCCTGCACGGCGAGTGACCGATGGGTGAGGCGTTCGAGGGCCTGTTCGACGCCGGCAACGTGCTCGAGCGCGTCGGGGTGGAGCTGACGGCCCTGGCCCGCCGCGGAGACCTCGAGCCGGTGCGCTGCCGTGACGCGGAGGTGGCGCGCGTGGTGGACATCCTGCTGCGCCAGAGCAAGAACAACCCGGCGCTCATCGGCAAGGCGGGCGTGGGCAAGACGGCCATCGTCGAGGGGCTGGCGCAGCGCATCGCGGCGGGCGACGTCCCCCCGGCGCTCAAGGACGCCCGCATCCTCGCGCTCGACCATGTCGCCCTGCTCGCGGGCACGGCGTTCCGCGGCCAGTACGAGGAGCGCATCCGCCGCCTCGTGCGCGACCTCTCGGCCGATCCCGACCTCATCCTGTTCGTGGACGAGCTGCACAACCTGATCGGGCAGGGGACCGCCCTCGGGGCGGCCATGGACGCGGCGAACATGCTCAAGCCGGCGCTGGTGCGCGGCGACATCCGCCTGGTGGGGGCGACCACCGGCAGCGAGTACGACAAGTGGATCCGCGGCGACCCGGCGCTCGAGCGCCGCTTCCAGCCCGTGCTGATCGAAGAGCTCGACGCCATCCAGACGTGGGAAGTGCTGGTCGCGCGACGACCACGGCTGGAGCGCCACCACGCCGTCGCCATCACCGACGACGCGCTCAAAGCCGCCATCGTCCTCACCGATCGTTTCGTGCCCGAGCGCGCGCGACCCGACAAAGCCATCGACGTGCTCGACGAGGCGTGCGCCCATGCGCAGGCCACGGCCGCCGTGTCGCCGGAGCTGGACCGGCTGATCCGCGAGCGCCGCAAGGTGGACGCGATGATCCGGCGCGGGCTGACGCACGAAACGCCGCAGAGAAAATGCTGGGCGCGGGAGGGCGCGGAAGGGCGCGGGAGGCCGCGGACGGGTCCACTGCCGCCGCCCCTGTCGCGCCCTCCCGCGCCCTCCCGCGCCCTTCGCTGCCCGATCGACGTGCCGAGCTCGATGGTCTGCTGCGCGCGGAGCTCGAGCATCAGGGGATCATCGTGCGCGGACAGGACGTCGCCCGCGTGGTCGGGACCGCCATCGGGAAGGGGATCGAGTGGCAGGCATGAGGCGCCGCTGGCTCGCTGCCGGGGCGCTGCTGGGGTGGGTGGGAGCGGGGAGCACGGGATGCCAAGAGCGGGCGCAGGAGGTCCGGGGCGAAGCCGAGCTGCGCCAGTCGGTGCAACAGATGATGCCCGCCGTCGAGCGGGCGACGCGCCTGCGCTTCAAGCAGCACCCCGTCGTGCTGCGCCGCTCCCGCGCTCAGGTCCGCGACTACGTGATCCACAAGTTCGACGACGACCTGCCGCCGGCCGAGCTCGCGGGCGCGCAGGCCGCCTACCGCCTGTTCGGCCTCATCCCGGATTCGCTCGACCTGCGGCGCAGCATGGTCGACCTGCTCACCGAGCAGGTGGCGGGCTACTTCGACCCCGACTCGAACGCCCTGTACATTCCCACCGACATCGATCCCAGCCAGACCCGACTCGTGATCTCGCACGAGCTGGTGCATGCGCTGCAGCATCAGTACCTGAACCTCGACTCATTGGTCGAGCTCAAGGGCCAGAACGACCGCCGCACCGCCGCCCAATCCATCCTCGAGGGCCAGGCGACGCTGGCCCAGCTCCTGGTGCTGATGCCGGAGCAGCGGATCGAGAGCCTGCCCAACTTCTGGGACCTGCGCACCGCACTCAGCGCGCAGCAGCAGGGCATGAAGGTGTTCGCCAGCGCGCCGCTGTGGCTGCGCGAGTACGTCATCTTTCCGTACCTCGGGGGTGCGGAGTTCGTCCGCTGGTTCGAGCGTGAGTTCCCCGGCAAGCAGCCGTACGGGGCGCTCATGCCAATCTCGACCGAGCAGATTCTCCACCCCGCCCGCTACGCCGCGGGCGATCGGCCCGACCGGCTGGCGTTCGAGTCCTCCGGTCCCGACACCGTGCGCTGCGAGGACGGCCTCGGCGAGTTCGAGATCCGCCTGCTGCTCGAGCAGTACCTCGGCGACGACAGCACCGCCGCGCTGGTCGCGAGCGGCTGGAATGGCGACCGCTATCGCGTGCTCGGCGCCGACGCCGACGTCCTGGTGTGGTATACGCTGTGGGACGACGCCGCGGCGGGGACGCGGTTTTTCAAAGGGATCGAGCGCGCCTGGACCAAGCGCCGGTCGGGCACGGGGTCAGGGGCGGGAAAGGCCCGTAGATGGGAAGTGAAGCAGCTGGTGCTGAGCGGCGTGCCCGCGGTGCGGCTGGTGGACGCGCCGGCGCGCTGGTCCGGATGGCGCCACGTGCCGGCGATCCGGGTCGGCCGGGTAGCCGGCAAAGCCCCCCCACTTGGAATCCGTCAACGCGCTAAGTAGTTTTGTGGGCTTATGTTTACGGCCCTCACGTCGCAGCTCGCCGCCGTCCTGAAGCGCGTCACCGGACGCGGCGTGCTGTCGGAGCAGGACGTCACCGAGGCACTGCGCGACATCCGGCGTCACCTGCTCGAGGCGGACGTGAGCTTCGAGGTCACGCAGGGGTTCGTCGAGCGGGTACGGGAGCGCGCGGTGGCGGCGATCGCGCTGAAGACGGTGAGCCCGGGCCAGCAGGTGGTGAAGCTGGTGCGCGACGAGATCGCCCGCATGCTGGGGGCAACGGACCAGGACCTGGCGCGCAAAGCAGGGGCGCCGCATGCTGCGCCTCTCCAGTTTGCGTCTGTGGGGCCGACCGTCATTCTGCTGGTCGGGCTGCAGGGCTCGGGCAAGACGACCACCGCCGCCAAACTGGCGCGACGGCTCAAGCTCGAGCAGAAGGCGCCGGGGTTGGTCGCCGCCGATCCGTACCGGCCGGCGGCCGCGGAACAATTACGACAGCTGGGCGAGCAGATCGGCGTGCCGGTGTTCGGGATGCGGGATGCGGGAAGCGGGATGGGTGTGGTGGAGCTCGTGCGGGACGCGCTCCGCGAGGCGGAGAAGGCGCGCTGCCGCACCGTCATCGTGGATACCGCCGGCCGGCTGCAGATCGATGGCGCGATGATGGACGAGCTCAAGGCGCTGCGCGCAGCGGTGAGCCCGCGCGAGGTGCTGCTGGTGGCGGACGGCATGACGGGGCAGGACGCGGTGCGCATCGCACGCGGGTTTGAAGAGGGGGTCGGGCTCACGGGCGTGATCCTCACGAAGCTCGACGGGGACGCGCGGGGAGGAGCGGCGCTCTCGATCCACGGCGTGACGGGCCTGCCGATCAAGTTCATCGGCACGGGGGAAAACGTAGGGGCGCAGCATGCGCCCCTCCTGGAGTCCTTCGACCCGGTGCGCATGGCGGGGCGGATCCTCGGTCAGGGCGACGTGGTGGCGCTGGTGGAGCAGGCGGCGGCCACGGTCGACGCGGAGGCGGCGCAGCGGCTCGAGCGGAAGGCACGCTCGAAGCAGGGGATGGATCTGACGGACTTTCTGGTCGCGTTGAAGCAGATGCAGGCGATGGGACCGCTCAAGCAGGTGCTGGGCCTCCTGCCCGGCGTGAACGCCAAGGCACTGGCGGCGGTACCGGCCGACGACAAGCGCCTGAAGCACGTGGAGGCGATCGTGTTGTCGATGACGCCGGCGGAGCGGGCCGATCCGTCGATGCTGAACGGCTCGCGCCGGCAGCGGATCGCCAAGGGGGCGGGACGCGCGGTACAGGATGTGAACCGGCTGCTGGAGCAGTTCCAGCAGATGCGGAAGCTCTTGAAAAGGACCTAAGGGACGTTATGGCGACTCGGATTCGGCTGCGGCGTGAGGGACGTAAAGGACAGAGCTACTTCCGGATCGTGGTGGCGGACTCACGCGCGCCCCGCGACGGTCGGTTCGTCGCGCTGCTCGGCCATTACAACCCCCGCACCAACCCGGCCGACATCAAGGTGGACGCGGAGCGGGCCCGGGCGTGGCTCGAGAAGGGCGCTCTTCCCACCGACACGGTGCGCTCGCTCCTCAAGAAGGCGGGAGTGCTGGGCCAACGCCCCGCGTAGTCGGGCGGCTGCGCAAGCCGCACGGGCAACGGGGCGAGGTGGCGGTGTTGCCCCTCGTCGAGAATCCGGGCGCGGTGTTCAGCCCCAAAGCCCGGCTGCTCGTGGTGAACGAGGAGCGCCGCGTCGTAGCGGGTCCGCTCGTGGTCGCGCGACGCCGCGCCTACCACCGGGAGTGGCTGCTCGGGTTCGAGGGGGTGACGTCGCGGGCGGCAGTGGAGGCGTGGCGGGACCATCTCGTGGCCGTGGAAGAGGCCGATGCTACGGATTAACGTGGTGACGCTCTTCCCGGAGATGTTCGAGGCGGCGCTTTCCGTGAGCATCTTGGGGCGCGCGGCGGAGCAGCAGCTGGTGCGGTACCGGGTCGTGCAGCTGCGCAACTACACGCACGACCGCCACAAGACCGTGGACGACTCCCCTTACGGGGGCGGCGCGGGGATGGTGCTCAAGCCCGAGCCGTTCTTCGAAGCGGTGGAGGACCTGCGGGCGGGGCCGCCGATCGTGCTGTTGTCGGCGCGCGGGCGGGCCTTCACACACCGGGACGTGGTCCGGTTCGCGGTCGGGACGGAGCTGACGCTGCTGTGCGGCCACTACAAAGACGTGGACCAGCGCGTGGCGGACGGTCTCGGCGCGGAAGAACTGTCGGTGGGTGATTTTGTGTTGTCGGGCGGCGAGCCGGCGGCGCTGTGCGTGCTCGATGCCGTGGTGCGGCTGCTGCCGGGCGCCCTGGGCGACCACGAGTCCGCCGCGACGGACTCGCATTACGACGGGCTGTTGTCGCCGCCGAGCTACACGCGGCCGCCGAGCTATCGCGGAATGGATGTGCCGGCGGTATTGTTGAGCGGCAATCACGAGCAGATCGCGGGGTGGCGCGCGGCCGAAGCCGAGCGATTGACGCGCGAGCGGCGGCCCGATTTGTGGGCCCGATACGAGGATCGAGGGTGAGGGTATGGACAGATTGCGGGCGATCGAGCGGGAGGGGCTGAGGACCAACCTCACGGCCTTCGATCCGGGCGATACCGTGCGGGTGATGGTGCGCGTGCGGGAGGGAGACAAGGAGCGGCTGCAGGCGTTCGAGGGCGTGTGCATCGCCCGCCGCGGCGGGGGGATCAACGCGACCTTCACCGTTCGGAAGATTTCCGCCGGCGTCGGCGTGGAGCGGATTTTCCCGCTGCACTCGCCGGCGATCGCGGAAATCGAGGTGCTCCGCAAGGGTCGGGTGCGGCGCGCTAAGCTGTACTTCCTGCGGCGCCTCGCGGGCAAGGCGGCGCGGATCCGCGAGAAGCGCGGCGTCGTGGTCCCCGAAACGACGGAGAAGCAGGAAGCGTGAGAGGCCCCCGCCCCACGCTCGAGCGCGAGATCGCGTTCTGGCGAGCGGGGGGCGGACTCGTCGCCGGTGTCGATGAAGCAGGCCGCGGTCCCCTGGCTGGTCCGGTGGTGGCCGCGGCCGTCGTGTTTCCACCGCACTGCACGTTCATCCGCGGTTTGCGCGACTCGAAGCTGCTGCCGCCCCGGCGCCGCGCGCGCCTGGCAGGCGTGGTGCGCGCGCGCGCGCTCGCCGTGGGCGTCGGCGCCGCGAGCGTGCGCGAGATCGACCGGCTGAACATCCGCCGCGCATCGATCCTGGCCATGCGGCGCGCACTCGCCCGGCTGGGCATCGTGCCCGGCCTGATCCTCGTGGACGGCCTGCCGTGCCCCGAGCTGGGGTGCGCGCACGACGCCATCGTCGACGGCGACGCACACTGTCACTCGATCGCCGCCGCGTCGGTCGTCGCCAAGACCGTGCGCGACCGCCTGATGGAGCTGCTGGGGCGACACCATCCGTTGTACGCGTGGGAGAGCAACAAGGGCTACGGCACGCCGGAGCACCTCGCGGCACTCGGGCTGCACGGCTTTACGGCACACCACCGGAAGACGTTCGCGCCGGTCGTGCAGCTGGAGCTGGCGGTAGAAGACGCAAGAGGACGGTAGAAGACGGAAGAGGGCGGTAGAAGACGCTAGAGGGCGGTAGAAGACGGTAGAGGGCGGTAGAAGACGGTAGAGGTTACGTCCCCGTCCCGTCCTCTACCGCCCTCTACCGCCCTCTACCCCCCGCTTGAGCCCCTTTCGGAAGGCCGCAAGGGATCGCGTGTTCAGAATATCAGCGGCTTCCAGCCCCGCGCGCCGTGCCAGATCCACGGCGTACTTCATGAACGGCAGGTTCCCGGGTTGGTGGCTGTCGGTCGAGAGCGCGAAGCGCGCGCCCTGCTGCTTGGCGGCGGCGGCGAGCGTGTCGGGCAGGTCCATGCGCTCGGGGTGCCCATCGAGCTCGAGCGCGCACCCATGGGCCACGCAGGCGCGTACCACGGCGTCGAAGTCGAACCGG
>WNFW01004415.1_pt1 | contig 14384 bp, 12 predicted proteins | sample 5400131 | NCBI WGS metagenome assembly WNFW01 (sample SAMN13153362, study PRJNA577476) | soil metagenome | isolation source: 20 cm soil or saprolite under grassland replicate 1 | place: USA:California | collected 2016-06-15 | reverse complement strand
CATCACGGCGTGGACCTCGCCCTTGGAGATGGCGAGCGATACGCCCTTGAGGATCTGGCGGCCCTCCACGCTGGCGCGCAGGTCTTTGATCTCGAAATCAGCCAACTTTCTTTCCGCTCTCCTTCATCACGTATGTGCAGTCGTTTGCCGCCTCAGCCATCCAGGTGGTGCGTGCCGCCTCGGCGCCGAGCAGTCGCTCGTACATCTGCTGCTCGTTGAGGCACGGAAGGCCTGTGCGGGCGGCCACGTCCTGGATTGGGCAGTTGCAGTGGCGGATCGCGAGCCCACCCTCGCCAAGCTCGACGACCTCGGCCATGTGGCCGTGCTCCGAAGCGAGCCTCGCGAGCTCGCGGACTCGCGATGCAAAGTCTAGGCCCGCCAGTCGAGGCGCATATTCCGCCTCCAGCCGGGCGGCGCGCCGCTCGAAGAACTGCTTCAGCTGCTCCGTCGACATGAAGTCGACGAGCTCGCCCGTCAGCTCGCGGTGGCCGTCCGGGAAATGCTCTCCCGCCGCCGCCGTCAGCTTGTAGACGTTCTCCGGCCGGCCCGGGCGATGGGCCTCGGCCGGCGCCACGGTGGCCAGCCCGTCAGCCTCCAGAGTCTCGAGGTGGCGCAGGGCGCCTTGCTTCGAGACTTCGAGATGCGCCGCAATCTCGCCTAGAGTGGCGTGGCCGCGCGTCTTGAGGAAGGCAAGGATGGTGTCCCGCTTGGAGTCCACGGATTCAATTCTAGGAGTTTTTCAACAGGGATGTTGAAATACCGGGTGGCCGCCATGGCCGCGGCGATCAGCGCGGCCTGGATCGCACTAACCCCCATGACGGCGGCTTCGGCGACGACCGCCTGGGAGCAGTGGACTCAGATCAAGGGAGTCTTCGACGTGGACGGTCCGCGGACCGACGGCAGCCTGGTGGTCGCCGGATCGGCCGCCCTCTACCTGGTCGACGCCGCAGGCAGCGCGACGCCGTTTGCGCGCGGACCGGGCGGTTACCACGAAGACGCGGGCGCCGAGGCGTACCTCGCCGTCTCGCGGGGCGGTGACGTGGCGGGAGCCCAATGCAGCTTCGCTCCCGATGAGACGTTCCTGCTCCGCCTGCATGTGCCGATCGGAATCACCCGGGTCAATGCGGCGGGCGACGAGACAGGATCTTTCGCCAATCTGACGGGAGTCTCGACTCTCAACGGCATCGCCTTCGACACGGTTGGCTCCTTCGACCACCGGCTTCTCGTGACAGGGCCGGCCGGCGGCAAGACCACTGTTTTCGCCATCGACTGCAACGGCGCGGTGAAGGTCATCACCCGGTCGGCGCCTGCCCTCGAAGGCGGTTTGGCCGTCGCGCCCTCGACGTTCGGATCCTTTGGCGGTGACCTGATCGCACCGGATGAATTGGGCGGAAAGATCTACGCGATCGCCCCCGATGGCAAGGTCACACAAGTCGCGCGGCCTGCTCTCCCGACGGGTGGAGACATCGGCGTGGAAAGCCTGGCTTTTGTCCCGGAGGGATTTGTGAGTCGGGGTGGGGCGGTCTATTACCCGGATCGGCTCACACCTGGCAATGCTCACCCTGGCACCGATCACCTGCTCCGTCTGACATCCAACAGCCTTGGCGCGGCCGGCGTGCAGGAAGGAGACATGCTGGTGGCGACGGAGGGAGGCGCATCGCTGATCGCCATTCGCTGTGGGCCCAGCTGCAGCATCGTGCCGGTCGTCAGCGCGGCGACCAAAGCTCATGGGGAAGGACATCTCGCGTTCACGGTCAACGCGCCACCAGCGAGCGCGACACCGGCCCCGCCAGTCGTCAATCAGTCCCCCGTCCCGGCCGCGGTGGTCGATTTCGTGGGCCAGTGGGGAATCGCCGCCGTTGTCATCATCCTTCTGCTCGGCGTCGTTGCGGCCCTCGCGGTGCAAGCATTCCGACATCGCGCCAAGTGACCGTCTAGCTCCGGCTCCGGCGATGGACCGCGCGCTGCTTCTCGCCGGAAGAGGGCTGCGAGCGTTTGGTTTTGGATTCGCCGCGGTGCTGGTCGGGGTTCACCTCGAGCAAAGGGGTCTGTCCGCAACCTCGATCGGACTGGCTCTGGGCATCGGCCTGGCGGCGGCGTCGCTGTCCGGCCTTGCCACGACCTACCTCGCGGCGCGGGTTGGACGCCGGTTGTCGTTGTCCATCTGCGGTCTGCTGATGTCGCTGACCGGTCTGGACCTGGCCCTGGCGACGCAGGACGTTTGGCTCGTCGCATCCGGGCTCACGGGCATGCTCGGCGCCGCGAGCGTGGACCTTGGTCCGTTTGCCTCGGTCGAGCAGGCGGCGCTTGCCGAGTCGGTCTCGCCGCTTCGTCGCAACATCGCCTTCGCGCGCTACTCGCTGACCGCAGGCCTGTTCAACGCGGCCGGCGGGCTCGCAGCCGGGCTTGCGTCAAGCCCCAACGGCTCGCGAGTCTTCTTCCTTCTCTATGCGGCGATCGGTCTGATCACCGCGGGGCTGCCTCTGTTCTTGACGCAGAGCGTCGAGTCCGAGCTACAAGAGCCGGCCTTCGGCGCCCTGCGCCGCCCAGAGGTCCGCCGTGTACTCGCCGGGCTGTCGGCGTTGTTCGCGCTCGATTCGTTCGCCGGTGGGTTTGTCACCAATGCGGTCATCAGCTACTGGCTGCACGTCCGCTTCGGCGCGGGGCCCGCTTTGTTGGGCCCGATCTTTGCGGGGGTCGCCTTGCTGCAGGCTGTGTCCTACGAGGTATCGGGACGGCTGTCAGGGAGATTCGGGCTGATCAACACGATGGTCTTCACTCATCTGCCGAGCAACGTCCTTCTACTGCTTGTCGCCTTCAGCCCGAGCCTGGGCTGGGCCGTCGGCTTCCTCTTCGCACGTTTCCTCCTTTCCCAGATGGACGTTCCTGCGCGTCAGGCATACGTCGTTTCGATCGTGCCTCCGGCGGACAGGGCAGCTGCCGTCGCGCTCACAGGTGCAGCGCGCGGCGTCGCCCAGGCTTTTGGCCCGCCCATCGCCGGTATCGCGATCGGTGCCGCGGCATTTGGGCTGCCTTTTTACGCCGGCGGCGGGCTGAAGATCATCTACGACGTGGCGCTATACGCCGCGTTCCGCAGCCGCCGCGCCGACCACGAGCCCTAACGTTCACGCAGTGCAGGAGGACCTGAGCTCGCTCGACGCTGTCGACCTCGAGCGTCGGGTGGCGGAGCTTCGCGAACACATGCGGCCTCTGGAGCAGGAGCTGGCGGGACTGCGCGGGCAGCGCGACGTTCTCCTGACTGAGCTCCGGCGGCGCCGGCGGCTGGCCGAACGGACCAGCCGAGCAGACCTCAAGGCTTCGATGAAGGAGGGCCAGTTCCCCACCGTCGCGGAGCTGGTGGCCGGCACCGAGGTGGGCTCCCTGGAGGACTTCGTCTACAACCTGAAGACCGGGGGCCAGGTCCGCCTGGGATTCCCGGGCTCGCGGTCGCAAAGCCTGACGTTCACCGACGGCGTGAAGCTGGAGAACGCGTCCGACCTCGGCCAGGCGGCCAGGCTGTACGCAGCCGGCTGGGAGCTGGGCAGCCCGGGAAGGCCCGGCGTCCGGGTCCACTTCCCGGGAACGCGCCAAGAACGCCTGGTTGCGGCGGACGACGTGTATGCCCGCCCCGGCGACCGGGGCTCAGGGTGAGGACGTTGAGCAATTGCGGCCATGATCGCAGTCGAAAATCCGCCAGCCGCTGCGGAGGCAACCCCTACCTGCTGCGCGCGATCGACCCCGCGGAGTGGCGCCTGGCCCGTTCTGGATTGTTCGCCCGAATTCGCCGCGGGAGCGCCCCGTAACCCTCCTTCCTTGCCCTCCGTTGGGGGGAATTGGAAAGCGTAGAATCCCTGCGCTCCCCAAGCATGGCTCGAAACGTACCTGAGCGGATCAAGACGAAGGGGGGACATAGTCCTCGAGCGCGGATTCACGCCGCGTGGTCTCCGATCGGGCAGAAGATGCGCCGGACCACGTTGCTCCGCGCGCTGGGGGCCGTAGTCGCGGTCATGCTCGTGATCGGCGTCGCGGCCGATGCGTATGCCCAGTCCTTCTTCGACAGCCTGCCCTCGATCCAGGGCCTCGACTCCGCCGCGTTCGCGGGCGACACGATCATCTACGACAGCACCGGCAAGGTCGTGCTGGCGGACGTCGGCAACCATGGCGACCACCGCCTTGCGGTCAAGCTCAAGGACGTCTCGCCGATCGCGATCCAGGCGACTGTTGCGATCGAGGACAAGGGCTTCTACACGAACCCCGGCTTCGACCTCGTCGGCATCGTCCGCGCCGCGTTCGACAACATCCGCGCCGGCAGGATCGTCGGTGGTGGCAGCACCATCACACAGCAGCTGGCCAAGCAGCAGTTCTTGACGCCCGAGCAGTCGGTCAGCCGCAAGATCAAAGAGCTGGCTCTTGCCTACGAGCTGAGCCAGACCTACAGCAAAGACCAGATCATGGAGCTCTACCTCAACAAAAGCTTCTACGGCTCGCAGTCCTACGGAATCGAAGCCGCGGCCGAAAGCTATTTCCACATCCCCGCCTCCAAGCTCGACCTTGCGCAGTCCTCGGTGCTGGCGGGACTCCCGCAGGCGCCGACGGAGTGGAACCCGGTCCTGCATCCCGATTCGGCCAAGCTGCGCCAGACCGAGGTCCTGCAGGCGATGGTGCGCTCGAACTTCATCTCGCAAGAGGACATGGACAAAGCGCTCGCCGAGAAGCTCGTCTACCAGGCACCGGTCAACAGCTTCCTCGCGCCGCACTTCGTCGACTACGTGCTGGCGGAGCTGCGGCAGCTCGGCTTCCAGCCCGGGATCCAGCAGCTGAACGTGACGACGACCCTCAACTGGAAGATGCAGCAGATCGGCCAATCGGTCGTCAGCAGCAACCTGAACAAAAACCTGTGGCGCGATCCCAAGGGAGTGCTCTCGTCAGGTCTGGTGGCGGTCCAGCCGACCACGGGCGATATCCTCGTGATGGTCGGATCCCCGAGCTACAACTCGAAAGGCGGTCAGATCAACTACACGACGATCCCGCGCAACATGGGCTCGTCGATGAAGCCATACACGTACGGCGCGGTGATCAACGCACGTGCCGCGACCGTGGACACGCCCGTCTACGACGGTCCGAGCCCACTGGTCTACAAGGACGCTTACAGCACGACCAAGATCTACAACTACGACGGCCGCTCGCACGGCGTGCTGCCGCTTAAGAAGGCGATGGGCAACTCGCTGAACATCGCTGCGGTCAAGGTCGAGCTCTCGATCGGGGTCCCGGCGGTGCTGTCGTGGATGCGCAACCTCGGCGTCATCCCCCGCTACATCAGCCCTGACGGGTCGTACAACGCGACTGCGCCGGGCGATCAGTACGGCCCGTCGTTGACGCTCGGCGGCTACCCCATCACGCTGCTCGAGCACGTCGAGGGCATCGCGACGTACGCGGATATGGGCGTGTACCACACGCCCCAGGCAGTCCTCAAAGTCACCGACTCACGCGGCGCCGTGCTCTACCAGGACCACCCCAACCAGCGTGCGCGGCTCGCGATCGATCCCGCCGTGGCCTTCATCATGGCCCAGATCATGGCCGACGACCAGAACCGCTGCATGATCTTCGGCTGCAACAGCCAGCTGCACTGGAAGGACCGCACAGTCGCCGCGAAGACGGGCACGACGGACAACTTCAAGGATGCGGCAACCATCGCGTTCACACCAGATCTCGCGACTGGTCTCTGGGTCGGTGACATCCTGGACAACCGCCACTTCATGAAGTACGGCTCGGACGGCGTGTTCGTCGCCTCGCCCGGCGTCCACACCTTCGTCTCAAGCGCGCTGGCCGGCGTCCCGGGCAATCGGTGGTACACCGCGCCACCGGGAGTGGTGGCCGGTCCGAACAACAGCTGGTACCTGCTCGACGCGCGCAGCATCGCCAAGCTGCCGGGCGACAACCCGCCGAGCCCGACGCCCAGCACGCCGACGTACGTCGTACCCCCGGACTCGGGCGGCGGACCGATCGTCGCGAGCCCACCGCCGACTCCGTGTCCGTCGCCGGGCCCACCCTGCGCCTGATCTAGAGCCAGGCCTCCGTAGACTTGCGGCCTGATGGCCGCTGAATTGTCGGTGGTGACCGAGCGCCTGCCCAAAAGCCAGGTGGGGATGAACATCGAGGTGCCTGCCGAGGTCGTCGACGCCACCTACGACCGCGTCCTGAACCGACTCGCCTCTCGCGCGAAGATCGAAGGCTTTCGGCCCGGACACGCGCCGCGGGCGCTGGTCGAGGCTCGGCTCGGTCCCGCGGTCTTGCGCGAGGAAGTCGTCGAAACGATGGTGCCTGACGTGATCCGCCAGGCGCTCGACAGAGAATCCATCGATCCGATCGACAACCCAGACGTCGAGGTCCTGGAGCTCGAGCGCGGAAAACCCGCGAAGCTGAAGGCGACCATCAGCGTGATGCCCGCGGTCGACCTGGCGGACGTGAGCAAGATCAAGGTCGAGCCGCCCGACCACTCGCACGAGGTCACCGACGAGATGCTCGAGCGCCGCCTCGACGATCTCCGCGAGCCCCTGGCGGAGATCACGCCGGTGGAGCGCGAGGTGCGCCAGGGCGACATCGCGGTGATCGACATCGAGGTCGAGGTCGACGGCAAGGTCATCGAGTCGGAGAGCCGCAAGTCAACCGAGGCAGAGGTGAAGGAAGGTGTCCTGCTGCCGGAGCTGGTCGCCATCCTGCCGGGCACGTTTCTCGATGAGACGCGCGAGGCGAAGGTCACCTTTCCGGACAGCTACAGCAACCCTGCCCTCGCGGGCAAGGACGCCACCATTCGCGTCACCGTCCGCGGCGTCAAGGAAAAGCTCCTGCCCGCGCTGGATGACGCGCTGGCGAAGAGCCTCACCAACGGCAAGCAAGAAACAGCCGGGGCTTACCGCCAGGCGGTTCGCGAGGAGCTGGAAGAGTCGGCGCACGCGGTGGCGAAGATGGAGCGGGAGGAGGCGGTCGTGAAGGCCCTGGTCGACGCCTCGTCTGTCGACGTGCCCGACTCGCTGGTCGACCGCGAGCTGACCAGCCAGCTCGAGTCGCTCGAGCGCACGCTCAGCCGGCAAGGGCTGAAGCTGGAGCGTTACCTGCAATACCTCGACCGGTCGATGGACCAGTGGATGGCCGATCAGCGACCCGAGGCCGAGGGCCGCCTCAAAGTCGACCTCGTGCTCGCCGAGTTCGCCAAAAGGGAAGGTCTGGAGCCCTCGGACGACGAGGTCGTCAAGTTCCTGGAGGAGCAGGCGGAGGAGGACGAGGAGCTCAAAACGCAGGTCAAAGAGCTCAAGAAGAGCGCGTCGGCCCGGCGCTACTTCGCCTCGCGCCTCCGGCGCCGGAGGGTCCTCGACCGTTTGCTACAGATCGCAGGTGCTTGACTGAACCGGGGCGACCCGTGTCTAGAATGACGTGATGCCCCAAGGAGACCCCATGAACCAGATCCAGCATCCATCGAGCTACCTCGTCCCAATGGTCGTCGAGAACACCGGACGGGGTGAGCGGGCGTTCGACATCTATTCGCGACTCCTCAAGGAGCGCATCGTCTTCATCGGCACGCCGATCGACGACCAGGTCGCCAACCTCGTCGTCGCGCAGCTCCTTTTCCTGCAGTCCGAGGATCCCGACAAAGAGATCGCGCTGTACATCAACAGCCCGGGCGGGCAGGTCACGGCGGGACTCGCGATCTACGACACGATGCAGTACATCCGCCCGCCGGTCTCGACGATCTGTATCGGCATGGCCTATTCGATGGCCGCGGTGCTGCTTGCCGGCGGCGCGCATGGTCAGCGTTACGCGCTGCCGCACGCCAACATCCTCATCCACCAGCCGTGGGGCGGGATGCAAGGTCAGGCCACCGACATCCAGATCCACGCCAAAGAGATCCTGCGCACGCGGGAGCAGCTGAACCAGATCCTCGCGCGCCACACCGGTCAGAAGATCGAGAAGGTCACGCTGGACACGGAGCGCGATTACTTCCTGACGGCCGAGGCGGCCAAGGAGTACGGCCTGATCGACGACATCATCCTCACGCCGGCCAAGACCGGCGACAAGACAAAGAAGGAAAGCCAGGACGAGGAGAAGGTCAAGGAGAAGGTCGCCGCAGGATGATCTTCCGACGCAGAACCAAGCGCGACGAGGTCCAACGGCATCGACCCAAGTGCTCGTTCTGCGAGAAGACCCAGGGCGAGCGCGGTATTCGTTTGATCGCGGGCCCGGGGGTATTTATCTGCAGCGAGTGCATAAGCCTTGCCAACGAGATTCTCTGGGGCCATAATCCCCCGGCGCCGGCCTCGCCGTAAAACATATGACTAGGAACCCATGAACGAACGGGAAGACCGCCGCCGCTATACCCGCTGCAGCTTCTGCGGCAAGGGTCAGGACCAGGTGCGCAAGCTGGTCGCCGGCCCTGGCGTGTTCATCTGCGACCAGTGCATCGACCTCTGCCAGGAGGTCCTCGAGGACGACAACCGGTCCGCAGGCACCAAAAAGCAGAAGACAGGCTTCATCCCCAACCCCAAGACGATCTGCGCCGCCCTTGACCAGTACGTGATCGGGCAAGAGCGTGCCAAGAAGGTGCTCTCCGTACAGGTCTACAACCACTACAAGCGGATCAGCGCGTCGAAGTCGGTGGGCGATGTTGAGCTCACAAAGTCGAACGTGCTGCTTGTGGGGCCGACCGGGTGCGGCAAGACGTATCTCGCGCAGACGCTGGCCAAGATCCTCGACGTCCCATTCGCGATCGCGGACGCGACAAGCCTCACCGAAGCCGGTTATGTGGGCGAGGACGTGGAGAACATCCTGCTCCGCCTCATCCAGGCCGCGGACTTCGACATCAGCCGCGCCGAGCGGGGAATCATCTATATCGACGAGATCGACAAGATCGCACGCAAGTCAGACAACCCCTCCATCACCCGCGACGTGAGCGGTGAGGGCGTGCAGCAGGCGCTGCTCAAGATCCTCGAAGGCACGGTCGCCAACGTGCCGCCGCAGGGCGGGCGCAAGCATCCGCACCAGGACTTCATCCAGATCAACACGACCAACATCCTGTTCGTCTGCGGCGGCGCGTTCGACGGGCTCGAGAAAGTCGTCGAGCAGCGCATCGGCCGCCGGGCGATCGGTTTCGGCGCGCCGCACACACGCAACGAGCGGAAGGCTGTGTCAGAGACCCTCAAGCATCTTCAGCCGCAAGACCTGCTGAAGTACGGCTTCATCCCTGAGTTCATCGGCCGCCTGCCGATCATCGTGACGCTGCACCACCTGGACCAGCAGGACATCGTGCGCATCCTCACCGAGCCGAAGAACGCGCTCGTCAAGCAGTACCAGAAGTTCTTCTCGCTGGACAACGTCGAGCTCGTCTTCCAGAAGGGATCGCTCGATGCGATCGCCGAGCTGGCGCTGCTGCGCGGCACGGGTGCTCGTGCGTTGAAGTCGATCATCGAAGAGTCGTTGCTCAATTCGATGTTCGAGATTCCCTCGCGGCCGGAGATCAAGCGCTGCATCATCTCGGAGCGCTCGATCCGCGACGCACTCGAGCCCGAGTTTGAGGTGGCCGAGGAAACAGAGGGCCCCGCGCGGGCGGTCGGAGAGTCAGCCTAGGCGTCACTCATTTCACACGGGACAGCCATAACGTGCGGAATTCGACGTTCGCAAACGCACGAGACGGCCATAACGTGCGGAATTGAGCTGCCTCGGTCTTGGCGTCGGCGTAAGCGATTCGATCGTCGCGCCACCGCTGAGCGGCGTCGAGCTTGGCGGTGAGATACGCATCGCGAGCCTTCACGTTTGATCTGAGGTAGTCGCGAAACAGAAGGTGACGCCGCTCCCAGCCGCCGCCGGTAGCGCAGACATGAACCTGAACCTCGCGTGGAAGACCCGAAAAGGGACGGAAAAAGCGGTGTACGTGGTCGCGGCTTCGCAGCTGGATGCCCAGCGCTTCAATGGGCGAGACATACAGGCTTTCAAGTGCCGGGTCGACAACGCCGACCTGGATGTCTATGACCGGCTTGGCGGCCAAGCCTGCGACTGCCGTCGATCCGACATGCTCGATGCGTTGGGCGGCGGCGCCGAGAGCCGCGCTCAGGCGGTCTTGCCAACTCTGAAAGCGCGCCGGCCAGGCCGGATCGTAGAGGACGATCTCGACCGGATCGCTCTGGAATCGATCGGTGTGAGGAGGCACCTGGTACCCGGGCCATATCACGGGGAGCGCCAGATCTTGCAAAGCTCTGCGCTCGTCCAGTGGCAGCTGCTCAGCACTCAGTCCTCTCGGCTCAGCAACCAGGCGGTAAAGGTCGATCAACGTTACGCTCGGGCCTGCTCGCTGTCGGCGCCGGCGCCAGATTTCAAATGGACCGGACCCTTTTGCCATTTGCGGCGAGGGTACGCGCAGGCCTGTCTTGGCGGCAGGCGGGGCCTATCCTTCAGCGGTGGACGTTCGCGGGAAGACGGTTCTTCTCACCGGAGCCTCGACCGGCCTCGGTCCGCACATCGCCCGCCGCCTGCACCGAGAGGGCGCGACGTTCATCCTCTCGGCGCGCAACCAGGTTGCGCTGGAGAAGCTGGCCGGCGAGCTCGGCGATTCACGCGTCATCGCGGCAGACCTCTCCCGTCCGGGTGAACCCGAGAGACTGGCCGACGAGGCAGGCCCCGTCGATGTGCTCCTTTCTAACGCCGGCATCCCTGCCACAGGACGCCTTGCGACGTTCCGCATCGACCAGGTCGACCGCGCGATCGCGGTCAACCTCCGTGCGGGCATCGTCCTCGCAACCAAGCTGTTGCCCGGGATGCTCGAGCGCAAATCCGGTCACATGGTGTTCATGTCTTCCATCGCGGGCAAGCTTCCCGCCGGTGGCGAGAGCATGTACAACGCGACCAAGTTCGGCATTCGCGGGTTTGGTCTGGCGCTTCGCGAAGAGCTTTGGGGGACGGGCGTTGGCGTGTCCGTGATCAGCCCGACGTTTGTGAGCGAGGCCGGCATGTGGGCGGTGACCGGGCTCAAGGCTCACCCGATCGCCGGTGAGGTGTCGCCCGCCCAGGTGGCCGACGCCGTCTGGCGCGCGATCACGAGGAACCGGCGAGAGATCGACGTCGTGCCGATCCAGCTCAGGACCGTGCTCAAGCTGCAGGCTCTAACGCCCGGCGTTTTCGCGACCACGGCGCGGTGGATGGGCGCCACTCGTTCCAACGAGGCTCTCGACAGGCACCAGCGGGACAAACGCTAGAATTTCAAACACCATGAGCTTGGTCGAGAACGTATCGGTACCCTCGCCGGCTCGGTCGCGTTAGCAGCGACCATCTCGCCGGCGCCAACGAACCATCCCGAGCGATGAAACACGCCCCCATGAAAGAACAGAACGGAATGCCGAAAGCGTTTGACCCTCAGGCCATCGAGGCCGGCTGGTACGCGCGCTGGGAGGCGGACGGACTATTCATCGCCGACGCAAAGAGCTCAAAGCCCAAGTACTGCATATGCCTGCCCCCGCCGAACATCACCGGCGAGCTGCACATGGGCCACGCCCTGAACCACACGCTGCAGGACATCTGCGCGCGCTACCGCCGGATGACGGGAAGCGAGGTGCTCTTTCTGCCCGGCACCGACCACGCCGCGATCGCCACGCAAAACGTGATCGAGCGCCAGCTCGCGCATGAAGGGATGACAAAGGAACAGTTGGGCCGCGATGCTTTCACCGCACGGGTCGACGAGTGGTATCGCGACGTCGGCGAGACCATCGTCAGCCAGGACCGCATCCTGGGCATCTCCCTTGACTGGACGCGGCTTCGGTTCACCATGGACGCGGCCTACGTGCGCGCGGTGATGACCGCTTTCGTCGAGTTTTTCGACCGCGGTTGGATCTATCGCGCACCGCGCATCGTCAACTGGTGCCCGCACGACCAATCCGCGATCTCGGACCTGGAGGTCGAATGGCAGCAGCATCAGGACACGCTGTACTTCATCAAGTACCCCGTGGAGGGCGGCGGCGAGGTGATCATCGCAACCGTCCGGCCGGAAACGATGCTGGCCGACACCGGCGTCGCTGTGAATCCGGACGACGAGCGCTACAAGCATCTGATCGGCAAGACGGCCATCCTGCCGCTGGTCGGCCGCAAGCTGCCCATCGTCGCCGACGACGCCGTCGAGAAAGACTTCGGCACCGGCGCGCTGAAGGTCACGCCCGGCCATGACCCGATGGACTACGAGATCGGGCAACGGCACGGGCTCGAGATCGTCAACGGTATGCACCTCGACGGGAGCATGCAGGTGCCGGGCTTGCCCTACGACGGGCTGCCGGCGCTGGAGGCGCGCAAGCGGATCGTCGCCGACCTCAACAAGCAGGGTTTGCTGGTCAAGGAGGAGCCGTACACGCACGAGGTGGGGCACTGCGACCGCTGCAAGTCGATCATCGAACCGCTGATCAGCGAGCAGTGGTGGCTGCGCATGGAGGAGATGCGGGACGAGGCGCTCGCCGCGTCCGATGCGGGCAAGGTGCGCTGGCATCCCGAGCGATACGAGCGGACCTACCTCGACTGGCTGCGCGGTCTGCGCGACTGGAACATCGGACGGCAGCTGTGGCTCGGCCATCGGGTGCCGGTCTACTACTGCGCCAACGGACACACCACCGTCGCAGTCGACCGACCCGACAAGTGCGATGAATGCAGCGAAGCCGATCTCACGCAGGACACCGACGTCCTGGACACCTGGTTCTCGTCCGCGCTCTGGCCGTTCGCGACTCTTGGGTGGCCCGAGGAGACCGATGACCTGAAAGCCTTCTACCCGAACAACCTCAACGTCACGGCCCGGGAGATCATCAACCTCTGGGTCAGCCGGATGATCATGACCGGCCTCGAGTTCATGGGCGAGGTGCCGTTCTCCGATGTGGCCATCACCTGCCAGGTTCAGGCCGCGGACGGGCGTCGGATGTCGAAATCCCTCGGCACGGGCGTCGACCCGCGCGACCTCATCCAGAAGTACGGCACGGACGCGCTGCGCGCCTGGGCTGCTTCGGTGGCCATGTCGAGCCAGGACGTGCGCTTCGATGAGAGCCGCGTCGAGGGCTACAGGCGCTTCTGCAACAAGCTGTGGAACGCCACCCGGCTCGTGCTGAGCTCTCCGGGAACCCGATCGGCGCAGGCTCCGGGAATGCTCGAAGCGCGTGAGCACCTCGAAGACCGCTGGATACTTTCACGTCTGTCCGTCGCGGCCCAACAGATCAGCACAGGCATCGAGAACTTCACTTTCCAGGACTCGATCAACGCGGCCTACGGATTCGCGTGGAATGAGCTCTGCGACTGGTACCTGGAATCTGTCAAAGACAGGCTGCGCGACGGCGACCCGGTGGCCCAGGACGTGGCCTACTTCTGCCTCGACACGCTTTTCCGTCTTCTCCATCCCTTCATGCCGTTCGTGACCGAAGAGCTGTGGTCACGCTTGCCCGGGGATCGTGAGTACCTGATGCGGGCGGATTGGCCTGACCTGCGCGACCGTTTCGTCGATGCCGGGGCGGAGGCCGAGTTCGAGAAGGTGATGTGGATCGTCGAGGAGGTGCGCGGCCACCGGCAAGCCGCGCGCGCGCCGGTGCGCGGCGGGCAGCTGCAGCTCGACAGCTCCATCAACCGCACCATCGCGGGTCTTGCCGCGAAGCTTGTGCACGCCGACCTCGTCGACGACCTCGCTGGAGGGACGCCGCTCGCCGTCGCCGCCGGGCGCGTGAACTTTCCCGCGGGATCGGGCGACGCACGCCGGCAGAAAGAGAGGAACCAGCTGGAAGCCGATCTGGGGAAGATCGAAGCCAGGCTCGACAACCCGGACTTTCAGGAGAAGGCGCCGCCGGAGGTCGTCAAGAACCTCGAGGAGCGCGCCCAGGCGATCAGGGAGGCCCTCGACCGCCTGAAGGATCAGGACAGCTAACTTAGACGGCGCTCATGCCGTCAGCCGTTGTACTCGCGCCGGTTGTTCTGCCCCTCGTGGCCGGTGTTGTGATTGCGGTCTTTGGCTTCGCAGGCACGAGCCTCGGACGCGTGGCGGCGGCAATCGGAGCCTGGAGCGCCGTCGCCGCCCTGCTCGCTGTGTGGATCCCGGTGCGCTCGTCGCTCGAGCTCACGCTCGGCTCGCTCGGCTACGGCTCGTCATTCGACCTGCGCATCGACGCGGTCACGTTTGCCTTCGGCCTGATGATCGCGACACCAACGGCTGTGCTCCTCACGCTGCAGCCGCGCACCTGGCAGGAGATCAGCATCTCGCTGCTCGGTCTTGCCTCCGCCATCGCGGCGATCGAAGGTGGCAGCGTCGTGCTCACAGCGATCGCCGGCGGCACCGCCGCGACGGTCGCGATCGTCTTGCTCGAAACCGAGGATCCGCGCGCGCCCCG
>WNFW01001838.1_pt1 | contig 14389 bp, 16 predicted proteins | sample 5400131 | NCBI WGS metagenome assembly WNFW01 (sample SAMN13153362, study PRJNA577476) | soil metagenome | isolation source: 20 cm soil or saprolite under grassland replicate 1 | place: USA:California | collected 2016-06-15 | reverse complement strand
AGCTACCAGCTTGGGCCGAGTACCGATCTCAAAGAAATCCACGATGCATTGGGGATCGCCATTGAAGATGAAGCCACGCGATCCGTCTGCGATCGCATAGCCCTTGTCGTCGGCAAACTTGGCAAGATGTGGTGGTAACGGACTGGACATCCGCAACAGCATTCGCGAGTACTCGTCGTTGAGATCGGTCTCCGAGGTCGGAAACAGGATTTCCGGCCCGCCCTGGGTGGTTACGTGCAGGTTGAACAGCAGCGCCTCTCCGTCTTTCGTCGCAATGTGCCGCAGCCCGTCCGCCATCTCCTCGGGCGTGCCGTCGGTCGATTGACCGTCGGTCACGTGAAGAACGGTCGGGGGATAGGAAGCCGGATGAGCTTCGCACCACTTCGCCACGGTCTCCCTGGTCTTGTCGAGGGCCGCCCGCATCGGGGTGCCGCCCGCACTTTTCGGGTCGAACCAGACCGGAAACTTGGTCTTCAGTTCGAGGATGCCGCCGGCGCCGTCGTCCACCTTCTTTTGCCGCTCCTCGACGCGAAGCGTGTGTTCGCTGATGGCGTTGATCGGGTGCACGATGCCATCCGATAGCGCGCCACCGAAGCCGCTGACGACCTCCGTTCCGCCATAGGCAATCACGCCCACGTCGAAATAGTTGCGCACGCCGTCGGCCTTCGAGCATGTGGTGATCAGCGTGTAGAGCGTCTTGTTCAGCACGTCGGCCACGAAGTCCGCCTTCGAGCGGCCGGTCCCGGTTATTTCGTCCATCGATCCGGATTGATCGATGACGAAGAGAAAGCAGGTCGGATTGTCCCTGCTGATTTCGGCTTGGTACGGCACGGCATCCCCCTCGATCTAGGTCGGTCAGTGGTAGGTGGTCAGCGGTCAGCGGCGACGGCCGGACGGGTTCCGATGTCAAAAAAGTCGGCGATGGCTTCGATTCCGGCGTTGAACACGAATCCGCGGGCGCCGGGGCGCACGTCATAACCCTTGGCGGCCGCGGCTTCCAACGCGTGCGGCGGCAGCAGGCTCGACATGCGGAACAACGACTTGCCGAAGCGATCCTTCAGAACACGCTCGTCATTCGGGAAGATCAAAGGTTCGCCGTCGCCCGCGTCGACATGGAGATTGAACAAGAGGCAGGCGCCGTCGTCGGTCGCAAGACTTTTGAGGCGATCGGCAATGGGCTCCGGGTTGCCGTCGGAAGGATGGCCGTCCGTCACGTGCAAGACGGTGGGTGGAAAGGCGGACGGGTGCGCATCGCGCCATCGTTCCAGGATCCCGATCGCCGCATTGAGACCGGCGCACATCGCCGTCTTGCCCTGGCTGCGCGGCTCGAACCAGATGGGAAATCGCACCGATTGCTCCGCCACGTCGCCGTTAGGTCCGGCGACCTTCTTGGCGCGAGTCTCGACCCGCAGCGGGGCCTCGGCGAGGCGCGAGACGGCGTGCAGTGCCTCGCCGTCCAACGCTCCCTGAAAGCCGTTGCGAGCGTCCTCCCCGCCATAGGCGACCACTCCCACGTAAAAGTAGTCGCGGACGCCCTCGGCCTTGGAGCAACTGGTAATGAGCGTGTAGAGCGTCTTATTGAGCACATCCGCCAGAAAGGCGGCCTTGCTCTGCCCGCTTTTCAACCGATGATTCATCGAAGCGGACTGGTCCATCACTATCACGATGGCGGTCGGCGACGCACGGCTGATTTCTGCCTGGTAACTCAAGGATCGCCCCCACGCATGGCCGCAACCGCGACCTGTAACAGCAGCGACGTGCACGCCACCAACGGTAACCACGCAATACGCGCATGCTGCTGCGCACGCCAACGAACGCACTACCCGCGCCGGAGTTCCATGCGATCGAGGCCATTCGCGATTTTTTTTGCAAGGCGCGCAAGCAAGGCTCGGAATACACAGCATTTCCTCGACCGAGACACGGCGAGATATCGCAGATGAATCAACGATGCCCACCGTGACCGATGGTGCAGGTGGAGCTTGCTGTTGATCGCCTGGCAGATCGCAGGAGCTTGTCCAGCATTCGCGCGTGGGAACCCAACGCCTGTTTCCACGTTGCATCCGGATACTCGAAAGGCGATTCAAATGCCGGAGTCACGGCCATGAGGCAGGTTTTCGATCAGCTCTTGAAATTCTTGCAGCAGGGGATTGCTGCGATCTTCCATTTCGTCCAACTGATCTGGACCTGGTCAGTCGACCAGATCAGCAAGCTCACGGCCGTACCCTGGCAGGAGTGGCCGGTGTGGAAGCAGATTCTGCTGGTCCTGATCCTGGCTGGAGTGCTCTGGGCGCTTTACCGGGCGGGGCGGGAGCTTTTGGAAGCAGGTGCGGCGATCTTGGCTGCATTCGCAGGCCTGCTTGTCGTGCTTGTCCAAACGCTTCCCCACGTATTTCTGGCGGGAGTTATCGCCCTGGGAGGCGTGTGGCTTGTCAATCACCTCGACAATTCGTCCTTGCGGATGCCGAGCTGGCTGCAGGCCAGCGAACAGAATAGCCCGCCGCCAAATCAAAATACCTCGCCGCCCAATCAAAATAGTCAAACTGGTTCGCCGCAAAATCAAACTAGCTCGCCGCAAAAATAACCAGGGTAGCACACCCTCAAAGCCGATAGTTTTGAGGTCGTTTCCGGCCGTCACGGTAGAAAAGTCAGTGACATCTGCTCGCGCAGCACTCGGCGACATCGGATGGCGGCGCGTCCATGAATACACGTCCTATTGCAGTTCGACCACCTTACCGTTCGCCAGCGACACCCGCCGGTCCATTCGGCCGGCCAGATCCATGTTATGGGTCGCGATCAGCATCGCCACCTGGGTCGCCTTGACCAGCTGCATCAGTGCCTGAAATACATGATCGGCGGTGCTGGGATCGAGATTTCCGGTAGGCTCGTCCGCAAACAGCACGCGCGGCGCGTTGGCGACCGCGCGTGCGATCGCCACCCGCTGCTGCTCGCCGCCGGACAGTTCCGCCGGGCGATGCTTGATGCGGTCGCCGAGGCCGAGATAAGCGAGGATTTCGGTGGCGCGCTTGATCGTCTCGGAGCGCCTGAGACCGCGGATCATCTGCGGCAGCATGACGTTTTCGAGCGCGGAGAATTCCGGCAGCAGCCGGTGCGACTGATAGACGAAGCCGATTTCGGTACGGCGGATCTGGGTTCGTTCGACGTCCGACAGGCCAGAGGTCGGCGTCCCCCCGACATATACCTCGCCATCATCGGGGGTTTCGAGCAGGCCGGCGATGTGCAGCAGCGTCGATTTACCGGCGCCCGACGGCGCCACCAGCGCCACCGACTGTCCCGCCCACAGCGCGAGCTTGGCGCCATCGAGAATGGTCAGCGTCGTTTCCCCTTGCGTGTACTGGCGTTTTATCTCGTGGAGATAGACCACCGGTGCATCTTCGGCCCCCTGCCCCATCTCGCCCTCACTCGTACCGGAGCGCGTCGACGGGATCGAGGCGGGCGGCACGCCAGGACGGATACAGCGTGGCGAGGAAAGACAGCGTCAGCGCCATGATCACGACAGCGATGGTCTCGCCGAAATCGACTTCGGCCGGCAGCTTGGAGAGAAAATAGAGTTCCGGCGAAAACAGTTCGGTGCTGGTCAGCCAGGACAGGAATTGCCGGATCGATTCGATATTCAGGCAGATCAGCATGCCGACGAAAAGTCCGGTGAAAGTGCCGACCACGCCGATCGCGGCCCCCGTAATCAGGAACACCCGCATGATCGAGCCCTGCGAGGCGCCCATGGTGCGCAGGATCGCGATATCGCTGCCCTTGTCCTTGACCAGCATGATCAGGCCCGAGACGATATTCAGCGCCGCGACCAGCACGATCATGGTGAGGATCAGGAACATGACGTTGCGTTCGACCTGCAGCGCGTTGAAGAAGGTCGAGTTGCGCTGCCGCCAGTCGACCAGGAATACCGGCCGTCCGGCGGCTTCGGTCACGGTCTTGCGGTAGACGTCGATCCTGTCGGGATTGGCGGTGAATACCTCGATCGCGGTCACATCGTTGTTGCGATTGAAATAGGCCTGCGCTTCCGGAAGCGGCATGAAGACAAAGCTTCCGTCATATTCCGTCATGCCGATCTCGAACACAGCGGCAATCTTGTAAGGCTTGATGCGGGGCGTCGTGCCCATCGGGGTCACCGCTCCCTTGGGCGCCACCAGCGTGATGCTGTCCCCGGCGTGCAGCGATAATTGATCGGCGAGCCGGCGCCCGATGGCGACGCCCTGCCCTTCGTCAAAGCCCTCGAGCGTGCCCTGTTTGATGTTCTTGGCGATCGAGGTCAGATTGTTGAGATCGTCGGCGCGAATGCCCCGAACCAGCACCCCGGAGGCGTTGAACGGCGAGGAAGCCAGCGCCGTGCCATCTACCACGGGTGCCGCGAGGCGAATGCCCGAGACCTGACTGATGCGCTCGGCGACGTCCTTCCAGTCGGTCAGCGGTGATTCCAGCGGTTGTATCAAGAGATGGCCATTGAGGCCGAGGATCTTGTCCAGGAGTTCCTTGCGGAAGCCGTTCATGACGGCCATCACGATGATCAACGTCGCAACGCCGAGCATGATCCCCAGGAACGAGAAGCCTGCGATGACGGAGATGAAACCTTCCTTGCGGCGTGCGCGCAAATAACGTCCGGACAGCAGCCACTCGAATGGCGCGAAAGGTGGGGTTCGAACTGTCTCGCTCATGGTTTCATCCATAGCTCGATTTTCACACGATTCGGGCCAATTGTGGCCACCCTGACCGATCGTTCGGCGCGCGCGGTGGATAATTCGTCACGAGGTCAAACGCGCCAGCACGTCCGCCAGGCTCAGATTCTCGCGCGTCCCGTCGCTGCGGCGCTTCAGTTCGACCTTGCCTTCGGCAAGGCCTTTCGGGCCGACCAGGATCTGCCAGGGAATGCCGATCAGGTCGGCGGCGGCGAATTTGGCGCCGGCCCGCTGGTCGGTATCGTCGTACAAGACGTCAACGCCTCTGGCTGCGAACTCGCGATAAAGCCGTTCGCACGCAGCATCTGTGTCCTCGGCGCCCTGCTTCAAATTCAGGATCACGGCCCGGAACGGCGCCACCGCTTCCGGCCATTTGATGCCGGCATCGTCGTGGCAGGCCTCGATGATGGCGCCGACCAGGCGCGAGACCCCGACACCGTAGGAGCCGCCATGGACCGCGACTTCGGCGCCGTCGGCGCCGGCGACCATGGCCTTCATGGTGTCCGAATATTTGGTGCCGAAGTAGAAGATCTGGCCAACCTCGATGCCCCTGGTGTGCACCTTCTTCTCAGCGGGCACTTCGCGGTCGAAGCGCGCCGCGTCGTGGACGTCCTCGGTCGCGGCGTAGACCGAAGTCCATTGCTTGATGATCGGCGACAGATCGCCGTCATAGTCGACCTCCTCGCCCGGCACCGGCAAATGGAGCACGTCGGCGTCGCAATAGACCGCGGACTCGCCGGTCTCGGCGAGCACGATGAATTCGTGGCTGAGATCGCCGCCGATCGGTCCGGTTTCCGCGCGCATCGGGATCGCCTTCAATCCCATCCGCGCGAAGGTGCGCAGATAGGCGACGAACATCCTGTTGTAGGAGCGCCGCGCCGCGGCTTCGTCGACATCGAACGAATAGGCGTCCTTCATCAGGAATTCGCGGCCGCGCATGACGCCGAACCGCGGACGCTGCTCGTCGCGGAATTTCCACTGGATATGGTAGAGATTGAGCGGCAGGCTTTTGTACGACTTCACGTAGGCGCGAAAGATCTCCGTGATCATTTCCTCGTTGGTCGGCCCGAACAGCAATTCGCGCTTGTGCCGGTCGGTGATGCGCAGCATTTCCGGACCGTAGGCGTCGTAACGGCCGCTCTCCCGCCAGAGGTCCGCCAGTTGCAACGTCGGCATCAACAGTTCGATGGCGCCGGCGCGGTCTTGTTCCTCGCGAACGATCTGCTCGATCTTCTTCAAAACCCGAAGGCCCAGCGGCAGCCACGCATAGATGCCGGCTGCTTCCTGCCGCATCATGCCCGCACGCAGCATCAGGCGATGCGACACGATCTCGGCCTCCTTCGGATTCTCCTTAAGGATGGGTAGAAAGAACCGTGATAATCGCATGGGCATACTCAAAGAATCGGTTGAGACACGGGAAGCAGGCAGTGAAACCGGATCGGGTGCAAAAACACAAGGGCGGGCTTCAACCAAAGCCGCTAAGGCAACGGATTTCCTGCTCATTTCCCTGACATCTCGACCGGGCGATGAAGGCCCGGCCGGGAACAACTTCACCGCTCCTGTTAGCGGACCGGCACGTCGAACCGTGTTCCAGCACGATGCTTTCGGAACTGAACACCAAAGCGCCCGCCCGCCCATGCCGGCGGCCCGCGAACGGAACCCTCGGCACCATCCGCCTCACATCTTCATGCCGGAATGATCGGGCATCTTGTTCATATCCATGTGGCCGCCCGAAGGCGCCTGCGCGCCGACGCCCTGGACGTCGAGCGAAAGCCTCACCTTGCCCGCTCTTTCGAACTCCAGGGTGAGCGGCACCTTGTCGCCCTGCTTGAGCGGCCTCTTGAGATCGAACAGCATCAAATGATACCCGCCCGGCGCAAGCCTGACCGTCTTGCCGGGTTCGATGGTCAAACCCTTGTCGAGCGGACGCATGGTCATCACCCCATTGTTCATGGTCATCTCATGGACCTCGACCTTGTCGGCGACGTCGCCCGAACCGCCGATCAGCCGATCCGCCGTGGAGCCCTTGTTCTCGATGGTCAGAAAGCCGCCCGCGACCTTGGCGCCGCCCGGCGTGGCGCGGCTCCAGGGTTGCGTGATCACGAGATCGCCGGCCTTGATCTCCTGGGCCCGCAGCGGTGCGGCGGACAAGGCCGCGAGCAAAGCGGCACACGCGATCGCGCGCGCGATGGATGTGAACGCCGGTCTTTCGATTTGCATGTGTGGTCCCTCTTCTGGTCGTTTGCAACGAACGGGGTGCATGGATGGGCTGGAAAGGTTCGCGGCCTTGTTGCCGCAGGGATTACATGGCGTGAACGGCGGGATGCAACGTGCCGAGCACTCCGACCATCACAAAGATCACCAGTGCGAGAGCGATCTCGAGCATACTATTCCGCGCCAATCGACGCAGCGCTTCGAGCCGCGGCCCGCTTGCCGACGGCGGGGCCAGCCGCGGCGTCAACCAAAATCGATTTACCGCGGCGATCAACAGCATCACGGCAAACAGCGCTATCTTGAGCATCAACAGGCGGCCGTAGCCGGTGCTGATCAACGCCGGCCAGGAACCGACCAAAATCCATCCGTTGACGACCCCTGTTGCCAGGATCACCGCAACCACGCCGACGCCAACAGTTGAAAAACGCTGCGTCGCCTCCCGCGCAAATGACAGACCTGCGGCAGTTTGATCATTTCGAGCCATTGACAACAGCAGCACCAGCGATACCAGGCCTCCGATCCAGACCGCCGCGGCGAACAGATGAAGTATATCGGAGGTCAGATGCAGAACTCCAACCTCGCCCGCCGTTGATCCCGCGTGCCCGGTCCAGGCCAGGGCCGCGATCTGTCCGAGCGACAATCCCACCGCCAGCCCACGCGCCGGCAGAAGCCGGTCATACGCCAGGCAGCCCGCCAGGATAATCGCCAGCACCAGGCGGATTTCGCAGACCAGGCCGAATTGCGTCTCATTCACGACCGCCCACAAGACGTCGGCGTTCATCGATTCCTCGAACGACAGACCGCTCATGGAAGCGGCCACCAACAATAGCCAGATCATGCCGGAGGTTGCCGATATCGCGAGACATGCCCAGGCGATGCGAAGGGTTTGCGAGCGGACCATGGCGGCCACAGCGCATGCCGAATTGGCCCCGGCGACGACGGTGCGGAAAATCAGGATTCCGGCCGTCATCGCCGTGGCGGCAAAGTGAATTGCGCGAATGACGACCAACGGGCCGTCGATCTCCGCGCCAAGCCAGTCCATTGCTTTGCCCCCGGGCTCTACTGGCCGACTTCAAAGGAGAAACGACCTTCGGTCCTGTGAGTGTCCACGGAGAGGACACGCCATGTAACGCGATAGGTTCCGGCGCCGCCGGAGCGCAGCGAAACCGACATCTGGTTGCCGCTGACGCGGGTTTTTCCGGTATCGACGCGCTCACCGGCGGCGTTGGTGACGGTGATGGTGCTGAAAGCCGTTTCCAGTTTTTCAGTGAACCAAAGCGTCACCTCATGCGGAGCGGTCGCGACCTTGTTGCCGATGCCCGGTTCGGCATGATCGAGCGAGGTATGGGCCCTGGCCTCATTTGCCGCGAGCAAAAGCAGCAGGCAGACTATTCTGGCAAGCGTTGAGCAGTACATGATCAATTCCTTCCGAACGCCGTGGCGGCGAAGCCTATTTACCAGTAAGCCTATTTACGAGAAGGACGACCAATGGACCGTCGATCCCCGCTCCGAGCCGGTCCATGGTTGGCGACCTCCGGCTTTACGGGCCGACCGTAAAGGTAAAATTACCGTCCGTCGTGTGTGTATCCACTGACAGGACATGCCACGTCACATGATAAGTTCCGGGCCCGCCGGAGCGTAGCGAGACCGACATCTGACTGCCGCTGACACGGGTTTTTCCGGCATCGACGCGTTGACCGACGGCATTGGTGACGGTGATTGCGCTAAAGGACGCTTCCAGTTTTTGAGTAAACCAAAGTGTCACCTCACGCGGAGCGGTGGCGACTTTATTGCCCACGCGGGGCTCGGCACGATCAAGAAAAGCGTGCGCAGTCGCTTCACCCGTCGCAAGCAGGAGCATGAGCGGAATGATTCCGAAGATGGTTGGAGAGCGCATGGTCAATTCCTTGGAAAGGGGCTTGCGGGCTGAACGGCGGGGCCGAAGATCGGCCTTCCAATCCCGCGGGGATCGATGTCGTCGAGGTAGAAGTGCAGTTGCGCGATCACGCCAACGTTGGTCCCGCTCTGACGATTGATCGGAATGAGGGCTTCAACTGCCACCTGAAACGTTCTATCGACCCAGATAAATCCCGGGTTGATGGTGCCTGTCGTCAAGGTGCCGGACGTAAATGTATTCGATACCGGCGTCTGCAACGTGGCTTCGACCAGCGGAATCAGGTGATTGACGAAGTCCGGCAATCCCAGGTCAATCACGGCGGACTTGAGGTAGGGCATGCTGTATTGCAGCGTCCCACCCCAGTTGAGGACGCGCGGATGAAATTCGGTATCGCCTGTGAGGTCGCCACTATCGGGGTCTATTCCGAAGGTGGTGGTGGAACGTCGACCTGGAATTGCGTAGCCGACCTGCCCGGTGATGGCGACGGGCCTGAGCCAGGACAGCGTGTCAGGGAGATCGCCGAACCCTTTGCCGAAATACAAAGTCGGCGTGTAGGTATTGATCGGGTCTGCACCTGCGCGGGCCGCACCCGTTCCACCCCATTCGATGTTGACGCCGACGGACATCACAAACTCATGTTCGGGGTTCTTGAACACCCGGTATTTGAAGGTCGTCTCCAAATTCTGGAACCCGTCGGCGCCGAAGCCAGTGGGGCCGCCGGGCGCACTGAGACGAGAATAGGTTGTGCCGACGGAAATCGCGAATGCGTCGGTAATCCGCTTGGAAAACTCGGCGGAAAAATCGCGCTGTCGGAATGAAGGGTCATCGCCGGTCTTGAACGATGACACGGTTGGAATTGACAGTTCGTCGTTGACGCCGGGATCATCGATCCCGAGTGTTGCCGGGAAAAAGCGGTTGCCGACGATTTCGTGGGCTGCACTTTCGGTAAGGGCAACGAGCATTATTGCGAGCGCTGGCAGGCCCGAGCGCAAAAGGCGCATAGACATGATTATTCTCCGCAAATCGAGTTGTGAACGGCATCGGCGCGGCTCTTGGCCGCCAAGTTCACGTCGATTGCGGTGGCGCGCGTGCCTGCGCGTGTAAGCCGGTTCGGGAGCCGCACAGGTCCGGGGCACGGTCGCGCCAAACCACGCGCGCGGGCTGGCGATAGGGCGTCGTGACCGCCGTCTGCGGCGTATCCACAGGCGCGCCGGTTTGAAGCACGCTGCAGACCGAGCAGCAGCCGTCATGGGCACGGTGCTGCGCGGCTGGATCGGTCTGATTGATTTGCCCGGGCGCAGAATCGTCGTGACAGATGGCGGCCTGCGCGGGATCGGAGGCCGCGATGCTGGCCGCCCAGCACGCACCGATCGGTGCGAAAATCTGCACCGTCAGGGCAATCAAGACGATCGGAAAAAACTTCCGCAGCCGACGCCGCATCAACGTAGCCCACCCCTTCGAGACTGCTAATTAATCATGCACAGAGTCCGAAGTCGAGATCAGGTTCCCAGCGGAGGTATTCCGACCTCTGACGAGAAAAAATTGCTTTGCTGGGCAGCGACGAAATAACCGGATGTCCAAGATGTTATCGCGCCATGCGCCGTTTTTCAGAGCTCGTCCAGCGCCCGCGACATCCTTACCCGAAAAGAGAATCTTGGCGTGTTGTCGCAACCCGAGATAGATAAAATCCGATCATTTCGCAAACTGCTCGAATTTTGAACAATCGTTGCCGAAAATGATGACAAGACGCAGAAGATGGTCTAACAGTGCAGGCTCAGGCTGGCCGCAAGGTCCAAATCTTCTGGTGGTCCAAGTCTGGTGGTCCAAGTCTCGGGAGGAGCCCTGGCGCGCACAAGCAGCGTCGCCCCGTCAACCAAGATCAAATCCAAATCTTCGGGGAAATTAAGGGTCGACACAATTTTTAGAGCAGGGCTTGCCGCCCTGCTCTTTTTTTCTTTTAAAGCGGGGCTTCCTGCTCTTTTTTGAGTGCTCTGCTTCAAAATCCCTGGAAAGAATGATCGGTGTCGTCCTCAAGACAGAGCGGATGCGATGGCACCAACCAATCTGATCCAATACAGTTTCGAATTGGCCGCCGAGCGCTGCGAGGATTTGACGCCGCTGGTCTATCGCCGCCTGTTCCACGAACATCCTGAAGCGGAAGCGATGTTCCGGAGCGAGGGAAGCGATCTCGTCAAGGGCTCGATGCTGGCGCTGACGATCGATGCCATCCTGGATTTCGCCGGCGACCGCACAGGGCATTTCCGCATGATCGCCTGCGAGGTGCAATCGCACGACGCCTACGGCACCCCGCACGAGCTGTTCGGCAAATTCTTCGGCGTGATCGCGGATACCATGCGCGACCTTCTTGGCGCCGATTGGTCGCCCGAGATTGCGGACGCCTGGAGGAAGCTATTGATGGAGCTCGATCGGTTTGTCCGTGAAGGCGAAACAGCAGCATAGCTGCCTGGTCGCGTGTTAAGATCGACTACCCGCTTGGCGCAACGGGGCCGCGCAAGGCGCGGCGGCGTTGCGCGTAACCCACCACTTCGCTTGCGCCGACATCGGCCTGAAGTCTTTTACGCGGTGACGATGGTGGGTTACGCTTTCCGCCTTCGCTCTTCGAGCGACGGCGCAAAGCTAACCCGCGCTACGAATTACTGCCGCGGCTAACGCATCCAGTGGCGCGCTGCCCTGGGCCCTCTACTAAGCTCGGGCACATCGTGCCGCGAGAACGAGGATTCACGTCCTCTCGCTGTTTGACAATTGAATCAGATATTTGCGCGTCACGATACCGCGTCGTCAATTGCCGGGCTTGACCCGGCAATCCATCGCGCGAAGCGCCATTTTGATTGTTTGATGGATGCGCGGGTCAAGCCCGCGCATGACGAGTGAACCCTATGGCGCCCGCGCTACCCGTTACCTCATCGTGATCAAAAGCGACCTATGACGCAGTAAGATTAGCGCAGCGTAATCCGCCGACTTCTGCCTTCCGAAGAGCGGCAGGTTACGGCTTCCGCTTTCGCTCTTCGAGCTACGGCGGACCGGTCGCCCGCCATCACTGTTTCTGAAGATTGGTGAGTGTTTTGACGCCGCCACTCTCGGCGACGGAAAACGTCACCCTGTCGCCAGCGTGCAAGGTGTTGAGCATTGCGCCGTCCTGCACCTTAAAAAACTCCTCGGACGCCGCGCTGCCGCTGTTCGCACCGACCGTACCGCTTTGCGTCTGTTGGATCGCAATCGTGCCATTGACTCTGTCAACCCTGGTGACCATTCCTGCCAGAGGCTGTTGAGCCAAAGCCGCGGACACCATGAAGTTCATGGCCGCAGCACTCGTCAAAATAATCTTTGCCATTCTCATCAGGGCCTCCCAATTTCGAAATCGTGGCGACAAGAGGCGGTGAACAGATTTGGTTCCCGCACGGAATGCAAGTAGCGGCCACACAGCTTCGTGAGGCCTGATTGGGTCGTAATCGGGGCGCATGCGGCTTGCTCGAGCGATCGGAACGGAAGTGGAACAGTTTTGAGGTTACGGATTATTCCCGCTCAAGGAAATTCGATCCGATGTCGGCTTTCTTCCTGATCGGATCATAGTCGCAATAGACGCTGTCGGCGACCAGGGTGTAGCTCGCGCTGACCGTGTACTTGTCAGGCTTGACCGAGTTCAATCCGATCACCGAGGTTTTGGTGCCGGTATTCCACTTGAACGGCGTCGTGCTCGGCGCTTTCTCGCAAGCCGCAACGGCTTCCGCGAACACATAACCTTCGACGAAGGCTCTGATGGTCCGCAGCTGGGTTGCGGCTTTCCAGTTCATGTAAAAGGAAGCGGCAAGGCCTGCGATCATCAGAGCCAAAAGCCCGACAATGGTTCTTTGAAACGTCATTTTGCTCCCCGCACCCAAAACCCAATGGTCAGAACGGCATCCCCATCAGCTTCGACAGCCGCTCGATATTGAGATAGCCCGCATAATAAGCCCACATTGCCACGGCGAAAATGACTGCGGATATCAGCGTGGTCCAGATCAGCTTGCGTCCCATCCGGGGCAGGACCGGCGCGCCTGGATCGGTGCCGGGAATCACCTGACTGGCGCCCTCGCCGTCTTCGTGCTGGCTGCGCACGCCGAATGGCAGCGTCAGGAACAGCACGACCCACCACAGCACGAAGTAGATCGCGAGCGCGGTGGAGATGGAGTAGGCCATCTGGCGTCAGGCCTGTTCGATTTCGACGAGCGCGCCGGAGAAATCCTTCGGGTGGAAAAACAGCACCGGCTTGCCGTGGGCGCCGATCTTGGGCTCGCCGTCGCCGAGCACCCGCGCGCCCTCCTTGATCAGGGTATCGCGCGCCGCGATGATGTCGGGCACGTCATAGCAGATATGGTGGATGCCGCCCTCGGCATTGCGCTCGACGAATTTGGCGATCGGCGAGGCCTCGCCGAGCGGCTGGATGAATTCGATCTTGGTATTGGGCAGCGTCACGAACACGGTAATGACGCCGTGCTCCGGCAACGGCACCGCCGCGGAGATGTCGGCGCCGAACGCCCCGCGATAGATCCTGGCGGCCTTCTCGGCATCCCTGACCGCGATCGCCACATGATTGAGCCGGCCCAGCATGACACGCCTCCGTTTGATATCTTGACGCGTTTTCATTGACCGAACCGGTATTGGCCCAAAAACGCCAAATATCCTAGACCATCAGAACGTGAACGTAGCATAGCGGCTTCTTGCCCCAATGCTCGTTGATCGTGGCGCGCACCGCCCGCCGCACCGATTCCGCCATCGCGTCGGGATCGCGCCGCCGCGCCCGCGGCAGGCCCTCCACGGTCGACACCACCACATCGAACACGATCTCGTCGATGATTTCTCCGCTCGCATTCTTCTCGGGGATTCCCACCAGATCAACCTCGGGATCGTCGGCCAATTCGCCCTTTTCTGTCATGGCGACAGCCACGAAGGCGCAGCCGGCAAACCCCATCCGCCGCCGCTCGACCACCGCACGCGACTTGGAATCCTCCAGGATCGAACCATCCTTGTAAAGCCGGCCCGACGGCAGTTCCTCGATGATGCCGGGATCGCCCGGCCCCAGTTTGACGAGATCGCCGTTGCGGCAGATCAGGACTTTCGGCACGCCGGCGGACCGCGCCAGCCTGGCATGCTCGAACAGATGCAGCGCTTCACCGTGAACCGGGATCAGCAATTGCGGACGCACCCATGAGATCATGTCGCGCAATTCGTCGCGGCGCGGATGGCCGGAGACATGAACGAGGTGGGTGCGGTCGGTGATGACCTCGACGCCCTGCGTGATCAGGCCGTTGACGATGGCGCCCACGGCCTTCTCGTTGCCCGGGATGGTGCGCGAGGAAAAGATCACGCAATCGCCCTTGTTCAGCGTCACCTGCGGGTGATCGTCGTTGGCAATGCGCGCCAGCGCCGCGCGCGGCTCGCCCTGGCTTCCCGTGCACAGCGCCAGCACCTTGTCGGGCGGAAAATGGCCGTAGAGATCGGCGCCGCGAAAGTTCTGCACGCCGTCGAGATGGCCGGTTTCGCGCGCGACCTGCACCACGCGCTCCATGGCGCG
>WNFW01003969.1_pt1 | contig 14391 bp, 10 predicted proteins | sample 5400131 | NCBI WGS metagenome assembly WNFW01 (sample SAMN13153362, study PRJNA577476) | soil metagenome | isolation source: 20 cm soil or saprolite under grassland replicate 1 | place: USA:California | collected 2016-06-15 | reverse complement strand
CGCTGGTTGGAGAAGTTCCCCGATACCAAGGTGCTGTCGTTCGCGGCCATCGCCGGCAACGCCGACGATTGGACGGTGCGGGCCGGTTTTCGCCGGGTCGGCGAGGCCCTGTTCCCGGAGCACAAGACGCTGGAATTCCTGCGCTTGCGCCAGCAGGTAATGACCGAAGGGTCGTGGCAGGCGCTGTATCAGCAGAAGCCGATCATCTTTGGTGGCGGCATCATCCCCATCGAGAAGCTGCGCGTGTTGCCGTACTTCGATCGGAAGCAAATCAAGCGCTCGTGCCGCTACTTCGACAAAGCCGGCACCGAGGCGGCAGGGGCGTTCACGGCCGGCGTCATCATGCACGCTATGCAGGACGGGGGCTACGTGATCTCGCATGTCGCGCGCGGTCGCTGGGGCGCGCTGCAACGCGAGGAGAAGATCAAGGTACTCGTGAACGCCGATAGCAAACTGTTTATGAACTACGAGGTCGGCATTGAACAGGAGCCTGGTAGTGGGGGAAAAGAGTCAGCCGAAGCCACCGTGCGCAACCTGGCCGGCAAGCGGGTGTTCGTCAACCGCGTCACGGGCAGCAAGGAGGTGCGGGCCGAACCGTTCGTCGCCCAGGTGCAGAACGACAACGTGCGCTTGGTGGCGGGCGAGTGGATCCATGAGTTTCTCTACGAATGCGAGGCCTGGCCGGCCGGCGCGCGCAAAGACCAGGTGGATGCGGCGGCTGGCGCGTTCAACCGGCTAGCGTCAGGCTCCGGTTACACTCTTGATCCGTTCCAGCCAGGCTATGTCGATGTCGCATGAGGTCGCGCATGACTGTTTTCACCCACAATAAGAACCACTACCGGCTGCGGGCCGAGGAGTCGACCTGCGCAACATCTACAGGTCTGCTGAGGTCGCTGCGAAGGGCCTCACCTACGTCAGTATTGGGCGCGGCTGACGGCAGCTATCCGCGTCCGTAGAGATCGTCGAGTCGAACGATATCATCATCGCCCAGATAGCTTCCGACCTGCACCTCGACCAGTTCGAGGGGGATCTTGCCGGGGTTGGCGAGGCGATGAATGCTGCCGATCGGGATATAGACCGATTCATTTTCGTGCACGCTGCGCACCTCCTCACCGAGCGTGATCTCGGCCGTTCCCTTCACCACGACCCAATGCTCCGAGCGGTGGAAATGCTTCTGCAGCGAGAGCCTGCTTCCGGGCTTTACGACAATGCGTTTGACGCGGTAGCGCGGCGCGTTATCGACATCTTGGTAGTAGCCCCACGGACGGTAAATGCGGCGATGCTCGATCGCCGCGCGGTAGTTGTGCGCCTTGAGTCCCTCGACCAGTGCCTTCACCTGCTCGGCTTTAGCGCGCGCGCTGACCAGCACCGCGTCTGCGGTCGACACCACGATCACGTCATCGAGCCCGACCACCGTGGTGAGCACCGATTCCTCCGAGCGCACTAAGCTGTTGTGGCTGTCGAGCATGACGACGGGGCCGTCGGTCACATTGCCGGCGGCGTCGTGATCGAGCACCTCCCAGACGGAGTTCCAGCTACCGATATCCGACCAGCCCGGATTGGTAGGGATCACCACGGCGAGCTTGGTGCGCTGCATCACCGCATAATCGATCGATTTCTTCGGCGCGCGTGCGAACGGCTCGCTCGCCAGTCGCAGAAAGTCGAGATCGCGCGTGAAGCCGGCGACGGCCGCCTTGGCAGCCTCCGCCATCACCGGCTCGAAGCGTTCGATCTCGCCAAGCATCGTTGCGGCATGGAATAAAAAGTTGCCGCTGTTCCACAGGTAGCGTTCCGCCACGTAATTCGCGGCCGTAGCAGCGTCCGGCTTCTCCACAAATGCGTCGACGGTGCGAGCGGATGCGCCATTGAGCTTCTCGCCAGGGCGGATGTAGCCGTAACTCGTCGCAGGATGCGTGGGCTCGATGCCGAAAGTGACGATCCGTCCCTCGGCGGCGGCGGCGGCGGCAAGCCGGCAGGCCGCATGGAATTCCTCAGGCTTGCGCACCACGTGGTCGGCTGCGAGCACCAGCACCAGCGCATTGCGATCGCGCTCGGCCGCAAGCACGGCGGAAACTGCGACCGCGGGGCCGGAATCGCGGCTCATGGGCTCGAGCACGATGTCGGCTTCGACGCCGCGCTCGCGCAATTGCTCCGCAACCACGAATCGGAAGTCCGTGTTGGTGATGACGATCGGACGGCCGAACAACTCGGGGTCGCAGATGCGCCCAAGCACCTGTTGGAAGGTCGATCCCTCGCCGACCAGAGGTACGAACTGTTTCGGCATGCTTTCGCGCGAGACTGGCCAAAGCCGTGTTCCCGCGCCGCCGCACATGATCACAGGGATGATTTGGGTCGGCATCGACGAAATCTCTGGGTGGTCGCGACACTTCAAGCCGCCGCAACGCAAAACGTCAAGCCGAGCCGGCCATTAACCAAGATTCAAGGTCAAAGCCGCCAAACCTGGATGCCGGCCGGCTTTTTGAGCGGATCGAGCGCCCCTTTGACGTCCATCACCAACCCGCGACCGTCTTTGAGCAAGCGCGTAATCAACGGCCAGCCCGATTTGCGATAAGCGTCGTGAGCCACCGCAAGCACGACCGCGTCTGCGGGTTGCGGTTCTTTCTGCAATGTAAGGCCATATTCCCTGAGCGCCGCCGCGTCCTCGGCAAAGGGATCGTTGACCTGAACGGACACGCCGAACGACTGCAACTCACGGATGATGTCGATAACCTGCGAATTTCGGATGTCGACGACATTTTCCTTAAATGTCAGACCGAGCACTGTGACTCGCGGCGCTCGCGTGCCGCTTTTCAAAAGGCGGCGCAGGCACTCGCGCGCGACGCGTATCCCGATGGAGTCGTTGATGCGCCGGCCGGCGAGAATCACGTCGGGATGATAGCCCGCCTTTTGCGCTCGAAACGTCAAGTAATACGGGTCGACGCCAATGCAGTGGCCGCCGACGAGGCCCGGCGTGAAACTGACGAAATTCCATTTGGTCGCAGCCGCCGAAAGCACGTCGCCGGTGTCGATGTCGAGTTGGTGGAAGATCGCGGAAAGCTCGTTCATGAAAGCGATGTTGAGGTCGCGTTGTGCGTTCTCGATCACCTTGGCCGCTTCCGCGACTTTTATGGACGGCGCCTTGTGCAGGCCGGCCGTTACGACGGAGCCATACACCGCAGCAACGACCTCGAGAGTGCGTGCATCCTGACCAGCCACCACCTTTGTAATTGTCTCGAACCGATGAGCCCTATCACCCGGATTGATCCGCTCGGGCGAATAGCCCACGGTGAAATCGCGGCCCGCCGCCAGACCCGAGACCTGTTCGAGGACTGGCACGCAATCTTCCTCGGTCGCGCCGGGATAGACCGTAGATTCGTAGACAACGATGTCGCCCTTCTTCAAAGCCTTGCCCACGGTCGCCGAGGCGCCCAGCAATGACGTCAGGTCCGGTCGGCGCGCCTGATCGATTGGGGTCGGTACCGTCACGATGAAGAAATCCGCAGCCGAGAGTTCGCCCGGGTCAGACGTGAAGACGAGAGTGGAATGGCGCAGATCATGCGCCTCGACCTCGCGTGTGCGATCGTGGCTGGCCTTGAGTTCGCGGATGCGTGCGGTGTCAATATCGAAGCCGATCACCGGCGTGCCTTGTCGGCCGAACGCGACAGCGACCGGTAGTCCGACATATCCAAGACCGATGACGGCGAGCTTGCGACCGTGCGGCACGATCTTCCTTTGATGAAGCCCCGATGCTGGCCTTCTTACCCCGCGCCTAGCGCCGTTCGCAATGGACCTTCAAGCCGTTTGCGCAAGCAAGCGCTGATAGAGCGCGACCACGTCGCGGCCGATACGCTTGCTTGAAAAATTCTGTTCGACCAGTTCGCGCCCGGCCCTGCCGAATTTGCGCCGCAGTTGGGGATCGCGTGCGAGTCGATCAATGGCATTGGCCAGCGCCTCGGGATCCTCGACTGGCACCAGGAGCGCATTGAGGTCCGCCCGCGCGATATCTCGGCATCCAGGCACGTCAGTCGCGACCAGCGAGAACCGCGATATGTGCGCGCGCCCACAGCGCACCTATGTTATCCACAAAGCCAAGATGTTTGACATTGGGCTGCCGCGTCCACGCCTCGATCTCCTGCGGCGGAATTGAGGTCGGGTTGGCGGGGTCCGGTAGGCCGGCGATGAGGAGCTGTACGTCGCGGCCGCGCTGGACCAGCAGCTCGTGCGCCGCCACCAGCGTGCGTATGCCTTTCGAGGCTAGCAAGCGTCCGACGAATGCGACGGTGATCGGGCCCGACGGCTCAGGGGTTGGCTTCATCGCCTCGACGTCGACGCCCGACCCGGGAATGAGCGCGATTCGGTCTCGATGCAAACCGAGCCGCTCGATCACCGCGCGGTCATCGAGATTTTGCACCAGCACGGCCGCCCGCGAGCGGTTGAGCAAGGCTCGCAATACCAAGCGCAAGACCGCGCGCGCGATGCGAGCTTTAGGCGTGTCGTCGGTGAACAGGGTTCCAAGGCCAGTCATCGCATTGAGGCAAGCGATCGGCAGCCCAATGGCTGCCAGCGAGCCGACGACAGCTGCTGGCAGGGCGACGTGATGGGCGAGATCGGGCTGCAGATCACGATAGAGCTTGCGCACTTCGCGCACGACCCGAACCAGATCACGCGGATCAAGGCTGCCGCGCCGCCAAGCGACGCCATGCAGCTGAAACCCTTCGGCCTCGATTGCCGCACCATGGCGATCAATGCGAGTTGCGACGTGCACCTCGAAGCCCGAATCGCGGGCCGCGCGCGCCATCGGAAGCCGGTGCGAGATGAAGTACCAGTCCTCGGTTACGAGATAGATCACGCGCGGAGCGGAGGCGCGCGTTTTGGATACAGGAGAGCCGACTCGCACCGCGGCAGGGAGCACGTGCGAGAGCTCCGCGACCGCGCCGATGATGTGATAGAGGCTGGTGGCGCGCGCCGGCTCCATGACGAAAACATCGTCGGCGCCCAGTTGATCGAACCAGACCCCTTCGGCCGGCGTGGCGAGAAAACGCCGCAGTCCTTTGATGGCTGCGGCAACGTCCGCGTTGCAACGACCATGTGTGAGGTAGGCACGAATTCGTTCCGCTTGCGCCCACAAGCGCGCGACCGAATCATGCATGCGGCCATCGGCGAGCACGGCGTTGATGGCGACGCCGCGGCGCGCATCGAGCCGAAAAGTGTCGGCGAATGCGATCAGCTTGGGCGCTGCCGCCGGTGCGTTCCGCCCCGTAAGTTGCGCCCAACGGTGAAGCAGAAATGCCCATTCGTAGTGGTGCCCGGGCTCGCGGATAAGTCCCTCCACGCCCGGCGCCGGTGACCAGTCCGAGGCAAAGAACTCGCCCAAAGCGCCGTTCCGCGGATCAATGAATTTCTCGAGGCAAAGCATGGCAATTGCGTCCGCCATGCGGCGCCAGGCTGGATCATCGTCGATGGCAAGCCAGGCGAGCGCCGATTCGAGCAGGTGCATGTGCGGATTCGAACGTTGCGGAAGCCTCCCGTCCCGATCTTCGCAAAACCCGCCGAGCGGGTGGGCGTACGACTGCTCGAGTCTCGTGCGCAGCGCCACGGCATGACCTCGCCAGCCCGCTGCTTCCCCGAATGCACGATGGCCGCTCGCAAAAGCGAGCAGGGCGAAGGCCTGATTGTAGAGATCGAACGTCGGGTCGCCGACTTTGCCATCGAGATCAACCACGGAGACGATCGTTGTGTCAGCAGCGATGAAGTGGTTGCGGAGGTAATCGAGCGCGTGGCGCTGAGCCTCGCGCCAAGGGCCATGCCAGCCGAGCCGGCCGGCTTCGCAATAGGAAAATGCTTGTCGGGCGATGACGCGTGCGCGATGCGGCAGTGGCGACGGCCTGCCGTCGAGACTGATTGCCTCGTGAAACCCGCCCCGAACGCGATCCGCGCCCTCCTGCCACCATAGTGGGAGCGCCGCATCGAACAGCCAGCGGTTCAGCGCCGCCGCCTCGCCTGCAAGATCAGTCATTTCAACGGCCCCGATCGGCGACAAACCAAGGTCATCGCACTGTGCACGCCGGCCATTGTTCGCAGGCCCTTGGCATTTTCGGTTTTATACTGCACCAAACGGCACCAGCCGAGCGCAAACGGTCCGATGGCGGCTCGAAGGGGCGAGGGTATGATCGCGTCCATTGCGAGGAGCTAGCTTGAAGGAGCCTGTTCTCGTCACCGGGGCGGCCGGATTCATCGGCATGCATGTCGCGCACCGCTTGTTGGGGCAGGGGCATGACGTGGTGGGCGTCGATAACCTCAATGCCTATTACGATCCACACTTGAAGCAGGCCAGGATCAAGAACCTCGAGGCGTTCTCGAAATTCAAGTTCGAGAGAATCGACATCGCAGAGCGACAATCGATCACCCAGTTGTTTGCTGCGCATCGCTTTCCCGCCGTCGTGCATCTCGCTGCGCAAGCCGGCGTGCGTCATTCCTTGGCCGATCCGCACGCCTATGTCGACGCCAATATCACGGGCTTCCTCAATGTGCTTGAGGGATGCCGGCACGCGGAATGCCGGCATCTTGTTTATGCCTCGTCTTCGTCGGTCTACGGCGCGAACAGCCGCATACCGTTTCGCGTTTCCGACAACGTCGACCATCCCTTGAGTCTCTACGGCGCGACCAAGAGGGCAAACGAGCTGATGGCCCACGCCTATGCGCATCTGTTTGCCCTGCCGGCGACGGGTCTGCGATTCTTCACGGTCTATGGCCCGTGGGGGCGTCCGGACATGGCCATGTGGCTGTTCACCGAAGCGATCCTTGAGAATCGGCCGATCAAGCTATTCAACAACGGTCACATGCGCCGGGACTTCACCTATGTCGACGACGCAGTTGAAGCGGTCGTGCGCCTCGTGCGGTGCCCGCCGGCGCCGAATCCCGCCAGGTCCCAGAATGACCCTGCAACCAGTCTGGCGCCTTGGCGGGTCTACAATGTCGGCAATAGCAAACCGGTCGAGGTGACCGAGGTCGTGCGGCTCATCGAGGAGGCCCTTGGCAAGCCGGCGGTCCGGGAGCTGCTTCCGATGCAGCCGGGCGATGTTCCGCAGACCTGCGCGGATGCCGCCGATCTCGAACGCGCTGTCGGGTTTAGGCCCGATACGCCGATCGGCGAGGGCATCCGCCGTTTCGTCGACTGGTTCCTCCAGTTTCGCCGAAAGGCCTGACATAAAAGTTTCGATAACGGCCCTGAGGCATGTAACTCTTTGATTCAAAACGTGTCCACAGCCCCTTGCGGGGGCATCGCCAGCCGCCTTCCGGCATGCTAGGAGGGATTCGTTTCGCGAGCCGGCAGGGGGGACCTCGTCCATCATGGTGCATGTCGCGACACGCGACGCGGACCGTCTGCTACGCGTCGGCGTGGTAGGCGTCGGCGTAATGGGCAGCAACCATGCCCGTGTCTTTGGCGATCTCCCGGGTGTGACGCTCGTGGGCGTGGCCGACCCCGACGACAAGCAGCGCCACTTCGTTGCGGGGGCCCTCGGGTGCCCGGCATTCAATGCAGTGGAGCCGTTGCTGGCGGAAGGTGTCGATGCCGTCACCATCGCTGCCCCCACGCATCTGCATCGAGAACTGGCGCTTTGCTGCATCAAGCGCGGCGTTCATGTCCTGGTGGAGAAGCCGATCGCACCTTCGGTGGAAGAGGGCCGTGCAATCATCGCCGCAGCACGGCACGCCCGCGTCGCTTTGATGGTGGGCCACGTCGAGCGGTTCAACCCGACCGTCGAAGCGCTTAAGGACGCGATCTGCGGCGAGGACATTCTTTCCATCGCAATCACTCGAGTCGGACCATTTCCCCCACGCATGTCCAACGTCGGCGTGGTCATCGACCTTGCCGTGCACGATATCGATCTCATTCGTTGGTTCACCGACTCCGAGATCGCCGACGTGCAGCCGCAATTGTCGAATGCGGTCGCGGAACGTGAGGACATCGCGCTGTTGCAGTTCCGCACCACCTCCGGGGTACTCGCGCACATCAACACCAATTGGCTGACCCCGTTCAAGGCGCGCAACGTTACGATCGCGACGCGCAACAAATACGTCATGGGGGACCTGCTGACGCGGCAGGTCACCGAGTGTTTCGGTTTCCAGCCCGATGGCAGTTATTCGATGCGCCATCTCTCGGTCGGCCACGCCGAGCCGTTGCGGGCCGAGCTACAAGCCTTCGTCGCTGCGATCCGCGACGGCAGGGAGCCAGCCGTGACGGGCGAGGAGGGCGTGGCGAGCCTCGAAATCGCCATCCGCTGCCTCGAGCATCGTGCCTTGGCGAGCGTGAGCCGCCGCCGGGGGGGTCCGCGGCGGCTGACCGGTTGACACGGCTACCTCGCTGATAATCACCCTTCGTCGATGAACCAGCACGCTGCTCGCCTCGATCCCGTTTCGATCCCATTCATCGACCTTGCGGCGCAGCGGCGACGCTTGGGGCGTTCGATTGACGAGGCGATCGCCCGTGTGCTCGCGCATTGCCAATTCATCCTCGGCCCGGAGGTGCGCGCGCTCGAAACCAAGCTCGCGGAGTTCTGCGGCGCGCGCCACGTGGTGACGTGCGCGAGCGGAACCGATGCGCTGATCTTGGTGCTGATGGCACAAGGGATAGGGCCTGGCGACGCAGTGATCTGCCCCAGCTTTACTTTCACCGCGACTGCAGAGGTCATCGCGCTCGTCGGCGCCACGCCGGTATTCGCCGACGTGGAGGAAAAGAGCTTCAATCTGGATCCCGCGAGCCTGCAGCGGGCGTGCGCGGCGGCGCGCGAGGCAGGGCTTCGTCCCAAAGCCGTCATACCCGTCGACCTTTTCGGGCAGCCCGCTGATTACGACCGCATCATGCCAATCGCCGACGCGGAAAGCCTTTTCGTCCTCGATGACGCCGCTCAGGCCTTCGGCGCGACCTACAAGAATCGCCGCCTCGGCGTACTCGCGCCGGCAACTGCAACGAGTTTCTTTCCGGCCAAGCCGCTCGGCTGCTACGGCGACGGAGGGGCCGTCATCACCGATGACGAGGAGCTTGCGCAGGTCATTCGCAGCCTTCGCGTGCACGGGGAGGGGCGCGGCAAGTACGATTGCGTGCGTATCGGGCTCAACGGCAGGATGGACACGATCCAAGCAGCCGTGCTGTTGGAAAAACTAAAGCTTTTCCCCGAGGAGCTTCTGGCGCGCGAACGCATCGCCCGCCGCTATTCCGCGCGGCTTGCCGACGTCGCGACTGTTCCCAGGCTGGCGCCGGGCTCAACCTCGGTCTGGGCGCAATATACCATTCGCGTTGCGCCCGGCCGGCGCGATGGGCTCGCGGCTGCGCTCAAGGCCTGCGGTATTCCGACCGCGGTCCACTATCCGATCCCGCTGCATCGCCAAGAGCCTTACCAGCGCTTTCCTGTCGCAGCTGGCGGTGCGCCGGTGAGCGAACGCTTGGCCGACGAAGTGATCAGCTTGCCCATGCACGCCTATCTCGACGCGGCGACCCAGGATCGCATCATCGACGCCGTGTGGGGCGCGCTGGCCATCTGAAGGGATCAGCTTTTCCGTCCGCTCGCCGCCTCCATCGGAACCAAGCCGATTATAATCGGGCTTGATTCTCGCGACTTCGCAGCAGGACGGAGGCGGGCCGGCTGATGATTGGACGCATCTTCACCGTCGGCGGTTTCACGCTGCTATCGCGGGTCACGGGCTTTTTCCGCGACGTAGTGCTAGCGGCCGTGCTCGGAGCGGGGCCGGTCGCGGATGCCTTCTTTGTCGCGCTGCGGCTTCCGAATCATTTCCGCGCGATCTTCGCCGAAGGCGCATTCAACGCAGCTTTCGTCCCCGCCTATGCACGCATCCGCGAACAGGGCGGGCCCGGTCCGGCACAACTCTTCGCCGATCGCGTATTTACCATCCTTTTCGGCTGCGTCGGCCTTCTGGTTCTGCTTGCACTGATCTTCACACCGGCGGTGATTTCGCTTCTTGCCCCTGGCTTCTCCGAAGATCCCGGCCGTTTTGCGCTCGCTGTCGAGCTCACGCGGATCACATTCCCCTATCTTCTGCTCATGTCCTTGGTGACGCTTTACGGCGGCATTCTCAACGCGCTGGCGCGCTTCGCCGCGGCCGCGGCAGCGCCCATTCTGCTCAATGTGGCGATGATGGCGGCGCTCGCGGTGGCGGTGTTGTTTCCGACGCCTGGACATGCCGCCGCCTGGGGCGTGTTGATCGCCGGCGTTCTCGAGGCGCTGCTGGTCGGCGGCGATACGCTGCGCAACGGTGTTCTGACGGTATTTCGTTGGCCGAAATGGGACGAAGATGTCAAACGCTTCTTCAACGCGCTCGCCCCCGCGACCATCGGCTCGGCCGGCACGCAGATCGCGCTGTTCGCCGACACCGTGATCGCTAGCTTCCTCGCTGCCGGCGCGCTTTCCGCGCTCTATTATGCCGATCGGCTCAACCAGCTGCCGATCGGGGTCGTCGGCATTGCGGTGGGGACCGTGCTCTTGCCGGAAATGGCGAGCCGCATCGCAGGCGGTGACGAAGCGGGCGCGCGCCGGGCGCAGCGCCGCGCCATCGAGCTCACGCTCCTCTTATCGATTCCCTGCCTCGTAGCGTTTCTGATCATTCCCGACCTCATCATGCGCGCGCTGTTCATGCGAGGAAAGTTCACGGCTGCCGACGCCACCGCCGCCTGGCAGACCCTTGTCGCCTATGCTCTCGGCTTGCTGCCGTTCGTGCTGATCCGCAGCGTGACCGCGACCTTTCTCGCCCGCGGTGATACGGCAACCCCGGTCAAGGCTTCGCTCACCGCAGTGGCGGTCAATGTCGCCTTCAAGGCTCTCTTCTATTCCTTCACCGCGCTGGCGCAGGTCGGGCTTGCGCTCGCCACGTCGATCGGTGCTTGGCTCAATCTCGGCCTCGTCATTTGGTTCGCCGCCCGGCGCGGCCACCTCGTGCTCGATCCGGCTTTGCGAAGCGCGATGGTAAGGCTGACCGCGGCCGCTATTGCGCTCGTGGCGGTGCTTTTGCTGGCGCGAGGTCCGGTGGCGGAGCTATTTGCAGGCTGGACCTCCTGGCGGGACGAAAGCACGCTTGCGGTGCTCGCCATGATGGGAGGCGTGGTCTACGCCGCCGCCATTTTCGCGCTGTTCGGCAAAGAATGGCTGGCGGCGCTGCGGGCACGAAAACATCCGCTCCCGATGCGGCCGCCGCTGCAGCCGGATTGATCAGCCGCGATGCACGCGCTCGTGCGGGACGAGCGACAGCACGCGCCGGCTGCCGTTGTGCAGCACCTCGAGCTGGATGGTGCGGCCTATCTTATCGCCGGCGAGCACGCGGATGAGATCGTCTGCGCCGGTGATGGCGACGGCGTCCAGCGCCAGAATGATGTCGCCGGCGAGCAGCCCTGCTCGTTCGGCGGGGCTGCCAGGTTCGATGCTGGCGACCATCACCGCGCTCTCCTGCGCGAGTCCGGCTGCATGCCGCCGGCGTCGCGAAAGCGCGAATTGCTGGGCCGCGATGCCGATATAGGCGCGCCGTACCCTGCCGTGTCGCACCAGTTCGCCCAGCACAAAGCTCGCGGTGTTGGATGCAACCGCAAAGCAGATACCCTGGGCGCCCACGATCAGCGCCGTGTTGATCCCGACAACCTCGCCATGGGAGGAGACGAGCGGCCCACCCGAATTGCCGGGATTGAGCGCGGCATCGGTCTGGATCACGTCGTCGATCAGCCGCCCGGAGCGCGCCCGCAGCGATCGGCCGAGCGCGGAAACCACACCCGTTGTCACCGTCGACTCGAAACCGAGCGGATTGCCGATGGCAATCACCAATTGGCCGCGCTTGAGCAGTTTGGAATTGCCGAGCGGCGCCGCGGGCAACGTCAGCGGGGCGTCGACACGCACCAAGGCGAGGTCGGTATCGGGGTCGTCCCCGACCACCCGTGCGGTCAAGCTTCGACCATCGACCGTGGTCGCGCTGACGCGGTTGGCGTTCCCGACCACGTGGCTGTTGGTGAGCACGAGGCCGTCCGGTGCGACCACGACGCCTGATCCAGTGCCGTCGCTCCGCCGCTCGGATGCCACATCGAGCCGCACGACGGCCGGGCCGACGCGCTCGACCACGTCGATGACGGCCCGGGAATAGGCGTCCAGCAGCGCCTGGTCATCGGGCGGAACGGGGGACGGGCTGGCGAGATTAGTCGTAGGTCGGTCGAGCATGGCAGTGGCCCGCCGCGCCTTGCGAAACCGCATGGCCTCGCATTATGCGCAGGTGATTGGTGGACTTGAGACGTAATGGCGGATATGGGGTGCGTGAGGCCAGCGGGAAAGAGTGACGGGACGCTTCACAAACGCGCGACCGCTATCCGGTGCTGAGGGTCCCGCCTCTATATAGCCCCTATTTGGCATGATTTGTCGCTCGAGCCTCATGTCGCCATCCCTCCGACCCCTCGCTACCGCTGCGATCGCCTTAGCGTGCCTGCTCGCGGGCTGCGGCGAGAGTCAGAAGCAGGCAACGGCTTCGCCGCCCAAGGTGACTGTCGCCCACCCGATCAAACGCACCATCGTTGATCAAGACGAATACGTCGGCCGCTTCGTGCCGGTCGATGTGGTCGAAGTGCGCGCGCGAGTGTCGGGCTACCTCGATCGTATTCATTTCAGCGACGGGCAGATCGTCAAACAGGGCGACCTCTTGTTCACCATCGACAAGCGGCCGTTCCAGAACACGCTCGATCAGGCGCGCGCCAATTTGGAGACGGCAAAATCGAATGTCGTCTTCACGCAGTCGGACTTGGCGCGCGGGCAGCAACTTGTGCGCGAGCGCACCATCAGCGAGCAGATTTACGAGCAGCGCGCCCAAGCCTTCCGCAACGCCCAGGCCTCGGTGGCGGCTAACGAGGCTATGGTGCGGCAGGCTGAGCTCGATCTCGAATACACTGAGCTGCGGGCGCCAATCACGGGCCGCATCGGCGACCGCCGCGTGACGCAGGGCAACCTGGTGACGGGCGGCGCCGGCGGCAACACTACCTTGCTCGCAACGATCGTGTCGATCGATCCCATTCGTTTCGAGTTCACCTTTGATGAGGGAGCCCTGCTGCGCTACCAGCGGCTGGCGAGCGGCAGCAGTGAGGTGGGTGGTCTCGGCGGCACTGCGGTCCGCTTGAAGCTGCTCGACGAGACCGACTTCTCGCATGCGGGCCGGATGGATTTCGTCGATAACGTCATCGACCGGGCGACCGGCACCATCCGCGGGCGTGCGCAGTTGAGCAATGCCGATGGCCTGTTCACACCCGGCATGTTCGCGCGCGTGCAGGTGCCGGCCTCCGCGCCATATCAGGCGCTGATGATTCCGGACGCGGCCATCGGGTCGGAGCAAGCGCGCAAATTTGTCTACGTGATCGATCAAGACAATGTTGCGCGGCTGCGTTACGTGACGCTTGGCCAGCTGGTCGATGACCTGCGGGTGATCAAGGATGGGCTCTCGGCCGGCGATCGCGTGGTGGTCAACGGTTTGATGCGGGTGCGCCAGGGACAGAAGGTAACGCCTGACGAGCAGCCGGCATCGCCGCAAGCGAGCGTCCCTGCTGCGAAAGCAGCCGACAAGACCGACTGAACGATACCCGCGTCATGCGCATTTCGCACTTTTTCATCGATCGGCCAATCTTCGCTGCGGTCGTTTCAATCGTCTTCTTGATCATCGGCGGGGTGTCGTATTCGCGCTTGCCGGTGACGCAATATCCGGAGATCGCGCCGCCGACCATCAACGTCTCCGGCCAATATCCCGGCGCCAACGCGGATATCGTCGCCACGACCGTGGTCACGCCGATCGAGCAGCAGATCAACGGCGTCGAGAACGTGATCTACATGTCCTCGAATTCGACGGCAGACGGCCGCTTTTCCATCGACGTGAGCTTCGAGCTCGGCACCAGCCTCGATATCGCGCAGGTGCAAGTGCAGAACCGGGTTGCCATCGCGCAGCCGCGCCTGCCGGGCGAGGTGCGCAACATCGGGGTGACTGTGACCAAAAAGTCGCCCGATCTGATGATGGTGGTCCACCTCTACTCGCCCGACGACTCGCGCGATACGTTGTTCATCTCGAATTACGCGACGCTCTCGATCACCGACATTCTCACCCGCATCGACGGGGTTGGCTCGATCACCGTCTTCGGCAGCCGCGATTACTCGATGCGCATCTGGGTCGATCCCGACCGCCTGCAGACGGTGGGCTTGACCGCAACTGACGTGGTTCTGGCGCTCCAGGGCCAAAACGTCCAGGTCGCCTCCGGTGTGCTCGATCAGCCGCCGATCCCCCGTCAGGGCGCGTTTCAGATCGCGGTGCAGACGCTGGGGCGTCTCGCCAATCCTGACGAGTTCTACAACATCGTCGTCAAGCAGACTG
>WNFW01006223.1_pt1 | contig 14393 bp, 10 predicted proteins | sample 5400131 | NCBI WGS metagenome assembly WNFW01 (sample SAMN13153362, study PRJNA577476) | soil metagenome | isolation source: 20 cm soil or saprolite under grassland replicate 1 | place: USA:California | collected 2016-06-15 | reverse complement strand
CTTCGAGCGCCTAGAAGCGTGGGCGCACCGCGGCGCTAATTTCCGAACAATAAGTCTAACAACGAGCGCGGCCGCGCGGGCGCGGGCGGCGGACTCTGCGCTTGGCTCGGCGGCGGCGCTGCCGCTCCGGACTGCGCCCGCGGCGCGCGCGGCGTCGCAGCCGGATGGACGTCGATCGGCGCCGGCAGCGGTGAAAGCCGTTCGGCCGCCGCCGGCGGGGCCGCAGGTTTCGACTTGGCAGCGCTCGGCGCCTTTGCCGCAGTCGGATCGCCGCTCGGCGCGGTGGCCGCAGGCTGCACCGGCGGCGCGCGTCCCTCGAGCACGTCCAACTTCTTCGACTGCTGCTCGACTGCGCGCAGCGCGAGCCAACTCGCGAGCGCGGCAACTTCGGTCGTGCGCTTGGGCGTATCGACCGGCCCCCTCAGCACGATGCCAATTTCCGGCCGGGTCTCCGCGGCAGCTGCCGCACCGCCGGCTGCAAACAAGATAAGTCGCGCGTCCAGCGCGCCGTCGATCAGATTGACGCTTCCGTTTGCGGCGAGATCGGCGCGTTGGGCGCGCACCGTCGGATTGCTTACTCGCGCCTGGCCCTCGCTGATGCTGATCGCACCCTCCGCCGAGGTAATGCCGAGGCTGCCGCGCGCGAGCGCCGCATCGACGCGGTCTCGTATCCTGATTGCGTCGATGGGCAAGCCTTGATCCACCGCACGGACGATGTTTTCAAACGCCGCCGGGTCGATCCGAGCCAGGCCCGCGCTTTCCAGGGTGAAACTGCCGCCCCCGGCGAGCGAACCCATGAGCGCAACCGGACTCATCCCCGTTCCCTCGGCGGTGACATCGAGCGTCAGGCGGCCCGACAGCGATCCGTCGCCGGGAAGCAGTTCAGCGGCATTGGCGCCGACCAGGCGCACGCGCGTGCGTGCGCCAATCCCGTCGGCGCGCCGCAGAAGCGTCAGCTCGGCGCTCACGCGCCCCCCGGCAATCCCGCCTTCGATATCCTGCAATGACAGCTGTCCTTGGCCGAATTGGACCGTGCCGCGCACATCACGCGCGGCAAGCTTGGGCGTGAGCGCGACACGCGCCGCTTTGACGGCGACTTGGCCATTAAGGGACGGCAGTGGCTGCTCGAACGGCTCGGCCGGCCAAAGCGCCGATGCATTTGCGCTGGCGCCGCTCGCTGCCGCGCGTTCGCCCTGCGCCGGCATCCCGATCGCCGCGCCAATCGCGACCGGCAGATCGAGCGCGCCCAGCTCGATATCGCCGTCGATCGAGACCGGTTGCTGTTGGAGACCGAGCGCAAGTTGTCCGCGCACGCTTGCACCCGCGACCGTCCCCGTCACCTCGGTGAGGCGCAGCATTCCATCGCGTAAAGCGAGCCCCGCGGTGAGCGAGGCGGGCAACGGCTCGGCAGGGCGGCCCGGCGCCGCCGGTCGAGGCGCGTGGAGGCTTGCGTTCGTGAGCTTGAGATTGAGTTCGGCGGCCGCGTTTGCACGCTCGCCAAGGCGGACCGTGCCTTTGCCTGCGATGTTCGCCGTGCCGGCGGCGAATTGGGCTTCAACAGCGAGATCGCCGTCGAGCGGTCCTTTCGCCGCAAGCGTAAGCCGCGCCGGCCGCTTCTCGGCCGTGAGGAAGCGGTCGAGCCCGGCGAGTTCAATCAGCGCTCCCCCATCATCGCCCTCCAACCGAGCGTTGAGCTCCAACTTGGCGGCCGCGAGCGCGGCGAAGATGCCGCGCGTGACCGTATCACCCATCGCGCTCGCCTCGGCTTGCATGCGCAATGTGCCGGCACGGCCGTCGAGCTTGAGTTTCGCGGCGGTGTTGCCCGCCGCCGCCGGATCCAGACCCAGCGCGGCGCGCAACGTGAGCGGCGTCAGACGCGCCGCCGAGCGGCGCAGCTGCTCGCCCGTCGCCGGAGCGATTTTCTCCACCAGCGCGACGATGCCGTCCAGCGCCCGCGCGTCGACCTCGAGCGTGAGCGCGCCGCGCGGCGAACGCGCTGCGGCATCGATCCGTCCTTTGACCGCCAGCGTCGCTCCGCCGAAGTCGGCGACGGCGAGCCGCGCGATCTCGAAGCCGTTCGCGTCGCCGCGCATCTCCACCTCAGCCTGCTTCGCCTCGACCCCGGCGACGAGCGCGCGCGCAATCTTCAGCGAGAGCGCGCCCTCACGCGGCCAATCGAAGGCGGTATCGCCGAGCACCGCCTTGGCAACGGCCTGGACGCGGTCGAAATCGATTTCAGGTGCGCTCAGCGCGGCCTCGAGTCGCGCCGGCCGGTCATCACGCGCCCAGGTGTAGGCCAGCCGCCCAGCGACCGTCATGCGGTCGACGTCGAGTTTCAATTGGTCGATCGTGATGGCCTCGACGCCCACCGCTACATCGCCGGTGAAGCGCAGCGGACCAGCGGATCCAGATTGCTCGTCGCTGCGTTCGCCCAGCCAAGCAGCGAAGGCGCGCGGATCGCTGGCCTCGAGCTTGGCCGATCCCGCGAACTGCACGCCTGGACCGAGACGCCCGCTCAGCCGCAGCTGGCTCATGCCCGGCGCGCGCAACTCCAAACCCTTGATGTCGATGCCATCGGCATCGACTTTGACCTCGGCAGCGAGGCGCACCAGGGTTGCGCCACCAAGCGTAACGCTCTCGGCATTCAGGTTCAGCGCCGCGGGAATGGGAAGCCGCGACGCCTCAAGCAGGGATTCGGCAAGCGTCTTCACGGCGGCGAGCGGACGCCGGCGCATGGTCTCGGGCAGCGCCAGCACCCGATCGAGATCTATCTGCGGTGACGACAGCGTGCCGTTGAACTCTGGCTGCCGCCCCAATCGCAGACCGGCGCCGCCCTTGAGTCTGATCGCCCGGTCATCCGGGCCGTATTGGAATTCGATCTGCTCCAAAACCGCCGCGGTGCTGTCTCCCTTGACGCGACTGCTCACGCGCCACGGCTCGACGATGAGCGAGTCAGCGCCGGCCGGCGCACGGCCGACCGCGCGCGCGAATTGAACGTTGCCGTCGAAACGCGGCATGCCACGCTCGATCCAGATCGAGAGATCGGCTTCGGCGGCGAGTGGCTGGTCGATTGGATCGATCATGAAACGCAGCTTGGTCCCGGCGTCGTCGCCGATGCGGCTGCTCGCGATGCGATAAGGATAACGTTGCCCGGCAATGACGAAGGAACCATCGCCTTTGACCGGCCCCACGAGCGAACGCAATTCGCCAGTGAAATCGAGTTTCTCGAGCACGAGCCTGCTGTCGCTCGCCGCATCGGCGAGGGTCGCGCGCGCATCCTGGACTTGCAGGCGGACGATCGACACCGCTTCCAGGTCGAAGCCGAGCTTGGGAAGAGGCCAGGCAAGGCGGCCGGAGGGATCGAGCCCGGCCGAGAACTCGGGCCCCTCGAGCCGGGCATCGGCAATGCGCCATTCACCCCGCGCGAACGCACCCAGTGCGAATTCGATGCGCAGTAGCCGCGCGCGGACCCTGCTTCCCTCGTCCGGCCGGCCGAACTCGACCCCTTGCAGGGTGATGGTAGGGGTCGGCAGGAGCCGAGCATCGATCGCGCCGGTGACGCGGAAGTCGAGTCCGGTCAGGCGGCTGGCTCTCGTCTCGAACTCGCCGCGATAGCTGTTCCAATCGATGAAAAGCGGGCCAACCAGCGCTGTCACCAGCGCCAGAATGATGGCCATCGCGACAGCGAGCAGCGTCGTCTGCACCCGTCTTCACCCCGGGTCTCGACCCTCGCACTGGGCGGTGTGCGCGGGCCTTAACGCCCGATCATCAATGCGTTGACCGCGATTTATGTTTGCCGGCCATGCGCCGGCCGTCCCCATTCCCTGCTCCGCTGCGCCCCCAGCGGGAGTTGGTAATATCCGGCGCGTTGACGGCAAATCTATGTCCGCCGCCAATGGCTTAGGCGAGGGTTTGCGCGCGGCGCCGCCAAATCGGTGCAAGCCCGCGTAAGGACCAGGCAGGTGGGGGCGGCTCACGTCAGCGCGACGATCTTTCCCGGATTCATGATGTCGTCGGGATCGAGCGCGCGCTTGATCGCCGCCATAGCCGCGAGTGCCGGGCCTCCCAGTTCGCCCGCGAGATATTTCATCTTCCCCTGCCCGATCCCATGCTCGCCGGTACAAGTGCCGTCCATGGCGAGCGCGCGCTCGATGAGCCGCTCGCACAAGGCTTTGACCCGCTTGACTTCCGCCTCGTCGGCCATGTCGACCAGCAAACTGAGGTGGAAATTTCCGTCGCCCACGTGCCCTAGAATCGGTGCGACGAGATCGAGTTCGGCCACGTCGCGTTGTGTTGCGGTGACGCATTCCGCCAGCCGCGAGATCGGAACGCACACATCGGTCGCGAGCGCCTGCGCGCCGGGGCGCAACGCGCGGCCCGCCCAGTAGGCATCGTGACGCGCCTGCCAAAGCCGCGAGCGGTCCTCGGGCTTCGTCGCCCATTCGAAGGGGCCGCCGCCGAGATCGCGCGCGATCTCGCCGAAGCGCTCCGCCTGCTCGGCGGCCCCCGCTGGCGAGCCGTGAAACTCGACGAACAGCATCGGCACTTCCGGCAAAGTGAGCTTGGAATAGAGATTGGTCGCTTTCACCTGCAGCTCGTCGAGCAGTTCGATGCGCGCCACCGGCACCCCGAACTGGATCGTCGCAATGGCGGCATTGCATGCCGCCTCGAGCGACGGGAACGGGCACACGCCGGAGGAGATCGCCTCGGGAATGCCGGACAGCTTGAGCGTGAGCTCGGTGATGACGCCGAGCGTGCCTTCGGCGCCGACGATCAGTCGCGTGAGATCGTAGCCGGCCGACGACTTCTTGGCGCGCCGCGCGGTGGTCATCAGCTCGCCGTTTGCCAGCACGACTTTCAGCGCGAGCACGTTGTCCTTCATCGTGCCGTAACGCACCGCATTGGTGCCGGAGCAGCGCGTGGCCGCCATGCCGCCGATGGAAGCATCGGCGCCGGGATCGATAGGAAAGAACAGGCCCTGGTCGCGCAGGTGCTCGTTGAGCTCTTTGCGCGTGATCCCCGGCTCGACCACGCAGTCGAGATCCTGCGAGTTCACCGCCAGCACGCGTTTCATGTCGCGAAAATCGATCGACACCCCGCCATAGGGCGCATTGACGTGGCCCTCGAGCGAGGTGCCGGTTCCGAAAGGGATGACCGGCACGCGGCGCTCGGCACAGATGCGCACGATGTCTTGCACGTCGGGGGCCGCCTGCGGGAAGATCACCGCGTCGGGCGGCTCGTTGGCGATCCAAGTTGTGGTGTTGGCGTGCTGCTCCCGCACCGCCTGCGAGGTGACGAGGCGATTGCCGAACTTTGCCGCCAGCGCGGCGATCACGGCGTTGACCGCAGCAGGATCGCGGCGCGCGATCGGATCGGGCTTTTGTTGCGCCAGTGCCATTGCCAACTCAGGTACCAGCCCCGCGTCATGATGTTACCGCAACGGGGCGGGCAAGGAACGGACATTGAGGGGGCGCGTACGGAGGGCGGTCCCCTCGCCGGCGAAGGGGGGCGAGGGATACCGAGACGCGAAAAGCGCATTCACGCGCGTCCATAGCCCGGCGAAGACGGGCGTAAACGCCCTTACTGACGCGCTATGGCGGCGAGGCAGATGAGGGGCAAGACGCCAGCAGGCTTGGGATTCGCGCTGGCATTGTTAGCCGCATGGGCCTCACTGCGCTCGGGCCACCCTCCCCCGCTTTGCGAGGGCTGAAGGTTTTATGCCACGGCCACCAGGCTCGCGAGCTTGCGCCGGGCGTAGAACATGCGCGTCTTCACCGTGGCCTCGCCGATGCCGACGATGTCGGCGACCTCCTTGACCGACCGACCGTGGTAGTAGACGAGGTCGATCACCTCGCCATGCTCCGGCGAGAGGCTGGCCAAGGAGTCGCGCAGCACTTGGCTGCGGTTCTTCTTCTGCAGCGACGCTTCCGGATCGTCCGCGGGATCTGGGACGGTTGCGGCGATGCGCGCATCCAGTTCCGCATTGCTGCGCGCGCGCCGTGCCGACAGCGCCTTGTAGCGGGCGATCGCGAGCAGCCAGGTGGAAACCGAAGCGCGGCCCTTGAACGACGCGGCCTGACGCCAGGCGTCGAGAAACACGTCGCTCAAGAGATCTTCCGCCGCCGTCTCGTCGCGCACGATGCGCAACAGCCAGCGGTACAATGGTATGCGATAGCGTGCAAACAGCGTGCGCATCGCGAGCTGATCTTTGGCAGCGATCCGCCTGATCAACGCTTCATCCGATGCTGCATCGTCGAAGGAACTATCGCGCGGCGCCGCCCGCGCAGACGCTGCGGCGGCAGATTTTGCGTCGGTGAGAGCGATTGTCATGGGTGATCCCCGATCATCACGTCCCGACCTACTAACTCGGGTGCAGCAAAAAAGTTGCAAGGTGTCCGTCGATCAAAGAGCTGTGAAAGTGACGTGTTTCCGCCGCAAGCGTTAAAGCCGGACCTGGGAAGCATGGGGAAGCTCAGTCCGGCCGAGCTTCCGAACGGCGGCGCAGCACGTTGGCGACGAGCGATGTCACGCTGGGCGCCTCGTCATCGCGGAACGGAATCGGACGGCACAGATCCATCACGATGATACCGAGCCGCGCCATGCGATAGGCGGCGTAGAGCGCGTCGGCGGCGCTGGTCGCCAAGCGCTCGGTCAGCGCGCCGCCGAGATGCTGCACGAGAGACGAGCTCGCAATGTCGACGGCACCCAGCCTGCCGGCCTCGATCACGAGCCGCCGCAGGAGATGGACGGTCGTGGCGGCGGTCGGCCGGTGCCCGTACGAGGCCGCAATCGCGCGCACCATGCGAATACCGCAGGCAAGAAAGAAAACCGCGTCGGTCAAGCCGGTGGGACTGATCGCCGTGATGCCGAAGGCGCGCAGCACGGCGGTGCGCACATGCGCCTCGGCACGGCGGTCGAGCGGCTTCATGACGGTGCGCGAGAGAATCTCGATCTGCTGCACCGTCGCGTGATGAAGCTTGGCCTGCCGCTGGAAGGTTTCGACCGCGGCTTCGATCTCGCGTTCGCGCGGGACGACTGCGAGCACGTCGGCGATCGCCTTGCGGCCTTCCATCGGCAACAGGCGACCATCCGCGAGCCGGCGGTGGATCGCCTCGACGTTTCTGAGCCGCAGCAAACTTCCCAATTCCCGGGCGATGACGGCGCCGCCGCCTGCCACGCCGGCAGCCAGCGCGGTTGCCGCGAGCACGCCCAACGCCGCGCTGCGCTCGAATGCGGCGACGATCCAGCCGACGGCGTCGACCGTCAGCCAGCCGATCAAGAGGAGCGCCACGCCCGCCACGCCGAAGGTCATGACACGATCGCGCCGGCGCGGCGCCCCGGGCGGTACCGCGGGGAGCGCAGGCTCGCTGGGCGTAATGGGCTCGGTACGCTCGGTCGGGATGATTTGTGGCGCGAGCGGGCGTGGCGCCGCCGCGGCGTCGGCCGCCTCGACTTCGATCATGCGGGCAGTGAGCGCAGCGCCGTGTTCGCTTTGATCGCTCATCGCAACCGGTCCCCGAGCAGAAATTCGAGCGCCAGGTCGAGGTTGATGTGCGCGATGCCGTCGACCGGCGAGGCGTCGATGGCGGGCGGCTCGAACACCGGCACGTTGAGAAAGGGCGAACCCCATGCATCGGCGCGCGGCGGGCGGATTGGAACGTTGCCGACGAAAAATTTCGATTGCTTGTTGCTGCCGACCGGCCGGCCGACCACGACCTGCACACGCTGCCCCTCGATCTCCTGGCTCTCCTCCGCGGTCGAGATCACTGACGCCAGCGCCGTCACGTCGAGTTGCGCGTTGCTGCTTCTGACCTCGAGCGCGGGAAACGCCGCCATGTTGCGCAACAACGCGGCAAGGTGGTCGCGCTGGACGTCGGGAACATGATCCGCCTTCGTCGCTGCGAATAAGACCTTGTCGATGCGCGGGCCGAGCAACAGCCTGGAAAGAATTCCGCCGGGGCCATAGCGAAAACTCTCCAGAATCGCGTCGAGCGCGAGCCGCGTGTCCTCGAAGGCGTCCCGACCCACCAGCAGCGCGCGCAGCACGTCGACGAGCACGATCTGCCGCGTGTAGTGGCGGAAGTGGTCCTCGTAGAAGCGCGCCACCACCTCCCGCTTATACGCATCGAAGCGTTCGGCCAGCAGCGCGCCGAGCGTGCCGGGCGCAAACGGGTCGACGCCGTCGGCAACGTCGAGCGGCGCAAACCACAAATACGGCAAGTCGCCGAGCGTTCCGCGGCAGAGAAAGCGCCCGGGCTGGAGAAAGCTCAGGCCGTGCCGGTCGCGCGCGGCGATGAGATAGCCGCAATAGCGATCGGCGAGAAAATCGCGCGCGATCTCGGCCCGCACGCCTTTGCGCAGCAGGCGCACGGTCGCGCGCGACCACTCGGCATAACTCACCGCCATGAGCGGCAGATCGAGCAGCCACTCGCCGGGATAGTCGACGATCCGGATCGTGAGGCTCGCCGGGTTCCCGGAAATCGCGCTGACGAATCTTCCCAGCGCGCTTGCCGGCGCAAAGCGGACTTCGATGCCGACCTCGCTCATACCCTCGGTCGGCGCCGGCCAGTCCGGGACCGCCATCTTCTCGATATTGTCGCGATAGGGAAAGGACGGCAGTCGGTTGGCGCTGGCACCCGCGATAGTCGCCGCGATCAGCCGGCGCTCGCCGACCACGCCGAGCAGCGGCATGCGGTTGGGATTGTGCGCGCAGCTCAAAAGGTTGTGGATGAGGCTCGTCACGAGCACGGTCTTGCCGGAGCGGCTCAAGCCCGTCACCGCGAGGGAAACCGTCGCGCTGCCGGCAAGCTCGCCGAGGCTGAGCCGCTCGGAGGCCTGCGCGAAGATCGGCGAGAGCCAGCTCAAATTCAGCATGGACGGCATACCAAACCCGATCGCGCACGTTCTCCGCGTCGTCCCCTTGACAGCGGCGGCCCATGTTCCCGAGCAGCACTGGCTATGGGTTCCCGCTCGCGCGGGAACGACAGCACCAGCGTCGGGCTTTCGCAAGTGGGTGGCGCGATGGACGATGCCGCGCCGCGCATCGTAAGGTCCGCGCATGCTCGAGCGTTGCGATCTTGAACCACTATTCTTCGCCCCCTTCGTTTCCTCGCTGATGCGGGTCGAAGCCGACTGGATCGACTACAACGGTCATCTCAATATGGCCTATTACAACGTGCTGTTCGATCGCGCGGTGGACGAGGCGTTCGAGCTCATCGGCTGCGGTCTCCACTACGTCAAGACGCGCAGACATTCCTGCTACACCGCCGAGGTGCATGTGCGCTATCTGCGCGAGCTGCATGCGGGCGACCCAGTTCGGGTGACCTTTCAGCTGCTCGACTACGATGCCAAACGCATGCACTATTTCGAGCAGCTGTTCCATGCGAGCGACGGCTGGGTTTCGGCGACCTCCGAGAACATGTCGCTGCACGTCGACATGGTGGCCGGCAAGACCGCGCCCTTTCCGGATGACGTCGCGCGCGGGCTTGCGCGCATGCAGGCTGCGCATGCCAAGCTGCCGCGCCCGGAGGCGGCCGGGCGGCGGATCGCCATGTCGGGCAAGAATTGAGCCGCAAGGCGTAGCTTAAGCCACGTGTCCACGCATACAACGACGGGAGGAACCCCTCCCCATTCGGCACCACCAGTGCCATCTTTAGCTTAAGATTCGCCGCGGCAACGCTGCGCGCCGGCACGAGGCGCCGGAATCAATCACGGAAGAAGAATGGCTGAACCGGACAAAGTGCCGCGCGAGGATCCGCTTGACGCGCCGAGACCGCGGCCGGGCGGGATCGCAGAGCGCGCGCGGGCAGCGTCTCCTGCGCCCTATCTGACCGGTCTCAATCCGGAGCAACGGCTGGCGGTCGAGACCCTGGAAGGGCCGGTGCTGGTGCTCGCCGGCGCCGGCACCGGCAAAACGCGTGTGCTGACCACACGCGTCGCCCACATCCTCGCCACCGGGAGGGCGCGCCCGAGCGAGATTCTTGCGGTCACCTTCACCAACAAGGCCGCGCGCGAAATGAAAGCTCGCGTCGGCGCGATGGTCGGGCAGATCGTCGAGGGCATGCCCTGGCTCGGCACCTTCCATTCGATCGGCGTAAAAATCCTGCGCCGCCACGCCGAACTGGTGGGCTTGAAACCCGACTTCACCATTCTCGACCAGGACGATCAGATCCGCCTCCTCAAGCAGCTCCTGCAAGCGGAGAACATCGACGAGAAACGCTGGCCGGCGCGCGTGCTTGCGGGCCTTCTCGACAGCTGGAAGAACCGCGGGCTTACGCCTGAGCAGGTCCCCTCCGGAGAGGCGGCGAGCTTTGCCAGCGGCCGCGGCAAGAAGCTGTACGCCGCCTACCAGGAGCGGCTCAAGGTGCTCAACGCCGCCGACTTCGGCGACCTCTTGCTCGAATGCATTCGCCTGTTTCGCGAGCAAAGCGAAGTGCTGCGGCAATATCAGTCGCGCTTCCACTACGTGCTGGTCGACGAGTATCAGGACACCAATGTGGCGCAGTATTTGTGGCTGCGCCTGTTGGGGCAGAGCATGACCTTGTCGAGCGCTTCCTCTCCACGCGCTCCGATACCCTCTCCCCGCGCGCGGGGAGAGGGTGACGCGCGTAGCGCGTCGGGTGAGGGGGGCTCGTCAGAAACCGCGACTGCCCCTCACCCCACCCCTCTCCCCGCAAGCGGGGAGAGGGAGCACACCGAGCATGCCGGGCGTTCGACGCAAGAGCCGCAGCGGACGCTTAAAAACATCTGCTGCGTCGGCGACGACGACCAATCGATCTACGGCTGGCGCGGCGCCGAGGTCGACAACATCCTGCGCTTCGAGCACGATTTTCCCGGCGCCAAGGTCATTCGGCTCGAGCGCAATTATCGCTCGACCGGACACATCCTCGCCGCCGCTTCGCATCTCATCGCCCATAACCAGGGCCGGCTCGGCAAGACGCTGCGGACCGAGGACGAGCCAGGCGAGAAGGTCAAAGTCACCTCGTGCTGGGATTCTGAGGAAGAGGCGCGCGCGATCGGCGAGGAGATCGAGCAACTCCAGCGCGACGACGGGCAGGGCAATCCACACCCGCTCGACGAGATCGCCATCCTGGTGCGCGCCTCGTTTCAGATGCGCGAGTTCGAGGATCGCTTCATCACGCTCGGCCTGCCTTATCGCGTGATCGGCGGTCCCCGCTTTTACGAGCGCCAGGAAATTCGCGACGCACTGGCTTACCTGCGGGTGATCCACTCCGCGGCCGACGACCTCGCATTCGAGCGCATCATCAATGTGCCCAAGCGCGGGCTCGGCGACGCCACGGTGCAGCTCCTGCACGACCACGCGCGCCGTCGCCGCGTGCCGCTCACCGCCGCCGCGCAGGCGGTAATCGAGACCGACGAGCTCAAACCGAAGCCGCGCGCGGCGCTGCGCGATCTTCTCCCCACGTTCGAGCGCTGGCGCGCCCAAAAGGACACGCTCCCGCACATGCGGCTCGCGGAGATGGTGCTCGACGAATCCGGCTACACCGACATGTGGCAGAGAGACCGCTCCGCCGACGCCGCCGGGCGGCTCGAGAATTTGAAAGAGCTCGTCCGCTCCATGGAGGAGTTCGAGAACCTCGCCGGTTTCCTCGAGCACATATCGCTGGTGATGGATACCGAGAAGACCGAGGGCGAGGCGGTGTCGATCATGACCTTGCACTCCGCCAAGGGGCTCGAGTTCGACACAGTATTTCTGCCGGGCTGGGAGGAAGGGCTGTTTCCGCACCAGCGCACGCTCGACGACCAGGGCCGCGCCGGGCTCGAGGAGGAACGGCGCCTGGCGCATGTGGGGATCACGCGGGCGCGCCGTCGCGTCAGCATCTACTTCGCCGCCAACCGGCGCATGCACGGGCTATGGTCGTCGAACATTCCCTCGCGGTTCCTGGACGAATTGCCGGAGGCGGACGTCGAGGTCAGGGAAGCGCGAGGCGGCTTTGCCGTCTACGGCAATACCGGCGGCTCGCGCTTCGACGAGATGACGCATTTCGGCTCGAGCTACGGCACGCCGGGCTGGCAGCGCGCGCAGGCGCGCGGCCGCTTCGGCGACGGCGGCTTCGATGAGGAAGCTTATTCGGCGCACGGCTATGGAGTGGAAGATCCCACAGCGTCCCCTCCTCCGCGTGCGGGGGAGGCACAGCGAGGGGGCATAGGCGGGGGCATACGAGGCAAGCCGCGCCGCCGTCTTCTCACCATCGAGGGCGAGCTCGTCGCCAAGTCGACCGGCACCGTGTCGGAGTTCGCGATCGGCGATCGCGTGTTTCATCAGAAATTCGGCAACGGAAACGTCACCGCGATTGACGGCAATAAGCTCACCATCCAATTCGACAAGGCGGGCGAGAAGCGGGTGGTGGATCGTTTCGTGGAGCGGGTGTGACGCGCGGACGCTTCGCCCGACGATTCATCTGCGCAGCTGAAACATCACCAGCGCGCCGAGCATGAGCCCGCCGCCGAGCGCCTGCAGCGGCGTGAGCACCTGGGCGAGAAAGAGCGCACTGCCGATTGCGGTGAGCAGCGGCTCGAGGTTCATGAACAGCGCGGTGCGGAACGGGCCGATGCGCCCGGTCGAGGCGAAGACGCCGAGCAGCCCGGTCGTCACCGCGAGGCTGAGCACGACCAGCGCGAGCCACCCGGACGCGGTCGCGGGCGGCTGCCAGTTCGCTGTCACGAGCGCGGCGAAAATGAATACGGCCGTCGAGGAGAGGAGCGCATACCAGGTGATGCGTAGCGCGTCGGCGCCGGAGAGGAGCGCGCGCGTCGCGAGCAGCACCACCACCCGGCAAAGCGCCGCGCCGAGCGCGGCAAGAATGCCCGCGGCCGCAAGCGTGGTCGGATGCACGCCGATCATCAGCGCGAGGCCGAGAAAGGCAACGATCGCGGCGGCGGCGCCGCGCCAGGTGATCGTCTCGAGCCCGCTCGCGGCTGCCGCGAGCCCGGTGAGCAGCGGATAGACGAAATAAGTCAAGATCGCGATCGGCACCTCGACGGTCTCGAACGACTTGAACAGCAAAAAGACATTGCCGGCGAAGAGCACGCCGAGGCCGAGCGAGATCCATTTGGCGCGGGGAGAAAAAGCGCCGGACGGTGGAGCGAGCCGCAGCCAGGCAAACAGCATCGCGAGCCCGAGCACGGCGCGCACGGCCGAGATGGTGAGCGCATCGGCGCCGTCGTTGAGCGCGACCTTGCTCAGCACGTCGGCGCAGGCGAACGAGGACGCGCCGAGCAGAGCCGGGCCGATCTGCGCCAGACGGCTGCCGGCCTGCGAGTTGGAAGGCTTCGTCACAATGGGCGTGCGCTGCGGCGGGAGCGCGTTTAGGCTAGCGCGGAGGTGCGCAGTCCGGCGCTTTATGTCTTCTGGCGCGCGCTCTGCCCGTGCGGATCAGCGCTCGGCGCGGTACGCACGACTTCGCGCTGCCGGCGGTTGGTTCCAGGTGCCGCCTCTGCCGTAACCGGTCCCGGGGTATGGATTTGGCGCGCAAAATCCGCTGAGCCCCGAAAGGGTCGCGCGGCAATGCTCCATCGAGTTGAAGCTGCAGTCGATCCCGCTATGGCCGGTGCCGTAATTTGCGCACCAACTGCCGCCAGCGAGCGCGCCGGTCGCAGACAAGCTTAAAGCGGTAAAGGTAATGAAAACGAGCGGGGTCGTGCGCATGGTGCTCTCCTCGGCCGCCTTCCCGATCCAACGGCGACGTTAGCAGGTTTGCTGGAATTCTAACACCACAAGAAGCCCACTCATTCCCGCAACGAGCAGGAATGAGCGAACGATGGATGCTGGCCTGTGCTTGGCAGGAGCCGGAGGCCCTCACTTCTTCTCCAGCATCAGCGTGCCTTCCTTGCGGATCGCGGGCGTCAATTTCTCCGCAAGCACGGCCAAAAGCCACGGCAACGTCACCTCGAGGCGCACGTGGTCCTCGGCGACGTCGATGAAGCCGACGGCGCTCTGGCCGAGCGCGCTGAGATTGAAGGCCAGCCGGTCGCCGCTCCAGGTTTCCTCGCGGATGGTGAGAAAGGCGGAATAGTTCGCTCGCGCGGCGGCGAGGCCGGACTTGATGCGGCGGCTCGCCTCCTCGCGTCCGAGGCGGTGCGGAATGGAAACGATCAGAGGTCTCGACAATCAAATCTCCGCGAGTGCGAGGCTTCATATGGGGATGCTGCGCAACCGCGCCAGCCGCACAAGGGAAGGGACCGCAGCGCGGTCCCTCTCGATGTTTCCGGCAACGCTACGTCTGAGCGCTCGTCGGCGGTCCAGGTCAGCGCGTGCTGGTACTGCTTCGACCGGTGGTAGTGGGCTGCTGGCCGGGCGCATAGCCGGAGGCTCCGGGATGACCGGGCTTGCTGCCCTTGCGTTGCATCTGATGCCCGGGCGAATAGCCGGA
>WNFW01001834.1_pt1 | contig 14394 bp, 15 predicted proteins | sample 5400131 | NCBI WGS metagenome assembly WNFW01 (sample SAMN13153362, study PRJNA577476) | soil metagenome | isolation source: 20 cm soil or saprolite under grassland replicate 1 | place: USA:California | collected 2016-06-15 | reverse complement strand
CGGGATTGCCAAAGGATCAGCCGGACAAAGTCTTCGATCACTTCTTTTCCACCAAACAAAAAGGAATGGGAATGGGCTTGACGATTGTTCGCTCGATTATCGAAGCGCATGGTGGGACTATCGTTGCGGAAAACGCTCCCGAGCGCGGCGCGCGCATGATTGTTCGCCTCCCGGCGGTACGCGGACAAACGCAAACGATCGCGGCTGCATGAGCAATCCCATCGAGCCGGAAGCAGGGGAGGTCTGTGTGGTGGATGACGACCTTTCCGTCCTCAAATCGATGCATTACTTGCTCGCGTCTGAAGGATTCAAGGTCCGCGCGTTCAACAAAGCTGCAGATTTTCTAGCTCACGCCAGCGCACACGACGTACCCGTGGTGGTGACTGACATTTGGATGGATGAGGTGACTGGCTTGGAAGTGCTGGCCCATCTTTGCGCCATTTCACCCAAGACTCGTGTAATTGTCATTACCGCGCGAGAGGATCTGGCCGCGCGTGCTACCGCAATGGCGATCGGCCCGGTCGCCTTTTTCATGAAGCCGTTCGACGACGAAAAATTCATTGCCGCGGTTGGCGACGCTCTCAATCAAAGCAGGAAATAAACAAACTGCCGAATGGGAGACGCGGTTTAAGATACGATATCTCAAAGCGGTCCGCCCTGATGGCGATGTTTTCACAACCGTTGCAACGCAGCCGATTGTTACGGTTCTGTTACAAATATCGTAGCGGCATATCAGGCTTTTCCCCATGGCCCGAGCAGTGTAATAATGCAGGGTGCCGTGGAAAAATATCGCTACGTTCGCGCACGCATCTTACAATTGTTGGCGTTCGGCAATCGCGACAGTCACATTAGGTGGCTCTCGAAACCATAAGGTTTGGTGGAGATGAAAGGTGTCTCCCAATCGTTTGAAGCTGCGAGCGTTCAACCAGCAGCGCGGAACGTAAACGATTTCAGTGCGCCTGCCGAGTGGCGCCTGCCGGTGATCGGGCTGTGCGTGTTCGCTGGATATTATCTTGGTGCCAAACTTGGTTTTGCGCTGACCTTCCACCCATATCCGGTTTCGGTCCTATGGCCTCCGAATTCGATCCTGGTTGCGGCGCTTTTGCTGACGCCACCGCGCACATGGTGGTTCATTTTGCTGGCGGCGTTTCCGGCGCATTGGGGAGCGCAGATACAAAGCCATGTTCCGCCGCTGATGATTTTGTGCTGGTTCGTCAGCAACTCATCCGAAGCAATGATCGGCGCGGGTCTGACGTGCTACCTGATACGTGGACCAATTCAGTTCATAAGCCTTCGCAACGCGGGAATTTTTTGCCTCTGTGTCGTGTTCGCCGGTCCGTTTCTATCGTCGTTCTTAGATGCGGCGTTTGTCAGATGGAATGCTTGGGGCCAGGGCAGCTACTGGGAGTTAATCCGTATACGATTTTTTTCAAACGCTCTGGCGGCATTAATAGTAGTACCGTTAATCGTAACGTGGGCGACGAAGGGGATTCTTGCGGTGCGAACAGCTGGCCGCGCATGTTTGCTGGAGGCATGTCTTCTTCTTTTCGGTCTGCTCTCGATCGGTTTCGCCGTTCTTTATAAGTTCGGACCTGGAGCGGATTCGGCTCTTCTCTTCCTGACGCTGCCATTCCTCCTTTGGGCAGCAGCGCGATTCGGCGCCCTGGGAACAAGCTCCGCTCTCTCGATCGTGGGCTTCCTGGCCATTTGGAGCGGATCCCACGGTCATGGACCGTTCTCGGCTGGAACAGCCGAACAAAACACACTTTCAATCCAAATATTTCTAATCGTCTTATCGATTCCAATGTTGTTGCTCGCTGCTGTAATCGAGGAACGCGCAACGGGAGAGAACGAGCGGCGCGAAAGCGAGTCGCGTTTTCGGATCGTGGCGGATTCTGCGCCGGTTCTCATCTGGATGTCGGGCGTGGACAAACTCTGCACATTCTTTAACAAAACGTGGCTGAAGTTTACGGGCCGTAGCTTGAAACAGGAAATGGGAAATGGCTGGGCTGAAGGCGTACATCCAGACGATCTGCAAAAATGTCTCAAGATTTACACGGAGGCATTCGATGCGCGCAAGGCGTTTGTGATGCAATATCGGCTGAGACGGTATGATGGCGAATATCGCTGGATTTCGAACCAGGGCATTGCCCGGCATGACGCTCAGGGTAACTTCGTAGGCTACATTGGTTCGTGCGTGGACGTCACTGAGTTAATAAATAAGGAGCGGGCCTTGCGCGAATTCGAGGAACGAGTTGTTCTTGCAGCCGAGGCGGCGCATCTGGGTGTGTGGGAAATGGATACCACAACCTACGAGCTTTGGATGTCTCAAGGCGCGCGCACCTTGTTTCAATTGGATTCCGAGGCTCGCCTCGACCACGAGACGGTTCAAGATCGCGTTTATCCGGAGGACCGTGCGCTTCGCGATTCCGCCGTCAAAGGCGCAATAATAACGCAGAGCCACTACGAAATCGAATATCGCATTTTGTTGCCGGATGGGAGTTTGCGCTGGATCGGCTCGCATGGACGCTGTGTAACCGGGGAAACCGGCACCCGCACCCGGCTGATTGGCGTTTCCATAGACATAACGCCGCGCAAGCTTGCAGAAGCAGAAGCGGTGCGACACCGCGAAGAAATCGGCCATCTTAGCAGAGTGGCAGCCATGGGTGAATTAGCGGCATCCATTGCCCATGAATTAAATCAACCGCTTGCCGGCATCGTCAGCAATGCAGGGGCCGGACAGCGCTTTATTGATCGCGGTGATGTCAACCTGGGAGAGATCCGCGAGTTGCTTGCTGACATCAGCGCGGATGGGCGCCGTGCAGGCGATGTAATTCGCGGCGTCCAGAGCATGGTAAAGAAAGGTGCCTCTGCCAGGCAGCAGATAAATCTGAACGATCTTGTAATGAATGTCGTGCGTATGGTACACCCCAATGCAATGCTTCACTCCTGCCAGTTAGGTACCTTCCTTGACCCAGGTTTGCCAATGGTTGAAGGCGATCCAGTTCAACTGCAACAAGTCCTGCTCAATCTCGTCATCAACGCCTTTGATGCCATGCGCGATACAACGGCAATTCAGCGCAAAGTCGTGATCGCTACCGAGCGAGATGCCGATGGTGTCACTCGCGTTAGCGTGCGCGATTACGGGACTGGTATTCCCGAGGAAGTGCGCAAGCGAATGTTCGACCAATTCTTTACTACAAAAAGTAAAGGATTAGGGTTGGGCCTCGCAATTGTGCGTTCAATCGTCAAATCACATGGCGGAACAATCGCAGCAGAAAATGTAGATGGCGGCGGTGCGCGATTTCATTTCACTCTGCCAACTAATAGGGGAGGGCCGTCGAAATGATCCCTTCAAACAATCTGGTATTCTTGATCGACGATGATGCATCCGTCCGAAAAGGGGTGTCTCGTTTATTGCGGTCCGCAGGGTACAAGATCGAAGCGTTTGCATCGGCATCCGATTTTCTCAAGCGCGAACAACACTCCGGACCCGCATGTGTGATTGTCGATGTCCGAATGCCGGGTATAAACGGGATGGATCTGCAACAAACCCTCATCCAGCACGGCCGCGAAGAACAACTTGTCTTCATTACCGGCCATGGTGACATCTCGATGTGCGCACGGGCCATGAAAGCAGGCGCGATCGATTTTCTTTCAAAGCCGTTTCGAAACGACGAGTTGCTACAATGTGTTGAGCGCGCCCTGACACGGTCGGCCGAGGGACGGCTGCACAGTGCCGAAGAGAATGAAGCTCGATGCCTTCTCGGTCTGTTGACGCCTCGCGAGCTTGAAGTGATGCAGCTTGTCGTTACCGGCATGTTGAACAAACAGATTGCCGGGGAACTTGGCACCGCGGAAAAAACGGTAAAAGTTCATCGCGGCCGTGCAATGCGGAAGCTGAACGTTAACTCTGTTGCAGAGCTGGTGAGATTGACGGAAAAAGCGTGCCTCGCACCTGCGGTCAACGTCTACGACTAAGGTCTCATAGCCTTAGTCAGATCGGCTGCTGTAATCTTAGGCCTTGCGAATCACCAGTGCCTTTGTTGTTTGCCTGCTCGACGATGACCCCTCGGTGCTGAAAGGGTTGGGCCGTCTTTTCTCGTCGGCTGATCTGGACGCAAAAACATTTAGCGATCCCGAGGAGTTCCTGCGCTATGCGCAGACTCATCGCCCAGCGGTTGCGTTGATCGATGTTTGCATGCCCCTTATGAACGGCTTGGAAGTTCAGTCGCGGCTTGGCAAGATTTCGCCTTCGACGCGCGTCATCATCTTTACGGGGAAGGATGATCCGTTGGTTCGTTCCACCGCCTTGAACGCAGGAGCATCAGCCTTCCTGACCAAACCCTTTGACGATGAAGAACTCCTTACAGCCGTAAGGCTCGCGCTGGCATCCGCGACATGAAAATCTCGTTTTCAAAATACGCTCCGGTCGAATTACTGATTCAAAAACAGGGTGTGGGACGCATTATTTCGTTTGTCGCGATCGTTTTTTTTGCCGGCTTGTGTGGAAGTTATCTCCTCGCAAATAAGTTGTGGCTATTGACGATGGCGCTGCTTGGCATTGCCGGCATCCTGCTTTGCCTTGGTGTAGCGGTAGCCACTTTCCTTAACCAGAGTGAGGTTAACAAAGCACCCAGCGCTCCCATCGAAGAGAACGTAGCGGAACCGATAGCGCAGTGGGATTATCGGCCCAGTAAACCAATTCGAGGACGGGCAGTTCTCGGCAGCCCAAGCGCAGAAACGTCCGATGGTCTCAGTTCAGATCTTTTCGAGATAAATAATAATGTTTGGTTGAATGACAACTCACCTCAAGGCGCAGTTCCTACTTTTATTGACGGGCCACCCGAGACTGAAGGAACAAAAACTGAAGCGCTTTCGCAGACCACTGATTCCGTTTGCAGCGCGCCCACTGTTGAGGATGCGAGCGTTTCGACGTACGACTAAAGTCCTATAGACAATGCTCCCGCCGTGGCTGAATGCTGGCCCCGGATCAGAAGAAATCTTAAGAAATAAACATTGCCAAATCGGCACTTATCAGTTATCAGGCCACCAAGTATGAAGAAACTCTCTATTTTAGCATCTGTCCTGCTGGGATTTGTGACTTACTCGTCGCAAGCCGGGCAGGAAGTCTACAAGCAAGTTGCCCCGCCACCGCCACCGCTTTACGGCGTCGGCTTTTATGGCGCGATTGACCTGGGCGCGAATATCTATCAAGACCGCGGCGACACCCGAACGTTTACGCAAAATCGTCCGGATCTAATTGGCTTCGGAGACACTCTCACTGTCGATCCCAAAAATGACGTCGGTTTCTTTGGCGGCATTAAACTCGGTTACGTCTTCGGCACGGGCGTAGTTCGTCCCACGGTTGAAGGTGACTTCTTTTACAACGGCTTTAGGGGTGGCGCCAACTTCACCTTGCGGGATTCCTTTGACAACGTTCTGGCGCAGCGAAACGTGACCACCTGGATCAACACGGGCGCCTTTATGGGGAACTTCATTTTGCGATTCGCACCTGGAAACCAAAGATTCCAGCCGTATGTCGGCGCTGGGGTAGGCGTTTATTATGCTGAATCTGCAGGGACCGAGGTCGTAGATCCCACCACCGGTAGAGTTCCTGTCAACACTGGCGGCGGGCGAAGTCACGCCGACTTGGCGTGGCAGATCATTGCCGGCTCAGATTATTATTGGACCCCGAAGTTGAGCACTTTTATTGAATATAAGTTCCTCGAGTATACGAGCACCCAAATCAACACCAGAGATAATCGTGTTCTGGGACAACAGTTACTGGGCGCGGGTGTCCGGTTCCACTTCTAAACTAACAGCGAATTTCTCAGATTGGTTAAGTCGATCGGCCTCCTTTCATCGGGAGGCCGGTTTTTTTAAAAGCTATTTTCAGCAAACGCTGCCGAAGCCCCAAAGTCCTATAGATACCCGCAACTTTTTCTCGGATTGAGACACGAGCGTGCATAAGATCGGTCTATGAGAGTAAAACTGTTTTTCTTCGTGGGAGCACTGCTCGCAGTTATTGCCCGCCTGCAAGCAGGCACGATGGAACTCCAGCCGAAGGAAAGCGTGCCGCCTACAATTACTCAGAGCGAACCGTGGCAATTTACGATTGCGGTGCCTGGTTGGATGGCGGGGTTGGACGGCACAATCGGAGTCCGCGGAGTCAACGCAGATATCGACGTTGGCTTCGACAAAATTCTGCAACATCTCGACATGATTTTCGCGATGCGTGCTGAAGCGCAAAAAGGCCCGTTTGGAATATACGGTGAAGTAATTTACATAGGTCTTTCCGATAACGCACAGATAAACAGGCTCATCAACAATATCAATGAAGAGGTGAACGAAACCCTGGTTGACGGCGCCTTGAGTTGGCGACTCATCAACCAGCCGTGCGGATCGCTCGATCTCGTCGCGGGCACACATTACACCAATATATACGAACGACTCGAACTACATTCCGATCCGGTTGCGATTCAGCAAGCGAGCCAACGATTCGTCAACAACATCGCCGACGATTTGCGTAGCCGGTTGGATCAGGACATTTCCAACAGCGAATTTCTTCAAACGCTCAAGAGCACCATCAAGGCAGATATTATCAACCGAATAGGCAACGCGTTAGAGCGCCACGAAAATAGGCCAGACATTCCTATCGGTCCGTTGGGCGGGCGCATACGGGAAGAGGTTGCTCAACGAGTTGAGCAGTTTATCGAGGTAAAAAAAGCCGAGCTGCGGGCGCGCGTAGATGCTCTTGTGGAAAGGGGCATCGAGCGCAGGGAAGCTGTCCAAAGAGTAGTTAATTCGGCAAAAGCGCGGATCGCGAATCAGCTGGCGGTTCGCCTGAACAAAAGGCTGGGCCAAACGTTGTCGCGAGACGATTACTGGTTCGATCCCTATGCTGGATTACGTGCCCGTTATAACTTTAACAAGACATTTTACACCGCTGTGCGTGGCGAGGTGGGAGGCGGCGTCGCCTCCGATTTAATGTGGGAGGTCGAGGGCGTAATTGGAATCAATCTCACCCGTTCCATCTTTACTGAGATCGGTTACCGGGCCCTCGCCGTTGATTACGACAACGACGGCCTCCTTTTCGACACCGTCATGCACGGTCCACAAATCACCACAGGGATTACTTTCTAAAACAGTTGTTAAACAATCAGACTATAACCTATGAGATTAGCAAAACGTACCTTCATCAGTATCGGGGCTGCATGTGCAGCGTTCTTAATTGGCTGCGCAAGTACACAAACCAGCACGCAAAATAGAGAAAGTATGCTGGTCGCCTCCGGCTTTAAGGTGATCACGCCTAAGACGGCAGCGCAGAAGCAAAAGCTGCAAAACCTTCCGCCGGGCAAGGTGACGATGATCCAGAAAAAGGGGAAAACCTATTACATCTTCCCGGATCCTGCCCACAACCAGGCTTATGTCGGTGGACCTACAGAGTACCGCGCTTACCAGGCGCTGCGTGCTGACAACAAGCTTGCGAAGGAAAGTCTGGAAACGGCCGAGATGTCCCAAGATGCTTCGATGCAGTGGAGTGTCTGGGGTGGATGGGATGCAGGCGCCGGATCCTTCGGACCAATGGCAGGGCCGGGCTCGTTCTAATCCAAGTTGTGAGTCTGCCTACAGCCGGTCGCTAAATAGCGTCAACCATCGTCCGCTAGGACGTTATCTATTAGTCGCTGAGGCCAGGTCACTGAGGGAAGTCGGAGATTTCGTTAGCTCGGAGAACGGCTTTGGGTGGCGTTGCGGATCGCTTGTTGACGAATCCCCTGTAGCTTTTGGTACTGTTCCGGCGTAAGAATCGCCTTCATTTGCGGATCCGTTTGTTGATGAATAGCTCTGATCTGTTGGACCTTCTGAATCTTTGAAAGCGAGTTATCACTCTTAATTGCGTTTACCTTCGGAACTTCATCGCGAAGGATAGGAAGGATTTTGATCTTCTGTTGCGGGGTAAGGTTAAGCTGCTGCGCTATCGCCTCAGCTTTTGACATCCCGCCCGCCTTTTGAGCGTACGATGTTGATGCCATTAATACAAATGCGGCAGAGCAAAGGGCCGCGGTGAAAAGACAGATACACTTTTTCATATTTTTGTTTCTCCTGATTTCGTCGCGCCATGGTGCCCACGACCCAGAACAAGTCAAGCCGAATCGGCACATAGCCCTAAAGTCCTATAGCCATTTCCTCATTGGCCTGACAAATTCGCAACTTACCACTAAGAAAACCCTACCCTATAACCCAAATCAAAAACTTCGAACCTATGAAAACCAACTTCATCAATTCCGGTTTCGCGAGTATCGCGTTACTTCTCATCGCCGGCTGCGCATCAATGACCCAGGCCCCGAGTACACCACCCTCGGCGACCGTGAGGATTCGGGAGTGGTCGGCTGCCTATTACGCTCAAGCTGAAACCGGAAAAGGCACTCTCTATTACCACGGCCGGGCGCACCATTTCACCATCTCTGGTGGCGGCGTTGGCGGCTCTGGCGCCCAAAAGGTTTCTGCCACCGGCAAGGTCTATAATCTAAATAACCTCTCCAGCTTCTCTGGAACGTACCATGGCGTCAGCCGCGGACTCACCCTGATCGAGGGGAAGATGCATGCCAAGCTGACGAACGGGAATGGTGTGACCATGTATCTCGCTGGCGAGACCGAAGGCTTGGCCTCCTCCCTCGGAGCGCAAGCATTTGAGGTCAACTTGACCAATTGAGGAAGTAAACGGCAAGATTTTGCCATTTTTGTTTTGGAGCATAATGCCGCCGCGCTGTCAGGTGCCGGCTCGTTGTGATCTAAATCCAAATGATTTGTCTCGTGCGAACGCTTCCGAATAACTGAGGGCATGTGACAGATTCATTTACCAACGAGCGGCAATGAATTCCGCAATCACAGGAGCAGTGGTGTTCGCATGTCTCTTTGGGGCGGGCTTGTTAGGAGTGCGCATACGAGCTGCTCTTCCCGAAGATCACCTGAGCTCGGACACGAAGGATGCTGTTAAGGTCGGGATGGGATTGGTCGCGACGATGGCAGCCTTGGTTCTTGGACTGCTGGTTGCCTCAACAAAGGGTACGTACGACACACAGAAGAGCGAAGTGACACAGATGGCGGCTAAGATTGTTTTCCTCGACAGGGTGCTGGCAAATTACGGTTCTGAGACCGCGGAGAGCCGCGAACTTCTCCATCGCTCGGTCGGGAGTGCGATCAGTCACATGTGGCCAGACAAGAAGTCATCCCAGACTGCGCAACTAGATCCGAGCGGATCTTCGGGCGAGGCGTTGTTTAACTCAATCGAGAAGCTGTCGCCACAAAACGACGTGCAGCGCTCTCTTAAGACTCAAGCTGCGCAGATCGCCACCGATCTCGGTCAAATGCGCTGGTTGCTGTTTGAACAGACTGACACGTCGATTTCCGTTACCATGCTGATCGTTTTGATCTCCTGGCTGGCGATCATTTTTATGAGCGCAGGCTTGTTCGGGCCGGGAAATGCCACGGTCATTATTGCGCTAATGCTGGCCGCGGTGTCAGTAGCAGGAGCGATCTTCTTGATCCAGGAACTGGACATGCCATTCGACGGGGTTATCCAGATTTCCCAGAGACCCATGTACAACGCCTTAGTTCATCTCGGGCACTAGCCTGCCGAACAATGCTCACCGGCCGCGCCATTTCTGGATAGCTTCCTGGATCGCCTGTTTACGAATAGCCTTTTTTTACCGGGCGCCAAAAAGAGGAAGCCGCAGTAGCCAGTAACCTGGCTGGCGGCACTCATAACCGAGATTGGCTTTCCGTCAGCGCTTGGCATTGGCCTAAGGTCCTATAGGCAGATCACGGCAGACGCAGCGAAATTGCGCTTATGAAAACAAATAAGCTCATTCTGATTTGTGCTGCCCTTGCTTCGGGCAGCATGGCGAACCTATCCACCACGTATGCGCAATCTCCGGCAGAAACGACTGATAAAAATGCACTGATAACCTGGACTGCCACCGGGAAGCAGTCGGGCAATGTGGATGTACTCTTTGTGCAAAATGCGAAGAACGTAACGTTCAAGGAAGGAAAGCTCATCCTTCAAGGAGTGAATCCCGTGACGGTGTGTTTCACGGATCGTCCCGCTCGCATGGCCGGGCATATGCAGACCAGCAGGTTCGTTCCGCTGTGGAGTCAGGGAAAGGATAGCTTCCTTAAGGACAACCCTAATGCCACACTCTCGGTGTTCAGTGGCGACAACGTATCGGACCTGGTAGTAGAACTCAGCAACCCGCAGCTCTCCGGAAATGATCTCACCTACGACGCGCGCATCCTTGAAGGTACGCCATCGGCGAATGCCGGAGCTTGTGCGTTATTCATCGATATCATCGGTATGCCCGCCACTCCCATGTCGTATGCTGGCGCCGCGCGCCGTGCCTGGCGGCGCTAGTAGAGCGCGCGCTGCGCAAAGGTCGAGCTCCCACTGTCGGTCGGCGGTTGTCAAGGCGAGAAGAAACATAGCCCTAAAGTCCTATATGCAGGCCACAGGAGACACGACAAAGTAGCGTTTACTCAGATGAGTTAGCTGAGCGGCAGCAAACCAGATTAGCTATTATGAAAATATTCAGAGGTGTCCTTTTCTACAGTATTCATGTTTGCGTTTTAATGACGATGATCCCCCTAATTAGCGCACAACAAGTCACCGGCGAGCTTGGCTCGGCCAGCGCGACCACCACCATTGACGGCAAACAACTCCCGCCGCCACCGATGCCGTTCGGCGGCGTGATCAAAGAAAGCGTTTCGGATTCCAAGCCTTGGTGGCCGCCGCGCATCGTTCCGCCAAAGGGCGCGCCCAATATCCTACTCATCATGACGGATGACCAGGGCTACGGTATTTCGAGCGCGTTCGGCGGCGTCATCCCGACGCCGGCATTGGATCGTGTCGCGCGTGCGGGTTTGCGTTACACGCAGTTTCATTCTACCGCACTCTGCTCACCTACGCGTGCCGCGTTGATCACCGGTCGCAATCATCACTCGGTGGGCTTCGGCGTGGTCGGCGAATTGGCTACCGGCTATCCGGGATACGATTCCGTCATCGAGCCGGATAAGGCCACCATCGCTGAAATCCTGAAGGAGGACGGCTACGCCACATCATGGTTCGGGAAGGAACATAACACGCCAACCTATCAATACAGTCTGGCCGGGCCTTACGACCAATGGCCTTCGGGCATGGGTTTCGAGTACTTCTATGGGTTCATGGGTGGCGAGACCGACCAGTGGACGCCTTACTTATTCAGGGATCACTCGCAGATTACTCCGTGGGTTGGGTATCCGGGTTACAACCTCACGACTGACATGGCGGATGAGGCCGTCAAGTATTTGCACAGCATGAACGCCGTCGCCCCGGACAAGCCGTTCTTCCTTTATTACGTGCCCGGGGGAACCCATTCGCCGCATCAGCCCACGAAGGAGTGGATTGACAGAATCCACGCGATGCACCTGTTCGACAACGGCTGGGAAAAGTTGCGTGAGACGATCTTTGAAAACCAAAAAAAACTGGGCGTCATCCCGGCCGACACGCAACTGACTCCATGGCCGGACGGACAGCCCGAATTTGGCGGCGCGAAGCTGCCCCGGTGGGATTCACTTTCGGCGATCCAAAAGAAGCTTTGCATCCGCCAGGCCGAGATCTTTGCCGCCTACGCGGCCTACACCGATTATGAAATCGGCCGCGTGATCCAGGAGGTTCAGGATCAAGGCAAGCTCGACAACACGCTTATCATCTACATCTGCGGCGACAATGGCACGAGCCCCGAAGGTACGTTGGAAGGCACCTACAATACGTTGACGGCTTACAACGGTATTCTGAAATTGCCGGAAGCGTTGCAGCTGCTGCATTATGAAGATTGGGGTTCGGACAAAACTTACCCGCACATGGCGGTGGGCTGGACGTGGGCCTTTGACACGCCGTTCAAGTGGACTAAGCAAGTGGCATCGCATTTCGGCGGCACCCGACAGGGCATGGCCATTTCCTGGCCCGGCCACATCACGGATGTCGGCGCCATCCGCACGCAGTTTCACCATGTCATTGACATCGTGCCCACCATTCTCGAAACCACTGGCATCAGGGCTCCCGATATAGTCAATGGTATCCCGCAAAAGCCGATCGAAGGCGTTAGCATGGCTTATACGTTCGATAAGGCCAACGCCGATGCGCCGTCAAAGCATGAGACTCAGTACTTCGAGATGGTTGGCAACCGTGGGATCTATCACGACGGCTGGCTTGCTGCTACGACACCACCGTCCGCGCCGTGGCTCCTCGGCGCTACGATGCCTCCGTTGGGCAGCTATAAATGGGAACTCTACAATATCGCCAAGGATTATTCTGAGAACAACGACCTCGCTGCGCAGCAGCCCGACAAACTGAAGGAAATGCAGGCATTGTTCCTGACGGAGGCGGCAAAATACCAGGTCTTTCCCTTGGACAACTCCGGCTTTGTGCGGGTGCTCGCGCCGAAACCGAGCACGACTGCCGGGAAAACAGAATTCACCTATACGGGTGTGAACGTCGGCATTCCTTTCGGCAATGCGCCCGGCATCTTGGATAAGGACTACACCATCACCGCCGAGATAAGGGTTCCCAAAGGTGGCGCGGAAGGCATGATCGTCACCGAGGGCGGACGTTTCGGCGGCTACGGAATGTTCCTGCAGAAAGGCAAGCCGGTCTTCGCCTACAACCTGCTTGATATGGAGCGATTCCGCTGGGAGGGCGGCGTAGGTGGTAGACTAGGCCAAGACTTCTTTGGCCGTGCGCTCGCGCCTGGCAAGCACACACTCGTGTTCGAATTCAAATACGACGGCCCCGGCCCCGGCAAGGGCGGTACTGGCGTGTTCACGGTGGACAGTAGGGAGTTGGCGAAGAAGACGATCGCGCACACGATTCCGTTGATCATGACCGTTGACGAAACCTTCGACGTTGGCTTGGACACCGGCACCGGAGTGGATGAGAGCTACAAACTCCCATTCCGCTTCACGGGCACAATCGATAAGCTGACCCTCAAACTCGGTCCGTCGCAGATGACGGCGGCGGAGCAGAGGGCCGCAGCAGACGCTGTCGCCAAAGCCACAGACTAACCAATCATTCGTTAGGCAGGCACACCGAAAGGACTGCCTAGCTTTAGCCCCAAGCACCATGAACCGTTTGCTCAATCTCGCCGCGATCATCGAAGAAGCCACGGGGCTGGGGTTGATCGCCGTACCCATTCTCGTTGTCCGACTGCTGTTTGGAGCGGAAATCTCTGGCGTTTCCATCCCGGCGGCTCGCGTGACCGGTATCGCCTTGCTGGGACTGGGCATCGCCTGTTGGCCAGGCCCGGCATTGCTCGGCATGTTGACCTACGGCGCGCTTGCAACGGCATATCTCTTGTACCTAGCCATTCAAGGCGATTGGGTCGGGTCACTTCTGTGGCCGGCAGTTGTGTCGCATGCAGCCCTGACGCTGCTTCTAGCGCGGACTTGGTTCACCGACCTGCATAACCAGGATAGTAACGAAAAATGAACACGAATCGAGTTCGCAAAGATTGCTTATACAAATATTACAAAACAGGAGCGCCAGCGACTGGACGACAGCAATGGGTAACAAAACGCCTGTGAAAAGGCACTACGGCAAGTTTCTGTTCGCAGCCTTGGCACTCATTGCGGGTGCCTTGTTAGCTCAGAGTCTTGCTCCAACGCCCTCTTATTCTACCCAGGCAGAACTGTCTCAAGTGGAACAATGGGTGTTGTCTCAAGGCACCGAAGAATCAATAGCACCAGAAATAGCGGCCATATTCGGGCTTGGGAGTGATCGTCTTTCAGTGAAACTAAAGTCGTTTCGTACATCGAATGGTATCGATCGCGCGTTTGCTGTCAGCACTAATCCCAGCCAAAAAGGCATCGTTCTTTCTGCCCTCAAAATAATAGCAGATAAGATGAAAATTTATTCTGTTGGCACCATCTGGCTTACGGACAGATCAGGAACTCTTCGCCAAACCATAGCAGTAGATGCTTCGGGCGCCAAAGTTCTTCCAGACAGCTCCCACGCAGCAGAATTCAAAAACATCAAGGCCTTCTTTGTTAAGAAACTTGAGGCTACCGGTCCCACCATTACTTCGTCACCCTCTCCCAGAATGTCTGCAACAGCTGCGAAAAGAAAAGAGGAAACCAAGTGAGAAGGAGCTCACAATGAATACCACTTCGTGCAAAACGCGAAGAATATGAGCTTCGGCGAAGGAAAGCTTGTGTTGCGCGGGGTGAACCCCGTGACCGTGTGTTTCACTGATCGTCCTGCGCGTATGGCCGGGCATATGCAGACCAGCAAACTGGTTCCGCTGTGGAGTCAGGGAAAGGACAGCTTCCTTAAGGATAACCCCAACGCCACGCTCTCCATCT
>WNFW01002053.1_pt1 | contig 14397 bp, 16 predicted proteins | sample 5400131 | NCBI WGS metagenome assembly WNFW01 (sample SAMN13153362, study PRJNA577476) | soil metagenome | isolation source: 20 cm soil or saprolite under grassland replicate 1 | place: USA:California | collected 2016-06-15 | reverse complement strand
TCAACGCCCATGAAAAAGCACCCCATCGTTATTGAACCGGAATTCCGTGCGCTAATCCCGCGATGCCCGAGGAGAAATCGTGATTCGTTCCTCCGGCTGTGGCGTCCGAAGGCCAGGAAGTGTTTCAGAATCACAGGCATGAATAATTTTGTGACCGACCACCGGCGAGACCCGTTGGAAAGAGAGGCAACATGAATCCAGAGCAGACAGTTGCAGAGTGGAATGCCGTACATCGAGAAGGAGGCTATATCCCACTTGACCACGTTGCAGCAATTCGCCGAGAGGATGGAACGTGGGATATTGACCTGCGCGGGGGACAGCGTCGTATCGGTTTCATTTGCCCCGACACGCAGAATTCGGGGCAGTGGGCGTTCCAACCAATCATCGCTATCAGATTAAGCGAGGAACACAAGAAAGATATTGCAGAGGCCGTGCTGATTGTATCCGGCAAAACATAATGACACCCATCAAACAACGCAAAAAGCCTGTACAGAGGCTCTATAACGGGCTCGTGGGCCTTCCCCCGGAGCCCGAGTCCGCCACCGCTCCCCCATTCGAGCCTATTCCTGTGAAATCGGAGACGACAGGATTTGTAGACCGAACTTTAGTGTGCGATGACTGTTATCAAGAATTTTTGTTTTCCGCCGAAGACCAAGGACTTTTCGCGGAAAATCAATTGAGTCCGCCGAGGCGATGCAAATCGTGTGAAGCCGACGCTATACAACAAGTGGAATCTCCTGATATCGCAGTGCCGCCTACAGTGCCGAGCGTTCCCGAACTTTTGGAACACATAGAAGACGCCAAGGCAGAAAAGGAAGCCGCTCGCCAGCGTGCCCGTCGCAAACTTAAACGAGAGCAGTTGGCCGCTATCAAAGAGCAGTTGGCAACTCCTATTGCTGAGGTCAAGAGAGCAGCCGAAGAACGGGCAAAAGCTGAAGAATTACCGAGCATGAACGCCGGACGATTTATGAAGAAGGCCCCTACCGGCAAAGGCGAGTTAGTTACCGGCGGCTATGACCCGGAGCAGATTGAATCGGTTGCGGCTGCCCGAAGTCGTAGTGTCAAACTCGGGAGCAGCACAATTGACCCCGAGACCGGTGAAGCATATTGGCCGGAGAATGACCGAGGCCGGGTCGTACCCGAAGGCACAGGACAAAGACCGGGCGAACGCGACCAACAGGACGATAACCCAGACGCGACCGAGGACGCACAAGACAATCGCACCGAAGATGGCCGCGACGCCGATATCTTTCCGGGCGACAAATTTCTCGTGAGATTGAATGACGCTGGCAGAGAAGGAGCGATTCGGGAGTTAGCTCACGAGTACGTGATTGAGACAGTTCATGAGACCGCCCATGGAGATGAAAATGAACCCGGATGCTCGTTATGTCGATTGTGCCAGACTTTCATCGCTGAATCTGGTGTTGACCACATCGAGGCTGCTCATGGGGATGAGAGCGAACCGACTCACGACGCTCGCTTCGGAGACATCGTTGACTCCTATATCAAACGGCAGGAGAGAAAAGAAGCAAAACTCCAAAAGGTCGGTCGGCATAAAGCGCGGGAAGTAGCGGCGGACGCAAAAGCACGCTCTGAAGCGGAGGCCATGCGAGCCGGTTACGTCAGGCTGAACGGAGAGTGGATACTGAAATCGCGTACGGGCTAAGTTGTTGAAAAGAAATGAATCGACGCTGAAACCTATAAGGGGAGACAATCTCTCCCTCTTTGCAGACAACTTAACAACCTGGGAGCCCACGGGTCACCGTGGCACCTTTGCTTTTGCTCCTGGCCCAATTTTCTGGACGCAGTTCATCATCGGACTGCGTCCTTCTTTTTTGACCCGACTTTAAGGACGGATTTATTTCTCATGGCTTTGGCGACGTTCGACATCATCGCTATTTTGCAGCGTGAGTTGCCGCAGTTGGGCATCCCTGCGTCAACGGTGTCCAGCCTAGCGGGAATATCCAGTGGCAAGTTGTCTTCCTACATGAATGGCGTCAATCGCTGCCCTGGCGACCACGATGTCAGACTTCGTAAGACGTGGGTTCAACTTCGCAAACTCATCGAATACGCCGCCCCGCTGCCTTTGGATTATCGTAAGGTCGCCCAACTTCGTAAGTCCTTGGATGCGATGGAAGATGGCACCTTGCAAATCGTCGTGTTCGAGCATGACTACAAGAAATCGGCGGAAGCTGAAACTCCGCAACAATAGCTGTACGAATCAAACAAACCTTCTCGGCCCGGCTAATCCGCGCATAACAGAAGAAATCCACAGGCGAAAAGCCGAACGTACGAAGGAAGCATGAAACTGACAGGAAGAATCACAGCGTGGTTTCCACGCGGCTATGGCTACATCACAGTGAAGCAAGGGACACGAACGTCCCGTTATTTTTTGCACGTCTCGAAAATCATCGGTCTCGACGAGAGTTTGGAAGAACCCATCACCGGGTGCCCAGTCACTTTTGAGCCGACGAATAATTTTAAGAGAAGCGTCACCGATATCCCGAGCGCAGTCGATGCCGAGGTCGGCCCATCCCCAATAGATTCAGTGCTGCAATTGTTGGCTGGCAAGGCGGGTGTCTAGTGTCGACGCCATCAAGAGAATTCGGAGAATTGACACCAGAACAGAAACAAGAGAAATCCGAGCAGTGGGCTCGAATGGGCCGCGAATTCGGAGAATTGACACCAAAACAGGAACAAGAGAAAGCCGCGCTGTGGGCACAGCACCCAGAAGTATTCTCGAACAAATGGACGCTGGAGCGAGACCCCGAGATGACATTGTTTGCGGCGTCATACAATTTGGCGAATCCACCCGAGAGCGAGGACGACCTTTTAGACAAGTTCGAGGAGAAGCTTGAAAGAGAATTCGGAAAGTTTCCGGTATACGTCTTGGGACCGAATGGCGAACGCCCAATCAGCGATAGGCCAGAAAGAAAGTTCTCGACTCGCTATTTCCAACTAAAACCGATGTTCGCAGGCGATTCAGAACCCGAGGAACGCCCAATCTATCAGGAGGAGGAGTACAAAGTTGATGCCATCCTGGGCCGTACTGGCAAGCTACCGCCGAATGTCGTTGCTCGCGAGCAGGTCAAAGTTGATGTTGTGCAACAGAAACTAAATCCGACTGCGGTGTGGAAGGCTGATTGGTCAGATGCCGTTCTCAATGGTCGGCTTGGCGAAATTTGCCAACGTCGTATGAATCGTTTCCCGATTGCTTATGCGTGGCCGTCTTTGATTGCTACAGCAAGCACGATGGTTCCGCCTATCATGCCGACAACCGGAATTATTATTTCGGACGACAATGTCAACAGTTTCGCGGGATTGGTTGGGCCGGTACATTCCGGCAAGAGCCAAGCTATTGAATGGGCTTGCAAGACCTTGGGTTTGCCCGATGGCTCTTATTCCGATGTTAAGGCGGGTTCATCTGAATCCCTTCTGACCAAGCTTAGTGGAATGCGAACGAAGGGAATGCTATCCCAGAGTCTGCTTATCGACTTAGACGAGTGGTCGCATCTCTTCGCTAAAGCTGGAATCGAAAACAGCAGCTTCATCACGTTTCTTCACACCGCATTCTACAAGCGCCGTCAGAACGTCGTGATGTCGCGTGGAAAAGAGATAGATTTCAATTGTCAAATCAGTTTCATCGGCGGCATCGTCGAGGACGAATTTGATGACTGCTTCGGAGTCAAATCGATGGGCGGCCTTCACGACCGTTTCACCTTTGGGCTGTGCCCGGAGGGTTACAACTTTTTGTATCGTCCCTTCGAAGGTTTTAGGGAAACTACCTCGCCCATCACAGTCGAGGTAGACCCGACGATATGGGAAATGGTCGAGCAGATACGCAAAGAAAACCCCAAGATTGGTCGTGAAGCAGAAATCGCTGTTCGAGCGGCACGTATTTGTGCATCGTTCGATGGCAGAAAGATTTTACGTACTCAGGATTGCGAATCCTCTGTCAAGGCATTCATCGAGACACAGCTTCACGTTCGCGAATACCTTCGTCCAAACGAAGGCGTCACGAACGACGCCAAGTGCGCCAACGCACTGCTCATGTGGCTTGAAAGAAATGCTTCGGACATGAGGGTCGTTCCAGAACGTGACGTTCGCCACGGGCTTCGTAAGACATTGGCGAAGCTTGGTCCCGGAACTTTGGCGTACGCTACAAAAAATCTGGTGGGTCAAGGCATGATTTGGTTTGGGCAGACTCCAAACACGAAACCTTACGCTGGCCGTATCCCGTGCGGCTATCAGCTTTTGAACAAACAATAAGAATCAATTTTCGCGTCTGCACTACGCGAAGCGAGCGGCGAATGCGGTTGTACTGCCCGGAATACTTGGGTTAGAGCGCACCGCCGCTTTTGATTTTCATAACCAGCAATCGGAGAAGGGATGGCAAACGAAACAGAGATTGGTGTGTCCGCAGAGGTATCTGCAAAGCCCTTGCGTTCTCCCGAAGAGAAAGAGCGTGTGCGGGTTGCCGTAGCTGCTCACCGCCTTCGTAAGAAGCATTCAGGCGAAAATATCAAGTACAACGGCCCCGAGATAACGAAGAAAGACAAAATACAAATTCTCACCGAGGAGCGCGGAATCAAAAATCCCCGCGTCCTTGAAGTTTGTTTGCAGTTGGCCGAGGTCGCAGCCCGAAATCTAAAACTGGTAGAGAATCAGCATCTTTTTCGTTACGGCGTCGTTGAGACACGTCGAGCGTACAACGGGGAGCCTCCGACCCTTCATGAAATCGAGGATGAGGATGTTGTCGGCGAACTAATCAGCAGATGCGAACTTCATGCACTCTTTGATTTCAGCATCGCGTGGCGCGAACCGACGCTGACTTTTGAAGACTTCTTGGCGGAACTGCACAAAGCTAAAACCGATTGTTTCTTTCTTGGCCGTGACATTCTACAAAAAGATTTCCACGAGTGCCACAAAGCGTGGGCCGACTATTTTCCAAAATTCAACCCAGATACTTTAGAGCCCAATTACGACCAAGAGCAGATGAAGACTTGGCTCGGGGTCCAGGCCGAGAAGAAAGATTTCTTGCTCATCGCTAGTCGTAACGCCTACAAGTCCAGCTTCAGTATTGTGTGGCTGATAACAGCAATTCTTTGCTGCCCGGATACCCGCGCACTCTTGGTCAGCGAGACCAAGCCGCTATCGAAGGGGTTCATCAAGGCTTTGCGCGGCTATTTCGAAGTCCGCAACGTCAACGAACCCAGCAGATTTCAACAACTATTTCCTCATTACTGCATCCCTGCCGGTGATGGCTCGACGCTGACTTTCGAATGTCCAATGGCTCATCTCGGGCTCATACAAAGTTCCGCCGAGGCGACCAGTATGGATTCGACTGTCGCCGGAAACCGCGCCGATATCATTCTATTTGATGACCCGATTTCGAACGTTACGACAGGTAACGAGACCCAGCGACAGGCGAGCATTGATAAATATGACCTCTTGCTCAAGCTTCGTGAAGTCGGAGGCTATTCCACATGCCTAGGAACGCCGTGGCACCCGGAAGATTTGTACGCCACTCTGTTGAAGCGCAACGAAGAAGACGCTGATAAGCCACTGGCTTTCCGCATCGACCCAGCGTGGACCGTCAAGCCGGAAGCAGAACATAAGGAACTAGGCCAGCTTGTAGAAGATGACGTTGTGCTGCTTTTCCCAACACGCCTAAGTTGGAAGTTTTTGCAAAAAGAAATGAAGGCAGCCAAATCGAACGGCTACCGCTTCTTCCGCTCACAGAATCTGTGCGAGTTCGTCCCCGAGGATGAGGACGAGCTAAAGATTCATTTTGACCCCGATGTATTGACCCGTGCTTGCGTTCCACAGAGTGCAGTCCCGCCCGGCGACACGATTCTTTCGGTCGATATCGCCTATTCCATGTCCGCCCGTGCGGACCTCACTTGCATCAGTGTCATTCGTCTGCATCAGAACACGGTGGACAAGAAATGCATGACCGTTATTGCACAGGAAGCAGAACGCATGCGCGGCTCGGAATTGGCCGTTAAGTTGGTGTTGTTGACTCGCCAGTACAACCCAAAAGTGGTTTTGTTGGAGAAAGGCCCGACTTCGGATTCGTTGGAAGCGGATATCCGCAGAGCAGCGGGAAAGTATGAAGTCAGTGTTCCGACTCACTATGTAACACCCTCGAACGTCAAGAACGCAAAGTATCTCCGAATAAAAGATTTGGAATTTTTGCTCAATTGGGGACGCTTGAAATTTGCATCAGGCCCTTACATCGACGCGCTCTTCCTTGAGCTATCGCGAATTGACGGGGCAGTCAGTTCTTCAAAGAAGAAGGACGACCGCGCCGATACTCTCGCTCTGGCCGCTCAGGTCTTCAGAATTCACGCGGATGAAAAAGAACCATCGTCGGAGAAGAGTCAAGACGAAATGGAGAAAATGCGTAAGCAAGCGGAATTGAGAGCACAGCACGAGCGCATCTTCGGCGGCGGCCAATATGAGCAGAAGAAACCAGCAGATGCACCGCCAGAGCAAAAATCAAAACAAACGGACCCCCGACTAGCGCAGTTGGCGAAGTGCCTGCCGTCAGGTTTCAGGCTGTGAGTTTCCGATGCCGCATTTGCTCAAAAGAATTTGTGGAGATTCCGAAGGATGCCGTTGCAATCAGCGAGTCGATTCACGGCTATCGATTGTGGAGATTTCCGGGAAACCCAGAGGTTATCCACGACCTTCGGGAAATGAAGCAACAGTCGATGACCAGAGAAAGAATGTCGGCCCGAGCAAAATTAGGGGCGCATACACGTCGCCATCGAAATGTCGGGATTCAGAAAGAAAACTGTGCTTTCTGTTTTCCGAAGGAAATTGAGAAATCTACGGCACCAGATGCCGAGGAGAAATAGATGGAAACACAAGAAGAAATACGCAGAATCCTGAGCCACTACCCTAGATGGGATGGTGTCGGAGCGAACGTAAACATGGTTTACGATGCACGCCTGACAGCGAAAGACGAACTCGTGCGCGAAACAATTGAACGACTGGGTCGGTCGGGGCAACTGGCAGTCAACGCCGATTATGCGCAAGCCTACCGCACCTTTTTCAATACACATCCAGAACTAACGCTCGAAGGGAATATGTCCGTTCTCGATGCGGCGCTTGCTGAATCTGGCGAGGCTGTAACCGCTGAGAATTTGGAAGACCTTTTGCAGCCCGGGCACCCGTATAGCGTTCTCAGCCAATTATCTATAACTGCCGAGGCCGAGCAATCGCAAGCTGAGCAACAAGAATGGAATGCCATCATTGCCGAACTCATTGAGGTTAAGACTTTTATCGATTCGCGAGGCCGTCGAGCATGCTACGACGAGTTGGGTCGAATCACTGCTTACAAGGAGTTCTCGGAGCGTATCAAGGCAATGAGCCTCGAAGACCTTCGCCGAATCCGCGACAGCAGAGCCGAAGTCCAACGCCTTCGTGGAATGAGCGTAAAAGAGTTGCAACAGGTCGTACGGGACAATGCGCCTGCAACGCCATCGCGCTATGAGCTAATTCCGCCCCAGTACGTCGTACCCGGGAAGGACAGCGGAATCAATTGGTCATTCCAGTTGCTGAGACGCCTGCCATCTCAGGAGACGGCACGCCTTATTAGGATGTACGGGAACGACCAGGTTACTGCTGCTTGTGCAGCAAGGGGAAATTGAAATGCAATTCAAACAAAATCAACAAGAGCGTGCCGTTATATTTGCGGCGCTTGAGAAGTCAATTCTTCCGGCGGTCCTGGCTGCGGTTCCTAGCAACGGCCAGTATGTGTCCGGTTGGCTTTTGAAAAACTGCATGGACGCAAACGGTTTGGTCGACGCCAGTGTCGATAACTTGCGTCGCGCTTGCTCTGCTCTGCACACCGCCGGTCTACTCACCTGGACCGTTTCGCCGAACCAAAAACAGGTTCGGAACGACGCTCGTAGTGAAAACACTGACCAGACCGGTCTTCGCAGTGAGACTAACCTAATCACCGAGGCAGTCAAGAAGTATGATGACGGGGTCGAGAAAGCTGCGTTAGTGGAATGCGAAACTTTAATCGCTGCACACCGCTCATATCCGCATAGCAAGACTTACCGCGAGAGAGAGCAGCTACAAGCCGAGTTCCAAAAACTTCTTGCCATCAAGACAAAACCCACACAGATAAAAAGTGCTCTGCTGGCAAAGCAGCAAAGCTTCCCGGCGAAGTGAGGACCGAATGTTCAGACCCAGACCCGGCGGTTACCACAACCGCGAAGAGAACGAAGCCCCTGCGCCCAAGAAACATGCGGCAGTCTACGCATCGCCCGATAAAATACGGGAAATCCTGGCGGTGATTCAAGTCGAAGTTCCGACGCTCGCACTTTCAGAAAAGAACGTCGAAAAGGTTTTTCATTGGCTATGGGAGGAAGACGCTGTTGGGGGTTTTACGCTTGAGAATGTTCGGGTTGCCGTCGCGGCCTTGTCCTACCCAAAAGACACGCTTGAGGGTGTGATTCCGCCTCCGCCGCCTCCACCTCCACCGCCAGTTGTCGAACCCGAGCCCGAGGAAGTTTTGCTTCCCGGCCAGCTAAGTTTGAAATGTGACAAATGGGATTTGGAGCATGCCTCGAAGGAACAAGTCACTGATTGGCTTAAGAGAGCACGAGCGGCGGGGATGCGATAAAAGCTTGAAAGGCGTGCAGCCAAGCAGCCCGAGAAAAGCGCGAAGGCGGTTTTCCTCCCGCCTAGCGCAGAGGAAAGCACCATGTCAAAGAAACAACCAGAGCAACTCGAACAAGGCGTGCGTCACAACGGTCGTCCGCTGCCCAGACCCGAGAAGGTCAGGAACGCAACGCCAGATAAAACGGCGCGAGCCAAGGCTTTGAAGCAGCGCCAAGAAACACAGAACCACGAGTAAGGAAATACAATCTTAAAAGCATCCGCACTGAAACCATTTCAGGCCGGATGCAAGGAACGAAAAACAGCGGCGGGGTTCGATACCTCATCGCCAACAAGTAGTTCCGAGCAGGGTAAGCGTGGGAAGTTGTCCAATAGACCTCAATCAGGGGTCACGACAATTCTATCGAACGCGGCTTCTCCTGACCTCCTGTTATCCAGCCAAATGTCGATTGAGTGTCCTCATGAGCCTCGGTCTCTCCGGTTTAGATAGCAGAAAGGTGAAACAACCACAAAACACCATGAGCAGGCTGACGCGCCGCCGATGAAGTTAGAGCGCCGACAAGGTTCGACCCTTCGATAAGGCCGACACCCCCACGACGTTCGAAACTTCATTGAAAGCGCCGAGGTCTGCTCAATGGTGTTTCTATCACAGCAAGTGTGAAGCTCTGTCATTTTTCATTTCAGCATTCTGCCGTGACTTAAGCGCGGCGAAGACCAGCCATCGGGGAACCCGACTGGTGTAGTTCAGGAACGTTCCATGAGTACAGTTGAGCAGTTGCAGCAACAAATCGATGCTATGAGAGCGCAGTTTGAAAGCAAGCTGAATGAACTTCAGCGCTCGATTTCGAAAAACCTCACCAGTCGTCGCGGCGCTGAAGGCGCTCGCGGTGAGAAGGGCGAGCCGGGAGTTTCAAATACTCCAGGCCCAAAGGGCGACCAAGGTGAGCACGGCAAGCAAGGCGAACAAGGTCCTCAAGGCGAGCCAGGAGTCTCAAACGTTCCCGGCCCACAAGGTTCGCGAGGTGAGCAAGGTCCAGCAGGACCGCAAGGCGAGCGCGGCCTAGAAGGTCCACAAGGTGCAGGACCGCAAGGTGAGCGCGGAGAACGCGGAGAACGCGGACCAGCAGGCGAACAAGGTCCAACAGGTACACAAGGTGAGCCGGGTGTTTCAAATGTCCCAGGCCCTCAAGGTCCGCAGGGTGAGCGCGGAGTAGGGGAACAGGGACCAGAAGGGAAACAAGGAACTCCTGGACCACGGGGTCCAGCGGGGGACATTTCAGCAGCCGTCCACAATTCGGAACAACTCGTGCGTAAACTTTTTGAAGAGTTCAAGCGAGAAATATAAATTTTGTCCCTGAGCCAAGAAGTAATCACAAAAGGGGGCGGCTGACTTAGCCGCCCTTTTCTTCAACGATTTTCAACGTCACGCGTGACGCGAAGTGCAATTTCGAAAGCGGCATAGACCGCCAAAGGAGCAGGAAATTTTATGAGCGAAGTACAAGAAGTAAATTTGGAACAGCGTGTCGCGGAGTTGGAATCGAAGTTGGATTCTATTTCCAAGAGACACACTGAATTTGAAACCGTCCACACGTCAAGACGTGGCGTGGCCGGGGGGCGCGGTGAAACGGGGCCTGCGGGACCAGTTGGACCTCCAGCCGATGTGAACCAGGTGGCGGAAGTTGCGGCAGAAATCGTCCAGAAGGCGTGGCGATATGAAACGCAAGTTTCGAAATTCGAGAACCTAATCAAGGAATTTGAATCCGAAATTGTGGCTCTGAGAGCCGCTCTGAAATTCGCCATCATCGAGGAACTTCAATTGAGCGGGTTCGTTGATTCCGAAGGCCGCGCCGTTTCTGGTCCTGCTGGTGCCGATTCTCAAGTTCCCGGCCCACAAGGCGAGCGCGGTGAGCAAGGTTTGCAAGGCAACGCTGGTAAAAATGGCGTTGACGGAGTGACTGGGCGTGACGGAAACGACGGAGTCAAAGGTGAGCGTGGTTTGCAAGGCGAGCCGGGTGTCTCAAATATCCCAGGTCCACAGGGCGAGCGCGGTGAGATTGGCCCCGAAGGATTGCAGGGATTGCCGGGCGCAGGGCTGGGCAAGACGGAAATAATAGAACTGGTGCGTGACCTTAAGCGCAGAGGCACAATCTAAAACGCGTTGTTTCAGAGATTGGAGGATGAACGTCCGTCGTAGCCTCCAAGCGCACTTTCCGCGAGGATAGGCGCATACAAACTGCGGCGGACTAAGAAGGGCTGGTGTTTGCTCGCATTCACCAGCCCTTTTTCTTTGAAAAAGTGGTCCGCTTAGATTTTAGCGACCAGCACGCCACGGCAGTCGCTACGTATTGAACGTGGCAGGGTCAAATAATCTGAGAACCCGGTTTCGCCAGTTGGTCAGACAACGGGTTCTTGGATGGTTTTGTGGTTATCTACAAAGGTTACGCGACCACCGGTCTACCGGGGTCGGACATCGATAGGAGGAAGTAGCGGTCTCAACAAACTGAGAAGATGTAACGCTCTCGACGGCGCAGGCCCGGCTTAGAGCGCCGTGAAACACAATGCCCATGGGAAAAAAGAACCTCGTAGTCGTCCCACCTTCCAGTCACTCCAATGAATATCTTTCAAGCGGAACCAGCCCGACTCGACGAGGTTATCGCATTGCGGAAGCCGCCGAGTACATGGGTGTCAGCCCGTGGTTCATTGAACTGAAAATTCGCTCGAAGGAATTGCGTGCCTTGAAGATGTGCCGTCACTACACGATTTTTAAAGAAGACATGGACGCCTTCCTCGACGCGGAGCGAAACAAAGCGGCGCGACCTACACGACCGCTGATTTTGGGCTAGATGCGGGAGCGGCCCACAGTTTTTCTATTTCAGAGACAACCCATTTAACAAATGCTTCACACTCCTTGATGATCGTGACGAGTGCATCTCTGGTCACAAAAAATCGGTCTTCGCCGTCTACAAATGTTGGCTTGCCGATTTGTTTTAAATATGTTTCGAGATTGCCGTCGTCTCGATGAATGCCTGCATTCCGTGCCAGGACAAGTTCTTGAATACGGTCGAAAGGTACAGGCCCTTTTGTGAAATCGATTCCGAACCGTTGCTGATATTCGTCTGTAACCTCTCCTAACCAACCCTTCTTCTTGTAGTAGGGCCCCTTAGCGGGGTGAGTTGAATTCAAATAATTCTTGGCGCTGTGAAGTGCGCCCTTAAGTGAACACGCCAGCCAATCTAGTGCTAATGCACCGACGCCTTGATTACGCTGTCGATAAAAGTCTTCTTGCCAGTCCCTATCTTGGCGCATTATATCGCCTTCTGATTCGTCCACTTCGTAGGCTTTAGGAATTTCCTTTTTGTACACCTCGGCGTCTTTCTTCCATTCCTCATCTAGAGCACTAGTCGCGCTATCAAATACTCGCAGGATTAAATGCTGCGCGTTAATCGAGAAGTCGATGGATTGCATCAGACCGATGTTGAAATCTCCCCATCCCATATCGTCGCCTTTAGTAGGCTCCCGCCTTGTCCAACTTTGCTTGCATGCTGGTATCAATATGTTCGACATCCTCAAGATAAAGTTGTGTGACAGAAAGGTCCTTATGTCCAAGCCAGACCTTAATTGTCATCAAATCAATGCCGCCCCGTAGCCAACGCGTGGCGCAGGTCTTCCGCAAACGGTGGAGGTAGTGTTTCTCGCAGACCGGTCGCGTTTTGCAAGTGACCTCTGTGGGCTTTCGCAGATGATACTTGCCATCCATTATTGTGGTCTTGCAGTGCCCACAGTTCAGTCCCGCCTCTTTCGCTACCGCTTTGAACTTCCGCAGGAAGTGTCCTTCCGGTTCGCCGTCTTTGTTGACGAAAATCCAACGACTCTTAGACTTCGCCTTCCGCGCCTTCAGCAGTTCGTATAGTTCAGTAGTCAACGGAATCCAGCGCTCCTCGTGATTCTTCGGGACGAAGTTGACATCCTGTTTGGCGTCGCCGGTGACGTGATATTTCCGTTGCTTAAAGTCAATGTCGTCCCAAGTTGCGTACATCACTTCCTGCTCGCGGCACCCAGTATGGAGGAAAAAGAGGTAACGCACCTTTTCCTCATCGGTCATCGTGCTGAACAGTTTGATAATCTCTTCGCTGGGGTAAGCTTTCGGTCGGCTCCGCACTGGTTCTGGTAGGCTGACGAGTTGCGAAGGATACTCGACGCCCGTTTCCTTCTTGTTGTCCTTGAGCATCGAGAATATAACGCCCATCCGCGTCTCTATTGTTTTGCTCCCGTATTCTTCGGCCTGCAAAGTCTGGAGGTAGGAGTCGAGCACGTCGGCTAAAGCAAGTTCTTTGACGAATTTGACGCCGCGAGGGAGATTGGCGAGCAGATGATTCAGAGCCCCGGTGTACTGGGCGATGGTCTTTGGCCGGTCGTTGCGGTGCAGCCTGAGAAATTTCTCAACGGCAGTCTTGATGGGAGTGAGCCCAGCGTTCGTTACCTCCTGAAACTCGGTAACGGTCAGGCCCTGAGCAGCGGCCTGTGTAGCAAACTTGACGCCAGCAGCGTTTTCCTGAGCCTCTTGAGGTGTGCTGTAGGGTTGACTCCAACGGCGCTTTCCTTGCGCGTCAGTGAAGCGGATGTGGAATTTGGCATCTTTAGGCGGTCTGCCCTTGCCGACCTTCTTGTACTTCCAGCCCCGTCCATCGTCAAATCTCGCGTAAACGGCTGCCATTGTGCCTCCAATTAAATGATGAAAAACGGTAGCACAGCGGTAGCAAGCTGTCAAGATTGAAGATTGGCGTAGGTTTTCAATATATGGCGGAGAGGGTGGGATTCGAACCCACGGTACGGTTTCCCGTACGCTCGCTTTCGAGGCGAGTACTTTCAACCGCTCAGTCACCTCTCCGCGGTCGTTGCAGACTTAATCGTAGCAGAGCTTTGAGTTGAAGTACAGAGCTGAGTCTATGCAATGCTACCGGACGGCAGGGGCATCGCGACAATCGTGAATGCACAGGCGAAAGCCAGTGCTACTCGCGGCGTGCGGCGAAGAAAGACTGGATGATGGCGGCACATTCGGCGGCGAGGACGCCAGAAGTGAATTCTACCTGATGATTAAGGCGCGGGTGGGAGAGGATTTCGAAGCAGGAGCGGACGGCGCCGCCTTTGGGATCGTCGGCGCCGTAGACGAGACGCGGGACACGGGCTTGGAGGATTGCGCCTGAGCACATACTGCAGGGCTCGATGGTGACATAGAGAGTGGTACCAGTTAGGCGGTAATTGCCAAGACGGTGGGCGGCTTCGCGCAGAGCCACGACTTCGGCGTGGGCGGTCGGATCACAATCGCGGATGGTCCGGTTGCCAGAACGGGCAAGAATCTTGCCGTCGTGGACAAGCACGGCTCCGATAGGAACTTCGCCAGCTGCGGCCGCGGACCGAGCTTCCGCCAAGGCTTCCCGCATGTACTGGATGTCGGCTTCCATGCTGGGCGAGAGAATAACACGCGGAAAGGGAACGGAATTAACCAGAGAACAGAATTAACGCAGAGACGGAGAGCATGCAGAGCGGAAAGAAAAGCATCGGAATTAACAGAGGGCACGGAGAGCACAGAGGACACAGAGAGCTAGAAGAAACCGATTGCTTGACAATTGAGGAGGGGAGAAACAAACTATGCTCATGCGGGAACTCCTGGAACGACTGTTTCAAGTCGATTTTTTGAAGGGCCTCGCGGTCACGTTTCGAACACAGCATCCCAAGAATATTGTTACGGAACAATATCCG
>WNFW01001832.1_pt1 | contig 14399 bp, 6 predicted proteins | sample 5400131 | NCBI WGS metagenome assembly WNFW01 (sample SAMN13153362, study PRJNA577476) | soil metagenome | isolation source: 20 cm soil or saprolite under grassland replicate 1 | place: USA:California | collected 2016-06-15 | reverse complement strand
GTGGAGTGGTGACTTGGGTCATCGCTTCAATAGCGTTCATCATCAGATTGAGCATCACTTGTTGCAACTGGATCCGATCCGCAAAAATGAGCGGCATGTCATCCGAGAGTTGCGTCTCTAATGCTACGCCATTTCGTTGAATCTCGTTACGCGCCAGCCCGATCACTTCACGTATTGTTTGGTTGATGTCGAGCCAATCTTTCTGAGGTGGAGCTTTTTTGACCAAGGAGCGAATTCGGGTGATGATTTCGCTCGCTCGTTGAGCATCATCCAACATAAGCTCAACCGAATTCCGGACTTCTTCCAGGTTTTCTGTGGAGAGCCAGCCCAAACAAGCGTTGGCATTGTTGACGAGTGCGCCGAGCGGCTGATTAATTTCATGGGCAATCGAGGCAGTCATCTCTCCCAACGTCGCCACCCGCGTGACGTGGGCCAACGTCATCTGCGCGTCCCGCAGCCCCTCTTCGGCTCGCTTGAGCTCGGTGATATTGTCAACGATCGTGAGCAAAAACCGCGGAGTGATCTGCTTGCCCGACACCAGAGAAACGTGGACGCGCACCCAGATCAAGTTGCCGTCCTTGCGCCGGTAACGCTTCTCCATCTCGAAGTATTGCCGTTTTCCCTCCAGAAGCTCGGTGGTCAACTCCGAATTGCCATCTCGGTAGTCCTCGTGCGTAATATCCAAGAACGACAACTCGCGGAGTTCTTTCTCTGAGTACCCCAGCATTTTCTGATAGGCTAAATTGCCGGCCAGGAAGCGACCACTGGGATTCGCCAGCGCGATGCCAGCGGCGGAGTTGTCGAAGACCGCCCGCCACCGCTCCTCGCTCTCGCGCAGCGCTTCTTCGGCACGCCGCCGCTCGGTGTTTTCTCTTCTGAGATCTTCATTGACGATTATCAGTTGCCGAGTCCTTTCCGCGACCCGTTGATCGAGTTCCTCTGCTACCCGTCGCTGGTCGCTCAAGAGCCGAGCCTCTTGCAAACCAATGGCCGCCTGGTTAGCCGCTACTCCCAGGAGGAGCCTCTCCGTCGCGGTCGGGAAATTGGCTCGGCCAGACCCTGCCACTACGACGTCAATTGAATCCTGCAGCCCCGGTCGGAACGGCGCAATCGAGACGTCTCCATCTCCGACTGGATTGCGGACCACCCAAGACGATGTATGCGGATCATCTCGCAACCAGGTATTGAGCACTTGACCAATTTCCTGTGTAGACGCCCTCACATTTCCGGGTTGAGCCAGCCGGACTATCTCGCTGGGCGCCCCGCTAATCGGATCGTTCAGCTTGGCATAGACGAAATCCAGGTCCAGCATTCCCAGCAGCACGTCGAGCAAAGTACTGACGACCTGAGAGGGCTCCCCGCCACTCCAGATCGCGGGAAGCGCTAGAACGCTGATCAGATCGTTGATGCAGGCCTTAAGGCGCCTTATCTCATCGGCCGTCTGTTCCATCTCCGCTTCCATTACCAGGTAACTTCTGGCTCCTATTTAATCCGAGTCGCACGGCGTTCGCGCAGCTCCCGCAAGAACTCATCCGGCGGCACAAAGAATGGGTTCTCCTGTAGAATTCCGCCAATGATGATCATCGGATGGGTGCGCATAATGTCAACGACGATACCCCCGCCAAACTTGGCGAGATCGTATATTCATATGACCGGGTCTTTATACCGGGGCAAAATATAGTTCACCCTGGTCTCGTATTCCACGAGATCATTAACACCCGGACGGTCTTCCAGGGCCCATTCCATATGGGCAACCAGACGGGTCAGCGCGAAACCTTGGTGTCGGCCGCCTTCAAGGACCTCTTGGAGCAAGGCGAACATCGTCTCCTGATCGAAATGACCTTCACGCAAGTAAGCATCCGCCCAGCTGCGTAGCTCGAACTGCCCGCTCTGTTCTGCGGCGGCCACATCGATACCGACCGCGCTCAACCATTGCACGTGTCGCTCGCGCAGCTTTGGATCGATAACATGGAAGGCCTTCTCGCCGCGCTCGAATCCCTCCTTGATAAATGGCAGCAGTACCCGATACTCCTCATCAGCGCTGTGAAAGAAAGCGCAGACGTGACGTCGCGCGCCAAGCGTTGAGCCGGCGAAACGAATCGGCTGTTCAGGATCAGCCGTAGCGCCGCCGCGATACTCGGCCTTCGCTTGTCCTTGAGACTCATCCTTGTCTTTCATTGGATCCATACGACCTCCTTTCTCGTGAAACCGCTTCTAGCCCGTCCCGGTCAGGTAGTGCACAATAAATCTCTCTCGTTTCCCCCTTTCTTCAAGGGGGAGGAAAAGTCCGCCTCCCTCTTTGCTTCACTGCCCTCATCATGGCGCGCTCCCGCCACCGGTTGGCAACATGAACTGAAACGTTGCTCCTCTACTGTCATTCTGTGTCGCCCAGAGCCGGCCGCCGTGGGCCTCGATTATCGAGCGGCAGATCGCCAATCCCATTCCCATCCCTTGCGGCTTGGTCGTATAAAAGGGCTCGAACAGACGGTCCAGATTCTTGGAATCCAGTCCCGGACCCGAATCTCGTACAACTACCATCACACCCTTGGAGTCATCTGCGCCGGAGCAGATTAACAACTCTCGTGAACCGGTGACTTGGCTCATCGCTTCAATCGCATTCATCATCAGATTGAGCATTACTTGTTGCAACTGGATCCGATCGGCAAAAACGAGCGGCACGTCATCCGAGAGTTGCGTCTCTAACGCGATATGATTTCGTTGCACTTCGCTCTGCCCGAGCCCGATCACTTCACGTATCATTTGGTCGATGTCGAGCCAATCTTTTTGAGGCGGAGCTTTTTTGACCAAGGAGCGAACTCGGGTGATGATTTCGCTCGCTCGTTGAGCATCATCCAACATAAGCGCAACTGAATTCCGCGCTTCTTCCAGGTTTTCTGCATCGAGCCAGCCCAAACAGGCGCCGGCATTGTTGACGAGTGCCCCGAGCGGCTGATTGATTTCATGGGCAATCGAGGCAGTCATCTCTCCCAACGTCGACACCCGCGTGACGTGAGCCAGTTCGATCTGCGTCTTGCGCAAGGTTTCTTCTGCCCGCTTGCGGTCAGTCACATCAATTACCGTACCTACGAATTCCCTGAGATCCCCTGACGGGCCGAGCGTCGGGTGGCCTACCACGTGGATATTCCTGGTCTCGCCGTCTTGGTGAACGATTCGGTAATCCATCTCGAAGGCCGCCTTGTCGCGGATGGCTTTCTCGAACCGTTCCCTGCTCGCGGCCTGATCATCTGGATGAATGCGCTGGAAAAAGGTTTCGAATCGCGGTGGCGATCCAGCCGGGTCGAATCCTAGCACGCGGTAGCACTCCTCGGACCAATATCTAATGTCGTTGGTAACCGGGCTCCATGCCCAACTGCCCGTGTGCGTCAGCCCCTGTGCTTCGGCCAAATATGCTTCGCTGCGCCGCAGCTCTTCCTCGGCGCGCTTGCGTTCGGTCGAGTCGAGCACGAAAGCGACACCTTCGTCCCGTCTTCCCTCGAATAATGCGGCACCAACCACAACCGACACGCAACTACCGTCTTTGCGTAACAATTCCTTCTCATAAGGCTCGCAACACCCGGTGGCAGCAAGCTCTGTCAGCGCCTGTTCATCTGCCGCGCGCCATTTGTCGGGCGTTATCTCCCTCCAACTCACGCGACCCGATACGAGATCTCCGCGGCTGTATTTCACTATGCGGAGAAAGGCCTCGTTGGCCTCAATAATGCCACCTTCGAGATTCCATACGACGATGCCGATGATATTAGCCTCCACCAGGCGCCGGATCTTTGCTTCGCGTTCCTCGAGGTCGCTATAAAGGCGTGTATTCTCCAACGAAATAGCAGCCTGGGAGGCAAGCAGTTTCAGCACCGCAATCCGCTTCGAAGTGAAGACATGAGGAGTCAGGTTATTTTCGAGGTACAGCACACCGATAAGTTTTGCCTGATTGATCAAGGGCAAACAAAGAATGGAACGCGCGTGACATTGCTGGATGTACGTATCGACAGAAAACGAACTGTTCGACGCCGCATCGTCGAGGATCACGTGCTCCCGAGTACGCGTGACAAACTGGACGATCGATTCCGGCACTCCGCTAACGGCTGCTTCCTTGTGGCGCACAATTACACTTTCGCCGCTGATTGTCGCTTCCGCTTCGATCCGCTGCTCATTACCTCGCTGAAGAATCAACAGACCTCGCTGAGCGCCCGCGTGCTCAATCGCGGTGAGCATCAATGTCTCGATAAGCTTGTCGAGAACTATCTCGCCTGATACGGCCTGCGACACCTTGAGTACCGTGGCGAGTTCCAGTTGCTCGAGCGGGGTTGCGATGGTTCCCCGTGTGGCGTGCGCCGGCTCTTCCTCGCCGAGGTGCGGATGGAGCTGATCGACTTGGCGCACCTTGCCATCGGCTCCCCAACGCAGGTAGCCTTGCCGGGCGTTTCGCAGGTAGAGATGCGCGATCTGCTCGAAGCCCCGGGCAGCGTAGAAGCGCGCGGCGAGTTCATTGGCGAGCGCCTCATTGTGGAGAAAACCGTTGACGCGGGCCGAGCGGATGGCCTCTTCGTAGAGCCGCTCCGCGTCGAGCGCGCGGCCTTCAATCCGGGCGATCTCTGCGCCGACCAGTGCGACGCGGTTCTCGAAATTCTCCGGACAGTTCTCCGCCCAGAGCGCGAGCCGCTTGTGATGTTCGCCCAGCGCCTCGGAATGTTCCCGTCGCTCGTCCGGACTTGCAGAATCGGACACGGCCGCTCTCGCGAGCGATGCGTAGAAGTGGTAGTCGGTTTCTTGAAACAAACCGTTCGTTGCGTCGAGAAGTGTTCGTGCCTTCGCGGCCGCTGCGAGCGCTTGCCCGTAGTCACCTGCATGAAAGCGCGCCTGCAGCTTACGAATCCAATACCAGCAGGCGGGCCAGATGAGGGACGGACTCTCCTCGAGATGCTGCTCGAAGCGGCCCTCGTCGAACGCGTCGTCGCAAAACGAGCCGAACTGCGGTGTCAATCCCCTTATAGTCCTGATGAAGCCGAGCTGTCCCATCACAACATCAACGACCAGGGCGAAGCGCGTATCTTGCGCGAATTTGAGTGCAGACTCCGCTTCGCGCTGCACCTCTTCGATTGGATCTGCGCTGGTGAGACGATTCCAGACGAGATGGCCGTACGCATAGGCTGTATACGTCTGGTCTCCGGTTTGCAGTGCGGTCTCCAAGCCACGGCGGAACAACGGAAGGGCCGCTCGAACATGCCGCCCCCAGGGAAAAACCGCGGCCGCGCAAGCGAAGTACACGCGAGCTTTGAACCGGTCGAGGCCCTTCTTCTCGATGAGATCGAGACTGAGTTGGCCGAAGCGCAAACCCGCTCGGTAGTCGCCAAAGCGTGCCCCCACGACCCCGTTCATGAAGCCATAGGCGTAGCACGATCCGTCGCAGTTGCCATGCTCAGTGCTCAGGTTCGCCATTCGCAGTAGCGTAAGGCACTGCAGATTCCCGTCAAAAAAGAAGGCCGGCGCCGAGAGCTCCGTGAGGACCTCCATTGTGGCTCGCCAGTCTGGATCGCTCATGAGCGGCAGGTCGAAAAGCGCTTCGATCGGTCGACTGTCAAGCTGCGCGCACAGCTGCGCATACTCTTCGTGGATCTGTTCGTCTGTGGGGTGCAGCGACCAGGCGATGCCGGCCTCCCGCAGGTAGTCGACGCAGATCTCTACAGCACGGTCGGCACGAGCGAGCGTCGTGTAAAGAGCTGTTCGAAGGCAAGCGACAGCGGCCTTGTCCACGAGATTCGCAGCGCGCAAGGACAGCGTCGAGAGTCGCTCTTCTGCTGCGGCCAGATCACCCGTCAGGAATTCGCATTCTGCGCGAGCGACTTCGATCGCAAATACGAGTAGGTACCTTCTCTCCCAGCGATCCTCGGGTAATAGCGCCTCGCCTATGACCAGATAGTTCAGGGCGGAGCCGTACGCGGTTGAAGCTTTCGCGCGCTTTGCAGCGATCAGGTTCAGCTCTGCCAGTTGCTCGCGTTCGTGATCCGAGGTGATCAAGGGCGCGCCGCGGTTGAGCTGATTGACGATCTCATAGATCGTCTCCTCTCGCTGCTCCGGCGGTGTGTTCGCCGCAAGCAGCCGTCCGATGCGCAGATGCGCCTCGGGGCGCACCGATTCCGGAACGAGCAGATAGGCCGCTTCCTGAATGCGGTCGTGGATGAAGTGGTACGAGTCTTTCCGCCGCTCCAGCAGGTCAGCGCGAACCGCCTCGTCCAGCAGCGAGTGAATCTCCGTCTCTGTTGTGCCGGAGACCAGGGACAGCGTTCCGACCGCGGCGGCATTTCCGAGGCACGCCAGCTGCTGGACTGCCTTCTGTGTTGCCGCGGTCAGGCGCGTCAGCTTCCTGACCATGAGGTCCACCAGATTGTCGGTGTAACCCTTGGCGTGAATCCGACCGAGATCCCAGGACCAGCGCGCCGCATCGTGATCGAAGGTGAGCATTCCCTCTTCCGCGAGCGACGCAATGAACCGATTGGCGAAGAACGGATTGCCACCTGTTTTCTCATGCACCAACTGCGCGAGCGGCGCGACCCGCTCTGTCTCGCAGCGAAGAGCATCCGAGATCAACTGTCGGAGATGTTCTGGGGCGAGGGGGGCAAGCGCGAGCTCCACTACCTTGCCACCGGCAGCCTCAATGGCCTCGAGCTTCTGCCTCAGCGGATGGGCGGAAGTGACCTCGTTGGCGCGATAGGCACCGATCAGCATGAGATGCTGCAGATCCGAGCCTGTTAACAGATCCTCCAGCAGATCGAGCGTCGCCCCATCGAGCCATTGCAAGTCGTCGAGGAAAATCGCCAGTGGATGTTCCGGCCGGGCGAACACGCCGATGAACCGCCGGAATACCAGCTGGAAACGTCGTCGCGCGTCTTGGGGAGCGAACTCAGGAACCGGTGGCTGGTCTCCGATGATCAGCTTGAGCTCCGGGACTAGGTCGATCATGAGCGGCCCATTCGGGCCCAGCGCCTCCACCAGGGCGTCGCGCCAACCACTCAGCTCGGCGTCGCTCTTGCCGAGAAGATACCGAACGAGGCTCTGAAACGCCTGCGCCAGCGTCGTATACGGGATGTCGCGTTTGTATTGATCAAACTTACCCGACGCAAACAGTCCGCGCGGCGGCACGAGCACCTTGTGCAGCTCGTTCACCACCGATGATTTGCCTATCCCGGAGTACCCCGACACGAGCACCAGCTCCGGCATCCCGCTCGTCACCACGCGTTCGAAGGCGCCGAGCAGTGTGTCGATCTCTCGCGCGCGCCCGTACAGTTTTTCGGGAATGACGAGCCGGTCGGGCGTGTCCTGCTGGCCCAGCGGGAATTCGCCGATCCGTCGCTCGGCCTCCCATTCAGCCAGGCAGCGCCGAAGATCGCTTGCGGCACCGGACGCTGTCTGATAGCGCTCCTCAGCTGTCTTAGCGAGCAACTTCATGATGATTGCCGAAACCGGGCCCGGAATGCTCTTCAACCGTTCGCAGGGAGGTATCGGCTGTCTTGCGATATGGCAGTGCACCAATTCCATCGGATCGGAAGCGGTGAATGGCAAGCTACCAGTCAGCATCTCGTAAAGCGTCACGCCGAAGGCGTAGAGGTCGCTCCGCGAATCGATCGAGCGATTCATTCGCCCGGTTTGTTCGGGAGCCATGTAGGGCAGTGTTCCGGCGATGAACCCGGGAGGTTCCGGCGCCTGGCGCTCGCGCGGCAGGCGCGAAGCGATGCCGAAACCCATGAGCCACACCTGGCCAGTCGCATGGTTGACCAGCACATTGGCAGGTTTGATGTCCTTGTGGATCAGGCCGCGCCCGTGTACCTGGCCGAGCGCAGTCGTCAAGCCGATGGCCAACGGTAAAAACTGTGTCAATTCCATCGGCCTTCCGAGCAGTCGATCCAGAGGCTCGCCCCCGGGGTCGGTGAGCACGAGCATCGTTCGCTCTTTATACGGCACGAGGGCGATAGGACTGACGGACCAGCCGGAATCGAGGTCAGTCCTCAAGGAGTATTCGTTTTCCATTCTCCTAAGGCTTTCGAGCGGCGGCCGTTCCGAGGCAGGTGTTAGCGCGAAAACAGAGGATGGAGTCGCATCGGTTTGGCGCCGTCCTCGATAGAGGATGAACTCTCCATCGTTGCGAATCGTCTCAAGGCTGTACTCTGAATGATCGATCATGGCGTGCCCCTGAGCTCTGTGTGCTGGAAACAGATCGCAGTCACGACCAGAGAATCATCGAGCACCTGAGTGCCGCAGATTTCGCTGGATGTCGAACAGCCGAAATAATGAGCCTCTGGATAGACGCTTGTGAGATCAATCAGGCGTTTTTGGAGCAGGGTCGCGCTTCCACAGACGAGGACAAGTTGAGCGCGCTCGGAGGATTTGCTGGGCAGGCTGGGATTCCAGCCCTTTCTCTCGGTCCATATGGCTTGTTGGAGTTGCAAATCCCCCTCATCGCCTATCCGGCAGTGGGGCTGACACGCGGCAGCCCGACGGACCGAATGAGATTCTTGAGAGACTCATGCATGGAGGCGTCATCGTCGACAACAAATACGACACCGGCAGAGTCCGTCATGCCCGCGTCCCCTCAACGATCGGCAAGGTGAAATGAAACGTGGCGCCTCGGTCCTCGTTCGTGGTGGCCCATAGCCGTCCGTCGTGAGCCTCGATGATCGAGCGGCAGATCGCCAGTCCCATGCCCATCCCTTGCGGCTTGGTCGTATAAAAGGGCTCGAAGAGACGCGCAAGGCTCTTCGTATTCAGACCCACACCCGAATCTCGTACAACTACCACGACACCCTTCGGGCCATCTGCCCCGGAGGAAATTAACAACTCTCGTGGACCGGTGACTTGGATCATCGCTTCAATCGCGTTCATCATCAGATTGAGCATCACCTGTTGCAACTGGATCCGATCCGCAAAGACAAGCGGCATGTCATCCGAGAGTTGCGTCTCTAACGCGATGTGATTTCGTTGCACTTCGCTCTGCGCCAGCGCGATCACTTCACGTATCGTTTGGTTGATGTCGAGCCAATCTTTCTGAGGTGGAGCTTTTTTAGCCAAGCCGCGAATTCGGGTGATGATTTCGCTCGCTCGTTGAGCGTCATCCATCACAAGCGCAACCGAATTCCGGGCTTCCTCCAGGTTTGCTGCAGAGAGCCAGCCCAAACAGGCGCCGAGATTGTTGACGAGTGCGCCGAGCGGCTGATTGATTTCATGGGCAATCGAGGCAGTCATCTCTCCCAAAGTTGCCACCCGTGTAACATGGGCAAGTTCCATTTGCGCGTGGCGCAATCCATCTTCGGCTCGCTTGCGCTCGATGAACTGGCCGATCTGGCTGCCTAGAGTAGCCATCATGTTGAGCAGCTCCTGTTCGGGCTGCCGTATCTCGCGGCTAAAAAACTCCATGACCCCCAAGACGTCTCCGCCAAGCAGAATGGGAAAAGCGAAGGCTGCGTGCAGTCCTTCGCGTGCGGCGATGGACGCGTGCGGAAAATTAGTATCATGAACAACATCAGAAATGTATGCAGGTTCATGCCTGGACCAGACCCGGCCCGGCAGGTCGATCCCGGGCATGAAAGTGATCTCGCACCTAACCGCTTCAAATTGCGGGACCTTTACGGATTCTTTGTGCCAAACCTCGACGCAACGAAGCACACTCGCCTGACGGTCCACGCTCCACAGAGCGCCGAGGTCCCATAGTAGAAACTCGCACACGGCCTGAAGTATCTTGGGAGTGACTTCTTCGATAGTAGTTGCCTCTGCTAGCAACTGTGTGACTGTGTATTGTGCCCGGAGGCGCTGTTCGGCCCGCTTGCGTTCGGTGATGTCCGTCACCGCTCCCACGAATTCAACATTGCCTGATTCGTTCGTTGAGGGATGACCTACAACTCGGACGTATTTGACTGAACCATCAGGCATCAACAGTCGACGTTCAAAATCAAGCTCCTTCCTCTCCTGTGAAGCGCGATCGATTACTTGTCGGGCGAGCGCTCTGTCCTCCGGGTGAGTTCGTTGGAGTACGAGTTCCAGTGTGAGTTTAGTCGCCGGGTCGTATTCAAATATTCGAAACGTTTCTTGTGACCAGTAAATCTCTCCGCTCGAAACATTCCATCCGAAGCTGCCGGTAAGGCTGAGTCTCTGTGCCTCGGCTAAGTAGGTTTCGGAGCGGTGGAGAGACTCGTTCGCTCGCGCCAATTGCACGGTTCGTTCTGCGACCAACCGCTCCAGATCGTCATGAGCACGATGGAGCGCCTGCTCCGCCTTCCGGCGCACGGCGATTTCGCCCTCCAATTGCACGTTTTGCCTGGCAAGCTGCTCAAGCATGCCGTTGACTGTTCGCGCGAGAGATTCGAGTTCGTGCGATCCGCCGCTGCTTACGACGCGGCGTGAGAGATCGCCCTTGACAATGGCGGACGCGGTGCGGCTGATTTCATGCACCTCGGACAGAAGCGCGCGATGACTCAGCCACCCGATGACAGCACCCAGCACCACAACAATGACCATAGCGCCCGTAATTCCGTACCAGAAGCGCTCGACAAGCGACTCGAAGCGGACGCTCTCACGGCCCATCAAGAGGTGGTATCCGCCCGGCAAAATCACATGCGAGGCAACCACCCGCATGGTCGATCCGCCGCCCAGGCCTATGACCAGTCCGTATGTTCCGGGTCCGTCGGGGACCTCGGCTGGCCACGCGGCCAAATTGCCGGCGAGCCGTCGTTTCGAAGGGTCTGCGAATACCATAATTTTGTCGCCGGGCAAGCTCCTCACCTGTGACTCCATCGCGGTAGCAAGTCCCTTCGCGCCTTCCCCGTCGAACACCAGCGCCAGCCGTTGCATTTCCTCACCCTGGACATACTCCCTGAAAGTCGAGAGGTTCACGCGCCAGGCATACCAGAGAGGAATTGCGAATAAGGCGAGCGTCAGCACGCTGAGCGCGATGTAAACAAGCGCCAACCTGGAAGGGGAGAAGCGGAAGAACCTGATCATATGCGTTCGATATTCAACCGGCCCTGGGCTCGCTTATACTCGCGTCAATGTGCAACAGCGTAATTGCCTGGTTCCCGCTGGAAGCACGGGATCCGGGCTACGGGCAACAATCGTTTTTGCCATCTGCACCCATCAGCACAACTGTATTCACCCTGGTCTTTTTTTCGTGATTGGGGGCGACTGCGGCGTCCGCCTCGGTCATGACACTTTCTCGCTACCAATCGGCAACGTGAACTGAAAGACGGCGCCATGTGGCGCATTGGCCGCCGCCCACAGCCGCCCACCGTGAGCTTCAATAAGCGAGCGGCAGATCGCCAGTCCCATGCCCATGCCCTGCGGCTTGGTCGTATAGAAAGCATCGAAAAGATGGTCGACGCTCTTCGGGTCAAGGCCGGGACCTGAATCTTGTACTGAAACCAGTACGCCCTGGGATTCATTCGGACCGGACCGAACCAACAACTCTCGTGGGCCGTCGGCAGCTCCACTCATGGCCTCAATAGCGTTCATCATCAGATTGAGCATCACTTGTTGCAACTGGATCCGATCCGCAAAAACGAGTGGCACATCATCCGAGAGTTGCGTCTCTAATGCTACGCCATTTCGTTGCATCTCGTTACGCGCCAGCCCGATCACTTCACGTATCGTTTGGTTGATCTCGAGCCAATCTTTTTGAGGCGGAGCTTTTTTGACCAAGGCGCGAATTCGGGTGATGATTTCGCTCGCTCGTTGAGCGTCATCCATCATAAGGGCAACCGAAATCCGCGCTTCTTCCAGGTTTTCTGCATCGAGCCAGCTCAAACAGGCGCCGGCATTGTTGACGAATGCGCCGAGCGGCTGATTGATTTCATGGGCAATCGAGGCAGTCATCTCTCCCAGCGTCGCCACCCGCGTGACATGAGCCAACTCCATCTGCGCAGTGTGAAATGCTTCTTCTGCCCGCTTGCGCTCGATAAACTGGCCTATCTGGCTGCCGATGGTCGCCATCATATCGAGCAGGTCCTGGTCGGGCTGCCTGATGTCCTGGCTGAAAAAGTCCATGACCCCAACGACTTCGCTGCCGAGCAGGATGGGAAAACCGAAGGCCGCGTGCAGCCCTTCGCGCGCCGCGATGGACGCGCGCCGAAAATTAGAATCCTGGACGACATCGGGAATGTAGGCGGGCTCACGGCTGGACCAGACCCGCCCCGGCAGCCCTATCCCGGGCATGAAAGTCCTGTCGCGGCTCGTAGCCACAAATTGCGGGGCCTCTATGGATTCTTTGTGCCACACCTCGACCCAGCGGAGCACCCCCGCCGCCCGGTCTGTGCACCATAGCTCGCCCAGGTCCCATACCAGGCACTTGCACACGGCCTGAAGTATCTTGGGAGTGACTTCTTCGAGAGTAGCGGCCGTCGCTAACATCTGTGTGACTGTGTGTTGGACTATTAGACGTTGCTCAGCCTGCTTGCGCTCGGTAATGTCCGTCGAAATGCCGCTTGCAAGGTAGGGCTTCCCCTGATCATTGAGGCGAAGCACACCACGCTCGTGAATCCATCGTATGGCACCATTCGGCTGGATGATGCGATATTCAATGTCATGATAATTGACCTTCTCACCGGCGATCCACCGTGCGAAGGTCTTGTTCACGTGGTCACGGTCTTCCGGAAGAATCGTCTCCGTCCAGAGACGCGGATTCCGGTACAGATCTTCGACCGGAAGGCCCCAGATACGTTCAAAGCTCGGACTCACATACAAAATCTTTTCCGGCTCCAGGGCCGTGAACCAGATCACGTCAGGGATCGCGTCGCCCATCCAGCGAAAGCGCTCCTCGCTCTCCCGGAGCGCCTCCTCTTTTTTCCGCCGCTCCCCGATAAGGGCCGCCACGAACATCAGCGGGATTGCCAGAACGGCCAGAGAGATCTGCAGCGTGAGCACGTTCTCGGCGGGCGTTTGGGCGACGTAAGGTCCTCGGCCGCTAATCGTCCCCGAAATGGCGTGGGCCGCAACAACCAGCAGAAACAGACACAGGCCGCCAGGGCCGAAACGAACAGCCGCCCATAGCAGAAATGGCAGCGGCGCGTAGAGCTGAAGCGGAATACTCCCGGCCCCTACCGTCGTCCAAGTGTGAGTCAGGTACAGTGTCCCCCCAAGCCCGACGGCGAGCAGAGCAAACTCTACGTACCGCTGACCCCGACGGCGCCGCAACCCGGCCAGCCCGCTTTCGGCTGCCATCAGGATCAGAGGCGCCACGGTTAAGCCGGTGGTCATGTTGTTTAGAAACCGCCCCCGTGACACAAGCCAGAAATCGGTTTCCCATCCGACAGAAACGAAAAGCCACGCCGCCAGGAACGATATCAACGCCGGGGCAGTGATAGCTGCTATCAGAACGAACAGGGTCATGTCGCGCAGGATATTGAACCGGGGAGGCGCAGCAGCAAGACAGCGCAAACCCATTGCAGCGATGATGACCTGGGCCACATTGGCAAAGAAAGGGTAGAGTAATACGAGTACAAAGCCGCCGTCTCTTGACTGGGCGACAAGGTGAGCAGGAAGTGCGGCGAGAAACCAGATTGCCCAGGTCCGCGGCGGTGTTAACAGCAGCACAGCCAGGAGTACAGCGTTCGGCACCCAGATGATGGCGCTGCGCGTGGAAGGGATCCTCAGCATGAACGCGAGCTCAGCCCCTAAATAGTAGCCCGCGCATACCAGGAGTGCGATCAGAGCTGTATGTGCATAAGGGAGCGAAGGGCGGATCCTTGAAATCTGCTCTACGCCACTCTGTCTAGGAGCAGGATCTCGCACTTCTCATTCCTCGGGGCTAGCGCAAAGAGACGAAAGGACATCCACCCCAGGTCTATTTTCCAATGCCCATTCCATGTGAGTGACAAAACGCATCAGTGGAAACCCTTGCTCTCTGGAATCTTTTACAATCGTTTTTGCCATCTGCACCCATCAGCACAACCGTATTCACCGTGGTCTTTGTTCGTGATTGGGGGCGACTGCGGCGTCTGTCTCGGTCATGACACTTTCACGCTACCAATCGGCAACGTGAACTGAAAGACGGCTCCATGTGGCGCATTTGTTGTTGCCCACAACCGCCCGCCGTGAGCTTCAATAAGCGAGCGGCAGATCGCCAATCCCATTCCCATGCCCTGCGGCTTGGTCGTATAAAAGGGCTCGAAGAGACGCTCATGGCTCTTCGAATCCAGCCCCGGACCCGAATCTCGTACAACTACCACCACACCCTTCGAGTCATCTGCCCCGGAGGAAATTAACAACTCTCGTGGAGTGGTGACTTGGGTCATCGCTTCAATAGCGTTCATCATCAGATTGAGCATCACTTGTTGCAACTGGATCCGATCCGCAAAAATGAGCGGCATGTCATCCGAGAGTTGCGTCTCTAATGCTACGCCATTTCGTTG
>WNFW01001830.1_pt1 | contig 14405 bp, 15 predicted proteins | sample 5400131 | NCBI WGS metagenome assembly WNFW01 (sample SAMN13153362, study PRJNA577476) | soil metagenome | isolation source: 20 cm soil or saprolite under grassland replicate 1 | place: USA:California | collected 2016-06-15 | reverse complement strand
CCCGAGCTCGCCAAGCAGGAGATTCGTTGCCTGATGCAGGGTGCTCAGCCCGACGGTTTCATCCCTCACATGATCCTGTGGGAGAAGGGCGCGCACGAAGTTGCGCTGCGAGAGGTTCAGCCGATCTGGCTGGCCGACCCTTTCTTTACCGCGACGATCCAGCCGCCGGTCGTCGCGCGCGCCGTGCTCCGCATCTACGACGCAACTCACGATGCCGACTTCGTGCGCGAGGTGCTCCCACCGATCCGCCGCTTCTTCCGCTGGCTCAAGGCGGTGCGCGATCCCGATGACGACGGACTCGTCGCGATCATTCAGCCCGACGAATCAGGACTCGATGCGAGTCCGAAGTACGACGCGCTCATGGGCATCTCACCGGAGTCCACGGAGGAGACCCTCCCCGAGCTCGAGCGCTCGATGCAGCGACTGTATGACGCCTACGCGCCGTACCGGGGCGAGCCTGCGCGCATTCCCACGCTCGACGTCTTCACGTGGGAGGACGTCATGATGAATGTGATCTACGCGGACGGTCTGCGATGCCTTGCGAAGCTCGTTGCGATAGCGGGCGACCCGGCCCACGAGGCGGACGAGTTCGCCGGACGCGCGACGCGCGTTCGCCAAGCCCTCGAGGCCAAATGCTGGGACGACGAGAGGGGAGTGTTCTGGGACCTCGGGGGCTGGGCGGAGACGCCCGCCCGAACCCTCACGTTCTCGTGCCTCTTTCCACTCATCCTCGATGATCTTGACCCGCGAAAGGCCAAACGGCTCGTGGACGAGCACCTCCTCAACGAGAGGGAGTTCTGGCTTCCCTACCTGATCCCGAGCGTCGCCGCCAGCGAGCGCGGGTTCGATCCGGGCTGGCGCGCGAAGACCACGTGGCGTGGGCCGACGTGGATCAACGTGAACTGGTATCTGTACTGGGGCCTTCGCGCGCACGGTCGTGGCGATGTCGCGAGTCATATTGTCGAGCGGACGATCGCGATGATCGATCGAAGCGGCATCCGCGAGTTCTACGACCCGCGCACCGGCGACGGAGAGGGCGCCCGCGACTTCGGTTGGACCACGCTCGTCCTGGATCTCATCGCGGCCGAGCGCAGCACCGCGTAGTCCGCGCGATCTAGCGGCGACCCTGGGGTGCGAGCATCTCCTGCATCCGCACGTAGCCGATGACCGACTCGCGGTACAGGACGCCGACGAGGCGTCCGTCCTTGATGACGGGCAGGAGCGGCAGCTCGGTGGCGCTGAATTTCTCGAGCGCTGTGCCGAGCGGGTCGTCGGGCGAGACCGTCGAGAGCTCCGCCGCCGGCGTCATCACCTGCTCGACCGGGGTCTCCGCCCAGCGAGCCTGATCGACCTTGCGCAGATCGCCGATCGCGACGAGCCCGATAAGCCGTTCACCGGAGACGACCGGGATCGCGCGGAGGTTCATGGGGAGTACGAGATCGCGGATGACCTGACCGACCATCACACCGGGCGGCGTCGATTTGAAATCTGTGGCCATGAGCGGACCGACCTTGGCGCCACCGAGGGCTGAGGTGATCCGCTCCTGCTGCAACGTCGCCGTCGCCGCGTTCCAGAGGAAGTAGGCGATGAACGCGAGCCACAGGCCGTTGATCGTGGCATCCAGGCGGAAGGCGAGCACGATGCCGGCGAGCACCAGCAGCGCCGCGACGACCTGGCCGCCGCGGGCCGCGATCCGCGTCGCAGTCACCCGATCCTTCGTGACGCCCCACACGATCGAGCGGAACACGCGGCCGCCGTCGAGCGGGAACCCGGGGAGCAGATTGAACGCGGCCAGATAGAGGTTGATCTGGCCGATGTAGAGCGCGACCGGCTGGATCGGCTGCAACGCGGGAGCGGATTGGAACAGCGACGGCGCGAAGATACCGATGCCGAGCCCGACCAACCCGATCACGATGCTCGTCGCCGGCCCGGCCGCCGCCATGAGGAACTCGGAGAGCGCCGTGGGTGGCTCCTTCGCGAGATTGGCGACGCCACCGAGAACGAAGAGCGTGATGGACGAGACATTCATCGCAAACCGTCGCGCGACCAGCGCGTGCGCGAGCTCGTGACCCAGCACCGATAGGAAGAACAGCACCGCCGCGATGACGGCGATCACGAAGGACTTCGTATCGGACCACGTCACGTTCTCGGATCCAAACGAGTCAGCGAGCGATAGCACAACGATGAAGAAGATCAGGAACCACGAGAAGTGGATGCGGATGTCGATGCCAAGAATCCGCGCCACGCGGATCGAGCCAGCCACGTTCCGAGCATAGGACGAGGGGGCGGCCGAGTGCCGCCCCCTCATGTGCGGCTAGTTGCGCTGGTCGGTGTCGTTGATCTGGCCCCGGATCTCACCAGTTGGCTGCGTCGTCGAGTGCACGTTCGCGTACGCGACCCCGGCGCGGATCGCTGCGACGAGCTCGTTCCACTCACCAGGTGCGATTCCCTGGCCGGTGGGACCGATGACATCCGCGGGCGTGATCGTGCCGCTGATGGTCGTCCCTGGGACGCACGGGGCCGGCTTGGAGCCGCCTCCGCAGAGGAATGCGGCGACGCCGCCGGCGACGCCTCGCTGACCGAAGTGGACGTGGGCGAACAACGGGTTGCTGTTGAGATTGGAGAACGTCAGCGTGTAGTGAATGGTCTGGTTCTCTTCGTCGACCGTCGCGGTGAATTCGCCGCTCCCTGCGCTCGAGATCGCCGGTGTCTCTTCGTAACCGGTGAGCGATGTCTTGAAGCGGCTCTTGTCGTTGGCGGCGACGATGCCCGCAATGGCGACCGAAAGGACCGCGAGAGCGAGGATCGAAAGCACGAGAATTCTGATGCGCACAGCGATACCTCCCCGTATTTCTGCTGGGCCATCCCGGAATACGTACGGCGGGAATACCTGGATCAGGACGACGATACTTTGAAGTGATGGACGCCTACCTGGCTGCCGTTTCGAAACGCGAAGTCCGCGAGTACACGGATCGTCCCGTGCCGGAGGACGTGCTCACCAAGATCCTCGAGGCTGGACGGGCTACCGGAAGCGCCAAGAACACGCAGCCATGGCGTTTCGTCGTGCTCAAAGAAAGGGAACACCGCCACGATCTTGCGAACGCGATGATGGCACCGCGGAACCTGGATCGGTGCGCGGTCGCGATCGCAGTGGTCCTTCTCGTCGAACGCATGCGTTTCGACGCGGGACGCGTCGCCCAGAACATCATGGTCGCGTCGTGGGGCCTTGGCGTCGGCAGCTGCCCGAACTCGGTCCGACCCGACGAACACGACCGCATGCGCCAGGACCTGGGCGTTCCGGTGGACGCCGCGATCGCCACGATCATCACACTGGGTTATCCCGCACGGGGCCAGCGGCGTCCGCGGCCGAACGCCGATCCCGAACGGATCGTCGCCAAACTGAATCGACTTCCGTTGGAAGAGCTCGTTCACCGGGAGCGTTTCACCGGTTAGCATGTAAATCAAAACCGGAGAGACATTGACCCTCGCACCACCGACCGCTCGCTTCGGCGAGATCGCGATCCATCCCGACATCTCCCGCGCGATCGATGAGCTTGGCTTCATGGCGCCAACGCCCGTTCAGACGCGCGCCATCCCGATCCTTCAGGCCGGCCGCGACCTGTTCGCTCAGGCCCAGACGGGCACCGGAAAGACCGCCGCGTTCGCCATTCCGATCCTCGAGAAGGTCGACGCCGCGCTCAAGCGGCCTCAGGCCCTCATCGTCGTTCCGACGCGGGAGCTCGCGCTACAGGTGACACGCGAGATCGGCGTGATCGGGAAATACCGCAAGTCGCACGAGGTCGCGATCTACGGCGGCGTTCCCTACGGCCCGCAGGAGCGCGCGCTCGCGCGGGGCACACAGATCGTCATCGGCACGCCGGGACGCCTGCTCGATCACATCGAAAAGGGAAATCTCGATCTCTCTGGGCTCTTCATCGTCGTGCTCGACGAGGCCGACCGCCTCCTGGACATGGGCTTCGCACCCGAAGTGCGGCGGCTGCTCCGGCGGGCGCCCGAGCGGCGACAGACCGCGTTGTTCAGCGCGACCCTCGTCGCCGACGTGCGCGAGCTCGCGCAGCGCTTCAGCCACAACGCGGTCGAGGTCGCGATCGAGCCGGAAAAGCAGAACGTCGACAGCATCGACCAGGTGTACGTCGAGGTGCTCGAGCAGGACAAGGTCCGCGCCCTCGAGGAGCTTCTGCGTCGCTACGAGACCGATCAGGTGCTCGTGTTCCGGCACACCAAGCGTGGCGTTGACGATCTCGAGGACAAACTGAAGAAGAAGAAACATAACGTTGCCGCCATCCACGGCGACATGACCCAGCGGGAGCGGGAGCGGACCCTCGAACGGTTCCGCGACGGCGATCTCCACGTCCTCATCGCGACGAACGTCGCGGCGCGGGGCCTGCACATCGAAGACATCAGCCATGTCGTGAACTACGACCTTCCCGAGGACGCCGAGGTCTTTACCCATAGGGTCGGCCGGACCGGCCGCGCGGGCAAAACCGGGGTCGCTGTCACCTTCGTGGGGGAGTGGGACTTCGACCAGTTCGATCAACTTCGTGCCAAGGCAGGCGTGCCCTTCCGCCGGGAGATCCTCGAGCTCTACGACCGCCAGTAATCTCTCGGCGTGGCGACGACACGAACCCCCGAGCAGCACGACGCGTATGCCGTCGTTCGCCTCGACTCGTTCCGCAACTTCACACCGCGCCCCGAGAACGTGAGCGTCCGCAGAGTCGTGCATCACTTCGCGGAAGCGGAGCTCGAAGTCCGGCACCTGAACATGACGGCCCCGACCGGGACCGTCTACTTCATCCAGCGAACGACCGTCGCGCCTCGCCTCGAACCCGTCGTCGTGCCGCCCTCCCCGGCGGTCGTGACAGCGGAGCCTCCCGTATCTCCGCGCTCGCGGAAAGCGCGCGCTGAGAAAAAGGGCGGCGCGAAGAAGAAGAAGGGCAAGCGGAAGTAGCGCTAGGGCGTTGGCGACGGTCTGCAGATGACCGTCCAGGGTCTTCCCGCGAAGCCACTTTTCGCGCGCTGCTCGCAGAGATTCGGGAGCACAACCCCCGGACGCCCGGCCAGGTTGAGGTCAGCTGTTGAATCTGCCGCGAGATGGTCGGTCCTGGGATCGAAGGGACGGACGCTCGGCACGACCGTGACCGTCGGCCGCGGGCTGCCATCGGCCGTAGCAGTTGAGAGAACAAGTCCAGCGCCGCTAAGGACCCCCATCGCCGCAGCGAGGGACGCTGAGCGCCATCTCATCCGCGAGCCCTCCGCAAATTCGTTAGTCAATTCGACCCCGGGATGGCGGAGATCGTGTTCCGTCTCGGGACTTACTCCACTCTAGGCGACGGTGGGTCTGGCCCTCATGCGGGTTAGACGAGTCCGATCGATTCGATGATTTTCCTGAGCGTGTCCTCTGTCACGCCCGGCGAGGGAGCGACCATTTCCGAAGACAAGTAGCGCAGGATGAGCATCCGGTCGCCGCGCTGGAAGTAATACGAGGTTATGTGCCACCGGAAGCTCGCCACGCTGGTGACGGCGACGGTAACCCCTCGGATTGTCTCCTCACTTTGAATGCAATTCGTCTGTCCGAGGCTGACGGAGGGGTCGTCACACGGAAATGCGCGAGCCCATTCGATCGCCGTCCGTCCTTGACGGTCCCATACCTGGACATCGAGGTCCCAGGCAGGTGCGACGACGCCGGCCGCGCCGGACCATTCCCGAGGAGACCGCGCAGTGAAGACATGGCGGTCGAGCAGGAATGGAGCTGTGAGCGCAGGGCTAGCGTTCGGCCGTCCGATGACGTACGGGAGAGCCCCTGGCGGCATTCGGACCTCGCTCCAGTCGCCGGGCATGGTGAGGTTGTAGCCGAACGCGTCGTTGCGGACGAGATTTGGCACGAGAGTCTGGCACCGTCCGTTCGCGCCAAAGGCGGGAGGGGCACAGGATGCCCGAGACGGGCTTGCCGCGCCTTGCGAGAGAATTCCAGCGCCGCTGGCGTCGCGAATTAGACCCACTGAGACAAGGACCAAGAACAGTGCGGCGCCGACGACGACGGAGACGGCAACGATCCTTGAGCGTCCCGTGTGACGAGTCGGCACCCATACCTGCTCATCGGGCAAGGACAAACTGTCGAGCTCCCGTCGGAAGATCCGCTCGATACTGAGCTCAGGAAACATTCCGCACCTCCGCGCGCATCCGCGCTTTCGCTTGCGCGAGCGTCGCGCTGACAGTCCCGGTCTTCACGCCGAAGTGCCGCGCGATCTCGCGGTGATCGAGGCCGAGGTAGAACTGCGCAACGACCATCGCCCTCTGGCGCTCGGTAAGCCCGGCGAGGAGCCGTCCGACCTCCATTCGGTCGAGAGCCGCTTCAATCTCGTCGTCGCCGCTGCTGCCCGTTACCCACTCGAGTGGCAGGAGCGGAAGATGTCGGAGCCGCCGCGCGCTCCGGACGGCAACCACGAAAAGCCAGCCCGCGAGATCGGCATCGTGCGCTGGCGGATGGCGTAGTCCGGCGACGAAGGCATCGTGCAGCGCGTCGAGTGCGCGTTCGCGGTCGCGCAGTACGGCGAGAAGGGCGCGATAGATGCGCGGGAACTCCAGCCGGTACAGCTCGGCCCAGCGCTCTTCGGTCATCACGGTCCACCATGTAATGCCACGGGCAGGCCGTTTTCGTTAGTCCGCCGGCGGTGCCTGGCTAGGCCGGGACTTTCGCGAGCTCCTTGCGAACAATCTTCGTCGCCTCGACGACCGCGACGCACTTCTCGACGCACTCCTCGACCGTGCGTGTCTTCAGCCCGCAGTCGGGATGCGGCCAGAGCTTGTCCGCCGTGACATACCGCAGACCCTTCCGAATCCCCTCGGCGGCCACCTCGACTGTCTCGGTCTCGTGCGCGTGTACGTCGACGATCCCGATCGCGAGCTCCTTCGTGAAAGGGTTGCGGTCAAACAGATCGAGCCAGCGGTAGCCGTAGTTCGCCATCGCGAGGTCCAGCTGATCGACCGGCAGGTCGAGCACCTGCGGGTAGATCGCGGCGAAGTCGCCGTAGCAGATGTGCGAGATCGTTTTCGCCGACAAGCCCGCCGTGACGATGCCCATCGCCTCGATCGCGATCGCGATCTCTTCGGGTCGCGCGTGGATCGCGGGCTCGTCGATCTGGATGTACTTCGCGCCGGCCCGCTCGAGGTCGCGCGCCTCGTCGCGGACGATCTCGGCAAGCGCGAGGACCGCATCGCGGCGCGTGGGGTAGGCCTCGTTGTAGGACCAGTCGAGCAGCGTGTACGGACCGGTGAGCATTCCCTTCACGGGCTTTGACGTGAGTGACTGCGCGTACTCGAACCAGCTCACCGTCATCGGACGGAGGCGCGCCAATTTCCCCGCGATCACCGGCTTGTGGTAGTAGCGGTTGCCGTACGAGCGCACCAGGCCGCCGATCTTGAATCCCTCGAGCCGCTCCGCGAAGTAGGCGACCATGTCGCCGCGGTACATCTCGCCATCGACGAGGACGTCGAGGCCGATGTCTTCCTGGCGGTGGATCCACTCGGCCGTCGCCTTTCGCTCCAGCTCCTCGAGCTCGGTCGCGCCCAGCTTGCCGCGGGCCACCTGGCCGCGCGCCTTCGTCAGGTACTCGGGCTTCCCAAAAGAGCCGACCGTGGTCGTCAGCAAGAGGTTGTCGGTCATGCGGGCACCTTCTCTCCTGCGACGAGGCGCGCACCCTCGACCAGGGCGGCGAGCTTTGCACGGGCGACGTCGCGCGGCAGATATTCGAGAGACGTCGTCGTCGCAAGGACGAGCCGCTCCTGCGGCACGAGCTTGAGCGCCCGCTCCGCGTACCGAGCGACCTCGTCGGCCGTCTCGAGCCGCGTGTTCCGCGCGTCGACGACGCCGAGCAGGACGTATTGCGTGCGGAACGAGTCGAGCCGGTCGAAAGCGGTCGTGGTGCGGCTCCGCACGTCGATGCCGACCGCGCCGACCGGGAACGATGCGAGCGACTCCAATACCGGATCGGCCGGAAAGAAGTAGGTCACGAGCGTGAGCGCCAAGTCCGGGTCCGCGAAGCGGCGGTAGGCCTCGCGCGCGAGCTCGATGTGTTTCGGAAGCGCGACGACCGCCGGATCCTCGATGTCGATCATCGTGGCGCCGGCCGCCTTGAGGCCCGCGATCTCTTTCGCGGTGGCGTCGGCGATGGCGAGCACCCGCTCCTCCAGCGAGTCGTATTGCTCGTCGCGCGCGGTGAGCGTGGCGAAGGTGAGCGGTCCCGGGATCGACGCCTTGAGCTTGGTCTTCGCGACCCCGGCCGCGAATGTGTAGTCGCGCACCAGCGAACGGCCATCGGTCACGATCCGGCCGTCGATCACCGGTTGCCGGAAGTACGTGTTGTTGTCGTAGAAGCGCTCGAGCGGCCCTGGCTCGACACTGGACCATGTCCGCGCGAACGGCGAGAGCAGATCGTCCCACCGGATCTGCGCGTCGTTCGTCACGTCGACTCCGGCCGCTTCGATCTCTCCGATGGCCAGACGCGTGACCTCGTCGAAGACCTTGTCCAGCTCGGGGTCGGAGATCTCGCCGCGATCGTGTCGATGGAGTGCACGCCTCAGCTCCTGAGATTCGAGCCCATCACCGATCTTCGGATACGCGCCGATCACCGTCGTCTTGATGGTCATGCCGGCACCCTCGCTTCTGGCCGCGGAAGCAGTCCGGCCGCCTCAACGACGCGCGCCACCGCTTCCGGCCACTCGATCGCATAGATATGAACGCCGCGCACACCGGGGAGAGCCTTCAGTGCCTTCACCATTTCGACCGCGATCGCGACGCCTTCGGCCTCCGGATTGGCCGCCTTCTTCATCCGGTCGTGGACCTCCGGACCGAGCGCGAGACCCGGCACCTTGCCGAGCCGCTCGGCCTGCTCCGCCGAGCGAAGCACGAGAACCCCCGCGAGGATCGGCACCTCGCGCGATGCGCCGCGACGCACCTCGACGAGCCACCGGCTGAACGTCGCCAGGTCGAAGACGGGCTGCGTCTGCAGGAATTCCGCGCCCGCCGCGATCTTCTCGAACGTCTTCGTGAGGTCAGTCTCCATCGGCTTCGTGAATGGAGAGGCCGTGGCGCCGATGAGCATCTTCGGCGGCTGTTTGATCTCGTCGCCCGAGAGGAAACGCGCCTGGTCGCGCATGCCGACGGCCATCTTGACGAGACCGACCCCGTCGAGGTCCTTCACGTTCACGGCGTCGGGGTGGTTGCCCTGCTTGGGGTCATCTCCGCTCATGAACACGAAGTTCTCGATGCCTATCGCCGCCGCACCCAAGACATCGGCCTGCAGCGCGATGCGGTTCCGATCGCGCCCGGTGATCTGAACGATCGGCTCGAGGCCCGCGCTCCGGACGATCGTCGCGGCCGGGATAGCCGCCATGGCGACCATGGCGCGGTTGCTGTCGGTGACGTTCACCGCGTCGACGACGCCCTTGAGCGCCTCGCCGCGGCGGCGCACGACGCCGGCCGCCGCGCTCTTCGGCGGATTGAGCTCCGCCGTGACCACGAACTCCCCGGATCTGAGCAGGCTCGCCAGTGCGCTCAAAGAAAAAGACCTCTCCTTCTATCTATGACGAGAGGTCTCCCAGTTCGGTCGACCCTCTCATCTTTCCCTAGGGCTCTCCATCGGGACGGAATTGGCACCGCAGCGGGTCTCCGCCGGTTGCCGAGGCGTCATCGGGCCGTTCCCTCAGCCTCTCTACATGAAAGGGATCGCGTATGAAGTTTCGATCGATGCTAGCACGTACACTTCGCCCCCATTCCCATGACTGATCGATTGATCGAACGGACCCTGCGCGCGTTCAGCGACGATCTCTCCGCGGATGCGCCGGTCCCCGGCGGCGGGAGCGCGGCGGCGTATGCGGGCGCGATGGGCGCGGCGCTCGCGGCGATGGTCGCTCGGATCACGCTGAAGAAAGAGCCGTCCGAAGAGCTCAAGAGCTACGTCGAAGAGACGGACAACCTCCGCTCCGACTTCCTTCGTCTCGTCGATGACGACAGCGCCGCGTACGCGCGCGTCGCGCAGGCGATGAAGATGCCGCGCAAGACGGAGGAGGAGAAAAAGGAGCGCCAGGAGCGGATGCAGGCGGCGCTGCTCGCGGCCTCGCGCGTTCCGCTCGAGGTCGCCGAAACAGCGCGCCGATTGCTCGACGCGTGCGAGCGCGGCGTCGCCCGTTCGAGCCCGATGACCGCCAGTGACATCGGCGTCGGCGCGCTCATGGCGGAGACCGCACTACGCGGGGCCGCCCTGAATGTGATCATCAACCTCGCGTCGGTAAAGGACGCCGCCCAGGTGAAGGCGATCTCCGAGCACCTCGATCGCGCGATCGACGGCAGCGACGAGCAGCGCAAGCGCATCACCGACTTCGTCGAATCTCGGATCGCACGCTAGGACATCAACGTGCGGCTCCTTCACGGCAAGGCACTCGCGGAAGCGCTGCACGAGCGGTCACGCGAACGGAGCGCGGCTCTACACGCGAGAGGTGTCGCACCGCGTCTGGCGGCGGTCTCCGTCGGGATCGATCCGGCCGCGAACACGTATCTCCAACGCCTCATGGCGCGCGGCGCGAAGCTCGAGATCGCGGTCGACGAGATGGATCTCCCCGGCGACGCATCGGAGCAGAAGCTGATCGGCACGCTCGAGCGGCTCGGAGCGGACGCCCGGGTCCACGGGATCCTGCTCCTCACTCCCCTGCCCGGAGCGCTCGACGAAGGTCACATCGTCGATCACATCGTTCCTGCCAAAGACGTCGAGGGGATGAACCCGTTCAACGTCGGTCTTCTCGCCGACGGACGGCCACGTTTCGTGCCGTCGACCGCGGAGGCCGTCGTCGAGCTGCTCAAGTTCTACGGCGTGACGCTGCGCGGTGCGCGCGCCGCCGTCATCGGCCGCAGCACCGTCGTCGGCCGCCCGGCGGCCTACCTCTTATTGAAGGAGGACGCGACCGTGACGATCGCGCACAGCCAGACGCCAGATATCGGCGCGATCACAAAGGAAGCAAGCGTCGTCGTCGTGGGTGTGGGACGCGCGGGGTTCCTGAAGGGCGACATGCTCACACCCGGAGCGATAGTGATCGACGCGGGCATCAACATGACGCCGAAGGGGATCGTCGGCGATGTCGATGTCGAGAGCGTGAGCTCAGTCGCTGGTGCCCTCAGTCCGGTGCCCGGCGGTCTGGGCGCCGTCACCACCGAGCTGCTACTCCGAAACGTACTGACAGCCGCAGAGCGCCAACAACAACAGGACTGAGGCGTCTAGGCGGGCGCGGGTCCTGTCCCGGGGTCGGGGTCGCGCGCTCGCCTACCGGTCCGCTCCCCACCACTTGGATCCAGTCGCGTGTGACGCGGCCGGTCAGCGGCTCGCGCGCAACCCGCTCCCCCGTGCCACCCGCGCCCGCTAGATCTCCACGTTTGCGCTCAACGGCTTGCTCGCGGCATACGCCTGCGTTGAGTAGCGCTCGGCGGCGCGCAGATCGCCACGGCTCTTCGCCGAGCGCGACAGCCGCATGAGGACATCGCCGAGCTCGGCTTTGGCGTCGAGCGTCTTGTAGATCGCCGCGGCGTCACGCATTCGCCGCTCCGCCTTCCCCGCGTCGCCGTCACGGAGATCGAGCTCGGCGAGGACGAGCGTCGCGCCTGCGACGGCGCGATCGGCATCCGCGCCGCGTTCCACGACGGCACCGATCGCGGCCTCGGCGCTCGACCGCGCGAGGCTGGAATCCTTCGCTCTGAGCGCCACTTCGGCTCGGGTCGCGTAGCACTGCGCGAGATACGCGGCCGGTCCCGAGACGTGCGCGATCTCGAGGGCGCGAGCGACGTGCTCGTAGGCGGCCTCGATGCGGCCGGCATCCGCGGCGATCACGGCGAGCGCGTTGCGCATGATGAGCACGCCGACCAGATCCTTGCCGAGCTCCGCCGATGCGAGCGCCTTCTGGTAGTGGCCCGCCGCGGCGTCGTAATCACCGAGCGCGCGATCGGCGTTGCCGAGACCCTGATGGATGAACGCGATCCGTGCGAGGTCGCCGATCTCGCTGGACCACTCAAGCGCCTGCTCGTAGTAGGTGGTCGCGGCCTGCGGCTCGCCCAGATCCTGCGCGCAGCCGCCCAGCGTGATCAGGACCCTGAGTCGCAAGAGCTGATCCGCGGGCTTCGCGCGTTCGATCCGTCGAACGAGCGCCTCGAGCATCTCCCGGGCCCCGCGCGGATTTCCGGCGATCCGGGTCGCGACCGCGAGCTGATAGTCGGCGGCACGGATCAGGGGCTCGTCGGCAATCTCGCCTGCGAGCCGTTGCGCGACCGTGAGCGCCCGCATCGCTTCGCGACCGCGGTGAACGAGGTTGAGCGCGGAACCCGCGTACAGGCGGAGCCGGCAGGACTCGCGAACGGAGAGATCCCCCGCGTCGAGGAGCTTTTCAGCACGCCGCAGCGCTTCCGGTGCCGACGTGAGAGTCAGGAGTCCGGCGATCGAGCTGATCTCGAGGTCTCGCTCCTGTCGCGCGCGTTCGACGACCGCGTCGTCGAGGAAATAGGAGGCCGGCCTTTCAAGCTTCTTCGCCATGTGCTCCAGCGAGCGCATCGCCGGCCGGATCTTGCCGAGCTCGATCGCGCTGACGTGCGCGCGCGTGAAGTACGGTGCGCCGAGCTGTGCTTGCGACATACCTGAAGCGATCCGCGCTTCGCGCAGTCGCTCGCCGAGCTTCTTGAGGGCGGTGGAGAGTGGAGCGGGACGGCGCCGTCGCGTGCGGATCGCGGGCACGCGGAGACGGTAGGCGGCGGGCGGAGACGTGTCAATCCAAAATCGACAGTGAAGTGCCGTTGCGCTCCGCCTAAACTGACCGGCAGTGCTTGGGGGAATGATCCGCGTGCTCGTCGTCGACGATCATCCGTCGGTTCGCGAGAACCTCCGCTATCTCGTGAACGCCGAGCGCGACATGGACTGCGTCGGCGTTGCGCGCGATGCGCAAGAGGCCGTGCGCGCCTGCCGGGACCTCCTGCCGGACGTCGTCATTCTCGACGACGAGATGCCCGGCGGGCGTGGCGTGCAGGTCCTCGAGTGGATCACAGGCGAGCTTCCGGACACGCGCGTCGTGATGTACACCCTCGACGTCGACGTGTGCGATGTCGCCCGGGCCTTCGGCGCGGGTTGTGTTCTGAAGGACGCGAACTACGAAGTGCTGGTCCGCGCCGTCCGCAACGGCGCCGCTTCGCTGCCGAGGTCCGCCGAGACGTACTAGACGACTGGGTCCAAAGCCGGCGGCTGACGGTTCGCGAGGTGACATAAGCCGTTCATTCCAGCCGGATCAGCGGCGGTTCGTCGATGTCGTCGAAGTGCGTCGTGTCGACCAAACGAAGCTTTCCCATGAGGCGGTCAAGCAGAATCGAGTGCGTTCGCGCGCCGCGAGCGAAGAAGTGCACGCCCTTCAGGACCTCGCCGTCGGTAACGCCGGTCGCCACGAAGCGGATGTCGTTGCCGCTCGCGAGATCGTCGGTGCGGTAGATCCGATCCTCGTCCGCGACGCCCATCTTCTTCGCACGCGCGCGCTCTTCATCATTGCGGAAGCGAAGTCGCCCGAGTATTTCCGCGCCAAGACAGCGCAGCGCCGCGGCTGCAAGCACGCCCTCCGGCGCGCCACCGGTGCCCATCACCGCGTGCACGCGCGTGCCGGCGATCGCCACCGAAAGCGACGCCATGAGATCGCCGTCTTCGATGAGCTTGATGCGTGCGCCCGCCTCGCGGACGTCGTTGATGAGCTTCGCGTGGCGGGGCCGGTCCAGGATCACGACCGTCAGGTCGTTCACGTCGCGGTTCAGCGACTGCGCGATGATCTGCAGATTTTCGGTCACGGGTCGGTCGAGATCGACCTTCCCGCGCGCGGGAGGACCGACCACGAGCTTCTCCATGTAGGTGTCGGGCGCGTGCAGAAGACCGCCGGGCTCCGACACGGCCATGACCGCGATCGCGTTCGGTCGTCCCTTCGCAACCGGGTTCGTGCCCTCGAGAGGATCAACCGCAATGTGGACCTCGGGCCCATCGCCGCGCCCGACGCGCTCCCCGATGAAGAGCATGGGTGCCTCGTCGCGCTCGCCCTCGCCGATGACGATCATGCCGTTGAAGCGCGCGTCCACCATGGCCTTGCGCATCGCTTCGACCGCCGCCTGATCGGCCTCGTTGTTGTTGCCGTGGCCCATCCAGTGCGCCGCCGCGATCGCGGCGGCCTCGGTGATGCGGACGAGCTCGAGGCTCGGCGTGCGATCCGCCGGGATCCGTTCGAGGGGCGGTGTTCCCTGGACCTTCATGGGCGGCGTAACGCTAGTGCGTAATCCGCGGCCGCGCACGGACCAAGCTCTCCGCTGCGTGTTCGATGAACGGCAG
>WNFW01001828.1_pt1 | contig 14413 bp, 12 predicted proteins | sample 5400131 | NCBI WGS metagenome assembly WNFW01 (sample SAMN13153362, study PRJNA577476) | soil metagenome | isolation source: 20 cm soil or saprolite under grassland replicate 1 | place: USA:California | collected 2016-06-15 | reverse complement strand
CAGGCGTACGTCGCCGTCAGCGCCGCCGTTAGCAATAAACTGCCCTGATTATGGTATGAGTTGGGGCAAACCTGCAAGATAAGGAGCGGGGACATCTTGTCCTCGCTCCTTATGTTGTATCGACTCGACCTCGCCATCTGCATTTTTCTACCCCTGAGCATACACATCGTCATCTTCAAGCAAAGGATGAATGTTATATTCAATCTGGTATTCTTTGAGCAATTTCAAAGCTTGCTCAGAAACCGCTTCTAATCGCGCGTCCAATATTTTGGCTACAGGCCCTCGTTCGTGTAGATCAGGAATAGCAGCTTTCAATTCATCTAAGTGGCTCAGGTCTTGCTGGTAAAGATGAATTTCTAGCTCTATCTGATTTTCATGAGCATATGTCTGAAAAGCGTCTTTACGAGCTGACAGCCATTGCCATAATGCATATGATTCACCAGGAGTCAGTTGTATTTGAACCTCGTTGCTGGTAAGACTTATTCCACCATCACTCTGATCTTCAAATTTTTTCATACTATTCCTCGCTTCCTGCTTTGGATTGTACCACTCTATTTAGATAAAGTAGAGGACATTTCATCTATCCTCTACTCGGGGAGAGAAATTAAGGTGACAACTATATGGTCGTCTTCATGTACTGAGCACTCTTATGCGCCAGCCCCATGATCGACAACATGGGATTCACGCCCGACGCCCCTGGAAAGACACTCCCATCACAAACAAAGAGCCCTTTGACGCCGTACACCTCTTGATTACCATCAACGACCGCATTTTTAGGGTCTACACCCATACGACATGTTCCCATTTGATGGGCAGTGAACATCATAATGCGGTTGGGACCCATGCCGTGACGCTCTACCTGGCGAGCATACTCGCGGAACTGTTGCTCACTAATCGTTCCTCCTTCGGGTCGCTCGATACGTGTGCGCTTGTTGTGCAAGGTAATGATCGACCGAGCGCCAGCAGCGAAATGCGCACGAGCAGCCTGGCTGAGTCCATGCATAAGGTGCTTGCGGTCATAAACGGAGACAACATAATCCAGAACCGGTTCACCGTCATGATCAATTGTTACAATTCCTTCACCTTTATCGCGCGTCAGTATGATAAATGTCGCGACATTGGCAGTTTGGAGCATTTGCTCCCGGTATTCGCGAGGTGAATACCAGGGAGTAGCCATTCCAATAAGGCCCGGATGCGCTGGCGGTACCTCCAGTTTGTAGCCATAATTGCCATCAAGATAAGCAAACTCGTTCGAATACGCTGATTGCATTACTCCTTGCCAGCTATATACTTTTTCAGGATATACGCCTGTGATAGTCGTGGTAGGATGCAGGTGTAAATGGCGTCCAATGTGTGGATTTTCTATGCCTGAACGCAACAAAACAGCAGGAGAATGCACTGCTCCCGCTGCTACAATAACGGCTTTGGCACGAACAGTTACATTATATGTCTGCCCAGTCCCAGTATCGATCGCCTTGGCTTTGACACCTACTGCTCTCCCATTTTCGATGAGCACATTTTCAGCGGAACAACGTACAATGATTCGCGCACCATGGTCATATGCATCCTGTAAGTAGGTCTTCATAGTGGATTGTTTGCACCCATAACGGCAACCAAAGCCACAGAAACCACAGCGCTGCTCGCAGTCAAGCGAGTTGTTGCGCAGCACATTGGCTTGAAAGCCAAGCGCATTGCATCCATCAACAAGCAATTGATTCTGCTTATTATGTGAACTGACGGTATGCACGCTGATACGCTTTTCAACCGCTTCGAAACTTGACTGGAGCGTCATCTCAGTCAGATCGTAGAGGCCAGAAACATGCGACCATTCTTCGAGTATTTCCCTGGGGGTGCGGAAAGAGGTCATCCAGTTAACGACTGTGCCACCACCAAGAGTGCTGCCTGCCAGGACAATCACACCCAGGTCTTTTGTAGTGAGTGTGCCTCGCTTCAAGTAGAGTTCAGGAGTCGCCTGGGCTTCCTGCAAGGTGAAGTTGGCCTCGTTATTATAGCCCCCTTTCTCCAACACAATGACATGTTTGCCCGCCATGGCGAGTTCACCCGCCACGACTCCTCCACCAGCGCCAGAACCAATAATGACGGCATCCGCTTCCAGGATGATATCTTCTGCAATCCTGAGCGGTTTGATTGGCTGGGGTACATCATCAGGAGGTGGAGCCGGTGCCTGGTAGTCAAGCGCTTCCCAGTTTGGATTGACTCCCGTTGCATCCAGGGCAGCAAAGAAGACAAAGCCTGACAGGCGTTTGATTGACTGGTAACCCTGCCGCAATTGTCCCATTGGGCTATTTGCCATAGCGGTCAGATATGTTTCTCGTTTCTCCTGTGTGAGCGCTTTGAAAGGACGAGGAACGCCTGCTAGCATAAGTCCAGCAGCGGGACTGGATAATACGCCTATCAATTTTCGAAAGTCGGCTTTCGCTTGCTCATTCTCGAATGAAAGCGTCTCAGCTACAAGTTGCGCAACGTTCAAATCGCGAGCGGATCGACGATAATAGGCAGCAACTGACCCGGAGATTCCTTTAGGAGGTTCTAACGAAGGTAGTAGTGTTTCACATACTGCCTCCAAAACACTGAATTCATCCTGAGTGAGCCAGCCTGCTACAAGATTCTCGCTCTTTGCTGTGTTCGTCGTTGATGTGGTAGCCATTATGCCTCCTTATGGATGCGTTTCATCACCTTTGAACTCAGTGCCTATAATCCCTTTCGTTGGCAAACCCAAGCCATCTCGATAAACGGCAGGAGATTTCTCTAAATCATGTACGCCTATTGTAATAACTGAGATGTGAGCTTCCATGGTAGTCACTATACAACATTCTTGATTAATAGGGCTGTTAGTCCTAAGGTTACTATGAAGGGAAAGGTAGACAGCCACTCCCCAGACCGCACTTGATAATGCTCCGCATGAGAAAAAGTTTATTGCCCTTGCCTAAAATCTTTATTTTCAGAATGAAACAGTGTAAGATATAAGAAGAAAGCTGTGTAGTGGCCTCCATTCCTCATAAGGAAACGCATATGAAGTACCACGTCACATACCGTCTCATGCACCCCCAGTATATGCCCGCGATGTCCGTGGCAGTCATTGAAGCTTATTCTCATGCAGACCTGGATTCAAAGTTAAGCAAGATCAAGACAAAATGGCAAGCAAGAGGGTATATTGTGCAGATTGCGCAAGTGACTCAGCAGAAAGTAGCAAAGATGAAACATCATCTGTGATGGGAAAAAAAAGTTGAACGGAAAACTTCCCTTGAGAGATATTGAGCAAGAAAAATGATGGACAGAAGCAACCTGCTGAGGAGAGTTAAAAATTGACAATCAAAAGAGACTTCTGCACTTTATTCTTAAGGACAGAGGTCTCTTTCATATCCCTCTAAGAGGTTTACGGTTCGGTTTATATGTTCTGGTTTGCGTATCGCTCAGCGTAATCGCCAACGATGGGCAACTTGAAGTATTTTCCCTGGAAGCCGTTGATCAGCAGGACGATGTAGCCTACTAAGCCAATAATTCCTATTGCAATCCAGACTAAACCTGTAAACAAACCCAGGAATGGGATACCGAACGCATCAATAACACTGAGAATAATACGTAATACAGTTAGACCACCGAAGAAGAGGATCGATTGCATGGCGTGGAAACGCACAAAGCGATTCTGCTTCTCCACCAGGAAGAAGATGAGACCTGTCACCCAGCCCAATACATAGCTCAGTCCTGCTTCAATGTTGGGTTGCATACCCATCGATGTAGGACCTAGAGGGCTCTGAGCTCCGTAGGGAGGAGTTCCATATGGTCCCTGCTGATACCCACCAGGCTGTTGATAGCCACCGGGTTGTTGACCATATCCTGGTTGCTGATACCCGCCGGGTTGTTGGCCGTATCCTGGCTGTTGATTGCCACCGGATTGCTGACCATATCCTGGCTGTTGATTGCTATAGGGATCGGATTGCGGTTGTGGTTGTGGTGGGGGAGTATACCCTCCATATTGACCTGGCTGATTCGGGTCTTGACCCTGATTGGGATTCCAACTCATGTACGTATTCCTCGTTTCTACATGATATGAGTTCAATAGAGTAAAAGGTGTATCCTTCTACTTTAGTTAAGAATATAGCTTAGAAACCTCAGCCCTCAAAAACAGGTTCCATAACTACCTCTTCTACATAATACGTAGTATACTCTTAAAGGTTCTTGTTGTGAACTAGGTAGTTCACATAAAAATCGCTAATATTACCGTTTTTATGCGTTTTATAAGGGTTCCTGATTATGGATGCAGTTATTTTTGATATGGATGGCGTCATCGTAGATAGTGAGATTCACTGGAAAACTACCGAGGGATTTTTTTTACAATCACTCATACCAAGCTGGAGAGCGAAGGATCAAGATAAGATCATTGGTCTCGGCGTGCTTGATTTGTACGCGCTACTTGTCGACACATACTACCTGCAAAAAACACAACAAGAATTTCTAGAAATCTACCAGCAAATGGCTAACGAAATCTACGGGCAGAAAGTGTCTCTCATAGCAGGATTCAGGGAATTGCTCACTGCGTTGAATACCAATCACATTCCCGTTGCGCTCGCTTCCTCCTCCCCAACGAGCTGGATAAACATTATGCTTGAAAGGTTTAGCTTACGTGACTCTTTTCAAGTAGTGGTAAGCGCGGATGAATTGAAAGGAGAGGGCAAACCATCTCCTGCAATCTATCTTTTAACAGCATCACGCCTGGGTATTCTTCCAGAAAGGTGCGTCGCTATTGAGGATTCGAAGAATGGAGTTCTTTCCGCAAAAAACGCTGAGATGTTTTGTGTTGGCTTTCGCAATGGATTCAATAATGAACAGGATTTATCAAGAGCAGATGTGATTATTCACGATTTTGGTGAACTTGACTGGAAAAACTTGTTCTTACTGTCAGAACAAGATCGACCTTGATCGGCCCTAAACACGGTTAGACAGGCTTATAAACCACATGCTATACTGCCATACAGAGAATATTCGTAATTTCATGTATCGGGGAGATAGAGCAGATGGCAATAAGTGAACAAACCCCACAAGAGGCCCCTAAAGTTAAAGGAACAAGTGAGAAGCTAGAAGAACTCCATCGTTTAAAAGAAGAAGCCATGCTGGGCGGCGGCATCGAACGCATTGAGGCTCAGCATCAGAAAGGCAAACTCACAGCACGAGAGCGACTTGATCTTCTGCTAGATCCTGATACATTCAACGAACTGGACATGTTTGTAACTCATCGTTCTACAGATTTTGGGCTGGAAGAGCAGAAAATACCGGGTGATGGAGTTGTCACTGGCTATGGACAGATCGATGGCCGTCTGGTCTATGTATTCTCGCAGGATTTCACTGTTTTTGGAGGTTCTCTTTCTGAAGCGCATGCTGAAAAGATCTGCAAAATTATGGATCTTGCCATGAAGAATGGAGCACCTGTGATTGGCCTGAATGACTCAGGAGGGGCTCGTATCCAAGAAGGCGTTGTGAGCCTGGGTGCGTATGCCGATATTTTTCTACGTAATACCCTGGCTTCCGGCGTTGTACCGCAAATTTCAGCCATCATGGGACCTTGTGCAGGAGGCGCAGTCTACTCCCCTGCTATTACAGACTTTATTTTTATGGTGGAGCAGACCAGCTACATGTTTGTAACGGGGCCGAATGTGCTGAAGACGGTTACACATGAAGATGTGACCTTTGATCAATTAGGTGGGTCGATGGTGCATAACAGTACAAGTGGAGTAGCGCATTTCTCCTGCCCCAGCGAGCCTGATTGCATTCGCATGATTCGACAGCTTATGAGCTTTATACCATCGAATAATCTTGAAGATCCTCCGAGATTTGTGCCTGTCGATTTACCAACACGAGCAGAGGAAGCCCTGAACAAGATTATTCCCGATAACCCCAACAAACCTTATGATATGCTGGAAGTTATAAAGTATATTGTCGATGATGGCGACTTCTTCCAGGTACAGGAATATTTTGCTATGAATATCATTGTGGGCTTTGCTCGTTTGAACGGTCGTTCCGTCGGCATTGTGGCTCAACAGCCACATTCGTTAGCTGGAGTGCTTGACATAAATTCAGCGGATAAGGCTGCACGCTTTGTACGCTTCTGTGATTGCTTCAATATCCCAATTATAACTTTTGAGGATGTGCCGGGTTTCCTACCAGGAGTGAGCCAGGAACATAATGGCATTATTCGCCACGGGGCGAAACTGCTCTATGCATATTGTGAAGCAACGGTGCCAAAAATTACGGTAATCACACGTAAGGCGTATGGTGGAGCATATGATGTGATGAATAGCAAGCATGTACGGGGCGATATTAATTATGCCTGGCCGACTGCTGAAATTGCAGTAATGGGTGCGGAAGGCGCAGTGAATATCCTCTTCAAGGACGAAATTGATAAGGCGCAAGACCCTGAACGAAGACGCAAGGAGTTGATTGCAGAATATACAGAGAAGTTTGCTAATCCCTATATTGCTGCAGGTCGAGGATATATTGACGAAGTGATTGAGCCACGTTATACGCGTTCAAAGTTGATTACCGCCTTAGAGATGCTGAAGAATAAAAGAGACACAAACCCACCTAAGAAGCATGGGAACATCCCGTTGTGATGATGTCAATTGCAAGTGGGCAGATGAATAAAGAGCAACTTGCAGATTGGCTACAAGAAATGGGAGCTAAACTCTCTCCACCAACTCCAACAAAACCCCATTCGCGGCCCTGGGATGGATAAAAATCGCACGGCCCTCGGCGGCAATGCGCGGCTGTTTATCCAGTACAGGGGTACCTTTTTCTTGTAACTCGACAAGAGCAGTGTCAATATCGTCCACTTCCAGGCAGATGTGATGGAGACCCTCACCACGCTTTTCGAGGAATTTCGTCAGGCTGGAATCGGTTGAGGTCGGCTCAATCAGTTCAATTTCACTACCATCGGGACCACCCATGGGAAGAAAAGCGATACGTACCTGCTCGGTAGGAACTTCTTTTATCTCACCCGGCATTATGCCTAAAATGTCTCGATAAAAGACGAGCGCCTGTTCGATGTTACGCACGATGATCGCAATATGATCGATGCGTTTAAGCATATCTGGCTCCCTGACTTAGCTAGTCACTGCATGTTGCCAGGTGAAAATCTGCCTGGCGTAGCGTATGTGGGATTGTAGCAAAGAGACCAACCCCCAATTGAATGGCGTTGGTCAGTGTACCCATTGCCATCAATGCTCCGATATGCGTCTCTTCATCGTAGTGTAACGTATCTGCAAGTTCGTCAAACTCTGCCTGGGTCAATACTTCATAGGTTAAATCAGGTTTCACTAAGACACTCAGATCAAGATCTATATAGTATAGTTGCTCAAGTTCAAAAGTGGCGGGCTTAATGATCGAGGCATACGTATGTATCAGTGAACGATCGTTATAAAATGAACTGAATGTGTACCAGCGTTGTGGCCAGTAATATTGCAAACAATTGTAGCGAAGAGGACGTGTGCCATTCGTCCAATGCATTGGTGTTCCCGCAGGAAGCCAGAGACGCACGCAATCACTCGTTGTTTCTACAGTATCTTCATCACTAAGTTTGGTTGATACATCTAATCGATACCCACGCCACGATCCTCGCAACATCTGGTCATAGCTGCGACTCTCCACGCGGTATTCTGGTTGCATAATTTGTTCTCCCTTCCAATACCCCATAGTACGAAAATTTGAATACGCCGTCAAGCTCAAAAACTAAAGGTCACCCATTGGATTCATTCCACATATCATCATCGAGTGTTGTACAATAATATGAGTCTATACATCTTCAAAAAGAGTATGTCGGATTTTTATCTGGAATTGTATCTACCTGAACAAGTGCCATAAAAGCTGGATCTACCATGCGCTGCCCGAATTGTCTATCTCAAAATCCACCAACTGCGAAGTTCTGTCTTGAATGTGGAAATCGTCTGGTTGTTTGTCCACACTGCGGAACCATTAACTTGCCTAGAGCAAAATTTTGTATTGAGTGTGGATCACCATTACCTTCAACTTCCACAACTGAGAGCGAGAACAGACCTCTCCAGCTTGCCAAAACTGGTAAAGCCCAGGACTCAGCGGACCTGGATGGCAGCAGCAAAATCAGGCTTGCAGCGCCCGAAGAAAGGCGTGTTGTGACCATCATGTTCGCTGACATCACTGGTTCAACACCACTTGCAGATAAACTTGATCCCGAAGATCTACGTGCCATTCTGGCGGGCTATTTTAACCTGATGACCGAGCAGATACGGCGCCACGGTGGTACCGTCGAGAAATATATCGGTGACGCAGTAATGGCCATTTTCGGTTCGCCTATCGCTCATGAAGACGATCCCGATCGTGCTATCAGAGCTGCACTTGATATGCAAGAAGCGCTAGCAAAATTCAATCAAAGAAGACAGGCGCAAGACTCCGCCGCGAATCGGTTGCAAATGCGCATTGGCATAAATACAGGCGAGGTTGCCTCTCCCGGCGCTCAATTCAGAAGGCATGACTTCCTCATCACTGGCGATGCAGTTAACGTTGCTGCGCGCCTACAGCAGGTTGCAATGCCCGATATGATCCTGGTTGGAGAACGAACATACCTTGCAACGCGCAATGTTTTTGAGTTCCGACCGCTCGCGCCCTTAATGTTGAAAGGTAAACCGGAACCAATTCGAGCCTGGGTCGTACAGGATTTCCGCCATGGACGTGATGCAAGCCATCCCTACGCTATTATTCAACATCCACGCGGTATTGAAGGGCTAGAAGCTCCACTGGTGGGCCGTGACCTAGAACTTACATTGATGCATGCAACCTTCGCGCGTGTTCAAGCCGAACGGCGTTCTCACCTGATCACACTGCTTGGCGCTCCTGGAATTGGCAAATCGCGTCTTGTGCGTGACTTTATTGCTCGCGAACAAGAAGCAGCCAAATGTACTAGCTGCAATGAAGGTTTGAGCGCACCAAGAGTGCTACAAGGCCGTTGTCCACCATATGGTGAGGGAATTACCTACTGGCCGCTCGTCGAAATACTGCGCTCCTTGCTGAATATAGAAGATAGCGAGAGCAGGGAGGGATTACATCAGCGCCTGATTGAGTTTGTGCAGGATATTCTAGTTAAGGCTAAGAGCAACGAGGACCCTACAGAAATTGCCAGCGCCCTCATGCGCAGCGTTGGTAGTGGTCCTGGTGGAGATGGCCGCGAACCGAACTTTACTGAGAGACGCGAAATTCAACGCAGCACATACAGCAAAAGTACTGAGCAGGGAGGCACACATGCAATGCTTCTGCGTGCCTGGCGTATCTTCCTCGAGGCAATTGCGCAACAAGAACCACTTATTCTTGTAATCGATGACCTCCAGTGGGCAGACGAAGCGCTACTTGATCTACTTGAATATTTAACAGATCGTATTGACGATGTACCCATTCTGTTCTTATGTCCTGCCCGTCTGGATTTCTACGAGCGGCGGCGCGATTGGGGGGGCGGACGACGCAATTTTACAACGATTGTGCTCGAAGTGCTCACCAATGAGGAAAGCCGTGATCTCGTTACTGGACTCCTCGAAACACAAGATCTGCCTGAAGTGCTCTATCATACTATTCAGAATAGAGCCGAGGGAAATCCTTTCTTTATTGAAGAAATTGTGCGCATGTTGATCGACCAGGGCATGCTGGTCAATCAGCAAGGCTGCTGGGTCATTAGCGAGCAGAACGAGACAATTATCAGTGAACTTGCCAGTCCCGCAATGCCACCCGAGGATACCTTAATCGATCAGCACTATGTACTCCCACTTCCTCTACCTGATACTGTTCAAGGTGTGCTTGCAGCGCGCATAGATCTTTTGAGTCAGGTCGAAAAGCAGGTGCTTCAAAACGCTGCTATTATTGGTCGAACATTCTGGTTACAGGGTATTGTCGAACTCGTCACAGATATTGATATGGATACTGTACTTAAAACGCTCGAAGTGTTAATTCAGCGGGAATTCATTATAGAAGCACAGAAGCATTCGCGTATACCTGTTGAGTATGATCGTGTATTCAGCTTTAAGCACGTTTTGATTCGTGATGTAGTCTACAATGCTATACCTCGTATTCGCCGCTCGCAAAAGCATGCTCATCTGGCTCTCTGGTTAGAAAATACGACTGCGGACAATAGCGAGGCATTTGCAGAATTGCTCGCATACCATTATCAGCAAGCGCTGGCAACATGGTCAGCAACCATATTGGTAAACTCAGCAAGCGTAAGTGATTTAAGTAGTCCTGTTCCTGGTTCTCCAACAGAACCCATTCGATTAACTCGGCAGGAACTATGTGAACGCGCCATCCACTTTCAAACAATTGCAGGGGACCAGGCGTACCATAGTTATTACACCATTCGCGCTATACAAGCATACACTGAGGCACTCGACCTGCTTCGTGATAGCGATGCTCCTCCATTTACTATTGCTAAGATGCATATGAAGTTGGGAGATGCATATACGCAACGTGCTAATGCTGACGAAGCACTACACGAATACTCCCACGCTCTTGAACTGATGAAGGAAGCGCCAGAAATTGAAGGCAATACACTATTGTGTCTCTATATGCGAATGGCAGAGTTATCTACGCGCTGGTCAGGCTGGTTCAATACTTGCCCAGATATGCAGGAAGTGCGAGTCTATATTGATGCAGGTTTGAAGTTATTAGAGGGACGCCCACCAAATGGAGACCATGCATTGTTCCTGACCTACCAGGCAACGTTGTATATACGGCAAATGCAGGATGCCAGTCCGATCGAACGTGTCGAACTTGCAGAGAAGGCCCTTCAGAGCGGGCATGAGGCGCTAGGGATTGCTGAGGAGGTGAACGATACAAGTTCTTTATGGGTCACATTGGATGCATTGGGCTTCATTTATTATGAGCAACATAAGTATGCAGATGCTCACCGCATACAACATCGTCGCCAGGAACTTGTATCGTTGATTAAAGGCCGTGATGAACTCTATGACCTCTATTCCTCCTTAGGTTGGATTCATCAACGTACTAGCAACTTTTCCGCAGCAGCAATGTGGTTTGGTCGATCCTGGCGCATAGCGCAAACTATGGAAAGCCCCTCAATGCTGCTGCGAAGTTTGATCGGGCGTATGTATACCTGGTACGATTGGAATCGCTGGAGTGAAGTACGCGAGGTAGCTTATCACATTTTACAAATAACCGAGCAATATCAACAAGACCCATACTGGCTTCTGGATGCCCTTGAGACGCTTGCTGATATTGTGTATCGAACAGGTGATACAGAAGAGAGTGATTCTCTTCTACGACAATATAGGCGATTGGCAGAGCAACGAGGCGTACAGCCTGAACCATCGCGTTCTATTCATCTTGCCCGCGAGGATTGGGTACGCGCTTGCGCAGATTTCAAAGAAGCTCTCAAACGCAACGAGCCATTCCCTTCGCCGGCAATAGTGGCAATTCTGGCCGAGCTATACGTGATTACGAGTGAAGATAAGGAGTCGCAAAGCGCTATGTGTGAGCGGGCCATTGCAGTAGCGGAGCAGTCAGGATCACGTAAGTTTTTTGCAGTTGCCCTACGAGCGCGAGGGCGAATGTACCTGGAACAACTTGACTGGACGAGTGCTGAACGCGATCTGCAGCAGGCTCTGCATCAATTTGAACAGCTAGATTTACCCTGGGAGCGAGGACAAACCTTATATTGCCTTGGATTATTATATCGTCGCAGAGCCGATGTAATCAATCATGACGATCCGGTTGAATACTCCGCTGATCTCAATCGAGCTCACTTCAATTTTGAACAAGCGCTGGGTTTCTTCGAGTCTCTCCCTGCCGTTCATGATGCAGAACGCGCTCGATTAGCCTTTAGCGTGGATAGCAAAGCTCCGGTCTAAAGCTGATATTTACATTTGCATTTCCCATAACGTTGGGCTTTTCCAAAGCTGGGTGGAATCCCACATACCTCCCATAACATGAGGTAACACTGAGATGTGTATTTGGGCGAGGTTAGCCCCAGCTGTCTGTATACGGCTCTGCATGTTATTCATGGCGATTTTTGGTGTGTTGTTCGTGCGACTCAGGTGCGAGAGCCAGAGCCAGCGCACAGCATCTGTACGCCATGTACGCAATACTGCCTCCGCTGCCTGGTCATTAGAAAGATGTCCTGTAGAACTTAAAATGCGCTGCTTTAAAGAGTAGGGATAGGGACCGCGCAGCAAGCGCTCGCGATCATGATTCGATTCCAGAATGAGCAAGTCAGCTTGATTCATCGCTTCAAGCATCGTTGATGTGACTTCTCCGCTGTCTATAACCACGCATACGCGACATCCCCCTGCACTCAGCAGGTAGCCACATGGTGCAACAGCATCGTGCGAAACTGGGAAGGATACCACTTCAATATCACCAAGCACACAGCGTGTACCTACCGCGAGTTCAATAGAGTGATTGCCTACAGAATGATTGTTTGACATGTTCCCAACAAGAACGGGTTCTGTTGGATCAATACCCTCGTTGGAGTCTAATGAAACCAGCGCACCAGATTCAGAGCGCAAAATACCAGCAGTGAAGACTTGTTCGATTGCAGCGAGTGTGCGAGGATCAGCAATTACAGGGGTAGCATAACGTTCTATGATACTGGCAAGGCCAAGAATATGATCAGCATGCTCGTGGGTAATCAAAATACTTTGAATCTGTGATAACGAAACCCTCATAGCTCGCAGGCGCTCTCGCAGGACGCGCTCGCTAAAACCTGCATCTACCAATATTTTTGTGCGTCCGTTTGGACCTGCCTCAATCAGGAGAGCATTCCCACTACTTCCGCTGCCTAATGAAACAACTCGCATAGCTACAATCCCAACAGGCTCTGGGCATTCCCGCCCAAGGCCTTCTTTAGCGCATCTTCATTCAAGCCAGACTGCGCGATATGATCTATTATACGTCGCTGACGGAGCAGCCCATAATCACTTGCAAACAGAATACGATCAGCACCAACCAGTTGTGCTACTATCGGAAATATATTCTGCCGGTAGAGATAGACAGTGGCAGCAGTATCATACCATACATTGGCAGTGATACGTTGTATCTCTGGCATAAGAGTATAAAAAGGCAATCCCCCACCCCAATGAGCAGCCACAAAACGTATGTCGGGGAAGGTTGTCAGAAATGTAACGATATCTTGTAGTGAAACATCCCCTTTGCCTGGATACATATGCCCAACAGGTTCGCTACAATGGGAGAGTACAAGCAATTGATAGTGACGCACAACTTCCATAATCGGTGCCAGCAGTGAAATATCGCTCAGTTTATAACCCTGTCCATGAGGCATTAATTCACCAAGGCCGATCATACCGGCTTCGGCACAACGTTCAAGCTCATGAATTGCTCTCAAGCCACTTGTTGGTTGAAGTACTGCCATGCCATAGATACGACCAGGATAGCGACGCATTGCATCAATCACATAGCTATTTGTTTCCTCAATCAATCCGATATCGGTCCAGCCAAATGAGAAGGTGACCGAAACATCTACTCCTGACGTCTCCATTTCCGCAATGAGATCTTCAGCACTTGCTAAACCCACTTGAGGATTAGCATAGAGCGCATTGAACCAGGGATCGCGTTCACAATAGTGCTCGCGATACTTGAAAATTTCTGGAGGAAAGAGATGCGTATGAAAATCAATGAGCATGTCTAAATACTCCCGCTCAATTAGTGCTACTACAGATGAGATCTATACTCCATTTTGAGTAGTATTCGTTTATTGTAGCCGATTTATGCATGCATGCAAAGCCCAAAAACACAAAAGGCGCATAATATGCGCCCAAACAGAAAAACATTATTACCTCAATATTGCCAAGACCAAGCCGAGAATTGAGCATGCATGGTCAGCGAAGATGTTCGTGCACCTTCTTCGATCGCGTGAAGCATACTAGGGTACGGGTCTTCCTGTTCCGTCCTTCTCATCGAAAGACCGAACCGGCCATGAAAAAACATGCAATACCTTGGGAGACAAGCCGTACGGTCATTAGGGCCGCTTAGCTGCGCCTGTTGCCAGGCGTGCACCTGCGGTCTATCTACCAGCTGTTCTGGCTGGGACCTTGACTGCCACAGGGACAGTGGGAAGAGTCCTCTTGGATGCGGCTTCGCGCTTAGATGCTTTCAGCGCTTATCCCTTCTGGACGTAGCTATCCAGCAATGGCCCAGGCAGGCCAACTGGCACACCAGCGGTCCAGCCATCTCGGTCCTCTCGTACTGGAGATGACGCCCCTCACTCTTCCCGCGCCCACGACGGATAGAGACCGAACTGTCTCGCGACGTTCTGAACCCAGCTCGCGTGACGCTTTCATGGGCGAACAGCCCAACCCTTGGGACCTACTCCAGCCCCAGGATGCGCCGAGCCGACATCGAGGTGCCAAAC